>Ga0102941_1001112_pt1 | contig 12532 bp, 10 predicted proteins | sample SalPonR2_C_D2_MG_FD_79281 | JGI IMG/M metagenome (GOLD analysis project Ga0102941, IMG submission 79281) | Salt pond soil microbial communities from South San Francisco under conditions of wetland restoration - Salt Pond MetaG R2_C_D2_MG | ecosystem: Environmental > Aquatic > Marine > Intertidal... | reverse complement strand
CTTCACCAGCTCCACGCAGCCGCCGCAGAGCACGGTCTGCTCGCCGAAGAGATCGGTCTCCGTCTCGTCGCGGAAGGTGGTCTCGATGATGGCCGTGCGGCCGCCGCCGATGCCGCAGGCATAGGACAGCGCGACCTCCTTCGCCCCGCCGCTCGCATCCTGGAACACCGCCACCAGGTCCGGGATGCCCGCGCCCTTCGCGAACTCGTTGCGCACGGTGTGGCCGGGCGCCTTCGGCGCGATCATGACCACGTCGAGATCCGCCCGCGGCACCACCTGGTTGTAATGAATGACGAAGCCGTGGGCGAACGCGAGGGTGGCGCCCTGCTTCAGGTTCGGCTCGACCTGGTCCCGGTACAGCGCCGCCATCGACTCGTCCGGCGCCAGCATCATCACCAGATCGGCACCGGAGACGGCCTCGGCCACGCCCTGTACCCGCAGCCCCGCCTTCTCCGCCTTCGCCACGGAGGATGAGCCCTGCCGCAGCCCCACGGTGACGTCGACACCGGAGTCCTGCAGGTTCAGGGCATGGGCGTGGCCCTGGGAGCCGTAGCCGATCACGGACACCTTCATGCCCTGGATGATGGAAAGATCGCAGTCCTTGTCGTAGTAGATGTTCATGGCGGGCTCCTTGTAATGATCTGGAAAGCATGTAGGAGGGCCTTCAGGCCCGATCCGCCACCATGGATCGGGCCTGAAGGCCCTCCTACACGGAATGGGGGCACGATAATGCAACGGCTGTATTTTCTGAAATGAAATATTTAAAATCTTGTATTGCGTTTTCTGCAACACGGGAGCCGGCATGGACGACCGCAGCCTGCGTGCCTGCCTGAGCCTGGCCGATACCCTGCACTACGGGCGGGCGAGCGCGGCCTGCCACATGAGCCCGTCGACGCTCAGCCGCATCATCAGCGCCCTGGAGAAGGAACTCGGCGTCCGCTTGTTCGAACGTGACAATCGCAGCGTCAGCCTGACCCCGGCGGGCGAGCGCTTCAGGGTGTGGGCCCGCGAGACACTGGAGCAGTGGGAGGCGCTGCGCGCCGGCCTGGCGGCCGACGGCGACGAGCTGACCGGCGAGATCAGCATCTACTGCTCGGTCACGGCCAGCTACAGCTTTCTGTACGACCCGGTGGCCGAGTTTCGGCGGCGCCATCGGCGGGTACGGATCACGGTGCACACGGGCGACCCCGAGCAGGCCGTCGCCCGGGTCCGCGCGGGGGACGAGGACCTGGCCATCGGAGCCCGCCCGGAGCGGCTGCCCGCAACCCTCGCCTTCGAGCCCATGGCCGTCTCGCCGCTGGTCTTCGTCGCCTCCCGGGACGACGCGGACGTGGAGGGTTTTCTGAAGCCGCGCATGCGGCCCGCCGACTGGGCCGCGGTGCCCATGATATTGCCCGAGCGGGGACTCGCCCGCGAGCGGGTGGAGCGCTGGTTCAGGGATAAGGGCATCCGGCCCCGGGTGCTGGCCCAGGCGGCCGGCAACGAGGCCATCGTCAGCATGGTCGGGCTCGGCGGCGGCGTGGGGGTCGTGCCGCTGATCGTGCTGGAGAACAGCCCGCTGGCCGGCAGGGTGCGTCAGGTGGCGGCCCGGCCCGCGCTGGCGCCGTTCCAGGTGGGCCTGTTCGCGCGCCGCAAGCGGCTCGGCGACCGGCTGGTGCGGGCGTTCTGGTCGGCGCTGACCGCCGGCGGGCCGGCGCCCCCGGCGAATTCCTAGCCGGGGACGACGCCCGCCAGTTCGGCGGGGGTGATCTTCAGCGACTTCGCCACCATGTCGAAGAAATTCACCTCGCGCTCGCTGATGCGGCAGTCGCTGTGGATGACGTCGGCAAGCGCCTTGGCGATGGCGACCCGCTCCGACGATTGCAGCCTCTTCGCCACGCTGGACAGATAGTCGGGCAGCGGAGCGTTCTCGTAGATTTCGGACTTGGCCGCGACGCGGATGTCGGCGGCGTCGATTTCCTCGTCCAGCATGCGCTTGAGGATGGTCTGTACCGTATCCACCTCGGCCGTGTCGATATTGGCGTCGGCGCTCGTGGCGCGGGAGAGGGTCATCAACAGCACTTCCTTGAACAGGGTGCGCCGCTCTTCCTCGGTCGGCTCCGAGCCGCCGAAAATCTTCAGTACGCTACTGAGATCCGCTATCGCCATGTGAGGTCTCCCGCCTTGTCCGGACCGCCGCTGCAGCGGCCCGTATTGTGATTGTCGGCGCAGTATATACGTATGCGAGCCGATCTTGCACGGCCATGGTGCACCCGGCGCATCAGCCCACGACGCGATCTCTGCCCCCGCGCTTGGCGCGGTACAGGTTTGCGTCGGCCCGGCCGAGGACGGCGGCCCGGTCTTTTCCCCGTCCGCTGGCCGCCACCCCGATGCTGACGGTCACCCTGAGCGACGGCGCCAGATCCGACCAGTCCATCGCCGTCACCGCCGCGCGGATGGCCTCGCCGGTGCGGGCGGCCGCAACCGCGTCCGTTGCGGGTAGACAGATCAGGAACTCCTCTCCGCCGTAGCGGGCGACCATGTCGGTCTCCCGGCAATGGGACTCGAGCAGTCGCGACAGCCGCTCCAGCACCGCGTCGCCCACGGCGTGTGAATGGGTGTCGTTGATGAGCTTGAAATGGTCGACATCGGCCAGGACGACGCCCAGCGGCCGCCCGAGACGTTCGGCGAGCTCGAGCTGGCCGTCGACGAAGCCGTCGGCATAGCGCCGGTTGAACAGCCCGGTGAGCTTGTCCCGGGTCGCCTGGCGCTCGAGCTCCAGGGTCTTGGCCCTCAGTTCGCGGGTGCGCTCCTCCACCAGCGCCTCCAGCCGCTGGCGCATGTCCGCGAACTCCTTCAGCGCCAGCATGCCCAGCGAGAGGACGAACAGCAGGATCATGATGACGGCCACCTCCATGCGGCCGAAGACGATCGCCACCAGAACGGCGGCCGGCACCGAACCGATCTCGATCATCGTCTGGAACCCGCTGAACATCCGCGCCCGGTCCATACCGCGCAGGCTAACGTAGATGCGCATGCCGATCTCGTTGATGGCCTGCATGGTCAGCGCCAGCAGCGCGATCAGGGCAGCGCTGCGCCAGTCGACGGTGGTCAGGGGCACCGGGCCGCCGAGCCTGAGATAGAACAGGCCCGAGACCAGGACCATCAGAGACATCAGGCCCGCGTTGTGCAGCGAGGCCGTGACGGCCCGGCGGATACTGCCGCGGCGCAGCCGCTGCAGCGGCCACAGGAGAGAAGCCAGGCCGTTGATGACGGCGGCATCCACCGGCCCCAGCAGGAGCAGGCTGGACACCTGTGCCACGCGGTCGAAGGAGACATGGCCGAAGGTCGGGTGGGGATAACCCACCGTGATCGTGAACAGCCCGAACAGCAGGAAAAACCCCGCCAGCGGCAGCTCGTCGCCGGTGATGGAGGCGCCCGTCGCCACCGCGGCCGCAACGATCGCCGTCACGGCGACCGCGAACAGGGCGGCGGCGTAGACCAGGTCCGCCGGCGGCCGGGCGTTCAGCGCACCGCCTCCAGCAGCTCTTCGGCGAGGCGCAGGTGGTCGGCGACACTGCGCGGCTCGAGGAAGCGCTCGCTCACCCGCTCCCTGGCGGCGGCGCCGAGCCCGTCCCGCAGCTCGCTATCGCCGACGAGGCGGTCCAGCAGCCCGGCGAACGACTCCAGATCGCGCGGGTCGTCGAGCAGCAGGCCGTGGCGGCCGTCCTCGATCTGGTCCTGTATGCCGCCCACCCGGGTCGCCAGCACGGCCGTGCCCTTCCACATGGCCTCGGTCACCGTGAGGCCGAAACCCTCGTGCAAACTCTTCTGCACGATGACGGCCGCGTGACGCTGGATGGCATTCACCATGGCGGCGTTCTCCTCGACGTCGACCATCGGCAGCATGGCCAGGTGGATGCGGCTGCGCTGGGCGTGGGGCAGCTCACGCCAGACCCGGAACACCTCGTGGAACACCTCGATGCCTTCCGGATCGTCGGCCACGCCGGTCACGCTGGGCCCGACCATCACCAGCTCGGCGCCGCCGTCGCCGCCGTGACCCATCCAGGCTGCGAAGCCCTCGATGACGCCGCAGGGGTCTTTCAGCGGATCCCAGCGCGAGACCTGCACCACCATGGGGACGTCCGGCGGCGTCGGCTGACCGCAGCGGATGAGATCCGCGTGCCGGTCCACGCGGCCGCGGCTGCCGTCGCTGCGGAAGAACTCGTAGTCCGGTGCCGCAGGCAGCGGCCCCGAGATCAGGCCGGCGTGCACGAGCAGCGTGCGCACGGCGTCCTCGTTCATGCTCTGATTCTTCGGCGTGAAGGCATCGATGCTAGGCGGGATGATCACTGCGCGGTCCCGGTCGATGATCGGCGGCACGTAGGCCTGACGGGAGAACACGAACCGGCGGGGATAGGCCAGATAGGGGCTAAGGAACTGCCAGGCCCGGTCGTACTCCTCGTTCCAGTCGCTGTGGCCGATGTGGCAGCGCCAGGCGACAGCGGCGCCGTGCTCGACCAGGTAGCGGGCCAGCCCCAGGGTCTGCGGGTCGTGAAGCAGGACGATATCGCCCGGTTTCACCAGCGCGAGCAGCTCCGCCGCATTGTCCTCGAGCGTCTCCTCGTAGATACGCCGTGCCTCGTCGTCCAGGGGCGTGCCGTCCCCCGGCTCCCCGTGCAGCCCGTGGTGCAGGCGCTTTGTGACCCGGAAAAACGCGGGGTTGCCGCCGATCACCAGCCAGCGGGAGTCGATGTCGAAGTGGCGGCAGTAGCCGAGCAGGGAGGGCAGCATCTCGGCGACGCCGCCGCCCTCCGCCGTGGAATTCAGGTGCCAGAAGACCCGGCCTTCCATCGCGCTGGCCAGCCGCGCGGCCTCGGCGCGGAGCTCATCGAGCAGCCCGGGTGCGGCGAGGCCTTCGTAGCGATCGATGCTGAGTGAGTGGATATCGACTTCGGAAAGCCTGCCCGTCTCCTGTTCCATCCTGCCTCCGTCGGCTGCCAAAGTGGCGCATGATAGCGTGGCCGCGGCCCGGCTTCATGCAGCCGGCGCGCGGCGAAGCGTGTAAGCTCCCGGACATCCATCGGCAGGGGCGGTTCGGCAGAGAGGGTGATGAGCAACAACCCGGCGAACGACACGACCGCCCGCCCGGCCGTCCTCCCCGTTCCCCTCATCGTGAACCCGGCCGCCGGTCGCGGCGCGGCCGGTCGCCACGGCGAGTCGATGCGCCGCCTGCTGGAAGCCTCCGGTCGCCCCGTCGCGCCCCAATACAGCCGGGAACCCGGCCACATGGCGGACCTGCTGCGGGCGGCCGCCGCGGCCGGCTGCCGCGAGGTGCTGATCGCCGGCGGCGACGGCACGGTCCGGGAAGCGGTGAACGCGATCCTCGGCCAGGGGCTGGATCTGGCCCTCGGCGTGATCCCGGCCGGCACCGGCAACGACTTCGTCAAATCACTGGGCACGCCGCGGAGCTGGCGCAACGCCTGCGCCGCGCTCGCGGCAGCGCTGGCCGAGCGCCGCCGGCGGCGCATCGACGTGGGCTGCTGCAACGGGGAGTGGTTCGCCAACAGCGTGGGCATCGGGCTGGACGGCGTGGTGGTCCGCGCCGCCGAACGGGTGCGCTGGCTGCCGGGCCTGCTCGCCTACCCGGCCGCCCTGGCCCTCGTGCTCCGCAGCGGCGTGGCCGCGGCCGAGGTGCGCATCGAGGCGGACGGCCGTCGCTTCGCACTGCCCGCATCGATGGTGATCGCCTGCAACGGCGCGTGGTTCGGCGGCCTGTTCCACATCGCCCCGCCGGCCAGCCTGGACGACGGCCTGCTGTCGGTCGTGGTCGCCGCGCCGCTCAGCCGCCGCCGGGTGCTGACCCTGGTGCCGCGGGCCATTCGGGGCACCCACATGAGCGCGCCGGAAGCCATGCTGTTCAGCGCGCGGGAACTCGTCATCGAGACCTCCGCACCGCTGCCGCTGGAGGCCGACGGCGAGGCCGCGGCCACGCCGGTGACCCGGCTCGAGATCCGCTGCGTGCCCGCAGCGCTGTCAGTAATTGCCTGAGCCGACAATTGCCTGAGCCGAAAATCGCCTGAGCCGTCAGTCGAGCCCCGCCATGGCGAAGTACTTGATCTCGACGTACTCGTCGATGCCGTACTTCGAGCCCTCGCGGCCGATACCCGACTCCTTCACCCCGCCGAACGGTGCCACCGGGGTGGAGATCAGGCCCGTGTTCAGGCCGACGATGCCGTACTCCAGCGCTTCGCCGACGCGCCAGGCGCGGGCCAGGTCGCGGGTGTAGAAGTAACTCGCCAGCCCGAAGCGGGTATCGTTGGCCATCGCCACGGCCTCGGCCTCGTCGCGGAACGGAAACAGCGGCGACAGGGGGCCGAAGGTCTCCTCACCGGCCACCAGCATGTCGGGCGTGGCCCCCTTGACCACGGTCGGCTGGAAGAACCGCCCGCCGAGCGCGTGCCGCTTGCCGCCGGTGATCAGCTCGGCGCCGCCGGCGAGCGCATCCGCGATGTGCTCTTCCACCTTCTCTACCGCGCTCTCGTCGATCAGCGGCCCCTGGTCCGTATCCCCCTTCAGGCCGTCGCCCACCACCAGGTCGTCGACGGCGGCGGCCAGCTTGTCGGCGAAGGCATCCATGACCGTTTCCTGCACGAGGAACCGGTTCGTGCACACGCAGGTCTGGCCGGTGTTGCGGTACTTCGAGGCCACGGCGCCCTCCACGGCCGCGTCCAGATCCGCGTCGTCGAAGACGATGAACGGCGCATTCCCGCCCAACTCCAGCGACACCTTCTTCATGGTGCCCGCGCACTGCTCCATGAGCAGCTTGCCGATCTCCGTGGAACCGGTGAACGAAAGCTTGCGCACCGTCGGATTGCCGGTCATCTCGCCGCCGATCGCGGACGCCGAGCCGGTGAGTACGCTGAAGACTCCGGCCGGGATGCCGGCCTCCTCCGCCAGCACGGCCAGCGCCAGCGCCGAGTACGGCGTCTGCGATGCCGGCTTGCAGACGAAGGTGCAGCCCGCCGCCAGCGCCGGTCCCGCCTTGCGGGTGATCATCGCGGCGGGGAAATTCCACGGCGTGATCGCCGCGACCACGCCCACCGGCTGCTTCAGCACGAGCAGGCGTCGGCCGGCCTGGGGCGACGGGATGATGTCGCCGTACACCCGCTTGCCTTCCTCGGCGAACCACTCGATGAAGCCGGCGGCATAGGCGATCTCGCCGCGGGACTCCGCGAGCGGCTTGCCCTGCTCGGCCGTCATGATGACGGCCAGGTCTTCCTGATGCTCCATCATCAGGTCGTGCCAGCGGCGCAGCACGGTGGCCCGCTCGGCGGCCGGCCGCGCGCTCCAGTCGGCCATTGCCTCGCCGGCGGCGGTGATCGCCCGCCGGGTCTCGTCCGCGCCCAGGGAAGGGACCGCGCCGAGATTCTCGCCCGTGGCCGGATTATCGACGGCGATGGTGCCTTCGTCGTCCGCGTCGACCCACTCGCCGGCGATATAACACCGGCTGCGCAACAGGTCGGGATTCTCCAGTTTCATGGAATGGCTCCTATTCGTGGGTGGTCTCGCCCCGGGTCGTGCTCTGATCCAGCGCGATGTCGTAGCGCCGGATCTTCTCCACCAGGGTCGTGCGTCCCATCCCCAGCATCCTGGCCGCCTGCGCGACGACGCCGTCGCAGGAGCGCAGCGCATCGCGGATCAGGCTGCTCTCGATATCCCCCATGTGCTCCTTCAGGCTCTTGCCGTCCGGCGGCAGATCGTCGGCGGCGGCCGCCGGCATGGCCTCGCGCGCGGTCTCGCGCCGCAGCGGCGCCGGCAGGTCGCGGACCATGATGCGGCCATGGGGGCACACGACGGCCAGCCGCTCCACCAGGTTGGCCAGCTCCCGGACGTTGCCGGGCCAGGCGTACTCCTGCAGGGCCCGCACCGTCTCCGGGTCGAAATCCACCCGGACGCCGAGCCGCGCGTCGACCCGCCGCACCATCTCCTCGAGCAGCAGCGGGATGTCGCCTGCGCGCTCGCGCAGCGGCGGCAACTCGATCGGAAACACGTTCAGGCGGTAGTACAGGTCTTCCCGGAACGTGCCGTCCTCGATCGCCTCGGGCAGATCCCTGTGCGTGGCGGCGATGACCCTGACGTCGACCGGTATGCTCTGCAGACCGCCGATGCGGTCGATCACGCGTTCCTGCAGGACGCGCAGCAGCTTGACCTGCATCGCCGGCGGCATGTCGCCGATCTCGTCCAGGAAGATGGTACCGCCGGCCGCCTGCTCGAAACGCCCCGTCCGCCGGGCGATGGCGCCGGTGAACGCGCCCCGCTCGTGGCCGAACAGCTCGCTCTCCAGCAGCTGTCCCGGGATGGCGCCGCAATTGACGGCGACGAACGGCCCCGGCCGGGCGCTGAGTTCGTGAATGTAGCGGGCAACGACCTCCTTGCCGGTGCCCGATTCGCCGAGCAACAGCACGGAGGCGCCACTGGCGGCGACCCGCTCGGCCAGACCCCGGGCCTCGCACATCGCCACGCTCTCGCCGAGCGGCCGGGACTGCACCCTGTCGGCCGCGTGCTCCGCGCGGCGACGGCTGTAGCCTGCCCAGATCTCCTCGAGCAATGCTGCCAGCTGACTGAAATCGACCGGCAGGTCCAGAGCGAAGAGTCGCGCGCCGGGGCAGTCCGCCTCGAGCGCGTCCAGATCGGCACGGCCCGCGACCACGACCGGCAGCGCCGCATCCGCGCTGCCGATCTCCGCGACCAGGTGGGCGACGGCCGCGCGCCCCAGGGAAGGGTGGAGGAACACGGCGGCCAGCCGCTGCCCCGCGGCGCACTCGCGCCAGCGCTCCGGCGGCGCGAGCGCCGTGGCCGGCGCGTCCAGGAACTCGATGCTGTCGCGCAGGGTTTCGCCTGCAACGGCGTCCTCGGCAATGACCAGGATGAGCCGTTCGCTGCTCACCATGCTCCCTCCGCGGCCGGGCGCCTCGTGCCGGGCCCCGCGGGAATGGCGCCCGGCGCCCTCGCCCCCGTCGCTGCTGATCCGATCACGCCTGTCAATTCAGTCCCTTGCGCCTCGAGCGGGCGTCTGCCGCAACCGCGGACGATTGTGCGGCGCACAGCAGGCGATTGCAACTCGAAACCCCAATAATTCGAGGCTGTTCATGCCCTTGCGTCACTGCTCCGCGATCCCGGGCGGCACCGCCCGGGATCGCCCCCAAGGGCTAAAGATTCCCCGTTCGCCGCCGATACAGAGGGTAGCCACAGGAGCGTGGCGGCGCGTGCGTGCGGAGGCGCGGACCGGCGCCGCCAATAGCATCCCGAACAAGAACGGAGGACGACGCGTTGGATCTCGCAACATTGATAGGCTTGCTCGGCGCCCTCGGGGTGGTTGTCACCTCCATCTTCCTGGGCGGCGCGCCGGGCGTCTTCCTCAATACCCCGTCGCTGCTGATCGTGCTCGTCGGCACGTTCCTCGTGACGATGATGAAATTCAGCCTGAAGCAGTTCTTCAGCGCCACCGGCATCGCGGTGAAGGCGTTCACCCAGCGCGTGCCGAACCCCGAAGCCATCATCGAGAAGTCCGTGGAGCTGGCGAAGACCGCGCGCCAGGGCGGCATCCTCGCGCTGGAAGACGCCGAGGTGCCCGACGATTTCATGAAGATGGGCGTGGGCCTCCTGATCGACGGCCATCCCTCCGAGGTGGTCCGCTCCATGCTGAACAAGGACCTGAACCAGACACTGCAGCGCCACAGCGACGGCCAGGGCATCTTCAAGGCGATCGGCGACGTGGGCCCGGCCATGGGCATGATCGGTACGCTGATCGGCCTGGTGCAGATGCTCTCCGTCATGGACGATCCTAAACAGATCGGCCCGGCCATGGCCGTGGCCCTGCTGACGACGCTGTACGGCGCGATCCTCGCGAACGTAATCGCCATACCGGTGGCCGACAAGCTCGCCCTGCGCAGCAAGGAAGAGCAGCGCCACAAGTCGCTGGTCATCGACGCGCTGATCGGCATCCAGGAGGGTCAGAATCCCCGCATCATCGAGAGCATGCTGGAGGCCTATCTGCCCCGTTCGCGCCGCAGCGTCGACGACGACGCGGTCTGAGGCAGGCGATCATGACCGAGGAAGGCGCCCCGGAGGTCAGGGAAGAGGAAAAGAAAGGCGTGCCCGCCTGGGTCATGACCTTCGCCGACCTCATGACCCTGCTCATGTGCTTCTTCGTGCTCATGCTGGCGTTCTCGGAGATGGACGTGCAGAAGTTCAAGGTCCTGTCCGGGTCGGTGCGCGAGGCCTTCGGCGTGCAGGCGCAGGTGGAGGTGAAGACCATTCCGAAGGGCACCAGCGTCATCGCGCGGGAATTCAGCCCGGGGCGGCCGCAGCCCACGCCGATGAACGAGATCCGCCAGCACACCATCGACTCCGCCAAGAACACCCTGGACGTGGGCGTGGACGAGCCCGGCGTGGGCGACGAGGAAGAGGACAACGCGAAAGAGGATGCCGAAAAGCTCCGCCAGGCACTGGCGGAGGAAATCGAGCAGGGCAGCGTGGACGTCGAGCTGGACGGGCGCCGCATCATCATCCGCATCCTGGAGAAGGCCACCTTCCCCTCCGGCGATGCCAGCATACAGCCCGGCTTCCTGCCCGTGCTGGAGAAGATCCGCGGCCTCATCGGCGATATGCCGGGAGAACTCAAGATCTCCGGCCACACCGACGACGTGCCGATCTACAACGAGCGCTACCGCTCCAACTGGGAGCTGTCGACGGCGCGCGCGGTGTCCGTCGCCCACACCCTGCTGAACGGCGGCGACATTGCCGAGAACCGAATCGTGGTGACCGGCCACGCGGATACCCGGCCCCTGTATCCGAACGACAGCGCGGAACATCGCGCCATCAACCGGCGCGTGGACATCAGCATCATACGCAACCCGTCCGGCGGGGATGAGGGCCGGCAGCTGCGCATCGCCGAGGCCCGCAAACCCGACGCGGAAACGGGGCGAGAGACCGGGACGAGCGCCGACGGCGACGAGACCGCGGCCGATGCGCCCGGGGGAGACGAAGACGATGAGTGAAATGCAGAACGAAACCGAGACCAGCGATACCAACCGCCGCCGCGTGTTCCGCCTCAAGGAACTCGTGCGGATCGACTACTCGACGGTGGACGAGAGCGAGTGGATACAGCGGCTGGAGAAGAACCTGGGCAGCACGTCCCGGACCTCCGGGCTGGATGCAAAGCTGATGGAAGTGGAGGCGGCGATGAAACCCGCCGTCCTGAAACTGCGCCAGAAGGCGCCGGTCAGCGCCGAGTGCGTGGAGCTGCTGAACGAGAAGATCCAGCTCGTGGCCGACAAGGTGATGGAACTCGAGCAGCAGCGTAACCCCATCTACAGGCGCCCCACCCAGCTCTGCGACCTCAGCTCCTCCGGCATGGCCTTCGCGGCACCCCACGGCATGAGCGAGGGCGCGCGGCTGATGCTGAAGTTCCTGCTGGTCTCCGACTCCCACTACGTCGAGACGCTGGCCAAGGTCGTCCGCTGCCAGCCGCCCGAGGAGTCGGATCTGGAGGACGAGGGCTACAAGGTCGCGGTGGAGTTCGTCGGCATGCGCGAGGCGGAAAGCGAGATGCTCATCCGCCACATGCTCAGCCGCCAGGCCGAGGATATCCGCACGGCCCGGCTGCGGGCGCTGACAGAATAGGCTGCCCCGCCGTGATGAGCGCGGCCGGTCAGCCGGCCAGCGCGGCAGTCAGGGACTCCAGCTTCTCCTCGAAGCGCTGGTAGACGGGCGGATAACGGGGACCGTCGATGCCGAGCTTGTGCACCACCGGCTGGAACTCTTCCTCCACCTCGGTCTCGGCCTCCCGCAGCGAGAGGTAGCACGACGCCACGATCACGTCGTGCAGCGTCGGTTTGCTGCTGCGCCGCTGGGTCTGATCGCTGGCCACCGTATCGACGATCTCCTCGGGGAACTCCCAGTTCTCCAGGATCGACTTGCCCACCTGCGGGTTCCACTCCTCGAGAATCTGGCGGCGCGAGTCCTCGTCCGCCAGCAGGGTCGGGAACTCCTTCGCCTTGGTGAGGATGTAGAGCTTGCCGATCTCGTTCAGCAGGCCGGCCAGGAAGGCCCCGTCGGCGTCCAATTCGGTGTGCTGATCCGCCAGCACCTCGGCCATGGCCGCCTTGCGCAGGCTGACCTTCCACAGCCGTTTCAGCTGCTCGCGGATGGCTGCCTGCTGCTCCGCCTGGAACAGCTGCTCCACGGCCATGGCGATCGCGGTGTTGCGCACCATGTTGAAACCCAGCCGGCTGATGGCGGCGCGCAGACTCGTGATCTTCACGCCCGCCGGGTTGTAGAAGGCGGAATTGGCCATCGCCAGGATGCGCGACATCAGCACGGGCTCCAGGCTCACCACGTCGGCGACGCGCTCGGCCGTGCAGTCGCCGTCCTCCAGCGCCTCGCGGATCTTTATCACCACGTCCGGGAACGACGGCAGCTTGATCTCCTTGCGGGTCAGCTCGTCCGCCAGCATCTGGACGAAGCGGAAATATTCGGCACTCGACAT
>Ga0102941_1001111_pt1 | contig 12538 bp, 7 predicted proteins | sample SalPonR2_C_D2_MG_FD_79281 | JGI IMG/M metagenome (GOLD analysis project Ga0102941, IMG submission 79281) | Salt pond soil microbial communities from South San Francisco under conditions of wetland restoration - Salt Pond MetaG R2_C_D2_MG | ecosystem: Environmental > Aquatic > Marine > Intertidal... | reverse complement strand
TGGCCAGATGAATAAAGCAGAAGATGCAGTAGGTACAAGTGTAGATGCTATTAAATCTACTGAAGATTCATTTGAAGAAATTAATAATGCAGCTCGCAAATTACGCGATTTAATTGAAGATGTATCTCAAGCCACAAGTGGAATGGCTGATAATAGTAGTGAAGTAAGTGCTTCAATTGAAGAGATTGCAGCTGTGAGTGAAGAAGCTTCTGGTAATGCAGAGGAAGTTGCTGCTTCAAGTGAAGAACAAATTGCTGCTACCGAAGATATTGTTGAAGGAGCAGAAGAACTTGCCAAGATTTCTGATAAATTAATAGAGACTATAGAACAGTTTAAATTAAAATAAGTAATATGATAAAAAAGATATATTTACAAGGAAAATCCTCTTGAAAAAGAGGATTTTTCCTATTTTTTGCTGAACTTATAAAGTAGTAAAGTGAAAGAAATAATAGAGGAGGTAAATGAAATGTTTTTTAAAAGAATAGAAACCAAAGGACTTGCTCATTATTCTTATGTTTTGGCAGATGGCAATCAAGGAATTGTGATTGATCCCAGAAGAGATGTAGATGTATATTTAGATCTAGCAAAAGAAAATTCTTTTCAGATTAAGTATGTATTGGAAACTCATCGTAATGAAGATTATGTAGTAGGATCTACCAAAATAGCCAGTTTGACAGGTGCCGAAATTTATCATGCTGATCGAGAATTGGATTATAAATATGGCAATGAATTAAAAGAAGGTAAGAGATATAAATTTGGTGGTTATGAAATAAAAGCTATAAATACCCCGGGACATACTCCAGATTCATTTAGTTTTGTTTTATATAATAAAGAGGATGAACCCTGGATGGTATTTACAGGTGATGTTTTATTTGCAGGAGATGTAGGAAGAGTTGATTTTTTAGGTGAAGATATGATTGAAGAAATGGCAGGAAGACTTTATGATTCTATCTATGGTAAGATTTTGCCTCTTGGAGATGAAGTTTTACTCTGGCCTGCTCATGGAACGGGTTCAGCCTGTGGTAGTAAAATAGCAGATAGAAAATGGACAACTATTGGCCTGGAGAAAAAATTAAATCATCAGCTTAATTATGAAAGAAGGGATAGTTTTATTAAAGAAGTAGCTGAAATGAGGGATAAGCCTAATTATTTTAAAAAGATGGAAAAAATTAACTTAGAAGATAATTCTCAGAAAGATATTCCCTTTATTGAGCCTTTAACACCTCCAGAATTTGAAAAAATTTCTCAAAAAGATGATACAGTCATTTTGGATACCAGAAAAGAAACTGCTTTTGCTGCTGCCCATATTGGTGATTCTCTTTTCATCTGGGAAGATCGTCTTGCAAAATTTGCTGGCTGGTTTTTACCTTTAGATAAAAAAATTCTTTTAGTAAGTGATAATAATTATCCTCAATCCGAATTGGAGACCTTATATAGAATGGGTTTTGATAATCTTGGAGGATATCTAAAAGGTGATCTTTTAAGCTGGCATATGACCGGCAGAAAAAGTGAGGCTGTAAATATGGTTAATGTGACAACAGCATGTAGTATAATAGATAAAAGAGATGTAGCCTATTTACTTGATGTTAGAAAAGAAAAGGAATTAGAAAAGGGAGGTAAAATTTTAGGTGCTGATAATATTCCCTTACAACAACTTCCAGATAATACTGTAGATATTCCAGAAGATAAAGAAATATATATTTTCTGTAGCAGTGGAGTAAGGTCAATGATAGCAGCCAGTCTTTTAAGAAAAAAAGGTTATCATAAATTAAATGTTATCTTAGGGGGAATCCAAAATTGGAATTCCAAAAGCTGTCCATTAGAAAAATAGAAAATATAATAAAAAATTGATGATTATGTCAAAAAAAGAAGGTTTTTTTTTAATTTTCTTGAATTAAATTAATAAGCTTATTTTATTTTTAATTTTAAAAAAATTCTTAAAAGAAAGGAGAATGAAGTATGGATCATTACGGGATTTTATCTTTAGTACCACCTATTTTGGCTATTCTTTTGGCCTGGTGGACTAAAGAAGTTTTACTTTCACTCTTTGTTGGTGTATTTTCCGGTGCTTTAATTTTAAATGGTTATAATCCTATTGCCGGATTTTACAGAACACTTGACAGTTTTATGTTACCTTCCCTGGCAGATGAGTGGAATGCCGGTATTATTATCTTTACAATTACTATGGGAGGTATGATTGGTATTATCAGTAAGGCTGGAGGAGCGAAATCGATTGGAGAAGCGATTGCCAGTAAGGCCAAGACTGTAAGGAAAACGCAATTTGCTGTCTGGTTTCTAGGAATCGGTATTTTCTTTGATGATTATTCTAACACTTTAATTGTTGGTAATACGATGAGACCAATCACTGATAAGATGAAGATTTCTCGTGAGAAGTTAGCCTATCTTACTGATACCACGGCTGCAGCTATGGCCAGTATTACTCCAATATCGACCTGGATTGCCTATGAGGTAGGTCTTATTAATGATGCTCTCCAAAACATTGGGATGGAAACAAGTGCTTATACCATGTTTGTAAGAACAATTCCTTTTCGTTTTTACAGTATTTTTGCTTTGATTTTGGCTTTAATAATTGTCTTAACCAGAAACGATTATGGTACAATGTTTGATGCAGAAACAAGAGCAAGAAAGACTGGTAAAGTACTTCGTGATGGAGCAACTCCAATGGCTGCTAAAGAGTTAACAGACATGGATGGCCCTGAAGGTAAAAATATGAGTTGGGGTGCTGCTTTAACTCCTATCGCTGTTACTGTTTTAGTAACCTTATTAGGTCTCTGGTATGATGGAGGCGGAATGGCTGGAGAAACTATCCAGGATGCTTTTGGTAATGCAAACTCCAGTAAAGTTTTAATCTGGGCTGCTTTTTCCGGTAGTTTAACTGCAGGAATTTTAGCCTCAATTGGTGGAATTATTCCTATTAAAGATACTGTTGAAGGTTGGGTTGATGGTGCTAAATCAATGATCGTTGCTTCCTTTATCCTTATTTTAGCCTGGTCTATTGGTAGTGTAACTACAGAGCTAGGTACTGCTGATTTTGTTGTAGGAATTGCAGAAGGTAATATTCCTGCCTTTATTATTCCTACCATAGTATTTATTATTGGTGCCTTTATCGCCTTTACTACTGGTAGTTCCTGGGGTACAGTAGCTATTTTAATGCCTTTAGCTGTACCACTTGCTCATTCAATAGGTGCTCCACTTTTACCATCTATTGCTGCTGTACTTACTGGTGGTGTTTGGGGTGATCACTGTTCACCAATCTCAGATACAACGATTATGTCTTCAACAGCAGCCGGTGCAGATCACATGGACCATGTTAAAACTCAGATACCATATGCCTTTGTTGGAGCTATAACCGCTATAATCTTTGGATTTATTCCAGCTGGTTTTGGTTTCCCAGCTTATTTATCACTTCCATTAGGAATTATAGCAATGTATATCTTCATTAAATATATTGGTAGAACAGTTGAAGAACATATGGAAGATATTGACTTAGATGATATTACAATGACTTAAAAAAGTTGATCTATTAGATAGTGAATCAAAGATATAATTTAATATTAAATAATTGCATAAAAAGGCCCTGGTGTAAAAACCAGGGCTTAACTTTTGTTTATTAATAGAGTTTTTTATAATATTTTCTGACCATTTCTTTAGCCGAAAATCTATCATAAGTATCTTCTATACTATTTTGCATCATCTTAGTCCATTTATCTTTATTTTCATAATAAGTAGGTAATACTTCTTCTAGTAGAACCTTATAAAGATGTTTTAGATCATGTTTATCCTGACCATCACCCTGATAGCCATTTCCAAACTGCCAGCCATTAATTCCGTGGCGACAGGCTTCAGGCCACCAGCCATCTAAGATGCTTAAATTGAGAATACCATTCATGGCAGCTTTCATTCCGGAAGTACCACTTGCTTCCAAAGGACGACGTGGATTATTAAGCCAGAGGTCTACACCTCTAGTTAGCATTCTTCCAATTTCAATATTATAATCTTCTAAAAAGACGACACTATCTGGATATTTTTCAGTCATTTTAATTAGATTCTGAACAATATCCTTACCTGTATCATCAAGTGGGTGGGCTTTTCCAGAGAAGACAATCTGAATATCTCCATTTTCTAAGTATTCTCCAATGATTTCAGGTTTTCTAAAGATAAAATCACTTCTCTTATAAGGGGCAGCTCTACGGGCAAAACCAATTAAGAGTTTATCTTCATCTAATTGAGTTCCAGTATTATCTGCAATATAATCTATTAACTCACCTTTGATTTCCTGATGTGAATCCCAGAGTTCTTCAGGATTATCCTTATTTTTTGTAATTCTTTGATCTACCCAGGTTGGACGGTGAACACCATTAGTAATAGCTTTAATTGGAGCTCTGTTATCAACATCTTCCCACATCCTGCGGGCTGTATCTCCGTGAAGTTGAGCAACTCCATTTGCGACATTAGCAAGTTTTAGCCCGGCAACAGTCATATTAAAAGGTGCTCCTCCAATCTGAACCATTTGGTCGAGAGTAAGGCCATTATTTGCTCCCATATATTCCATAATTTTGAGACCATGTTCTTCATTACCTTCTTTAATGGGAGTATGAGTTGTAAAAGCAACTTCTTTTCTAGTTTTCTTCCAGGCCTGCTCAAAAGTCATCCCCATTGCCATTTTTTCCTGAATAAGCTCAGTACCAGCCAGAGCAGCATGACCTTCATTAAAATGATAAATATCTATATCAAGATCAAGTTTTCTTAAGGCTTTAACTCCTCCAATACCAAGAACAATTTCCTGGGCCAGTCTTTCTTCTTCAAACCAGCCGTAAAGTTGTCCGGTAATCCAGCTATTTGAACCATTTTCATCAAGATTGGTATCAAGTAGATAAAGAGGATTATTATCATATTTTTCTAGTTTCCAGACCTTAACTTTTACATCTTCTTCTCTAACTTTAACTGTAACTTCAACTCCAGTATCTTCTAAGTAATCATAGATATAATCATTTGTGGGATAACAATCATAGGGTCTACCATCATCATCAATCAATTGTTTTGTATAACCCTGACGCCAGAGAAGACCAATACCAATAAGGTCTTTGTCTAAATCCTTAGATGCTTTTAAAATATCTCCGGCTAAAATTCCCAGTCCGCCAGAATAAATTCTCATATCTTCATGAAGACCGTATTCCATACAGAAATAGGCAACACTTTTATTATTTTTCTTTGACATAAAATCACTCCTTTTTTTAAATGTATGTAAAATATAGTTTATGCAAACCTTTGCATTAATTATATCATAAGTATTAAAAGGAAAAAAGCCTTAATTAGAAAAAATATTATAAAAATTAAAAAGAGGAAAATGATGAAAAATCACGAATTATATTATTAGGCAAAAATGTGATAATATTAAAAATAAACCTTTAATGTTTAATTATGGTAAAGTATAAAAGTGTTATAGCTATTATTATAAATAATAATAAGTGTTCACAGTGGGGTGAATCAGGTAATGAAGGGTAATGAAGAACAGGGATGTTTTAGAGAATTATTAAATGAAGTATCAGCCCAGGTAGTTGCTTTTAATAAAAATTATGAAATTAAATGGGCAAATCAAAAAGCAAAAGATTATTTGAATTATGGAAAAGAATTAAAAGATAAAAATTGTCGTCAGTTATTTTTTGAAAATGATTTTAGTATTAAAGAGTCAGAAATTGAAGAATGTCCTTTTGAAGAGATATTTCAAAAGAACAAAAAAATAACGGAAGAACTAACTAATAACCAGGGTGAAACCTGGGAAATTCAATGGTTTTCTTCTGAAAAAGATGATAAAGAAATAGGATATATGATAGCCTATAATATTACCAAACCCAAAAGAATAGAAAACAAGCTAAAAGAAAGAAGTGAAGTGTTTTATCAGGTTAGGTCAAAATTTCATGAATCACAGGAAAAATTTCAATCTCTTTTTGTTCATAATCCTGATGCGATTTGTGCTATTGATCTTAAGGGTAAGGTACTTTCTGCTAATCCAGCTTTAGAAGATATAACAGCTTATAAGCCGGATGGTATAATAGGATCTAAATTTATTGATTTAATTAAAAAATCTGATACAAGAAGGGTACAAAATTACCTGCATAGAGTTAGTTCAGGTAAAAACGTAGAATATGAGACTAGTATTGTAACAGCAGATAATAAAGAAGTTATTGTTAATATTAAGAGCTTTCCGATGGTAGTTGAAGGGGAAATAGTTGCTATTTATTCTATAATTAAAAATATAACTGAAAAGAAAAAATTTGAAAAAAAGTTAAGAGAAATCGCCTATTATGATGACTTAACTGGACTCCCTAATAAAAACTATCTGGAAGATAAAATAGATAAGATCTTAGAAAAAGATCAAAAAGCAGCTATTTTGTTTTTGGATCTGGATCGTTTTAAAAGAATAAATGATTCTTTAGGCCATAAAACTGGTGATGAGGTCATAAAAAGAACAGCAAAAAGACTTAATAAAATTGTTTATGGGGGGATAGTTGCCAGATATAGTGGAGATGAATTTATAATAATTTTAGAAGATATAAAAAACAGGGAAGATGCAGTAAATAAGGTTGAAGAAATTACTAATGAATTTTCAACTTCTTTTATGGTAAATAAGAGGAATATCTATCTTTCTTTAAGTATGGGAGTTGCTATTTATCCAGATGATGGAGTTGACAAAAGTGATTTAATTAAATATGCCTATCTTTCAATGCATAAAGCTAAGGATAAAATGGAAAAATGGTATCATTTCTTTGATGCCGGACTTATGAATGAAAAAATTGGTGAAGAAAAGCTTAATATGGAAGGTGAATTACGTAAAGCTATCAAAAATAATGATTTTTATCTAAAATATCAACCCCAAATTGACCTCTATAATGGTGAGATAGCAGGATTTGAAGCTTTAATTCGCTGGGATCATGAAAAATTAGGTAAAATTTCACCTGGTGAATTTATTCCTCTGGCAGAAGAAACAGGCCTTATTAAAGAAATTGGAAGATGGGTAATTAAAGAAGCCTGCCGTCAGGTTAAAGTATGGCGAGAAGAAGGGCATAAACCTGTTAAAATGGCTATTAATGTTTCTATTCATCAACTAAAAGATCCTAATTTTATTGAAGAAATAAAAGAAATTATAAGGGGAAATGAACTTAATCCTCAATATCTTGAGCTTGAAATAACTGAAAATATAATGAGGAATCTAAATGAACTAGAAGTTATCTTAGATAAATTAAAGGAGATAGGTGTTCAGATCTCTATAGATGATTTTGGCACAGGTTATTCATCTTTAAGTGTTTTACAGGGACTGCCAATTAATACTTTAAAAATAGATAAATCATTTATAATAAACAGTACAAATGATGAAAAATCAGCTACTTTAGTAAAAACGATTATTAACATGGCTAAAAACCTTGATTTAAATATAATAGCTGAAGGAGTGGAAGAGAGAACACAGGTTGATCTCTTAAGATCAAATGACTGTCGGACAGGCCAGGGCTTTCTTTTTAGCCGTCCTTTACCTGTCAGTGATATTACTGATATCTTAGATTTTGACAGCTCAGGTTTTATCTTAGATACAGTTTAAGATGAAAAAAGAATAATAGTAACAAAAAATCAATTTTATTACTTGAAATAAGAGAATAGGAATTTTAGCGATTGTTTGTTAATACATCTTAATGAACTGAAATATAAAATAAAACCTAAATTAAATCATAATTTTAAGACTAAAAAATAAATTTAGCTTAGCTTAACTACCTTAGCTTATATGCTTTCTTTTAGCTAAGGTAGTTTTATTTTATATAGAAGTGAATTATAGATGTATCAAACAAGCGGTAGATGAACATTCCTTATTTCAAGTAATAAAATTTTGACTTTTGACATATTATTTTTCAGTTAACTGTTCTATCTGTTGGACATAGAGATCTGCTGCAAATTTACGATTTAGTCCATTTGCATTCATATAACGGGTTTTACCAAAAACCTTTCTTTCTTTCCAGGCTCTATCATGTTTACCAAAACACCAGGCAATACCGGCATAACTATTTGGATCTCGGCCATCAAGAGAATATTTATTATTAAGATAGAGGGAAATCTCAAATGCATCCTGAGGTGAAGGTGTCCATTCTAAGATTTTTTTGGCCCAATACATACGCATATAACCATGCATTTTTCCGGTTATTTTCATTTCTTTTTGAGCAGCATTCCAGTATTTATCATGGGTTGCTGCTTTTTCAAATTCTTCTTGACTATAAATATATTCTCTTAGATCATTTTTATGTTCTTCTAAAGTAGTATAGGCCCAGTCTGGAAGAATAGACTCTAAGCTTTGATCATAATCTTTATTATAATAGACAAAGTTAAAACTCAATTCTCGTCTGATAATAAGCTGATCCAAAAATTCTTCCTGGCCTGGACTATATTTTTCTTTTATTTCAAGTGCTACCAGTAAAGGTGATATCTGGCCAAAATGAAGATAAGGGCTTAGATGTGAAAGATAGTCTTTAGTTGGATCATTGCTTAGTTCATGGTATTTATCAAGTTTATTTGTAATAAAGTCATAAAGATAATTTTTAGCCTGTTCTTCCCCACCTTTGTAGTGAGAGACAGGTTTTATACTTTTATCAATATCTAATTTTTGAGTAAGTTCAGCTAAATTATTATTTTTAAAATACTTAGTTATATTTTCATTTTCTAATTTATTACTAAAGTTGAACTCTTTATTTACGGAAGGATGTTTGATCTGTCTTTTTTCTAATTCCTCTAAATAATAATCCAGTTTTTTATTTATTTTTTTTCTGATAGTATAAGCTGCATATTCTTCTTTTGGAGAAGCTTCTTCAACAGGTACAATAAGATTAGATTCAACCTGAACTAAAGGACAGTTTATATTTTCAGCTATATTTTTTCTCCATTTTTTTGTGGTTTTCAAATAATCTCGATCAGTGATAATTAAAGCTGAATTTTCAGCTATTTTAGTTACTATATCTTCAGGATCTCCTAAAAAGACATTAAATTTTATATTCCTTTTCTTTAACTTTTCTCTTATTTCTTTTAAACCTTCTAACATAAATTGATAATGACGGAGATTTGCTTCTGGAAAATCAGTATTTAAAACAAAAAAGACAGATAAACTTTTATTAAGTTTATTTGCCCTTTCAATTGCAAATTCTAAAGCATGGTTATAGTTTACTCGTTGTGAGGCCTGCATCCAGTAAAATATTTGCTCTTTATTTTGTACCTGCTCATCATTGAGCGGCTTTATTCTTTCTTTTTGAATCATAGTGATCATTCCTTTTTGAATAATTGATTACTTTATTAATAAAAATATCTACTAATTCTGGATCAAATTGTTTTCCAGTTTCTTTTTTTAGATTATGAACTGCTCTTTTTTGACTAAAAGCATTTTTATAAGGTCTTTTACTTAACATAACATCATAAGCATCTACAATTGCTATAATTCTGGCGGTTATAGGAATTTCTCTACCTTTTTTGCCTAGAGGATAACCCTTTCCATCCCATCTTTCATGATGATATAAAATACCTTCAGCAATACTACTGAGTTTAGGGGTTGTATTAGCTATTTGATAGCCAATCTCTGAGTGACGCTTTATTTCTTTCCATTCTTCTTTATTTAATTCACCATTTTTTTGTATAATATCTTTAGAAATTGCCACTTTTCCTATATCATGCATTTCAGCAAGAAGCTTTAGTTTTTCAATTAAATCAGGTTCTAGTTCTATTTCTTCACCTAAGCTAACGGCCATATTTTTTAACCTATTACAGTGTTCTTTACTTTCACAGGTGTTTTTGTGAAAAGTGTTTTTAAGAGAATTAAGTATAGAAGTGTGCATATCCTGACTTTCACTTAATTTATTTTTATACATTTCATTTTCTGCTCTTTTAAAAACTTCATTTAAGTCCTCATTACTATTATCTCTGGAGGCAAAACCTAAGGCAATACTTGGTTCAATCGGGTCTGCATTCAAAGAATTAACTTCCTTTTTTATTCTTTCAGTTACTTTTTTTGCTCCCTGATAATCAGTATGAGGTAAAAGGATAACAAATTCATCTCCACCCCAGCGTGTGATTATATCCTGACTGCGGCAGCTATTTTCAATTTTTTTGGCCATTTTTTTAAGAAGCTTATCTCCAGCATTATGGCCAAAAGCATCATTGGCAAGTTTTAATCCATTGACATCACCGATGATAATAGAAAGAGTATTAAGACCCATTTTGTTAAAGCGATTCATTTCTTTTTGAAAATAATTTTTGTTAAAAAGTCCGGTAAGACTATCTTTATAAGTAAGTTTTTTTATCTTTTTATTAGCTTTTTTCTTTTCAGTAATATTTCGGGAAATACCTACTATTTGTTTAACTTTTCCCTGGGAAATAACCGGGGAAAGCTTGGTATGCCAGTACTCTATTTTATTATCTCTTTCTACTTTTTCATCAAAATCTATTGCTTTTTTCTTGTCTATACATTTTTTGATCTTTTTATTAATAAAATTACCATATTCTTTTCCATATAATTCTGCTGGTGTTTTTGAGATTATTTGTTTTTGGGGAAGTTCAGCATGTTTTTTATAGGCATTATTTACTTTATTATATCTATATTCTACCTTGTTAACATCGATTAGGACTACTGAATCAGTTGTATTATTTAAAATAGTATTATATTTTTTAGCGAGGTCTTTATATTTGTATCTCACAGAATTATTTAAAAAGTTTATAGTATAACTTAAGAGATTTAAAACAAGATAATTGATAAAATAAATAACAGGATTAAGGGCTGGATCTGGATGATTAAAAAGTAAAGTTAATAATAAAAAAGAGAAAAATATATTAAAAATAAAAAGAGTTTTATCCATTTGAAAAGTTGCATTTAATAATAAAGAAAAAACTACTATCATTACTGCTAAAGTAAAATGAAAGTTATTAGAAAATGTATTAAAAAGAAGATGAATCAAAGAAAGATAGGCAGTTATCAAAGTTACTTTATATATATTTTCTTTAATTTTTTTGTTAAAAAAGCTTAAAGTGATAATAAGAGTTAAAAATATTGCAATAATTAATCTTAAATAAAGAGGTAAATAAGAACTGGCATTAATTATACTTGTTTTATATAAAAACCCAAAGATTATAAAAAGAATAGTAATAGCAGTTAAAACTATCCTGGAAAAAATTATTTTATTTTTGCTCAATTTTTCATTAAAATTTGGTAGTGAAGGCATTAATATTGGCTCCTAGTTAAATTTATTTAAATTTTTAAATAATTTAGAACTAAAGTCCTATTAGATATTATTCAAGGTTTAATTAGATAATCCTTCCTTTTTTAGGAAATAAAATAATCTTATTTGCTAAATAAGGAACTTTTTTATTTTGAGGTGTAAAATAATTATTATTGATGATACAATGTAAAATATGAAATTATAATAATAAGTAAACTATATTTAGAGGAGAAATAATATGAATAAAAAAGCATATTTATCTATTATATTAGGAGCTTCATTCTGGGGTTTAATAAGTATTTTTGTACAGGGATTATATTCTTTTGGATTTAATTCCCTGGATATTGTTACACTAAGAGTTTCAACAGCAGCTGTTTTAATGGTGGTATATATTATTTTTACTGATAAGAGTGTTTTTAAAATTAAATTAAAAGATATTCCTTTTTTTATAGGTACAGGAGTATTAAGTATAGTCTTTTTTAGTTGGTGCTATTTTTCTGCTATTAAGATTATACCTGTTTCTGTTGCAGTTATTTTACTTTATACAGCTCCGGCTTTTGTTGCCATTTTATCCAGAATAATTTTCAAAGAGTTGTTAACTAAAAGAAAAGTTATTGCTCTTTTACTAACTTTTATGGGAATCATTTTAATTGTTGGCTGGCCTCAGGCAGATGGAAAAGTTTCTTTTTTAGGTTTATTATTAGGTCTTGGTTCAGGTTTTGGTTATTCACTATATAGTATTTTTGGAAAAGCTGCTTTAGATAATTATAGTTCTAAGACAATCACTACTTATTCTTTTATTCTGGCCAGTGTTTTTATGCTTCCCTTGAGCAAATTATGGACAAAAAGTCATTTGTTTCAAGATGAAATTGTCTGGTTATATATTATTGGCCTGGGTTTAATTCCTACTGTTCTGGCTTACATACTTTACACTATCGGCTTATCCAAAATCGAATCCAGTAAAGCTTCGATTACAGCTACAGTTGAACCTCTTGTAGCTACAGGGGTTGGAGTTATAATTTATAATGAAGTTTTAACTTTGAGACATTTAGGAGGGATGGTTTTAGTCATTATGGCAATTATATTAATTAATAAAAAAGAAGGACTTTATTGACCTATGTTCAATATTTATATTAGTGATATTTTTTGTAAAAATATATTAAATAAAATAGTAAATAATAGAAAAATATTATAAAAAATATAAAAATTACATAAAAATAGAAGGAATATTCAATTTTATGGCGAAGTATGTATTATAAACAAAATTTTATATAATAAGG
>Ga0102941_1001110_pt1 | contig 12573 bp, 13 predicted proteins | sample SalPonR2_C_D2_MG_FD_79281 | JGI IMG/M metagenome (GOLD analysis project Ga0102941, IMG submission 79281) | Salt pond soil microbial communities from South San Francisco under conditions of wetland restoration - Salt Pond MetaG R2_C_D2_MG | ecosystem: Environmental > Aquatic > Marine > Intertidal... | reverse complement strand
TTTAGCTGCTATGCTTCCTGCTCTAATACTATCTTCTCCATTGAAAACTAATCTTTTTGATTTTGGAGAATCACTTATAAAGGTTGTTACTTGTATCCCTTTATCTACAAGTTTATCAATAGCATCTCCACATTTTTTATCATCGTAAGATATCATAGCAATACCATTTACATTCTTTTCTACCAAATTATCCAGTGCTTTTATATGTTCATCTAAGTTGTAAGATTTTGTTGTTTCGACAATTATTTCAACGCCAAATGGCTCCAATTCTTCTTGTACTTCTTCAATTCCCTTAAATACATCCTTCCAAAAATAATATTCTAGATAAGGAAATGCTACTCCAATTTTTATCTTATTTTTTCTATTAACTAAAGCCTTAGCAATTGGACTTTTTTTATAATTCAACTTTTTTATTGCTTCAATAACTTTTTTTTCAGTTTTAGAAGCTACGTTTCCCTTGTTATTTATTACTCTATCTACTGTACCAGTAGATACCCCAGCTTCTTTTGCTACATCTTTAATTGTTGCTTTCATAAAAATCACCTCAAAACAAATAATATGATAAATATTATCATATAACTTGTTTTTTTACAAAGAACCTCCCCTAAAAAGAGGAGGTTTTATATGTTTATTTAAAAGATTAGGAACCCTGCTGTTGCTACTATACCACTAAATATTAGTATAACTAGACAATAACCCATTATATCTTTTGCTCCTAGTCCTGCTATACCTAATACTGGTAGAGCCCAGAATGGTTGAATCATATTCGTCCAAGCATCTCCCCAAGCAATAGCCATTGCAGTTTTAGCTGCTGGTACTCCCAAGGCCTTTCCTGCTGGCATCATTATAGGAGCTTGAACAGCCCACTGTCCTCCTCCAGAAGGAACAAAGAAGTTTACAATACCTGCACTTAAGAAAGTAAAGAGTGGGAAGGTAGTAACATTTGCCATATTAACAAATCCGTTGGAAATAACTCCTGCTAAAGATACACCAGCCGCGTTAGTTCCAACCATCATACCCATAATACCTGCATAAAAAGGAAATTGAAGTATAATTCCTGATGCGCCCTTAGCTGCCTCAATTACTGCATCAATATATCTTCTTAACGTTCCATGAAGTAATATCCCTACAAACATAAAGGTAAAGTTTACAATGTTAAGTCCTAATGAAAAACCATTTATAACAAAATAATATACTATAAAAGAGAATCCCATAACTACTAATAGACCCCAAAGAATTTTACTATTTTCCATTTTGTCAGCTGGTGTAGCATAAGAAGCTTCGGTTTCTATTTCTTCTTCTAAAAGTTTCGGATCAACAAGTACCCTTTCTTCTTTTTCAGGATGCATAGCCTTATTAATAAAAGGCATTATAACTAGTATCACTAAAAATATAAATAAGTTCATTGGTGAGAAGATAGTTTGACTTGTAGGTATAGCTTCTGTTAATGCTCCTGCTGTAGCTGCTTCAAGTCCTTCAATGGATGCAACTTTCAATGGGATTGATCCGGAAAGTCCCCCGTGCCAAACAACAAATCCAGAGTAAGCTGATGCTATAAGTAGTCTGTAATCAACACCTTTAACTTGTCTTGCCATTTCTTTAGCCAATAAAGCTCCTATTACAAGTCCAAAACCCCAATTCAAAAATGATGCTGCAGTAGCTACGAATGTTGTAATTATTATAGCTCTTCCTGGTGTTTTTGCAGCTATAGCTATTGATTTAAGAAGCTTTTTAAATACAGGTGCTTGTGCCATTGCGCTACCAGTTACAAGTATAAGTACCATCTGCATAGAGAATGCTAGTAAATTCCAAAATCCTCCAGACCAATGTAATACCATAGCTAATGGACCCTGTCCGGTAAATATTACACCTAAAATTAAAACAATAAAAGTAAGAATTACTGCAAATAAAAATGGATCAGGCAAATACTTGTTAACTATTGCAACACAACCGTTAGTAAATTTTTTAAACATGATAACCTCCTAATTTTTTATTTTTACAACTGTTTAATGACTTGCTACAGTTGTAATCGTTTACATTTTCATTATACATACTTGATTTATTAAAATCAAGGGTTATTGTTATAATTTTGTTATTTTTTTATCAATTCTTTTGATAATACATTATTAAAGCAAAAGAGAAGGCTCTCACCTTCTCTCATTTATTATTTTTATTTATAATGAAAACTCTTCGGCTTTCTCTTCCCCTTTTAATACTCTTAAAGCACCTAAAGTCAAAGATTTCATTTCATTTTCTCCAGGCATTATTATTATATTTCCTAAAAAATCAACTCTTTCTTTTATAAGAGCAACTAGTTTTTCTGAATATGCCATTCCTCCAGTAATTATAACCGCATCAATTTCTCCTTTAAGTACGGTAGACAGCAAACCAATACTCTTTGATATTTGATAAGCCATAGCTTCATAAACAAGTTTTGCTTTTTCATTACCTTCTTTTATCATTTTTTCAACTTCTCGCAAATCACCAGTACCTAGGTGAGCTTTTAATCCGCTGTTACCTCTCATTTTTTTTGTTATGTCTTTTTTAGTATAATTATCAAAAAAACATAAATTTACTAAACCTCTTCCCGGCAAGCCTCCTGATCTTTCAGGAGATAAAGGCCCTTCATCATCTGATAAAATATCTATCATTTTTCCATTTTTGTGCGCTGATAATGATATACCACCACCTAGGTGTGCTACTATAAATCTACATTCTTCATATTTTTTACCTAAAGTTTGGGCTGCTTCTATAGCTGATGCTCTCATATTTAATGTATGAGCTAAGCTTTCCCTTTCTATTTCTGGTATTCCTGTTATCTTAGCAATTGGCTCTAATTCATCAACTGCTATGGAGTCGTAAATATAAGCTGGTATATTAACTAGTTTTGATATCTCGTACGCTATTAAAGCTGCTAAATTAGAGGCATGTTCGACTCTAGGTTTATTTTTTAAATAATCAACCATTATATCATTTATAATATAAGCTCCAGCTTTTACTGGTGGAAGAATCCCTCCTCTTCCTACAACTGCATCTAAATTTTTAATGTCATAATTATTCTTTTTTAAAAAATCTAGTACAATTTTTTCTCTAAATCCAAATTGATCTTGTACTTTTTCAAATTCTGCTAAATCTTCTTCTTTATGTCTTAAAGTTTCTGTTAAAACTTCTTTTTCATTTTCGTATAAGGCTATTTTTGTAGATGTTGAACCAGGATTAATAGACAATATTTTATACATATATATCCTCCTCTTTAAATCAAGTAGTATTTTTCAATACTCTTATAATATATTAATAAAATTATACCAGAAGAAATATGACATATCAACATATCTTTTTTCATTACTAAATATTTGCATAGTAATATTTAATTAATTTACTGTATTATATCTCATTACATATCAAAGTATGATCTTTATAAATATTTTTATTTTCTAAAGGGATTAATTCTGAATCTGAAAAATATCTAGCTACTAAAGTCCAAAATCCCATAACAATTAAAATTCCTATTATAACATAGAGTATTCCTTTTTTAGCCATTTCTACCTCCTATTTTACGAATCATTAATATTATACATAATTATTATCCTATTTAAAATAATAATTTACCTTTTAAATAAAAACCACTTGTGGCTATCTATTTCATATTTTAATTCGTAAATATCTTTTCTATCAGTCATACATACAAAAACTAATCTTCTATTTCCCGCTAGTTTCTCTTTTTTTATATCTATTATTTTTTCTACTTTTATCTTTTTATCTTTATATTTGAATTTAAAAGGTTTTATATCTCCATTAATATTGAAAACTGCTATCATATCTATAGGATGGTTCAATAACTTCACCTGAAATTCTCCTCTCACAAAATACTTTTCATATCCGGATATTCTTCTGAAGGATAACCTCCCATTATCGGTTCTATTCCACTATCTATATAAGAAGCTCGAATAATTGAATAACTTCCGTATTTTTCTCTTATTTTATCTATTGTCTGGTCTAATTTTTCTTTTTCTAATCCATTTTTATTTTCAAAAAAATTTATCTGCTTATTGTCTTTGTCTATAAAATCGCTAACTCTCACATTCATATGTCTTATTGGACTTCGGTCCCACAATTGGTCAAATAAACATTTTGCCGTATTTATTATTTTCTCAGTACTACTTGTGTAATAATTAATTTTTTTTTGTTTTATTTTATATTCAAAATTTTTATTTTTTATTCCTATAGATACAACTTTGCATACTTTATTTTCTCTTCTTAGCCTTATTGATACATTTTCACACAAACTCATAATGATTTTATATGCCACTTCTCTTTCTTCTACATCAAAGGATATGGTACTTCCGTTACCAATTCCTTTTATATCCTTTTCTTCACTAAAACCGGAATTATCAATACCCCATGCATAATCATATATTAATTTACCGTGGGATTTTAAAGATGATATCAGTAGCTTATAATCACAATTAGCCAAATCTCCTATAGTATATATTCCTATTCTTTTTAGTTTTAGCCCAGTTTTTCTTCCTATCATAAACAACTCAGAAACATCAAGAGGCCATAATTTTTTCTTTATTTCTTCTTTATATAATGTGTGAACCTTATCAGGCTTTTCAAATTCGCTGGCTTGTTTTGCAAGAAGTTTATTGTTTGATATGCCTATGTTTACAGTATATCCAAAATTTTCTTTGATTTTATTTTTGATTTGGTAGGCTAATTTTTTATAGTTTATGTCTTTATCTGTAAAATTTAAAAAACATTCATCAATACTAAATACATCAACATCTGGACTATAAGTATTTAAGAAATCTCTCAAACTTTTACTTGCTTTTATATATATATCATATCGTGGGCTTATAACCTTTAGTTTTGGACATGCAGTTCTTGCTTCTATTAGAGACTGTCCTGTTTTTACACCAGCTTTTTTTGCAGGTATTGATTTCGCAAGTACAATACCGTGTCTCTTCTTTTCATTTCCTCCTATAACTGTGGGAGTTTTCAAAAAGTCATTTTCTATTCCTATTTGATTGTAATATGCTGTGTGCCAGGATAAAAAGGCTGAATTGACATCTATATGCATTACTACTTTTTTATGTTTCAAATAATCACCACCGAACGTTTGTTTGGTTGAATTATATCATTTAATTTTGTTTTTGTGAAGAAAAAAAGAGAGGAAAAATTCCCCTCTTTTAAACTTTATATTTTCTATATGCTAAAATGGAGCAAAATTTTGTTCATTCCACCAATCTTTCATACTCTGGTCATAGGCTTTTTCAAATTGTTCTAAATGTACTTTTTCCCATTTGATTAAAAGGTCAAAAAGTTTTTTAGCTTCTTCTATCTCTGTTTTTTTCTTCGCTTTTTCATAAAAATCCACAGATGCTTTTTCTAGATTTACAGCTGTACCAAATATAGAAACTGATATAGAATTTTTGTTGAACTGCTTGTTTTCCCACTTAAATATTTTAGGTGAAGGCGGATCTGCTAGAAAAGCCAGTTCAAAACTATCTTTTTCTTCATCTTTGATTTTATCAAAAAGTTCTCTAAGATATTCAGAATGTTTTCTTTCTTCTTTAGCCAAAATTTCTAAAGACTTCTTTGCTTCTGAATCTTTTGCTTCTTTACTGGCCATCATATAGAATTCATAACCTTCTACTTCGTTAATAATTCCTTGTTTTATAACATTTAATTCTTCTTTTAACATTATACATACCTCCATTTCTTTATATTATATTTTACCCTGATTTATATATTTTATTCTTAAAAGCTTATAAAAAAAGAAACTGCTTTTACACAGTTTCTAAACAATATCTTTTATTACTTCCCTGCTGCTAAATTCAAAATCTTTAGATAGGTCTGTTCTGTTTGATAGTATAGCCAAATAATATTTATCAATTTTAAACTTTTTTCTTCCAAATTTAAATTTAGTATATCCCATTTCTCTCACTATGTCTTTGTAAAATTCTAAGTGATTTATTACATCTTCCGATGATAAATGAAACACTCCATCTTTTTCTTCTTCGATAATATATCTTATTTGTTTAGCTATCCTTTCATCTGTATTTACACTTGAATATAAGTTTTCGTAGAGATAAACTCCCTTATTATTTTCTAAGGCTTTTTTTAACGCCTTTATTCTCGGAGACTCTTTTCCAAAAAGCATAGGTAATCTAACAATAATCAAATCATCCTCTAATATCTGCTTCATTTCTTTTTCACAAGTTTCCTTGTATATTCCATATTCAGAACCTGAAATTGGCGGATCATCTTCATAATATGCTTTAGTAGGATTTTTATCAAAAACATTAGCCGAAGAACAAAACATCATTTTTTTTGATGTTTTCTTTAAATATTTAGCAGCTTCAATATGGAATTTTAGTTGTTTATCATAATCTCCTCGGAGACAAGATATAACTAAATCCGCATCAGATTTTTTTATGATGTACTTTACAGAAGTAATATCATTGACATCAAATTTAAACATTTTTTCTTTGAATTCAGGATTAGGATTATTATAGTATGTACCTAATATCTCAAAATCTCCATCGAGTTCTTTCATTAAGCTTCTACCTACAAATCCACTTCCACCTAGTATAAGTATTTTTTTTATCATTTCTTTATCGCCTTCTATTAATGAATTATTTTTAACCATATATATATTCTAACATAAAATGGGACCTACATGTAAAAAAATATGGATTTTATACAAAAATATTCAAATTATCTTGAAATTTATTTCTTTTTGATCCAAATATTCTTGAATTTAACTATTATTTTTTCTAAAAAAGATTTATCTTTATCTTTTTTTTCAAATTTTATATTTTTTCCAAGCTCAACGTCAATAACCTTATAGTTATTATCTAACCATATTGCTCCGTTGTTATGTCTAGAATTAGACCACCATTCTTTATACTTATAAGATGACTCAGGTAGCTTTTCTTTTAATATTTTTTCAATTTCTATATAGGTCAGTATTATTTTTTTTTCTTCTGATTCTAGCAAATATTTTTCAAAAGGTTGATATTTAGTATTTTGGGTTTTTACTATATCATCTATAAAAGATAACTGTTCATAATCTTTATCATATTTAACTTTTTCAAATATTATGTAGTTGGATAAAACAACTTTTTTTACTCTCCAACCAGCATCCAACCATGCATAGTCATGATATTGTCCCCCATTTGACCAAAAAGTAGAATACTTATAGGAATATGAAGGTAATTCATTGTTTATGATTTCTTCTATTTCTTCATATGTCAGTTTAATTTTATCTTTATTTGAAATTAAAAAATATTTTTTTAAAGGTTCATATTTGAATTCTTTCATATATAATCTTTCCTTCTTTTATTAAAATTATTACAAAAATCAGGCCTATATATTTAAAGTTTAGTTCCCCACCCATAATCGACAATGGCTCTAAGTCAATTTCAGTAAAGGCATTTTGTGCTATTATACTAATAGAGTTGTTTCCAAAATGAAGAATCATTGCAGGAATTATTGAATTAGTTTTGTATACTACAAATGCAAATAACGCACCTAGAAGAAAAGTAGGGAAAATTTTTATTAAACTGAAATGCATCAAAGAAAATAAAAGTGATGAAATCAAAACGGCTATTATTACATTAGTTTTCTTTATCAGAGAAGATAAAATTACTCCTCTAAAAAAAAGTTCCTCTATTACTGCTGGAACTACTGCTATTATTATGACTTGCTGAAATAAAGTAGTCTGAGAAAAAATATAATCGAAAGATTCTATAAGTTCATTTGTTGACATAAACTTAGTAGCATAATATGTGTATATTCCAGTTAATATAATTACTCCAATCCACAAAAGTATACCCCAGAAAAAAAATCTAATATTTTTAGGAGTATTTAAAAAATAAAGGTTTTTTATATCTTTTTTCATAATGATAATCATTGAAAAGCTAGGAGCAAAAATAGACAAAAACTGAGTAACAGGAATTCCATTAATTCCTAATATTCTAATTATAATATTACTAGAAATAACAAATAGAATTAAAGTTGTAAAGTATAGTATAAATATTTCTTTTATGCTAAATACGTCTTTCCCCATCAAAAAAATCATCCTTACTTTTTTATAATAATATCATATTATTTTGATTTATTCTATAAAATAAATCCTGGAACTTTTTATTGGTTTTTCCGTCTTATTTAATATATTGTAAAAAGGAATGGTATTATGTTGTATTTTTTATTTTTTGTTATATATTTAATTATAATTTATTTTATTTTATTGTTTTATAAAAAAAACTACAAAAAAACAATTGTTGGAAAGGTTGAAGAAGTTAACAAAAATTTTATGCTCATTAACTCAAATGACAGAGTATATTTTGTTCAATTAACGAAAGAAACTTATTTTGATGGTGCTTCTTGGAAGGATATAAAACCATCTCAAACTTTAAGTATTGAACATACTGATCTTATTCCAACTTCTAATCATTATCAAACTTTTGGCAAAAAAATAAAGCCAGCTAACTAGAAAATACACCTTCAAATGCTAGTTTTCTTTTCTAACATTTGCGGTGTACTTCAAGATAGTTTCTTTTTATATCCAAATATATCTTAAATTATTTTACCATTTATTATAACTTTTTTAGGTTTGCTATCTATATTTCTTAAAGGATTTCCTTCAAATATTACTATATCTGCATCCTTTCCTTCTTTTATACTTCCTACCCTATCATCAATTCCGGTTATTTTTGCAGCATTAATTGTAATAGCCTTCCATGCTTCTTCTTCTTTTAAACCTGATTTAACAGCTAGTCCAGCAACTAAAGTAAGATACTGCAGCGGAATAACTGGTGAATCAGTTATTATTGCTATTAAAACTCCTGCTTCTTGTAGTATCCTTGGAGTGTCAAATGTTAGGTTTTTAAGTTCATACTTACTCTTTTCTGATAAACTAGGCCCTACTAAAGCAGCTTTGTTTTCTTTACTTAACTCATCTGCAATTAGGTGTCCTTCTGTACAGTGATCTAATGTAATATCAAGATTAAATTCCTTTGCTATTCTTAAAGCTGTAAATATATCGTCTGCTCTGTGAGCATGTGCCTTTAAAGGTATCTCCTTATCCATTACTGGTAACAAAGCTTCTAGTTTCATATCAAATTCAGGCTTATCATCAGGTTCTTTTTTTCCTCTCTCAAAGTCTTCGTAGTATTTTTGTGCTTTAAATAATGTTTCTCTGAGAATAGATGCTGTTGCCATTCTTGTAATAGGCGACTTATCTTTTTCGTTATATACTCTTTTTGGGTTTTCACCAAAAGCTATTTTCATTGCCGTAGGATACTTGATTATCATGTCATCTATTCTATTTCCATAGGTTTTAATTGCCGCAAAAGTTCCTCCTATAACGTTAGCACTCCCTGGGCCTGTAACAGCAGTTGTAACCCCACCTTCTCGTGCTAATTTAAATCCTTCATCCATGGGATTAATAGAATCAATAGCTCTCATTTGAGGTGTGACAGGATCTACACTTTCATTTCCATCTGCACCTTCAAATCCTATACCTTCTTCCCACATACCCAAGTGGCAGTGTCCATCTATTAAACCAGGTACTACAATGCATTCAGATGCATCAATTATTTCCACATTTTCATCAACTTCAATGTTTTTTCCTACTTTTTTAATTATTTCACCATCTATTAGTATCTCTCCATTTGTTATATCAGGACCTTCCATTGTTTTAATCGTCCCATTTTTAATCAAAATCATATTTACCCTCCATTTTTTATCATTAATTACATTATAACAAAAAATTTCTTCAATACATACTTTTTTAAATAATTTTAAAAATTTTATAAATAAGTATAATTATATATCTAAAGGGTATATAATTATATGTATAATAAATAATTTTCTCAAAAGGAGTGATTTAATGAATATTAGTTTAATCGGCTTTTATTTAAAACAAGTTGTATTCGCAGTAATTATACTCATTGTAGGATTATGGGCTATTAAATTTATAGTGAATTTAATTAAAAAAACTATGGAAAAAAAAGGTGTTGATAGAGCAATTATATCCTTTTCTACCAATCTTTTAAGTATTTTGTTGAAAATTGTTCTTCTTATATCAATAGCTGGTACCTTTGGATTCGAAACTACTACATTAGTAGGTATGCTGAGTGCCTTAGCTTTTGCAATAGGTTTAGCTCTACAAGGAAGTTTATCAAATTTTGCTGCCGGAGTTATGATATTGCTTTTTAAACCTTTTAAAATTGGCGATTACGTTGAGGCTGGTGGTCACGACGGTACAGTTCAGGAAATCGAAATATTTAATACTATTTTAGCTACGGTTGACAATAAAAAGATAATAGTACCTAACTCTCAAGTATATTCCTCGTCTATAACCAACTACTCTCATTATGAGAAACGAAGAGTTGATTTAGAAATAGGTGTAGATTATGATTCAGATATTAAACAGGTTAAAGAGTCTTTAGAGAATATTTGTAATAATCATGAATTAATACATAAAGATCCGCCACCTTTTGTAAGGTTAGGAACACTTGCAGATTCTTCAATAAATTTCAAAATTAGAGTTTGGACTGATACTCCAAATTATTGGGGAGTTTATTTTGATTTAACTGAAACTATAAAAGAAAGTTTTGATAAGGAAAACATTGAGTTTCCATATCCTCATGTAACTATAACTAAAAAACCAGAATAAGAATATCAAATCAAAAAAATCCAGGATTCATAAATATCCTGGATTTTTTATTTAGGATATGGCACTACCAAATAATATTGAATAATATTTTGCATTAAAATCATCGGATCTTGATACTAAAACTATAGGTACTTTAGCTCCCATTACAACTCCTGCTCCTATTCCATTAGCAAAGTAAGTTATAGATTTTCCTATTCCATTACCCATTTCTATATTATGAACCAAAAGCAAGTCTGCATCTCCAGCAACAGTACTTTGGAATTTTTTGATTTCCGCTGCTTCTCTAGATACGGCTAAATCAAGAGCTATAGGCCCTTCAACTATTATTCCATCTTCAAATTCTCCATTTTTATATTTTTCTTTGATTTCTGCAGCTTCAACAGTAGCCTGCATTTTTTTATTTAGTTTCTCTTTAGCAGCTAAACAGGCAACTTTAAATTCTTTATAACCTAATTTTTGTGCAGCTTCATAGGAATTTTTTATCAGCTGAATTTTGGTATCTGTATTAGGATAAGTTACCATTCCACCATCTGTGAGCATTAATAGTTTATGATAAGTTGGTATTTCATAAAGCATTACATGACTCAACTGCTTTCCCGTTCTAAGTCCCCATTCCTTGTTTAAAACTGCTTTTAATAGTATTGATGTATCAACCAGTCCTTTAATTAGAAAATCTCCTCTGTTATCATTTATCATTTTAATCGCTATTTCTGCAGACTCTTCAAAAGTTTCTGCAGGTATTATTTCAACATCTCCTAATTTAAATCCATTTTTAACAATATACTCTCTAATTAATTTTTCATTTCCTACTAAAATAGGTTCAATAAGATCGTCATTATATGCCTGTGCAACTGCCTCTAAAACATTCACTTCTTCAGCAGAAACAACAACTAATCTAGATTTATTTTTTTTATTGATTAAATTTTTCAAATCTTTTAATTTATTCATTTTATCCTCCATTTATTTTAAATTATGCAAATATAAAAAGTACTACCCCAAGTAAATATACAGATGCAAGTAAAAGTTCTTCTTTAATTTTTTTATTTAAAAGAAAGTAAAATATGAAGTAAAATATTAGCAAAGACAAGGCTGCTCCTCTTATATTTTCAACAGATATGGCTCTTATAGAAAAAACCAAAGCTTTTGAAATTATTATACTTATTGAAATGATAAACATTACTGGAAAAAGTTTAACCATTCTACTGTTTTTAGAAAACTTAATTCTCTCTTCTAATGCTAACTGGCCGTAATAGTAACCATCCAAATACCCTTTTAGAGATAAAAATATTACAGCACAACTCATTATAAGGGTTCCTCCTATAGACAGTATGTATTCTCCTGTTAAAGCGCCATAAATAACAGCCATAGTAGTTAAGGGAGCAAGTACTGTTTGAGTTACTGAGTCTCCCATACCCGCCATAATTCCCATTAAACCTTCTTTAATTTCTTTTATTTGTCTTTTTGATTTACCTTCTTCTTCTAATCTTATAATATAACCGTGTATAGGCGTACCTATATTTGGCTCTGTATTGAAGTAATCAGTATGTCTGATTATAGATTGAAATAATTTTTCTTTATCCTTTTTATAGATTCTTTTAAAAATAGGTACCATTGAATGAGCAAAGGCAAAACCCTGAAGTTTTTCATAGCTATAACAAGAATGAGTAAAATTCATCCATATAAACCAAGACTTATATAAATCCTGTTTTTCAATTATTTTAAACTTATTTTTTGGTTCTTTGATCTTTCTGTTTTTTTGAACGGATAAAATAGCTATTATAACTGGTATTAAATATGGATCAAATTTAAAAAATATACTAAAAACATAAAATATTGTAAAGAAATATATAGTGTATTTCCATTTGTGGTTTATAGATAAAATAGCT
>Ga0102941_1001109_pt1 | contig 12575 bp, 12 predicted proteins | sample SalPonR2_C_D2_MG_FD_79281 | JGI IMG/M metagenome (GOLD analysis project Ga0102941, IMG submission 79281) | Salt pond soil microbial communities from South San Francisco under conditions of wetland restoration - Salt Pond MetaG R2_C_D2_MG | ecosystem: Environmental > Aquatic > Marine > Intertidal... | reverse complement strand
CCAATCCCTTTTTCACAAATTTTGCCTGACCTCCTTTAGTGATGGTAATCAGGTCTTCGTCATTCTCTCCTTTTACAGGTGTGAGTTTCTCCTCAATTCTTTCGAGTATTTCAACCGACCGTGCGTTTCTCTCCTCCAATGTGAGTTCAGTGTCGATATTGATCATATCAGGATGATCTCCCGGCGAAAAAATGTGTTCATTAAAATTGGTATATACCACTATGGGAAGAAGCACAAAAACGCCACCAAGGTAACCAATCAACAACAATATTTCAAACCAGTCTACACCTCCACTGCCCGAAGTCTTTTGAACAGCCTCTGTTGCTGTGGTATCGTTGGTTGCAAAAGTGGAAATTACCATCAACATAAAAATGATCATTAAAAGAATCTTGCTTTTTTTCATCATACTGCTTTTTTAAGGTTGGAACTACTTAAATGGATTTTTTTTTGATTAATAGATATCAGCGTATTTTCCGGTTGCACCTCAGAATATGCTTCCAAACAGAACCAAATACCAGGATAAATTACTTATATATAGTATGTTGTTTTCCTCAGAGATCGCGTCAAATAAATGATCACGTTTGCAATAATACATATTTTTTTGGTTTTTTTTACTTTTTGAAGGAAGAATGAAGTAAATAATTCGTCGCATTTGATTTATTTTTTTAAAGGAATTAGAAAGCCAACTTTGTTAACAACAATTAAGCAACTGTATTTGTGATACTTAAACATCTTTAACCAAAAGCAATTGTCAGAATTTTTCCCAATTTTATTTATTAACCAGTACCATCAACTACTTTTGCTAATTGTTATCGCTTTTTTTGTGCGAAGATGCCAGTACATTGCTTTAAAAATATTTACTTTTGAGAATTAAATTCATGAATGTTTTTCTTGCTAATAACAAATGATATGAAACAAATATTTTTTTCTTTTCGCAGTTTTGCGTTCGTTTTACTCATGATGCTTATTTTGAGTTTAACCCAGTGCAGATCAAAAAAGGAAGCAACGGAACCCATCAAAGACAACAAACAGGATTACGAAGATTTTAAGGAAAAAGAAAAGGATTTTTTTGACCCTGAATAGGACAATCGAGGTTGAGGATGAGGATGAGGTTGAGAGTTTTGAAAGAATCAGAGGAGGAAACAAAAATAACCTTCTGGTTTTGGATGAATGATTCTCTGGTGTTTTGATGGCACGATGAGTAATGATACCCCATCCTCCGAATGTTTTTTTAATTCAATCTTACTACCGGCAGATCAGATAAAGATTATTTTCGTTAATGGTTATTTTAACATCAAGGCAATGTACATTGTTTTGAACCAATTCGCGAGTAAGGTTTTCAGAAATATCCTGAAACATATCATTAACATTGGATACATTGATAGCACTGCCGTAGGATTTCTCTGCAAGTTCAAAAAGGATGGCATTCAGATAAGCATACCAAAGTCCGTTTCTGAGGCTAAAACCCATGATCCCTTCCATATCGGGTGGCAAACCACCGTGATGATCGCTTTCATTCACATTGTATTTTAAGGACATAGCGGGTAATGAGGCAATGGTTTGACCATTCACTATACTTTCAGTATTTACAATCTTATTGATAGCGTGTGATTCATAATCATGGTTAAAAAACAAACCCTGCCCGGGAGAATCCAATTCTATTTCCAATAATCCTCTTGCAATCAGTTCGGTGCTATTTCCACTTCTTCGGGCATGCGATACAATATCTGCTGTAGTTTTAAATACAGGTTTATCTTTACGTTGCAGATCTGCCAAATCAATTTCACCCAGCAAAACAACTTCTTCAAATTGGGTAATATGCTCGTCAACAATCCTAATGCTACCCGTATCTATTGATAAAACAGAATGGTAGCGTGTATAATCCATAAAAGCATTGGCATATCTCTGTGATTCCTCCCGTGTGTAAAATTCCCTGAGGTTTCCTACTTTCGCCTGATGCAGCAATCCGGCAATAGCAAGCATTCTGATTTTCGCCATATCAACTCCCTGCTCATAATCGCTGCCAGGATCGGAAATCCCCATAACAAGGATTTTATCCTCCGAATAGGCAGGTAAGTGATTGATCCATGAAGGAAGTCTGTCGGGAAAAAGGGTAGAAAAATCGGGTTTCCCTGAATCATTGATCGATTCTGATCTTTCAATTTCATTTTCCAGAAGTTTTTGAAAGCGATTTTTATCTGATTGTATTCGTTCCCGGTTGCTTTGGGAAAAGCTACAAAAAGTGCTTATCAACATAAAGAATAGAAAAAGGAAAGTTTTGGATACCATAATGCTACACATTTTAAGAACAGGAGTAGAAAAAGGTCCGCCCGTTTATCAGGAATTCTGAATAAGGATCAAGAATCCGTGTTAAACGGGCGGAAGCAAAGAAAAGAAATATCAAAAGTTATTGGAAAGACGTGATCAGTTAATACTGATTTTCCAGTTTTTCCATTTCTTCGTTGAAATTCTTTTTAAACTTTTCATAATCATAATCCAGTCTCAGACGATCGTCTTTTGAAATACGCTGATTCATTGCGTTGAGTACCTCGCTACCCATCAATTCGATAGCAAGATAAGTTTTATACCTTCCCTGTTGTGTTCTGGTGAGCTCTTCACAAATAACGCGAGTACCATTTAAGGTCTGATTGATTACTTCCCTGGATAGACCTTCGTATCTTTGCTGGTATTCCTGCTGATCTCCCACGGCAATGTCCTGCACATAATTATCAATTACCGATTTAACGGTAACTTCAAGTTGTCCGGCCAATTCTGCCCTGGCATTACTCAGTGCCATCCTTTTCGAATTTGCCTGGTTAGGACTTTCAGCAACGCTGTTGGCTCTGAAATATTCACCGTCTGTGAAATATTCCGGTCCACTGCACAATACCTCAACACGGGTTTCTCCACCCGGTGTTGCAGCAACTTCCTGCTTTGATTTACACTGACTAAAAAGCATCATGCTACCAACTGCCATCAAGGCAATAACTGTTAACGTTTTTTGTTTTTTCATAATCTTTCTTTTTTTTAAATGTAATTATTGATGGGTTAACTGAATGGTTGACTGACTAAATCTTATTTTATAGGCTAAATAATAAATTTCTCTTTTGCAGAATATTAAACGATGGATTAAATTTATCGAATGTTGGGAAATGGTTTTGCAATAATAAAAAAAAAATCCGTACTTTTTTCATTTTTTCTTCTTTTAAAAGATTTTTTTTGCACGTTTATCCAAAAAGATCTAAACTAAAATAAGATCAATATTTAATCTGACCGGTTAAAACTTATTTTGATGAATGGGGAAAAACTATCATCCTCTCAACAAACAAAACCGAGACAAGACCCATTGGAAAATCTCAGCAAATTTAAATAACTTTTCTTTTGATCAATAAAAACCTGAAAATATTTCAATTTCCTGACAGGTCAAAAGCAATCCAATAACCAAGCAAAGAGCAATTTAGAGACTTTTCAAGAATAAACTCTTTTGCTTAAAGAGAAAACCGAAAAGGACTTTTTAAAAAACATATAGTTTGTTAATAAACGTAAGAATTAGATTAATTTTTACACAAAAAGTCTAACACAAAATATGCCAAATCGTCGTTTATTTTTATCCATTGAAAAAATTCATGAATATTTAAACGGGCCAAGGGACAGAATTTGCAATTGCATTCTTCAGAAAGATACTCAAAGGTTAAGTGGAATTTGCTATTCTGCTCAGGAAAAAATTACCCCTCCTCCACCATCTCGTGATAAACACACTCCTCCCCTTTTAATACAACTACAAACTTCAGTAAATTTGGGGTGTTGCGCAATTCGTCGGAAGTAGTATATTTGGCAATCTGCATCCGGGCTTCTTCTGTTTTTTGCCTGAGCAATGTGTCAGAATACTTTTCTTTGTGATGTACTTCAGTTCTATGATGGCATGATTGGGTGCTTTTACATTGATGCGCGGCAAAAGGGCAATGTCGATATATCCGCCTTCTACTTCATATTCGGTTTTGATGTAATATACTTTGCTCAGAAACAGGTAGGTTAACATTACCAGTTTAATGTATTTTTCATCGAATCTGATAAAATCACGACTGGATAGTTTTTGCAAACTGGTATCGGTGATTTATATCAGGGATACAATATCACCATATTTAGCGATGCTGATCACCGATTGGGCAATGTGGGTGCTGTCAACGTAATATTGACCGGCATCCTGAAGCATGCTTTCAAAAAAACTATAATAGACCTCAAGGATCACATAGTTGGGGATTTTGATCTTATACACATTCAATTCATAATCTGAAATGGTCACCAACCCCATTTAAAAAAAACGCGATTTAAAATCATCTGCAGTAAACCTGTGTAAGACCTCAAATTTGGTGGTAAGCTGCATGTTCACTTCCTTGTCTTCAATCAGATCGCGGATAAAATCCAGGTTGGACTCCCAGTGGCTCAGTTCAATGAACCGTTTTATTTTTGAATAACTGCTGGCAATGTTTTCGTCGATGAGGTTTTTGGGCGGACGACCAGTATCAAAATAATCTTTGGCAAAATACAAGACCATGTCACTATTGTAAATCTGACCGATATTTTCTTCTACAACCTTGTACCCATCATAATTGTTTTTCAGAACCGGCAGCAATTCCTCAAAATCCTGTTTTGAGGTACCAAAACTCTCAAACATTTTCCTGATCTCTTCCTCCCCAAATCCCATCATATCTCCTAATTTGGGATGTAGGGCAAGATTGGTGGAATTATTAAAACCCGATGTAAGATTATCAAGGGTAAAAGGATTGGCGCCGGTAAAAAATATGCGGTCAATGATTGTTTTGGTACCAATCTTAAGCACTTCAAAAAACTTACGGAAATATCCGCTGCGAAAAACCACCTCCTCAAAAAGTTCTTTGTTATATCCTAAAAGTTCACTGGTAAAATGATCGTATTCGTCTATAAGGATGAGTATTTTTGCATTTTGTATGGTCTTTATTTTTTCCAGAAGTTCTGATAAAAGAGCATTAGGTGTAACGTCGGAAAGATTGAGATTAATTTTCAGACCACATTTTGCCACAAATCCAATGATGCTGTTCCTGACAGCTTGAAAAAAAGTCGGAATAAGTGTTCTCAGCATTCTCCACACTGGTGCCACTAAAATCAAATTCCAACACATAATAACTATTCTTTAAAGCCTAGGATTTTGTCCGATGTAAAGATCGCCGAACAACTCATCGAAATTCTCTGCTCCTGATCTGTCGTAATAGTGACTCAGCATAGAAACAAACAACGATTTCCCAAACCTGCGCGGACGGAAAACAATTATACTTAATCCAATCTGTCTGTGCTGCTCTACCCCCACCCCTACTCCATTTTTTTTATAAACAAAGTATATACACAACCTGGGCAGGCTAATCATTTTGGTGTAGAATCATTTTTCCGTAATCGATTGCGTGGCCAATGATTGACATCTATAATGGTTGATTTTAAGGGTGCTTGAGCGCATTTGTATATGTAATGTATAGTTGCTTTTGATGTGAAAACACCCTTACATTTACCTGATAATTAATGAAATTCTAAATTCCAATTTCTCTTTATTTATCAAACCAAAATACCAACAAGATGAAACAAATGAAACTGTTAATTATCCTTTTGATGTTTTCTTCTTCACTTTGGGCACAAGGCGGTACCGTGAAGGTTGAACAATCGGGAGATGAATGGAAGATGATGATCAATGGAGAGCCGTTTATGGTCAACGGCATGAACTGGGATTACTTTCCTATTGGCACCAACTTCAATTATAGTTTATGGAATCAACCCGATGATTTCATCAAACAAGCATTAGATGATGAAATGACAATGCTTCAAAACATGGGTGTAAATGCCATCCGCGTATATACAGGGATTCAGCAAAAATGGATCACCTATATTTATGAGAATTATGGTATATACACCATGCTGAATCATTCTTTTGGTCGTTATGGCTTAACCATAGACGGAACATGGACAGCTGTAACCAAATATGATGATCCTGCTACAAAAGAACTTCTCCTTTCTGAAGTCACCCAACTGGCTGAGGAATATAAAGGGACACCAGGTCTTTTGCTTTTTCTGCTTGGTAATGAAAACAATTATGGGTTATTTTGGGCTGGTGCCGAGACAGAAGACTTCCCCGATGAAGAAGACCAGATCAATGCGATAGGTGAGAACCGGGGCCGGCCAATGTATCGATTGATGAACGAGGCTTCAAAAAAAATGAAGTCTATCAACAGTACGGTTCCCGTCGCAATCTGTAACGGCGATCTTTTATTTCTTGACATCATTGCCGAAGAGTGTCCTGATGTGGATATTTTCGGCATCAATACTTACAGAGGTGAGACTTTTACTGATCTCTTCGACCGTGTAAGAGAGGAATATGGTAAACCTGTACTGCTCACTGAATTTGGTGTTGATGTTTTTAACGCTGTTACCAATCAGGAAGACCAACAGGCACAAGCTTATTATAATGTACTCAACTGGAGAGACATTTACGAAAATGCGGCCGGTATGGGCAGGGCAGGAAACTCCATTGGTGGTTTCACTTTCCAGTTTAGCGATGGATGGTGGAAATTCGGACAGACTGTAAACCTGGATGTTCATGATACCAATGCATCATGGGAAAACGGTGGATACGAGTATGATCATGTACCCGGAGAAAATAATATGAACGAGGAATGGTTTGGTATATGCGCCAAAGGACCTACCAATGAAAAAGGATTTTATGAATTATATCCTCGTGCTGCTTATTATGCATTAAAAGATGTACATGAGTTTGATCCTTATGAGCAACGTGCTTCCATGCAAGCGCTTGATGCCCATTTCAGCAACATAAAAGTGGTGGAAGCCTTTCTGCAGGCCAGGGGCGATAAAGCAGCAATGGAAACCGAGGTGATGAAGAAAGTCCGGTTAAGTCGTGTAACAGCTGAGTTATCTACATTCAGTACCGGTGGTAGCTTGATTACCACGCCTGATAATCCAGACCCCAATAATACTACCTACCCAAATCAACTTGGATTTGACGATATGCAGTCCTTTTTTATTGGAGTAGAAGCCAATCCCTCGGCCAACTTCAGAGCCAATGTTGAATTCAACATCCTGGGAAGTGTGGCAGAAAACCCTATTGACCAGATCTTTTATGAAAATCGGGGACGTGCTGTAAGATTGAGGGGATTGGGAGAAAACGTGAATGTAGAGTCTCTCAATCGTGTTCAGTTGTATAGGATGGATTATGAATGGGATCACAAGTATTTTAAAATGGATGGTTTTTACCGTACAGGACATTATCACTGGGGTTATGAAGGTGATTTTTTCGGGTTGTATCCCGAAGCAAATTACGGACCGCAGATTGATATCTACAATGGAGTTGCTCCTTTTGGATTTGAGGTGGAAGGAAAAAAACAATTCAGTGGGTTAAAACTTGCCTTCGGCCCACAATTGTGGTGGGGTGCCAACCCGGCATTTTTGCTAAAATACACTACGGAACTTGCAGGATTTAACTTAACAGGTATTTTCCACGAAGACCTTGATCAATTGGGACTTACCGAAAGTTCTTTCGCAATTCCCCAACCCAGGACCCGCCGTCTTACATTGCATGCCAACAGATCCTTTGGAAATATTGAGGTAGATCTTGGTGGTATCTGGGCTGGTCAACCTCTTGAAGGAAGAGAGTTTCAGATCGTGGAAGGTGAAGGAGCCGATCAAATGGTCTATGTGGATGAAATCAAACCGGAAGATACCTGGGGTGGTAAGATCAAACTAACCTACATGAGCGGGATGTTCAACTGGTACGCCCAGTCAGCCGTTATGGGACTGGTAGCACATGGTGGTGTAGATCAAACCCGTACTTTTACCGGTTGGAGACTTAAAGACAGCGGTAGTGGAAACCAATATAATTTCCTTTCGGGTATCAACCTTATTCTGGGTGATCTGCAGATTGCTCCAAACTTTATGTGGCAGCGTCCACTGGTAGGTCCCATCCCAAGTGATGTGGTTGCTCCCGGTCGTCCGAGAAATATTCTGGAAGATCCCTTTGTTGTTCGTTCAAACAGGGAGACTGTAGCGGGTGAAATCCTGTTTACCTACGATCCCACGCCAGAAACATGGATGTACGACTGGGAAAGCGATCGTTCTGAAGATGCAGAATTTGCCCGTAGTGCAGGTTTTGTTTACCGTCATCATCCAACAACCATGGATGCTGCCATTGGTATCATGCCCGACGGACGTACCACTTTTGCTTTTCCCGGTGCACCCCCGGCAAGAGATCTGTGGGAAGTACATACACGAATTGTTTCTAAGCCCACCAAAGACTTTGGTGTGATCGCCAACATATACGGAGGTGAAGCACAAGCCAATGGTAGTGATCCAAGACCAATCAACCGTTTTGGTACCGACCTGCGTATGATTTATAAAAAGGTACGCCTTAACTCATTTGTAAGGGTCAATGACTGGGGGCCATATGATTATCACCGCGATTTCAACCTTACTTTCCCACTCCAACTCATGGCAGATATTTCTACCACATTGGGTAAACCTGACTGGTTTGATATGCCTGATACACGTATTGGTGTCAGGGGTACCATCCGAACCCTTGACCAATACTCACCACGTTACTCACCCACACAAATAGTAGATTCGAGCGGCGACCTGGTTGCCGATCCTGAAGCTGTTGGGTTTGATAATGGTAATGAATGGGAAATAAGAACCTATGTTCTAATCAATATTGGTAACTAAAAAACACCTCAAATATGAAAGCAATAATAAATTCAAAATACATACAAATTGTCGCTGTAATTCTCACCTTGTTTTTTTCCATGGGATGTGAACGCGACATAGAAGAACTGGAAACTGCTTCCTACCCTGCCAACCCCGAAGTCTTTATTGATGGATTCAGTGGCGGACTGGAATATGCTGTATTTGCTGGAGCTGTGCCCACAGCCTTTAGCGTTGACAATGAAAATTCTTACAATGATACAGATGCATCCATGCGCTTCGCAGTTCCTGATGCAGGAGACCCAAGAGGTGCTTATGTGGGTGGTGTTTTTTATACCACTTCCCCTCGCGATCTATCTGGTTACAATGCACTTACTTTCCAGGTAAAATCATCAAAACCCGCTTCCATTGACTTATTGGGTTTCGGGAATGATTTGGGTGAATCTAAATATCAGGTTACTATTTCTGGTGTGGAAGTAAATTCAAACTGGAAAAGGGTCATCATTCCCATCCCCGATCCTTCAAGACTTGCGGCAGAAAAAGGAATGTTTTTTTACTCGGAAGGTCCTGAAGACGGTAAAGGATATACATTCTGGATTGATGAAGTGAAATTTGAAAACCTGGGTACTATAGCACATCCTGAATTTGCCATTTTCAATGGCAACTCTTTGCAGGAAACTTTCTTTACCGGTGTTACAAGGCGGGTAGATGGTATTCAATCTATTTATAATATGCCAACAGGGGTAAATCTTGCCGTTGACATTAGTCCTGGTTATTCTGAATTCTTTTCAACGGATCCTTCTGTAGCCAGTGTTGACGATCAGGGCGTAATAACCATTTTGAGTGGGGGAACCGCCCAAATAACAGCTACCGTTGGTGGAATTGAAGCCAAAGGCTCGTTGAATGTCGATTCGAAAGGAGAGTATGACAATGCTCCTGAACCCACCCTCCCGGAAGAAGATGTAATTTCAATTTACACCGATGTATACCCCAATATACAAGTTGACTATTATAACGGATACTGGGAACCCTGGCAAACAACTCTTTCAGATGATTTTGAGGTGAATGGCGATTTTGTACTCAATTACACCAACTTTAATTTTGTAGGTATACAGTTTACTTCACCAACAGTAGATGCAACAGAAATGACGCATTTTCATATCAATCTTTACATGCCCAATAACTTAGGTGCCGGTGCAGAATTCGATATCGAGCTGGTTGATGCAGGACCCGATGGTGTCCTGGATCCAGGTAATCCGGATGAAGTAAAACACAGACTTACATTTTCTACTCCTACCCTGGTTTCCCAGGAGTGGATCACCCTTGAAATTCCTTTGTCTGAATTCACAAACCTGACATCCAGGTCAAATTTGGTCCAAATCATCTTTGAGGGCAGAGGGATCAATAATTTTTATGCAGACAATATTTATTTCCATAAATAAATCAGAAAGACTATGAACACATTATATAACAACTACAAGTTAATTGCGATTGCTTTCACATTCATGCTTGCTCTATCTTTTTGGGGATGTAGCGTTGATGAAGAGCAAAAACTTGACGAACGCACCTGGCAAATGGTCTGGAGTGATGACTTTAACGGATTAACCGGAGCATTGCCCGACGATACAAAATGGACTTACGACATTGGTACTGGCGAAGATGGATGGGGCAACGAAGAATTGCAATATTATACCGACCGTCCTGAAAATGTTTCGATGGATGGCGAGGGTAACCTTGTCATCACCGCCCGGAGTGAAAGTCTGGGTGGCTCACAATTCACCTCTGCGCGTATTAAAACCAAGGGATTGTTTGAACAGCAATACGGCAGGTTTGAAGCACGTATCATCACTCCATACGGACCCGGAATATGGCCTGCTTTCTGGATGCTCGGTTCTAACATAGATGAAGTAAGCTGGCCGCAGTGTGGAGAGATCGACATTATGGAATTAAGAGGACAGGAACCCAATATCATTCATGGTTCCCTCCATGGCCCCGGATACTCTGGAGGTAATCCCATAACCAAGGCCTATGGTCTTGTCAATGATCGCTTCGATACCGACTATCGACTTTTCGCCATTGAGTGGGACAAAGATAAGATCGATTTCTTCGTAGATGACTATCTGTATCAGCGTATTGAGCGCGATGAGGTACCCGGCGAATGGGTGTATGATCAACCCTTCTTCCTGATATTCAATGTGGCTGTCGGTGGTAATTATGTTGGTTTTCCAACTCCCGACACTCCTTTCCCACAAGAAATGATCATCGACTACGTAAGAGTCTACCAAAAAGCGAATTAGAAACAACAGAAAGACTCTGAAAAAATACAAAATGAGTTTTCCTGATGACGTACATTAAACTTGATTTTGCTGGAATCCTTTATTAATGCAAAGGATTCCAGCAAAATCTCCCACAAAAAACACAGTAAAAAAAATTTTTTATGAATAACAAAGCAAACAAGGCAATTGAGATGGAAAGGGTGGAATATGAGAATGAATCATGGTATAAAATATCCAACCATGATGCCATGCGCCCCTTTTTTATGAGCATTGTAAGCGATTCTAACCATTGGATGTTTATTTCCAGTAATGGCGGACTTACTGCGGGAAGAAAAAATCCGGAGTATGCCCTGTTTCCCTATTATACCGATGATAAAATAACAGAATCGGCAGATATTACCGGTAGCAAAACCATTTTTCAGGTTCAGGTCAATGACGAGGTTCTTATATGGGAACCTTTTTCAGAGCGGTATACCGAGAAATATAGCCTGCAAAGAAATTTGTATAAAAGCATATATGGCAACAAAATACTTTTTGAAGAAGTCAATCTCGATCTGAACCTTACATTCAGATACCAATGGAATTCAGGAAAAGTATTTGGTTTTATAAAAAGATCCGAACTGGTCAATACATCGGAAGAAGAACGCCGGATCACCACCCTTGATGGCATTCAGAATCTGATGCCCTATGGCGTACCCGGTGATCTGCAGCGCTCTACCAGCAACCTGGTGGATGCATACAAAAGAAGCGAACTCGAACCCAATGCAGGCATTGGGATCTATGCGCTCAGCGCTATCATTGTAGACAAGGCTGAACCCAGTGAAGCATTAAAAGCCAACATCGCCTGGTCGCTCGGTCTCGACAATCCTCAATACCTTCTCTCATCACTGCAGTTAAAAAACTTCAGACAGAAACAAGAAGTTCAACAGGAACAGGATATCAAAGGAGAAAATGGAGCTTATTTTGTCGCAACTGATATTTCTTTACAAGGAAACTCTTCAAAGAGCTGGCAGATCGTTACCAATGTAAATCAAAACCATTCACAGATTATCAGCCTTGCCAAAAGCATACGAGAAGATGACCAACTGGAAAGCAGGATTAGAAAAGATATCGAATCAGGAACTCAACATTTGATCCGCCTGGTTGCCGGTGCCGATGGTTTGCAATTTACTGACGATAAACTGAGTGATACACGTCATTTTTCCAATGTGCTTTTCAATATTATGCGCGGAGGAATCTTTGATAATAATTATCAGATAAGTAAAGAAGATTTTGTCAGTTATCTTACCCAGGCCAACAAGGAGGTATTTGAAAGAAACCAGTCTTTTATCAATCATCTGGATGCACTATTCAGCCAGTCAGTACTTAAAGAACTATTAAGTAATAGTAACGATATTGACTTAATAAGACTTTCTATTGAATACCTGCCCCTTAAATTCAGCAGAAGACATGGTGACCCCAGTCGTCCCTGGAATTATTTTACCATCAATATACAGAACGAAGCAGACGGGTCAGAGATTCTTGATTATGAGGGTAATTGGCGAGATCTGTTTCAAAACTGGGAAGCGT
>Ga0102941_1001108_pt1 | contig 12583 bp, 9 predicted proteins | sample SalPonR2_C_D2_MG_FD_79281 | JGI IMG/M metagenome (GOLD analysis project Ga0102941, IMG submission 79281) | Salt pond soil microbial communities from South San Francisco under conditions of wetland restoration - Salt Pond MetaG R2_C_D2_MG | ecosystem: Environmental > Aquatic > Marine > Intertidal... | reverse complement strand
TGACCAACTCGCAGCGCCCGGTGACGACGCCGGCGGATCTGGGTGGGCTGAAGCTGCGGACGATGGAGAACGCCGTGCACATGGCCGCCTTCGAGGGTATGGGTGCAGCACCCACGCCGATGGCCTTCCCCGAGGTGTTCGGCGCGCTGCAGCAAGGCGTCGTGGACGGGCAGGAAAACCCGATCACGGTGATCACCGCCTCGCGGTTCTGGGAAGTGCAGGGCTATGTCACGCTGACCGGCCATGTCTATTCGCCCGCCATCGTGCTGGCCTCCCCGATCCTGTTCGACGGACTGACCGAAGAGCAGCAGGGCTGGTTCCACGAGGCAGCACGCGCATCCGCCGCGGCGACCCGCGCCGAGGTGGATCGTCTCGAGGCCGAGGGCGTGGCGCTGATGCGCGAGAACGGGATGGAGGTCATCACCGAGATCGACCGCGCGCCCTTCCAGGCGCTGGCCGCCGAGGCCGCATGGCCGGTCTATACCGACCAGTTCGGCAGCGCGCTGATCGAGCGCATCGTCGCCTTCGAATGAAGCCTCGGGCCTGAGCGCCCAACCCCTGCGGGCCGGTCGGCAGACATGCCGGCCGGCCCCTTTTCACCGGGTTTTCACCGGGTCGTGTCGAGAAAGCTGTACCATGAAACGGGCCACATCGCTGTTTCTGAGGATCGAAACGATCACCACGCGGATCGCGCTCTGGGCGGCGATCGCCTTTCTGGTGATCGCGGCGGCGCTCGCCATGTACCAGGTGACGACGCGCTTCGCCTTCGGACAGCCGTCGACATGGTCCGAGGTCATCACCCGCTCGGCGATGATATGGTCGGTGTTCCTTGGCGTCGCACCGGCCTTTCGCGAAGGGACGATGATCGCGCTGGAATTCATTCAGACCGCGCTGCCGCGAAAACTCGGTCTCGCACTCTATCAGCTCTCCATGGTCCTGACCCTGATCTTTTTCGCCATCCTGTTCTGGCAGGGCTGGGCCATGACCGAGCGCGTGACCGGGCAGACGCTGGCCGCGCTTCAGATCTCCATCGCTTGGGTCTACGCGGCGCTGCCTATCGGATCGGTCTTCATCGCGCTTGCCGTGATGGGCTGCATGATCCGGGCAGCGCGCGGTGACTGGCCCAGACCGGACGGGGATGAGCCGGCCCCGGCGGAGGCCCAGCCATGAACACCGCGCTGGCCCTGTCGCTGGGCATCTTCTTCCTGCTGGGCGTTCCCATCGCGGTGGCCATCGGTCTGGCCTCGGTCATCGGGATCGAGGCGCATGGCCGTCTGCCGCTGCTGCTGGTCGCGCAGCGCATGTTCACCGGGCTCGACAGCTTCCCGCTCATGGCGATCCCGCTGTTCATTCTCGCGGGCAACCTGATGTCGGTGGGCGGCATCTCGCAGCGGCTGGTGGACCTCGCCAAGGCCATCGTCGGCGGCGTGCAGGGCGGGCTGGCCGCGACTTGCGTGCTGACCTGCATGATGTTCGCCTCCGTCTCGGGCTCGTCCGTGGCCACGACCTTCGCGATCGGCGCGATCCTGATCCCGGCGATGGTCAAGCATGGCTACCCCAAGCCGATGGCGGCCTCGGTGCAGGCCTCCTCGGCGGAACTGGGCGTTCTGATCCCGCCGTCGATCCCGTTGATCCTCTATGGCGTCTCGACCGACACCTCCATCGGCCAGCTCTTTCTGGCCGGGCTTGGCCCCGGACTGTTGGTCGCGGGCGCTCTGATGGCGCTGGTGCTGATCCTGTGCCGGGTGCGCGGCATCGGCGCGAAGGACGGGGACGAGCGCCCGCGGCTGGGGCCGGCTGCCCTTGCGGCGCTGCCCGCGATGCTGGTGCCGGTGGCGATCCTCGGCGGCATCTACACCGGCGTTTTCACCCCGACCGAGGCCAGCGCCGCCGCCGTCGCCGTGGCCCTGGTGGTCGGGATGCTGTTCTACCGCGAGCTCAAGTTCCGCGATCTGCCCGACGTTCTGACAAAGACGGTTCTGGCGACCTCGGCCATCATGCTGATCATTTCGGCGGCGGCGCTGTTCTCGTTCCTCGTGACGCGCTCGGGCCTGCCCAACGACATCGCGGCCCTGATCCGCGCAGTGATCGAGACGCGCTTCGTGTTCCTTCTGGCGGTCAATATCCTGCTGCTGGTCGTCGGCATGTTCATCGAAACCTCCGCCGCGATCCTCGTTCTGGCGCCGATCCTCGCCCCGATTGCCATCGCCTATGGGGTCGATCCGGTGCATTTCGGACTGATCATGGTGCTGAACCTCGCCTTGGGCATGATCACGCCGCCTCTGGGGGTGAACCTCTTTGCCGCCTGTTCGGTCGCGAATATCCCGGTCGAGCGCATCATTCCACAGCTGCTGTGGTTTGTCATAACCGTCTTCGCCGCGCTCATGATCGTCACCTATGTGCCGGCGGTCTCGCTCTGGCCAATGCAAACCATCATGGGGCTATAAAGATGATCCTTCACTTCGCCGGGCTCGGCTCCATGGGTCTTGGGATGGCCACGTCGTGCCTGCGGGCCGGCCTCGAGGTCCATGGCACCGACACGAACCCCGACCGGGTGGCCGCGCTGGTGGCGGGCGGGGGGATGGCGCTGGACGCCGACAGCCCGCAGGCCGATATCCTCGTCTCGGTGGTCCTGAACGCCGACCAGACCCGCAACGCGCTTTTCGGCGAGGGCGGGCTGGCGGCGCGTCTTGCGCCGGGCGGCGTCATCATCAGTTGCGCGACCGTCGCGCCAGCCTTCGCCCGCGAGATGGAAGCCATGGCAGACGTGCGCGGGCTTCGCTATCTCGACGCGCCGATTTCGGGCGGATCGCGCAAGGCCGCCACGGGCCAGCTTTCCATCATGGCCGCCGGTACGCCCGAGGCTTTCGCCGCCGCGCGCCCGGGCCTCGACGCCATGGCCGAAACCGTGTTCGAACTCGGCGATAGCGCGGGTCCGGGGTCGGCGATGAAGGCGGTCAACCAGATGCTCGCCGGCGTCCACATCGCCGCCATGGCCGAGGCGATGACCTTCGGCATGACGCAAGACATCGCGCCCGAGACATTCCTCGAGGTGATCCGTCAATGCGCCGGCACCAGCTGGATGCTGGAAAACCGCGCACCACACGTGGTGAACGGAGATTACACCCCGCACAGCCAGGTCAATATCTGGCCCAAGGATCTTGGCATCGTTCTGGACATCGCGCGCGACGCGCGTTTCGGAGCACCCATCACCGCTGCCGCGCTTCAGCAATACCTCGCCGCCGCCGGGATGGGTCTCGGCCCCGAGGATGACGCGGCGGTGGCCAAGGTCTATGCTCGCAACGCCGGGCTCACCCTGCCCGGAGAGGCCTGATGCGCCTGGGCTGCATCGGCGACGATTTCACCGGCTCCGGCGATCTGGCCAACACGCTGGCCAAGGGCGGCATGCGGGTGGTGCAATATACCGGCATCCCCGACGCCCCCGCCGCGCCGGAAGTCGAGGCCGGTGTCGTGGCGCTCAAGACCCGCTCGATCGCCCCAGCCGAGGCGGTCCGGAAATCGCTCGCCGCGCTCGACTGGCTGCGGGCGCAGGGCTGCGAACAAATCTTCTACAAGTATTGTTCGACCTTCGATTCCACGCCCCAGGGCAATATCGGCCCCGTCGCCGATGCGCTGGCCGAGGCGCTGGAGGCGCAGAAGGTTATCGTCTGCCCGGCCTTTCCCGGCACGGGGCGCTCGGTCTATCAGGGGCATCTCTTCGTGGGGGACAGGCTCCTGAACGAATCCGGCATGGAACACCACCCGCTGACGCCGATGACCGATGCCGATATCCGCCGCTGGCTGGCCCCGCAGACACGGTATCCGGTCGGCCATGTTCCGGCAGAAGACGTCTTTGCCGGACCTGCACGGATCGCCGCGTCGCTCGACGCGCAGCACGCGGCGGGCCGTCGCCACATCGTCGTAGATGCGATCCGCGATGCCGACCTGATGGCCATCGGCAAGGCCGCCCACGGCCTGCCGCTGATCACCGGCGGCTCTGGCGTCGCGTTGGGCCTCCCGGCCAATTTTGGCTGTGTTCCCGCGCCGGTGCCATGGCAAGGGCAGCCCGGCAAGGGCGTCGTGCTGTCCGGGTCGTGCTCCAACGCGACGCGTGCTCAGGTGGCCCGCCATGCCGCGCGCCACCCCGCCCGCGAGATCGTCGCGGCCGACGTGATCGAGGGCCGTATGACCGCCACCGAAATCGCCGCGTGGCTGCTGGAAGCCGATGGTCTGCCGCTTGCCTACAGCTCTGCGGACCCCGCCGAGGTCGCGCGCGTGCAAGAGCGCTTCGGCCGCGAGACATCGGCCAGCGTGCTGGAGGGGTTCTTCGCCGAGGTGGCGCGCCTTGTCGTTGCCGGCGGCGCCACCCGCGTCATCACGGCGGGTGGCGAAACCTCGGGCGCGGTGGTCGAGGGCCTGCATCTGTCGACGCTGGAAATCGGGCCCGAGATCGATCCCGGCGTGCCGGCGCTTCGCGCGCGCCCCGATCTGGTCGTGGCGCTGAAGTCGGGCAATTTCGGCGCGGAGGATTTCTTCGAAAAGGCCGATCGCATGCTGGAGGGCCCGCCATGACCGACACCGCCCTGCGCGAACAGATCTGCGACCTCGCGAAGTCTCTGTTCGACCGCGGTCTGACCCATGGCAGCACCGGCAACATTTCGGCCCGGACCGAGGATGGCGGGCTGCTTGTCTCGCCCACGGGCACCAGTTTCGGACGGCTCGACCCCGCGCGGCTCAGTTGCTTCGATGCCTCCGGGCGGCTGGTCGGGGGCGATCCGCCGACCAAGGAAATGCCGCTGCACAGCGCCTTCTACGACACGCGCAGCACGGCGGGCGCGGTGGTGCATCTGCACGCCACCCATTCCGTCGCGCTGTCGATGCTGCCCGAGACCGATCCCGACAATGTCCTGCCGCCGCTGACGCCCTACGCCATCATGCAGCTGGGCAAGGTCCGGCTCCTGCCGTTCTTCGTCCCGGGCGATCCGGCGATGGGCGAGGCCGTGCGCGGTCTGGCGGGCAAGCGCAGCGCTGTGCTTCTGGCCAATCACGGACCCGTCGTGGCGGGCCGCGATGTGGCGGCCGCCTGTGCGGCAATGGAGGAACTGGAGGCGACGGCGCGTCTGGCGCTGTTGTTGCGCGGCGCCTCGCCCCGGATGCTGACCGGCGACCAGATGCGCGCAGTGATCACCCGTTTCGACGTGGAGTGGGACACGTGAGCCGTTTTTCCGCCAATCTGGGCTTTCTGTGGACCGACCGCAGCCTGCCCGACGCGATCCGCGCGGCAGCGGCCGCAGGGTTCGACGCCGTGGAATGCCACTGGCCCTACGACACGCCCGCGGCAGAGGTTCGGGCGGCGCTGGAGGAGACGGGCCTGCCGATGTTGGGTCTGAACACCCGCCGCGGCGATGTCGCGGGAGGCGAGAACGGGCTGGCCGCCCTGCCCGGCCGCGAGGCCGAGGCCCGCGCCGCCATCGACGACGCGCTGGAGTATGCGGAAGCCATTGGCGCACTCTGCGTGCACGTCATGGCCGGGGTGGCCGAAGGGGCGGACGCTGGGCGCGCCTTCGTCGCCAACCTGCGCTACGCCTGCGACCGGGCTGCGGCAGCTGGCCGGACCATCCTGATCGAGCCGCTCAACCGTTTCGACGCGCCGGGCTATTTCCTCGACACCACCGAGCAGGCGGCCGACCTGATCGGCACGGTCGGCGCGCCCAACCTGCGGCTGATGTTCGACTGCTACCATGTCGGACGAACGGAGGGCGATGTCATCGGTCGGCTGCGCGCGCTGCGCCCGCTGATCGGTCACATCCAGTTCGCCGCCGTCCCCGACCGTGGTCCCCCTGACCATGGCGAGGTGGATTACGCGACCGTCTTCGCCGAGATCGCGGCGCTGGACTGGGACATGCCGCTGGGGGCCGAGTACAAGCCCGACGGCCCGACCGATGCGACGCTCGGCTGGATGACCACGCTGCGCTGAGCCACGACGCCTGCTGGTCTTGTCCGACAATGCGAGTTCCGGGAGGCGTGCCGAAGTGTCACGCGCATCCATGGCGTGGTGATCGCGCCGCCCACCGGTCGCACCCGGTCCCCATTGTCCCCTCGGGCAGGATCAGTCGAATTTCGCGCCGGTGGTAAGCCCTTGCACGGAGGCCACCAGCGCATCGCGATCGATCCCGAAATGCCGGTAGAGATCGCCGATCGTCCCGGTCTGGCCGAAATGTTCGACGCCGTGGGCAATGACGCGATGGCCGGCGACCGAGCCGAGCCAGCTCAGCGTGGCGGGGTGGCCGTCCAGGACGGTGACGAGGCTGCAATGCGAAGGAAGGGCGCTCAGCATCCGTTCGGCATGGCTCACGGCCGCCGGATTGCCCCGCGCGCGTTCGCGCTGCGCCGCGGTCCAGCCCGCGTTCAGCCGGTCGGCCGAGGTCACCGCCAGAACGCCCACATCGCGACGCGCACCGCCGATCCGGCCAGCGGCGGCGATGGCCTCGTTCGCGACGGCGCCCTGATAGGCGATCACCACCTCGCAATTGGGGCCCGGCGGACGCAGCCAGTAGGCGCCGTCGATGGCGCCCTGCCGGAAGGCGTCGTCGTGGCGCTTGCCGGGCTGTTCCAGCGGTTTCGTGGTCAGCCGCAGGTAGACCGAGCCGCCGGTCTCGTCGCGCAGCCAAGTGCGCTCGTCCGGGTCGCCCTCGCCGTCACGCTGGAGATAGTCGAAGGCCCATTCCATGATGACGGCGAGTTCGTCCGCGAAGGCGGGCTCGAAACTCGCCAGCCCGTCCTGCGCCATACCGGTCAGCGGCGTGCCGATCGACTGATGCGCGCCGCCCTCGGGCGCGAGGGTCACGCCGGACGGCGTGCCCACGATGATGAACCTCGCATCCTGGTAGCAGGCATAGTTCAGCGCATCGAGGCCGCGGTGCACGAAGGGGTCGTAGACCGTGCCCACGGGGATCAGGCGCTTGCCCCAGAGGCTGTGGGCAAGCCCCGCGGCGCCGAGCAGCAGGAAGAGGTTCATCTCCGCGATGCCCAGCTCCACGTGCTGACCGGCCGGGTCGAAGTTCCACTTCGCGGTCGACGGGATCCGGTGCTCGATGAAGGCGTCGGGCAGCGCGTCGCGCGCGAAGAGCTTGCGGCGGTTGACCCAGGGGCCCAGCGAGGTGGTGCCTGTCACATCCGGGGACGTGGTCAGGATGCGCGCCGCGAGGGCGCTGTCGCCGCGGGCGAGTTCGTCCAGGATCTTGCCGAACGCGGCCTGGGTCGAGATCTCCCGGTCCTTCGGCGGCGCGATCGCGGGCACCGGGAGGCGCGTGTCGGCGAAGCGCCGGATACCCTTCTCGAAGAACGGCACCCCGGCCAGGAAGGCGCGGAGGGCTTCTGTGTCGTCAACGCCCGCGAAGGGCTCCCATTCCTGCCCCTGCGGCACGCCCATGTGGCGCTGCCATTCGGCCATCTGGGCCCTTGTCATCAGGCCGCCATGGTTGTCCTTGTGCCCGGCGATGGGCGTGCCCCAGCCCTTGATCGTGTAGGCGAGAAAACAGATCGGGCGGTCGTGGTCGATCGTCGCGAAGGTCTCGGCCATCGTCTCCACGCAGTTGCCGCCGAGGTTCTCCATCAAGGCGGCAAGCTCCGCGTCCGAACGCCGCTCCAGCAGCGCCGTCACGTCGCCCTGATCGCCCAGATCATCCATCAGGCGTTTGCGCCAGACAGCGCCGCCCATGTAGGTCAGCGCCGAATATTCCGCGTTGGGACAGGCATCGATCCAGTCGCGCAGCCGCGCGCCGCCCGGCTCCTCGAAGGCCGCCCGCTGGAGCGCGCCATGCTTGATCCTGATGACGTCCCAGCCGAAGGCCTCGAAGATCTTCTCGATCCGTTCGAAAAGCCCCTCGCGCACGATCCCGTCCAGCGACTGGCGGTTGTAGTCGATGATCCACCACGTGTTGCGCAGACCGTTCTTCCAGCCCTCCTGCAGCACCTCGTAGACATTGCCCTCGTCCATCTCGGCATCGCCCACCAGCGCCACCATCCGGCCCTGCGGGATCTCGCCGCCCCAGTCCTTGGCGGCGATGAAATCCTGAACGATCGAAGCAAGCGCCGTGATCCCGACACCCAGCCCCACGGAGCCGGTGGAGAAATCCACGTCGTCGCTGTCCTTGGTCCGCGATGGATAGCTCTGCGCCCCGCCGAGGCCGCGAAACGCCTCGAGCTTGTCGCGCGGCTGGTTGCCCATGAGGTACTGCATGGCGTGGAAGACGGGCGAGGCGTGCGGCTTGACGGCCACCCGGTCCTCGGGCTTGAGCGCCGAAAAATAGAGCGCGGTCATGATCGACACCATTGAAGCCGAGGACGCCTGGTGCCCGCCCACCTTGATGCCGTCCACGTTCTCCCTCAGGTGGTTGGCGTTATGGATCATCCAGTGCGACAGCCACAAAAGGCGCTGCTCGACCGTCTTCAACAGTGCTGACGTCATGAAACCCGTCTTTCCTTCAACCCACGGCTTGCCACGCATCGCGCCGGATCCCGAAGCTTGGCTATCCTCTCCGGACCATATCCGTGGATCTCCCGCAAGATACCGTCCATGCTTGCCTTTCGTCGCTCCGAACCACCTGACGCGGCCCGGCGTCCATTCGTCCGTGCAGCGCGCTCCAAATCGTGACACCGCGTGAATTGCCGTCCCGCCCAAGAATGCCCAGTCTTGCAGGTGTCGGTCGCCGCCTGAACGGCACGGAGTCGGGGCCTTGAAACTCCGCGGCGACCGACACGATCCCGCGATGCGCCTCAGCGCCCCCCGACGCGCGCCCCGACCCGCGCCCCGACACGCTCCGCGATGGCAAGGCCCGCCGCGACGCCGGAGGCCCAGGCCCACTGGAAGTTGTAGCCACCAAGCCAGCCGGTCACGTCGACGGCCTCCCCAATGGCGTAAAGCCCGGGGACGTCGCGCGCCTCCATCGTCTTGGAGGACAGCGCGGCGGTCGCGATGCCGCCCGCCGTCACCTCGGCCTTGGCGTAGCCTTCGGTGCCCGTTGGCCGGAACGTGAGCGCCGTCAGCACCTCGGCCGCCGTCCGAAGCTCGGCATCCGAACAATTGCCAAGCTCCCGCTGCAGCCCGATGCGCACCGCAAGCGCGTCGGCAAGACGGGACGGCAGGTGACGGGACAGCGCGGACTTCAGGTGCGTCCGGGGCGTCTCCTGCCGCGCGGCGCGCAGAACCTTGCCCGCGTCGGGCAGGACGCAGAGCGACACGGTATCGCCGGGCGCCCAGTAGGAGGAGACCTGCAGGATCGCCGGCCCCGACAGGCCCTTGTGCGTGAAAAGCGCGGCCTCCTCGAAGGCGATGTCGCGCACTCGGGCGGTTGCGGGAAAGGCCACGCCCGGGATGGCCTTGAAAAGCGCGTCCTCCTCTCCGAGCGTGAAGGGCACCAGCGCCGGGCGCGGCGTCACCACCTCGAGGCCGAAGCGCCGCGCGATGTCGTAGGCCACGCCCGTTGCCCCCATCTTGGGGATCGATGGCCCGCCCGTCGCGATCACCAACTGGCGTGCCGACGCGCCCGCAACGCGGAACCGCCCGTCGGCATGGGCGATCTCGCCGATGGGGGTGGACAGCCGCACCTCGACGCCGCCCTTGCGGCATTCCTCCAGCAGCATGGCGACGATCTGCCGGGCGGAGCCGTCGCAGAAAAGCTGCCCGAGCGTCTTTTCGTGCCACGCGATACCATGGCGTTCGACCAAAGCGAGGAAGTCCCACTGGGTGTAGCGGCTGAGCGCCGATTTGGCGAAATGCGGGTTGTCGGACAGGAAGTTCTCCGGCTCCGTTCCCGTATTGGTGAAGTTGCACCGCCCACCGCCGGAGATGAGGATCTTCTTGCCGGGCTTTTCGGCGTGGTCGATCAGCAGGACACGCGCGCCGGCCTGCCCGGCAGTGGCCGCCGCCATCAGGCCCGCGCCCCCTGCCCCAAGGACGATCGCGTCGTAATCCGGTTCCGCCATCTGCTCTCGCTGCCCTCTCCGCACCGCATATGGCGGCGCGCCGGTCCAGCCGCGCCGCTGTTGCCTGTTCAATCAGCACAGTTGCCGCCCGAGGACCATGGCCGACAGTCGCAAGCAGGGCATCCCTTGCGCCGGGCCGGTCAGATGCGATCCAGAACAGCACCAGCCACGCGGGCGGTATCGGCCCAGCCCGGCAGACCCCGCCCGGCTGCCAGTGCGGCATCCGCACGGGCGTCGTAGCCTGCCCCGTCGCTCAAGAGGTCGGCCAGCGCGTCTGCCAAGGCCCCGGCATCATCCGGCGCGACGAGATGGCCGGCGGCCTCCGGCACCGTGTCGGGCACCGCGCCGGTGCGGCAACTGACGATGGGCAGGCCGTGCGCCAGCGCCTCATCGAACACAAGGCCATAGCCCTCGTAACGCGTGGCCAGCGCGAAGATGGACGCCGCCGCGTAAAGCTCCGCCAGGTCGGCATCGGGCACGTAGCCCGCCAGTTTCACCCGCGCGCCGAGGCCGAGGTCGGCGTGCAGGCGCGCAAGATCCGCGGCATGCTCGGCGTCATAGACCTTGCCGGCGATCACCGCCGTCCAGTCCAGATCGGTGATGCGCGCCAGCGCCTCGAGCAGGATGTCATGCCCCTTGCGCGGATGCTGTATGCCCACCGAAAGGATCAGCGGGGGGGTGGTCGGCGCGCGCGGACGCTCGGGGCGGACCGTCCCGGGCCGGGCGATGGTGATGCGCCTGGCCGCGACTCCGTAGGATCCGGTCAGCATCGCCGCCGTGGCCGGGCTCGGCACCAGCACATGATCGACATGGGCCAGATTGGCACGCTCGATCCGGAAAAGATGGTCGCGGCGCTCCGGCTCCAGCCCGGTTTCAAGCGCGAGCGGGTGGTGAACCATCGCCACGCTCGGCACATGCAGCGCGGCCAGCGCATCCGTGTCCAGCGTGGCCGAGATGAACCCGTCGAGGATCACCGCGCGGTCGGGCTCGAGGCCGTTGAGCTGCGCGATGGCGTCGGTCATGTCCTCTGCCGTCGGGTCGGGAAAAGACGTGCCAAGCTTCAGGTGGCGCACGTCCCTTCCCTGCGCGCGCAACCCCTCCAGCAGGCGGCGTTCGTAGATGTAGCCGCCCGTGGGCGTGGTGATATCGCCCGGGATCGCGAAGGCCGCGCGGCGCAGCGTCATGCCAGCTGCTCCGGGGCGTAGATGGCCAGCACCCGCCGCTCGACCGCGCCCACCAGCACGTAGCCCAGCGCCGAGAGTGCCGAGACCAGCACGACCGATGACCACAGCATGTCGTAATCCGACAGCGAGGCCGACAGCGCCATGAGACTGCCGATCCCCGACCCGGTGGCCAGCCACTCGGCGACGGTGAGTGCCAGAACCGAGGCCGGGACCGCCATGCGCGCGGCGGCGAAGAAGGCCGGCAGCATCGCCGGGATGCGGACGCGCACGAGCCGCGTGAAGGGCCCCGCCGCGTAGCTGTCGAACACCGCCATCACCTGGCCCGGCGCCTGCCGCAGGCCCTGCAGGCAGGCGACGAAGCTGGGGAAAAACACCATCACCGCCACGAGGAAGATGGTCCCCACGGCCCCGCGTCCGAGCAGCAGGACGATCAACGGCGCCGTCGTCACGATGGGCACGGACCGCAGGGCGATGGCCAGCGGCATGGCCGTGCTGGCGACGGCCGGCACGAGTATGAGCAGGATCGCGAGCGCCGCCCCCGCCAGGAGCCCGGCGATATAGCCGGGGATCAGGTAGACCGCGCTTTCGGTCAGCGCCGCGCCGATGGTGGCGCGGGTGGCCGCCGCATCGGGCGCGACCACAAGTGCGTCGAAGACATCGCCCGGCCCCTTGGCGAAGAACGGGTTCAGCCCGAATGCCCATATCGCGCCGGCCCATCCGCCGAGCGCCAGAAGGATCACGAGGCCCGTGTCGATCCACCCGCCCAGACGCCTGCCCGTCGCCACGGCCGGTGCGGCGAGGATCACCGGCGGCGCCTCGAGCAGCACGCGGCGGGCCAGCGCGCCGATGCCGACATAGGCGAGGATCGCCACCGCCGTCGCGACGGTGGCAAGGCCCCATGTCATCTCGACGTCGAGCGCGCGGATCGCCCGCACAGTGAGCACGCCCATGCCGCGCTCGGCGCCGGTGAATTCGCCCACCATGGCGCCCAGAAACGCCGCCGGCGCCGCGATCTGGAGCCCGGTGAAGAGGTAGGGCAGCGCCGCCATCGCCCGCACATGAACCAGCGCGGACACTGGGCCACGCCCGTAGCTGCGCACCAGGTCGAACCAGCTGTCGGGCGCCGCGCGCAGGCCCACGAGCAGCGGGATCAGCGTGGTGTAATAGACGGCAAGCGCGGCCAGCGCGATCTGCGGGCCCGGGCCGGGGCCGAAGAAGACGCGCAGGATCGGCCCGGTCGCCACCAGCGGCAGGCAGAAGACCAGAAGCGCAAGCCCGGTGATCACCCGCTCGCTGCGCGGCCAGAGGAGCGCGATCCCGGCCAGCGCCATGGCGGCGATGTTGCCGATGACGAACCCCGCCGTCGCATTGCCCAGCGTGACCCCGAGCGCGCGCGACATCAGCTGCCAGTC
>Ga0102941_1001101_pt1 | contig 12679 bp, 9 predicted proteins | sample SalPonR2_C_D2_MG_FD_79281 | JGI IMG/M metagenome (GOLD analysis project Ga0102941, IMG submission 79281) | Salt pond soil microbial communities from South San Francisco under conditions of wetland restoration - Salt Pond MetaG R2_C_D2_MG | ecosystem: Environmental > Aquatic > Marine > Intertidal... | reverse complement strand
GCCTCGAGCAGGCCCCGGATCAGCTCGCCGTACTCCCACGGCGTCATGTACCCCACCGTGTCGGGCACGTTGATCGTCGTCGCGCCGGCATCGATCACCGCTGCGAAGATCTCCGCCAGGAAGGCGGGATCGCTGCGCCCGGCGTCCTCGGCGCTGAACTCGACGTCGGACACGAACGACTTCGCGAACCGGACGGAATCCACCGCGCGCTCGACGACCTGCTCGGGCGCGAGCCCCAGCTTCTTCTCCATGTGGATCGAGCTGGTCGCGATGAACGTGTGGATGCGGGGAGCGGAGGCCGCCTCGACGGCGGCTGCGGCCCGCTCGATGTCGCCGCGGTGCGCGCGGGCGAGCCCGGCGACGATCACGCGGGGGTCCTCCTCCGCCGTCGCCTGGGCGATCTCCTGGACGCTCCGGAAGTCGCCCTCGGAGGCGACCGGGAAGCCGGCCTCGATCACGTCGACGCCCAGCCGGGCAAGCTGCCGGGCGATCTCGCGCTTCTCGCGGGTGTTCAGGGCGACGCCGGGCGACTGCTCGCCGTCACGGAGGGTGGTGTCGAAGATCTTGATCCTGGCCACGTCGGTGCTCCTTCTTCGTCGGGACGGGGACGACTGCGCGACTGCGCGGCTACGAGACCGCGCCGTTACGGACCGGCGGGTCGCGGTAGTCGCGGGTGCGCAGCGGCCGCCACCGTGGTGGCGGCGCGCTCGCGCGGAAGGAGGGGCGCCGGCGCTCGGGTCATTGCTCGATGAACGACATCATCTTGCGCAGGCGCCGACCTACCTCGGCCACCTGGCTGCGGTCGCTGGCGGCCCGCTCGGTCTTCAGGCGCGGCTGGCCGACCTGGTTCTCGAGCAGGAACTCGTGGGCGAAGCGACCGGTCTGGATCTCGCTCAGGACCCGGCGCATCTCCGCGCGGGTCTCCTCCGTCACCATCCGCTTGCCGGTGCGGTAGTCGCCGTACTCGGCGGTGTTGCTGACCGAGTGCCGCATCTTCTCGAACCCGCCCTCGTAGATCAGGTCGACGATGAGCTTCATCTCGTGCACGCACTCGAAGTACGCGATCTCGGGCTGGTAGCCCGCCTGCACCAGAGTGTCGAACCCGGCCTGCATCAGCTCGGTCACGCCGCCGCAGAGGACGGCCTGCTCGCCGAACAGGTCGGTCTCGGTCTCCTCCTGGAACGTCGTCTCGAGCGCGCCGCCGCGGGTGCCGCCGATCGCCTTCGCGTACGCCAGGGCGCGCGCCTTCGCCTCGCCGGTAGCGTCGACGTGGACCGCGATCAGGCAGGGGACGCCGGCGCCCTCGGCGTAGACGCGGCGCACCAGGTGGCCGGGACCTTTCGGGGCGACCATGATCACGTCGACGCCCTCGGGCGGGACGACCTGGTGGAACTGCACGTTGAATCCGTGCGCGAACGCCAGCGTGTCGCCGGCCTGGAGGCCCGGCGCGATCTCCTCGCGGTAGATCCTGCCCTGCACCTCGTCGGGCAGCAGCACCATCACCACGTCGCCCTCCGCCGCGGCCTCCGCGACGGTCGCGACGCGAAGGCCGGCCTGCTCGGCCTGGGACCAGGACGCAGATCCCTCGCGCAGCCCGACGATCACGTCCAGGCCGGACTCCTTGGCGTTCAGCGCATGGGCGTGGCCCTGACTGCCGTAGCCCAGGACGGCGATCTTCTTGCCGGAGAGAAGCTGCAGGTTGGCGTCGTCGTCGTAGTAGATGTTGGCCATGTCGATTCTCCTATGGTCTGGCGCGTCACGCCACCTTGGCGCGGGCGGGCTGGGAAGGCTGGGTCTGGGCGCTGCGCGGAAGGGCCACGCGGCCGGTACGGATCAGCTCGACGATGCCGAACTCGCGCATCTGCTCGATGAAGGCGTCCATCTTGCCTTCGTCGCCGGTCACCTCGAACACGAGGGCCCGGCGACCCACGTCGACGATGCGGGCCCGGAAGTCCTGCGCGACCTGACGAATCTCGACACGGTCCTCGGGCTGGCGCACGGCGACCTTGATCAGCATCAGCTCACGGTCGACGAACGCGGTTTCGGTGTGATCGACGACCTTGATGACGTCGATCAGCTTCTGAAGCTGCTTCTGGACCTGCTCGATGGTGGCCGGGTCGCCGTCGACGACGAACGTCGTGCGGCTGAAGCCCGGCGTCTCGGACTGCGCGACGGAGAGCGAGGCGATGTTGAACCCCCGGCGCGCGAACAGCCCGGCGATCCGGACCAGCACGCCCGGCTCGTCGCGGACGGTGACGGAGATGACGCGTCGACGGTCGCTCACGCCGGGGCCTCCTCGACGTCGGGCTCCTGGTCGCCGATCAGCATCTCGTCGACGCCGGCGCCGGACGGCACCATCGGGTACACCTTCTCCGATTCGTACACCACGAAGTTGATCAGGGCGGGCCCTCCTCGGCTCAGAACCTCGGGCACCAGGCGCCGCGCGGTCTCGCGATCGAACACGTTGTGGCCCTCGATGCCGTACGCCTCGGCGAGCTTGGCGAAGTCGGGGTTCGAGTCGGCCAGGTAGATCTCGCTGTAGCGCTGCGCGTGGAACAGCTCCTGCCACTGCCGGACCATGCCCAGCACGCCGTTGTTGGCGATGGCGATCAGGATCGGCAGGCGGTGCTTGGCGATGGTGGCGAGCTCCTGGATGTTCATCTGGATGCTGCCGTCGCCCGCCACGCACACGATCCGCTCGCCCGGACGGGCGAACGCGGCGCCGATCGCGGCGGGCAGGCCGAACCCCATCGTTCCGAGGCCGCCCGAGGTGATCCAGGTCCGCGGCTCGCTGGTCGGGAAGAGCCGGGCGGCGAACATCTGGTGCTGGCCGACCTCGGTCGTGACGACGCAGTTCCCGTCGGTGTGCTCGCGCAGCAGCTCGATCACCTCTTGGCTGACGAGCGGCTTGTCGGTCTTGTAGCGCTCGGGGTAGCGCCCCTTCCACTCGTTCAGCTGCGTCCACCAGTCGCCGAGGTCCAGGGTGTCCAGCGCCTCGCCCAGGCGCGGGAGGACGTCGCGCAGGTCACCGACGACGGGCACGTGGGCGTGGACGAGCTTGCTGATCTCGGCCGGGTCGATGTCGATGTGCACGACCGTGGCGTTGGGAGCGAAGCGGCTGATCTTGCCGGTCACGCGGTCGTCGAACCTCACGCCGGCCCCGATGATCAGGTCGCAGTGCGTGATCGCACGGTTCGAGGTGACCGTGCCGTGCATGCCGGGCATGCCCAGCGACTGCGGCGCGCCGGCCGGGTACGCCCCGATGCCCATCAGCGTCGTGATGACGGGGATGCCGGTGCGCTTCGCGAACGCCATCACCTCGTCCGAGGCCATCTGTCCGCCGCCGCCGACCATCATCACGGGGCGCTTGGCGGCCTTGATGGCGTCGGCCGCCTTGCGGATCTGCCCGGCGTGGCCGATCACGGTCGGCCGGTAGCCGGGAAGGTCGATCTCGACGTCGAACGCCTGCTCGTCCCCGTCGAACGCAGCCTGCTGGACGTCTTTGGGGATGTCGATCAGCACCGGGCCGGGACGTCCGGTGGTGGCGATGTGGAACGCCTCGGCGACGACGCGCGGCAGGTCCTGGACGTTCTTGACGAGGTAGTTGTGCTTCGTGATCGGCCCGGTGATGCCGTACACGTCCGCCTCCTGGAAGGCGTCGGTGCCGATCAGCGAGGTGGGAACGTTGCCGGTGATCGCGACGACGGCGCTGGAGTCCATCATCGCGGTGGCCAGGCCGGTGACCAGGTTCGTCGCTCCGGGGCCGCTGGTGGCGAACACCACGCCGGGCCGGCCGGAGGCGCGATAGTACGCGTCCGCCGCGTGCGCCCCCGCCTGCTCGTGACGCACCAGCACGTGCCGTACGTCGGCATCGTAGAGAGCGTCGTAGACGGGCATGATCGCTCCGCCGGGGTGGCCGAAGATGACCTCGACCCCTTGGCGTTCGAGCGCACGAATCAGGACTTCCGCACCATTCATGGCTTCCTCCGTGGACCCCTGAGTCAAAACGAACGCACCCCGCCGAATGGGTCTTCGGCGGGGTGCGGGCCACTCTAGCGTCGTGAAACGACTACGCGGCGCCACCCCTCGACCGTAGGACTACGACCCGGCCGAGGCCGAGGGTCCGCTGGATCGGGTTGGCTGCCGCGTCGCTCACTGGGGCGGAGTATACGGGGTGCTAGGGTGAGTGTCAACGAATGGCGCTCGCGCCGCGGCTCGTCGGCCACGCCCGTGGCGGCATCGCCCGTGGCCCGGACGGAACGCCGACCTCCGCTACGCCGCACCGCCATCCGATGGAGGTGGTCGCCATCGAAGTGCTCCGCGTCTCCGGCACCTCGCGCCCCAACGCCGTCGCTGGCGCGATCGCCGCCCTCCTCCGTAGCGAAGGCGTGGTCGAGCTCCAGGCGATCGGGCCGCAGGCCGTGAACCAGGCGGTCAAGGCGCTCGCGATCGCACGGGGCTACGTGCACGACGACGGGCTGGACCTGTGGGCCGTCCCGTCGTTCGTGACGCTGGAGCTGCACGACCAGGAACGCACCGCGCTCCGCTTCCACGCCACCGCGATTCCGCTAGGCGACGACGCCGCGCACCGTCCGAACGAACCTGGGTAGCCTGAACACGATTTCGCACGGGCTCCGCCCGGTACGCTGACGATCCGAGACGAGACCGCACCCCCCGGGCGCGCCTGACGGCGCGCCCGCGCACGAGGAGGACGACGAAGACATCATGTTCGCGATCTTTATCCTGATGATGGTCATGACGCTGGGCGCCCAGTGGTACCTCAGGTCCACCTTCGGCACCTGGAGTCAGCGCCCCAACACCTCGGGCCTTACCGGGCGCGAGGTCGCACGCGCGATCCTGCGCAAGCACGGCCTCGAGCAGGAGGTCGAGGTCGAGTCGGTCCGTGGGCAGCTCAGCGATCATTACGACCCCACCAAGAAGACGGTTCGTCTGTCCGAGCCGATCTACGGCTCCGCCAGCGTGGCCGGCATGGCGGTGGCCGCGCACGAGGTCGGCCACGCCCTTCAGCATGCGAAGGCGTACGCGCCGCTGCAGTGGCGGAGCGCGCTGATGCCGGTCGCGAGCATCGGTGGACGGTTCGGTCCGTACCTCGCGATCTTCGGCCTGATGCTCGGCATGACCGGCTTGGCGCAGGTCGGCATCGTCCTCTTCGGCGCGGCGGTGCTGTTCCAGCTCGTCACGCTCCCGATCGAGTTCGACGCCTCGCGGCGTGCGCACGCCGAGCTGCGCGACATGGGCATCGTCACCCAGAACGACGCCGGCGGCGCCCGAAGCGTGCTCAACGCCGCGGCGCTGACCTACGTCGCAGCGGCGGCGGGCAGCGTGATGTACCTGCTGTACTTCCTGATGGCCGCCCGCGAGTAGGATGCCGCGGCGCCCGCGCGCACGACGGAACGCCGCGTGACGCCCGCCCCGGCCGCTCCCGAGGGCGCGCGCGAGATCGCGCTCGAGACGACGCTCCGCGCCAGCAGCGGAGCGTTGCTCTCGCGTGAGCTCGGGCGGGCGCTGGACCGCTCGAGCGTGTCGCCCCGCGATCGCTCGCTGATCACCGACCTCGTCTACGGGGCCGTGCGCTGGCGCATCTGGCTGGACGCGGCCCTGGCGCCCCGGCTCCGGAATCCGGGGGGCCTTCCTAGCGACGTCGTGGAGGCGCTGCGTCTCGGCGCCTACGAGAAGCTGATCCGCGGAACGCCGCCGCACGCCGCGGTCGACGCCTGGGTCGGCATCGTGCGCAGGCGGCACCCCCGACTCGCCGGACTGGTCAACGCCGTCCTGCGGCGCGTCGAGGTCCCCGAAAACCCGTCTCCCGCGACGCGCGCGTCGCTTCCGGCGTGGCTGTGGGAGCGACTGGCGTCGGCCCTGGGCGAAGACGCCGAGGCCGCCTCCGACGCGATGCGCACGCCTTCACCGCTCTGGCTCGTCGCGTTCGCTCCGGATGCGCGCGCCTCGCTCGAGGCCGAGGGGTGCGAGGTCGAGGACGGCCCCGTGGACGGAACGCTTCGGGTCCGCCCCTCCCGCCGTCTGGGAGACCTCGCGGCGTTCCGCGAGGGACGCGTGCAGCCGCAGAACCCCGCGTCGTTCCTCGTCGCCGCGTGCCTGCACGCCGGCCGTGGCGAGCGGGTGCTGGACCTGTGCAGCGGACGCGGCGTCAAGGCCGCCGATCTCGCCGCGCGCGGCGCGGAGGTCGAGGCCGTCGAGCTGTCGGCGGCGAAGGTCGATCAGGCGCGCGCCAACCTGGCACGCCTGGGCCTCGAGGTCGTGCACCGCGTCGCCGACCTTCGCGAGCCTCCCCCCGGCGTGGAGCCCGCCCCGTACGTGCTGCTGGACGCGCCGTGCAGCGGGACCGGCACGTTGCGGGGCCATCCGGAGATCCCGCTGCGACTGAGTCCCGACGACGTGGACGCGCTGGCGGCGTCGCAGGATCGACTGCTGGATACCGCTGCGGCGCTGGTCGCTCCGGACGGGGTGCTCCTCTACGCCGTGTGCGCGCTGACGCCGGACGAGGGTCCAGAGCGCATCGACGCGTTCCTGCGGCGTCACCGCGGCTTCGTCGCAGAGCCGGTCGATCTTCCCGTCGCGACCCGCCCTGCCGGAGCGGGGACGTTCCTGCTGCCGCTGGACGGACTCGACGGGTTCTTCCTGGCGCGGTTGCGACGGCGCGACGCGCTATCGTGAGGGCACGCCCAGCTCCCTCGTCAGGAGGCCCGCATGACGACCGACCCCCCAGACGCCGCGTCCGCGACCGTGCTTCTGAGCGCCGGTGCGGCGGAGACCGTGACCGGCTCGTGCCACCTGCTGCGGACCCCGGACACCCGGATCCTGATCGATTGCGGCATGTTCCAAGGGCCCCCCGAGCTCGAGCGTCGCAACCGCGAGCCGTTCCCGTTCGACCCGGCCGAGGTCCAGGCCGTGCTGGTCACCCACGCGCACCTCGATCACGTGGGCCGGCTACCCAAGCTGGTCGCCGACGGCTTCGCGGGTCCGGTGCTGGCCGCCCCGGGGACCCGGACGATCGCCGAGATCATCCTCCGCGACGCTGCGAAGATCGCCCGTGAGGACCGTGCGCGTGCGCTCCGCAAGGCGCGCCGCGCCGGTCGCGAGGACGAGGTCGAGCCGCTGCCGTACGAGGAGGAGGACGTGGACCGGGCGCTGGAGGCGTTCCGGACCGTGTCGTACGACGAGACCGTCGAGGTGGCGGGCCTGAAGGTGCGGTTTCGGCCTGCGGGTCACGTGATCGGCTCCGCCTGGCTCGAGATCGACGACGGCTCGGGAACGCTCATCGCCTCGGGCGACCTGGGCAATCGCGAGAGCATCCTCCACCCGACACCCGACCGGCCGCAGGAGGCCCGCGCCGTGCTGTGCGAGGCCACCTACGGCGACCGCACCCACCGCTCGCGCGAGGCTACCCGCGCCGAGCTCCGCGAGGTGCTCGCCGAGGCCGCCGAGGCCGGTGGCCGCGTGCTGATTCCGACGTTCGCCCTGGAGCGGACCCAGACGGTGCTCTACGAGATCGCGCGTCTCCAGCGATCGGGAGAGATTCCCGAGCTGCCGGTCTTCCTGGACTCGCCGATGGCGACGCGGATGACGGCCGCCTACCGCGAGCACCTGGACCGGTTCCGCCCCGAGGTGCGCGACCTCGCCGACGACGGCATCGATCCGTTCGCGCCGCCCCGTTTCGAGACGACCGTTTCCAGCGACGAGAGTCGCGCCCTGAACGATCTGGACGAGCCGGCGATCGTGCTGGCCGGCTCGGGGATGATGACCGGCGGCCGGATCGTGCACCACCTGAAGCACCACATCTGGAAGCCCGAGACGCACCTGATCGTCGTCGGCTACCAGGCGTCGGGAACGCTGGGCCGAGCGTTGGTCGACGGGGCGCAGCGGGTCCGGCTGGTCGGCGACGAGATCGCCGTGCGCGGCAAGATCCACACCATCGGCGGCCTCTCGGCCCACGCCGACCGCGACGACCTGACCGCCTGGCTGGCGGACGTCGGCGACGCGGCGGTGCACCTCGTCCACGGCGAGCCGGACGCGCTCGTCGCCTTCCGCGATCACCTGCGGGAGCGGGGCCGGACGGCACAGGTCGTGAAGGACGGCGAGCCGCTCGAGGTCTAGCTCGCCGCGGGTTCGGCCGGGTCGGGTTCGGCCCGGTCGGGTTCGGATCGCCGGGCGTCGTCTTGCTCGCCGTCGTCCCGCCCGCCGTCGGCGCGGGCGCGCTCGGCCTCGGGATCCACGGACGCCACGAGCAGGTCGGGGAACAGCGCCGGCTGGACCTCGCGCGCGGCGTCGGGCACCAGGCCCGCGAGGCCGACGCCCAGCAGGCGCACGGGACGGCCTACGGGAACGCGGTCGCGCAGAAGCTCGGCAGCGACCGCGCGCAGCTCGGCGGCGCTGGCGACCGGTCGCGCCGTGCGGCGCTGGCGCGTGACGATCCGGTGGTCCGCGTCCTTGATCTTCACGACGACGACGTTCCCGCGCACCCGGGCCCGGACGGCCCGCCGCGCCGTCGCGGCGCACACGGCGGGAAGCTCCGCGAGCAGGGCGTCGACGTCCCGCCGGTCGCGCTCGAACGTGGTCTCCGACGAGACAGACTTGCGCTCGCGGTCGGGCCGTACCGGCCGGTCGTCCTCGCCGCGCGCCATGTGCCACAGGTGCCGGCCCAGCTTGCCGAAGCGCGCCTCGAGCTCCGCGGGGTCCTGCTCGCGTAGACGCCCGGCCGTGTCGATCCCCAGGCTGGCGAGACGCGCGGCCGTGCGAGGACCGACCCCGTGGATCCGCCGGACCGGGAGGCCGGTCAGGAACGCGGTCGCCTCGCCGGGCGGCACGACGAGCAGCCCGTCCGGCTTCGCGTCGTCGCTGGCCAGCTTGGCCAGAAGCTTGCAGTACGAGACGCCCGCCGAGACGATCAGTCCGGTCGCCTCGCGCGCCTCGCGCCGGATCGCCTGGGCGATCCGCGTTCCGCTGGCCGGACCCCGTTTCGGATCGGTCACGTCGAGGTACGCCTCGTCCAGCGCCAGCGGCTCCACCAGGTCGGTATACGAGCGGTACAGATCGAGCAGCGCGCGTCCCGCCTCCGCGTAGGCCTCCATCCGCGGCGGAACGAACTGCAGCTCGGGGCAGAGCCTCGCCGCCTCGGCCGACGGCATGGCGCTCCGCACGCCGAACCGCCGGGCCTCGTAGCTGGCCGTCATCACCACGCCGCGGCGCGCGCCGCTCCCCACCGCGATCGGTCGGCCGCGCAGCTGGGGCCGGTCGCGCTGCTCGACCGCGGCGTAGAACGCGTCGGCGTCGAGATGGACGATGCGTCGCACCCGTCCACGCTACCGCTTCGGGGCGAGGCCCGCTATCGTGACGCGCATGGCCACCGACGACGCCCGCGCCGCCCTTCTGCTCCGCGAGGTCGCCGAGATCTGGAACGCCGATCCGGTCGCTGCCGAGGCGCGCCTCGCCGCCGAGATCGCCGGGTCGCCGGCGCTGGGCCCGGCGGCGCGTTCGCGCCTGCACGCGCGCCTGGGTCAGCTCCGCATCTTCCTGGGCCGGATCGACGATGCGCTGGACGTGCTGTACGAAGCGCCCGCCCGTGCCGAGGACGGCTACGTGGAGCTGCAGATCGCCTCGGCGCTGGTGTGGCGAGGCGACGCGGACGCGTTGGCGGAGGGCGAGCGACGCGCGGCGCGCGCCTCCGACCTGGCGCGGCGTCACCGGGACGGACCGCTCCAGATCGGCGCGCTGTGCGTCCGGGGCGAGGTCGCCCTGGCCCTCGGTCGCTCCAGGGACGCGGTCGAGGCGTTCGGCGAGGCGTTGGGCGTGAGCGAGTTCTCGACCTCCGAAGCGGTCTCCGTGCATCCGCTCGCGGGGCTCGCCCTGGCGCACCTGGGCTGGCGCGCGCCCGCGAAGGCGGCGCCGCTGGCCGTTCGCGCCCTGCGCCGCGCGGAGCGCGTGGGCGATCCGGGCGGTCGGGCGCGGGCGCTGCTGGCGCTGGGCACGGCCGAGGGCGACGTGGCGCGGCTGGACGCTGCGGCGGAGGCGGCCGACGCCGCGCCGCACCGGCCGCTCGCCCTGCGGGCGCGGCTGCACGCGCTGCTGCTCGCGTCCGACCTCGCGGCCGATTCCGCGAGCCGGACGCCGACCGGCGCGGAGGTCGCGCGCTCGCACGCGCTGCTGCAGGCGTTGCGAGATGCGGGTCTGCACGCCGACACGGCACGGCTGGAGCGACGCCTGGACGGCTGACCACGCACTTGTCCGCAGCTGACGCGAGCTTCGGGACGCCCGTCCCCGACGGCACTGCGTCTCCCAGGCGACGTCAGCCGGCTTACCGATGGCCCGGGGCGCCCGGTGTCTACTCGGGCATGGATTGGGAACTGCCCGTCATCGCACTCAGGAATCAGGTCGTGCTTCCGCGCACCCTCGAGAACGTCGACGTCGGGCGTCCGAAGTCGAAGCGAGCCCTCGAAGAGGCTCAGGCCGCGGACAACCGCGTCCTTCTGGTGGTCCAGCGCGAAGCGCGCGTCGACGATCCCGGCGGGGACGATCTGTACGCCGTGGGAACGTTGTGCGTCGTCAAACAGGTGATCCGCCTGCCCGACGACACCTTGCAGGTGCTCGTCGAAGGTCGCGAGCGCGCCTCCATCGACGCGTTCGTCCCCGGACCGACGCTGCGCGCCCAGGTCACGACGCTCGAGGAGCGCGTGGCCCCCACCGACGCGTCCGCGGAGTCGCTGGTCGAGCAGACGAAGTCAGCGTTCCAGGACTACGCGCAACAGAACAAGGGGCTGCGCCTGGACTCGTTCCACCTCGAGAACCTCCGGGGGCTCAAGGACGCCGGGCCGCTCTCGGACGTCGTAGCCAAGTACGCGACGTGGGAGGTCGCGGACAAGCAGGCGGTGCTCGAGGAGCCGGACGCGCACGCGCGGCTCGAGATGGTGTTCGGCTTCCTGTCGCGCGATCTCGAGCGGTTCGACACCGAGAAGCAGATCAGCGCGCGGGTGAAGCAGCAGATGGACTCGAACCAGCGCGAGTACTACCTGCGCGAGCAGATGAAGGCGATCCAGAAGGAGCTCGGGCAGGACGAGACGGACGAGATCGAGGCGCTGCGGACGAAGATCGCGGAGAAGAAGCTTCCCGAGGCCGCGAACGAGCGCGCCCTCAAGGAGGTCGACCGGCTCGAGAAGATGCCGGGAGGCAGCCCCGAGGCCACGGTCGTGCGCACCTACCTCGACACCCTGCTGGAGCTGCCCTGGTCGGAGATGGACGAGGAACGGCTGGACGTGGCCCACACGGCCGAGATCTTGGACGAGGACCACTACGCGCTGCAGGAGCCCAAGGAGCGCATCCTCGAGTTCCTCGCGGTGCGGCAGCTCACGAAGGACGCGCCGGACGCCGAGTACAAGTCGCCGATCCTCTGCCTGGTCGGTCCTCCCGGCGTCGGCAAGACCAGCCTGGGGAAGTCGATCGCACGGAGCATGGACCGCTCGTTCGTCCGGATGAGCCTCGGCGGCGTGCGGGACGAGGCCGAGATCCGCGGGCACCGGCGCACCTACATCGGCTCGATGCCCGGCCGCATCATCCAGGGCATGAAGACGGCGGGAAGCACGAACCCGGTGTTCCTGCTCGACGAGGTGGACAAGATGACCGCGGACTTCCGCGGCGACCCCTCCTCCGCCCTGCTCGAGGTGCTCGATCCGGAGCAGAACGACACGTTCGCCGATCACTACCTCGAGATTCCGTACGACCTGTCCAAGGTCATGTTCATCACCACCGCCAACACCCTCTCGACCGTGCCCAAGCCGCTTCTGGACCGCATGGAGGTCATCCAGATCCCCGGCTACACGCTGCAGGAGAAGCTCGAGATCGCCAAGCGCTACCGCGTTCCGCGGCAGATCACCGACCACGGTCTCTCCGACAAGCTCCAGATCGACGAGGGCGCGCTCCGCAGGGTCGTGACCGAGTACACCCGCGAAGCGGGGGTCCGCAACCTCGACCGGCTCATCGCCAAGCTGGCCCGGAAGAGCGCCAAGCGCTACCTGGCCGACGCCTGGGAGGGCGGGCACGTGCTGAGCGAGGACGAGGCGCGCGAGCTCCTCGGCGTCCCGCCGTTCCGCGACGAGCAGGCGGACAAGGAGCCTCAGATCGGCCTCAGCCACGGGCTGGCGTGGACCTCCGTGGGCGGCGTGACGCTCGACATCGAGGCGGTCGCGGTTCCGGGCACCGGCAAGGTGGCGCTGACGGGGCAGCTGGGCGACGTGATGAAGGAGTCCGCGCACGCGGCGATCACCTACCTCCGCAACCACGCGGAGGAGTTCGCGCTTCCCGACGGCTTCCACGAGAGCCGCGACCTGCACGTGCACGTGCTCGAGGGCGCCACCCCGAAGGACGGACCGTCGGCCGGCATCGCCATCGCGACCGCCGTCGTGTCGGCGCTGACGGGCCGGAAGGTCCGGGGCGACGTCGCCATGACGGGCGAGATCACCCTCCGCGGACGCGTCCTGGCGATCGGCGGGGTGAAGGAGAAGCTGCTCGCGGCGCACCAGGCCGGCATCCACCGGGTCCTGCTGCCGGAGGACAACCGGGCCAACCTCGAGGACGTGCCCGAGGCCGTCCTGAGCGAGCTCGAGGTCACCCCGGTCAGCTCGTTCTCCGAGGTGCTCGCGGTGATGCT
>Ga0102941_1001098_pt1 | contig 12689 bp, 12 predicted proteins | sample SalPonR2_C_D2_MG_FD_79281 | JGI IMG/M metagenome (GOLD analysis project Ga0102941, IMG submission 79281) | Salt pond soil microbial communities from South San Francisco under conditions of wetland restoration - Salt Pond MetaG R2_C_D2_MG | ecosystem: Environmental > Aquatic > Marine > Intertidal... | reverse complement strand
GGATTGGGGCAGCCCCCCGATATTTGGGCAGTATAGAGGCATGAACATTGTAAATGCCCATTGGCGGCAGAGTGATCACTTTCTTTTTCAGGATCTTACCAAACGCCACCACAACGATCACATCAGGATTGAGGGTTCTCAACGATTCAAAACCCTTTCTGAGATTAACCGACTTCGGCTGGAAAACCGGGATATCGTGTTTTTCGGCCGTCTTCTTTACCGGCGTCGGTCTTTTTCTGGAACCCCTGCCGGAGGCCTTGTCCGGCTGTGAGAAGACACCGACAACGTTGTACCTCTCTTTTACGAGTCTTTCGAGATGCAAAGCGGCGAAATCCGGAGTTCCCATGAAAACGATTCTCATCTCTTCTTTATTCATACACGCATACTGTCCTTTGCGATCTGTTTAATACTTTGGAGCCGCTTTTTCAAGAGGCGTCGTTTCAGTTTGCTGAGATGATCGATGAAGAGCACCCCGTTGAGATGGTCGGTCTCATGCTGGATAATCCTGGCCAGATAGCCGGTGACATCCTCCTCGTGTTCCTCTCCGGAGGGGTCCTGATAGCGGACTCTGATGGAGCTGGCCCTCTCAACGTTTTCAAACAAATCCGGGAAGGACAGGCACCCTTCCTCGGCGATATCCTTGTCGTCGGAAAATTCAATGATTTCCGGGTTGATATACGCCTTCCAGCCTTCTCGGGTACCGTCGTCTTCGATGAAGAGACTCTTTGAAACGCCCGCCTGTGGTCCTGCCAGCCCTGCACCATCCTCGGCGTACATGATCTCCACCATCTTTTCGATGAGCCGTTCCAGCTCATCGTCAAACTCTTCTATCTTCTCTGTCTTTTTTCTCAAGACAGGATCTCCGTAATACCTTAATGTCAAGTCCATTGTCATCTGCCTTTCTTCAGTTCTTCGTACCATCTGTTATCGTTCATAAATATTGTCAGCGGTGATATCGAGACATAGTCGTGTTCAATAGCCACCCAGTCGTTGTCCTCGGGCAGCTTTTCTTTCTTAATATTCCCCATCAGCCAGTAATAGTAATTGCCATAGGGATCCTCTCTCTTTTCATAATAGTCGTCAAACCGTCTTGAACTTTGCCGGGTGATTTTGTACCCCTTTAATTCCTCATATGGTATTGACGGAACATTGATGTTCAATGCTCCAAGATTTGGAATCGTCCGGATATCAAATTCCTTGAGATATTTGACGAGAAATGCCGCCGCTGTTTCAAAATAGGGATCATGCGGGTCGATACTCGAAATGGCGACTGCCGGGTATCCCATGATCGATGCCTCCAAAGCACCTGAAACAGTCCCCGAATAAGGAATGTCAGTCCCAAGATTAGCTCCCCGGTTGATGCCAGAGACAACCAGGTCAACTTTTTCCGAGGCGAGCTCCAGGACGCCAATCTTGACGCTGTCAGCAGGGGTTCCGGTTACACCGTACCCGAAAAACCCCCCGTCTTTCTCGATCTCTTTCACCCATATCGGCCTTCTCAGGGTGATGGCATGGCCGGTGGCGCTCTTCTCCGTTTCCGGTGCTGCAACAGTTACACTGTGACCGGATTGCATTAGCACTTTTTTCAAAACGGCAATCCCCTCGGCTTTGACACCATCGTCGTTGGTTATCAGTATATTCAAAACGATCATTCCCTTTTTTCTTATAAATGCAGTAAACTACCATGAGAATTATAACACGTGTTTTTAAGAAAGACCAATCTGTTCTATTTTCATTTGTCATAACATCCTTCTGTTTGACAGACAAGTTGAATTGTAGTACCGAGAGCATCTAATATGATATAATAAACAATGACAAATTTTAGCTTTCAATTCTTTTTATCGTGAAAGATCTTATTTTATTTGCTGTGTTAACGATGTCTTTTATAGAACACTATACTTCATACCTATTGAAAACTTTTCCAAACCAAAACAACCATGGAGGTGAAAGCGTGGAACCTGAAGAAGGTATCTATTTGACATTCCGATTGGGCCAGGAAACATACGGGATCCCCATTCTCAAAGTGAGAGAAATCATCGGCATGATGGAGATCACAGAAGTTCCCCGGATGCCGGATTTTATTAAAGGGGTCATCAATCTTCGCGGGAAGATCATTCCGTTAATGGATCTGAGATTGAAATTCGGGCTTGAAGAAATGGAATACACGGACCGGACCGTCTTCATCGTATTGGAGATCAAACTGGACGACGAAAGAGGAAAAGAGATGGGTGTTGTCGTTGACTCTGCATCCGAAGTCATCAAGATAGAGGACACCGAGATTGAACCGCCTCCGAGATACGGTGTTGAGGTTGAAAACGACTTCATTGTCGGCATGGCAAAACACGAGAAAAAGGTGATCATGCTGCTCGACATCGAGCGGGTTATAACGGAGAAAGAGCTTGAATTTCTTTCAGAAAAGGTAAAGGGGTGATCTTAATGATGATGAATATGAAACTAAGCACCAAGATCTGGCTGGGATTTATTCTGCTTGTGGCCATTATCGCTGTGGTGGGATTCATGTCCTGGAACGGCATAACAAATTCACAACAGAAAGTCGATACAGCAGATGACGCGGGCGATATCGTTCAACTGACGTTAAGGGCGAAGATCAACAGACTGGACTATCTGAACAGTAAAGATTCGAGCGCCAAACAGTCGGTTGACAGAATATTACAAGATACCTACAAACTACTGGATGAGACAAAGGGAAAGCTGAACGACACCGTCGACCGGAACAGAATCGATCAGGTGAAACGGCTCTTCCAGGATTACGAATCCAAGTTCAACGATTATGCGGATAATTATAACAACGCCATTGTACCCACCCGGCAGACGATGGAGAACGAGGCCAATGAATTTGTGAAACTGGCCGAGCAGATGGCGGCCAAACAGGAACAGGATATGATCAATGCCATTGAGAGCAATGCCGATGCTGCTGCCATTGAAAAAGAATACCAGAAAGTGCGGGATGCCAATGAATTGAAGGAACTCGCACTCATCGCCAGAAGAATCGAAAAGGATTTCCAGCTCACCCATGAGAATACTTATATAACCGAGATGGAAGCTCATATGGAGAAGATTTTCAGCAAAATCTCAGAGGCGAAAGCCAGACTTCAGCTCCAGTCCGACCGGGATCTCTATACCAACATCGAGAACAACGGCCGGGAATACCAGCAGGCATTTGAGAGGAACACCGAGGCCTATCAAAAAGGGGTTGATCTCTTTGATGAGCTGGATTCTGCCGGGGCAGATGTTCTCAGCTCCATCGAGCAGTTAAGTACGGATCAGGAATCAGAGATGGAATCGGTTCAGAGCAGTACGATCTTGCTGGTGCTTGTACTTTCGATCGTTGGTGTTGTTGTCGGATTAGTCGTGGCCTACTTTGTCATCAGCAGTATCGTGGGGCCGTTGAGAAAGATCACCGACGAACTGGATGACGGGGCGGAGCAGGTTGCATCCGCTTCAGAACAGCTGTCATCGGCAAGTCAACAGCTGGCTGAGGGGAGTTCCGAGCAGGCCTCATCACTAGAGGAGACCTCGGCCACGTTGAACGAGTCCAACTCGATGATCCAACAGACCAACAACAACACCGAGAAGGCTTCAGAGATGTCAGAAAATGCGGACAAGGCCTCCTCAAAAGGCCGTGAGGAAATGCAGGAAATGATGAACTCCATGCAGCAGATCAAGGACTCGAGCGATGAGATATCCAAGATCATCAAAGTCATTGACGACATCGCCTTCCAGACCAACATCCTCTCACTTAACGCCGCGGTTGAAGCCGCCAGAGCCGGAGAGGCCGGCGCCGGATTTGCCGTTGTGGCCGAAGAGGTCAGAAACCTGGCTCAGAGAAGCGCCAAAGCGGCACAGGATACCACAGATATCATTGAAAAGAATATCCAGCTCTCCGAAAAAGGGGTCGATGTTGCCAAAAGAGTTCAGGAATCCCTGGTGGAGATCAACGATCAATCGGCAAGCCTCAGTAAGCTCATTGACGAGATAAACGCCGCCAGCAAAGAACAGGCCCAGGGCATTTCCCAGATCAACGAAGCGGTTAGCCAGATGGAACAGGTCACCCAGCAGAACGCCGCAAATGCAGAAGAGACCGCCAGCTCCTCTGAAGAAATGAGTGCCCAGGCAGAGAGCTTGAATGACATTGTGTCCAGACTGAACATGATCATGAAAGGTAATGACGATCAATCAGCTGGCAACAGAAGCGGAGGATCATCCGGATTTTCCGGAGGTGGAACCGCGAAGAACAGAAAAACAACCGGTCAGTCACAGGGCAACAAGAGAAACGCTCAATTGAGCAGCGGTCAGCGAAAAAGCTCGGGGTCACAGATGCAAAAATCAGGAAAACAGACACATGCCGTCGACCCGGAGAATGTCATACCACTGGAGGATGACAGTCAGGACTTCTAAATCCACCCAATAAATAAAATTAAAGGCAAGCGTTATGATATGAGGCGTACAGAGATGTACGCCTCTTTTCCTGTTGTTTGTAGCTTCTTCTCTCATAAACTCAATCCGTTTATTTTAAGAAGAATATGATTTGCAACGACAAAATTGTTACATTTGATAGCTTGACAGTTTAAGAACTGAGGTGTATAATATTATTGAAAATACACCAGTCTATAACGGCTATTTAATGTTGAGGGGGAATGAAATGACACACATCATAAATAAGCTTTTAACCTTAAAAAAACGCTTCCAGGATCAAACACCCCGTTTCAACGGGACTTCCGAGATGATCATTGACGATGAAACAGGCTATAGCCTGACCCCGGACAGCGAGCAACCCTGTCCACTATTCGAACCTCTGAAAAGAATGAACGTTAACACCTATTGGGTCAGTGATGGAAATGGCTACTATGTGGGGATCGTCCTTGATGACATCTTCTATGAAAAAGTAAAAGACATTAATCAGCTGAAAGACGTCAAAGAAAAGAAACTCAGGAACATCAAACTCTTCCACAAAGACGGCGAGATCAAAGCCCTTTCCTATCGATGCGTCTCCGACCATGCTTTTCTCTGGTCTCGCCACAGCTCCTCCGGCCCGGAGTGAAAAAAGCAATCAAACAGCCGCCATTGGCACTTTTTCGATCATCTGCTTAGCTTGGGACAATAGAAATCATAGAAAATCAAGGGGAAAGGCCCCGGAAAATCAAGGGGACAGGTCCCTTGATTTTGTCATGTCCCCTTGATTTTGTCCCTGTGTAAAGATTTGGAAACACCCAAGAGAGTCGGAGCGAGGACCGGCATATTCTTGACAAATCAGCACTCGAATGTTATGATATAAGAAGTTAGCACTCATGTGTTAAGAGTGCTAAATCGGAGGGTGCAGCTATGACAAACGATCTGACAAAACGACAGGAAACCATACTCTACGCTATTGTACAGGAGTTCATCACGCTGAAAAAACCGGTCAGTTCAAAGAAGATACTGGACATCACCAACCTGGATTGCAGCAGTGCAACAGTCCGAAGCGAGATGAAGAGACTGGAGAGTATGGCCTATATCTTTCAGCCCTATACATCCGCCGGTAGAATCCCGTCGGATAAGGGGTATCGTTTTTACGTGAACTGCCTGAAAGGGTTGCGGGATACTCCCGAGATCGAAAAAAGCGAGATAACACTATTGGATAATTTTAAATACAGCAACATCGATGAATTGATTAAACAGTTTACGGTCTTTCTCTCAAGATGGATGAACGGGCTTGCGATCGTTGAAAAGCCTTTCATCGACAGATTGCGGATCAACAAGATATCGCTGTCCAACATCTTTTTAAACTATTGGGTGGTTGTTGTGATCACCAACATGGGCATATCAGAGACATTCATCGTTCCCATGGATGAAAAATATCCCATGAAGGATTTTGAGGGCTATCTCTCTGACAAACTCCATGGTTTAAGTCTCAGTGAGCTCAAAGAGCTCCTCGAACAGATGGATCTGCCCGAATTCTCATGGTATTATCCCGATGTGGAGCATGTCTTCACCTTTTTGTCTCAGATGGTCAACAGAACCGTCCGGAACCGGTTTGAAAAGTACGGATTCGAGCTGCTGGTTCAGGATGAAACGCTTTCACAGGAAGATTTGAAAGGCTGCCTGCTTTATACAGAGGATGACCGGAAGATCGTTGAGCTCCTGAACATCTTTCAGGACAGCGAGGATCTAAAAGTCAACATCGGAAGCGAGAACAGAAAAGAGGACCTCGAGGGCTTTTCCGTCTTTTTCAAGGATTACAGCGGGGGCTCTCAAAAACTCGGTAGGATGATGGTCCTCACATCAAAGACCACAGACTATCTCCAGAACCTGAAGGGGATACAATACGTGGGAAACAGGTTGTCCGAATATCTGACCAGAATAATGAATTTTAACGATTAAAATACAGGAGGTGTAAAGGTTGAAAAGCACGATGGATAAGGTCCAGAACTTAGAGGAAGAAGTCAATACGTTAAAAAAAGAAGTCCATAGATTGACGGAGATAGAGGAATACGCCCACAGACTCAAATCAGATTTTGAGCATTTTAAACAGGTCACAAAAAGAGAAAACCAGAGGGTGTACGCATCTGCGAATGAATCGCTTTTAAATAAGATGATCCCGGTGATCACCAATTTCGAGCGGGCGTTGAAGTATATGGATATCGAAAATCCGCCCAAAGAGGTTGAGATGATCATTAAAGGTGTTCAGATGATCTATCAGTCCTTTATTAACACGCTTGAGAGCGAAGGCCTGAGAAAGATTGATGCCACCCCCGGAGAAAAATACGACCCGTTCGAACAGGAGATCGCAGATAAGGTGCCAAGTGCTGACAAAGAAGAACACACGATACTTGAAGTCGTTGAAAACGGTTATAAATTCAACGAAAAAGTTTTAAAACCTGTCAGGGTAAAGGTTACCGTCTTGCCCGGAGAAGACGACAGCAGTAAAAAAACAGGTGAAGAATAATTTGGCTGTTTTAAAACCGAATTGTTGAAAGAAGGGTTAATATGGCAAAAAAAGATTATTATGAGATATTAGGCGTCTCAAAAAACGCCACACAGGATGAGTTAAAAAAGGCCTATCGAAAACTGATCAAAAAATGGCACCCCGATCTTCACAAGGACGACCGGGAAGAGGCTGAGAAGAAGTTCAAAGATATCAGTGAGGCCTATGAGGTCCTGAGCGATACTGAAAAGCGGGCCATGTACGATAAATACGGTTTTGTCGGTGATCAGGTTCCGCCCGGATATGGTGGCGGTGCCGGTTATGGCGGAACAAGAAGAACCGCCGGCGGTTCACCGTTTGATGATTTCTTCGGACAGGGTTTCGGAGGATTTGAAGACATCTTCGATGCCTTTTTCGGCGGCGGTGCCGGGCAGCGGACCCAGGGAAGAAGAAGCCGCTCAGGCGGTAAAAGCGGTGAGGATATCGCCGTCAATGTAAGAGTCGATCTATCCGAGGTCCTGAACGGTGTAGAAAAAGAGATCAACTATGAAAGATATTCTAAATGCGAAAAATGCAACGGAACCGGTGCCAAGAACGGGACAGCCTTCAAAACCTGCCCGCAGTGCGGCGGAAGAGGTGCCGTTGTTCAGGAATCCAGGACATTCTTCGGCAACATTCAAACAACAACGACCTGTCCGAGATGCCACGGAACCGGGAAGGCCGTGGAACAGAGATGCGAAGTCTGTTCCGGTGCCGGCCGTATAAAAGAGAAGAAGAAGATCAAGGTTAAGATACCCGCCGGCGCAACGGATGGCTTGAAACTCAGAGTTGCCTCAGCCGGAAATGCCGGAACCGGCGGCGGACCAAACGGCGATCTCTTCGTGATTGTGAGCGTCATGGTCCCGAAAGGAATTAAAAGAAGAGGCAAAGACCTCTACTCTGAAAAGGAGATCGATTATCTCCAGGCCATACTCGGCACAACGCTCGAGATTAATTCCGTTGAGGGTAAGATTAATCATAAGATAAAGGGCGGTGTTCAGCCCGGACAAACCATCAAACTGAAGGGAAAAGGTGTTCCCGACCTCAGAACCGGCATGCGTGGAGACCATTATGTTCAATTAAGGGTCAGCATCCCCGACAAGGTTTCAAGAAAAGAGAAAAAGATACTGAAAGACCTCGCAGATGTCCGTAATATCGAGGTTTAAAAAAAATTTACCAAATGGTCAAAAATACCCCTTGACTTTTTTTTACTAAATGGTAAAATTATAATGATTGGACTTGAATACAAACAGAAATGGAGGAAGAAAAAATGGCTGTAAAAAGAACCTTGAAACAAAAAGCGCAGGGGGCAGTAATTGGCCAGCTATTGGATCAGGCCATTAACTATGTTCATAAGAACCCGCTTAAAAATTTCGATAAACTCGTCCATACACTTGCGAAACTCGACAAGATGTTTCCGAATGCCAACCGGCAGTTCCAGAACTTTCTTGAATGGGTGGAATCCAATCCCGGCAGTAAGCAATGGTTTATAGAACTGCTCTCAAGAGACGTTGACCAGATCAAATCGTTCATGAGAAATATGTTTGTCAATGTCAGTCTGAACTGGATACAGACGAACGAGGAACTCCAGCGGCAGCACGGGATAGTGGCTCCATACGATGTCCTGATCAGCCCGACCATGAGATGTAATTTGAGGTGCCGGGGATGTTATGCCGGAGAGTACACACAGGATGATGACCTGTCGATGGAGACCATCAGAAGCATTGTGAAACAATCGAAGGACATCGGTACCCATTTCTTCACCATACTCGGCGGAGAACCCTTTGTCAGATTCTGGGAGATGGCTGAGATCTTCGAGGAGAACCCCGATTGTCTTTTCCAGGTCTTCACAAATGGAACGCTCGTCACCGATGAGGTGGCCGACAAGTTGAAAGAACTCAAGAACGTTGTCGTTGCATTCAGTGTCAACGGGGACAGAGAAGAGACAGATTACATGAGGGGAAAGGGCGTCTACGACAAGGTCCTGGCCTCCATGCAAAAGATGAAAGAGAGAAACCTTCTTTTTGGCATGTCCCTTGTTCTGACAAAACACAACTACGATCTGATGACCGATCCCCAGTTCTACCTTGATTGGCGCGACAAAGGGGTTATTTTCTCCTGGAACTTCCTGTACATGCCGGTGGGAACCAATCCCATCGAGGCTGCCAAGCTGATGCCCAGCCCCGAGCAACGCTACAAATACGGCGATTTCATCCAGCGGTTCAGAGATGAAAAACCAATCTACATCATGGACTTCTGGGCGGATGCCCCGTTTGTTCACGGATGTATTGCAGGCGGTAGACGGTATCTGCACATCAATCACAACGGGGATATCGAACCCTGCATATTTGCCCATTTTACAACGGACAACATAAAAGAGACCTCTCTGATCGATGCCTTGAAATCCCCGTTCTTCACAGATATAAGGGCGCATCAGCCGCATACGGATAATCTCCTCAGACCGTGCATGATCATCGACAATCCACAGGTTTTGAGAAACGTCGTTAAGAGAAACGGTGCCAAGCCCACCCATGAAGGGGCAGACATGATCATCAACGAACTGGCCCCAACGCTGGACGCGTATGCAAAGGATGCAGCCGAAACACTTGATCCCATATGGGAGAAAGAATGGCCAAAACGCATCAAGGATATGGAAGACCGCGGTGCCTCCTACGGGGAGGGAATGGACAGACTCAGCGGCAGAATCGGAAAAGAGGATCTGGACGAGCTGATCAACACCATCTCGGAAAACGATCCCGATTTCGCCAAACTCCTCCGGGAAAAGATCGAAACAGCACAGAAGGATTTTGCAGAGGCCGAGGGTTTGAATCAAAAATTCTTCGATGAGAAGGAAACGATCGTTTCGGAATAATCATTTGTTTAAGGCTTTTAAAAAATAGAGAAAAAGGGGGTGCTTTTGATAGGTATCTCCTTTTTTTAAATAGAAAACAGTAAGCCGGGAGGCGATAATATGAAAAAACTGATCGATCTGAGTTATGATATTAAGAATGAGATGCCTGTAAATCCTTATGACGATCCGGTGACATTATATCAGGACAAATTTCTTGAAAAAGACAGCTTCAACGGCTATAAGCTGCGAACCAGCATGCATGCCGGAACCCATATTGACGCACCGATGCATCTGACCGACAGCGACCGTTTTATAAACGATTACCCTCTCGATTGTTTTATCGGAACCGGTGTACTGCTTGACCTGCGCGGGAAAAATCCAATGACGTACCGGGAAGCCTTTTCTGAAAAAGTGAAAAAAGATGATATTATTCTTCTCCGCACAGATCATGCCAAAAACTTTGGTCAGGAGGCCTATTACAACGACTACCCGGTTATTGACAAATCACTGGCCACGTTCTTCATCGACAAAGGCGTCAAAATCGTTGGCATGGACACACCATCCCCCGATTACTTTCCATTCCAGATACATAAGACGCTCTTCGCCGAGGGAATCTTTATCATAGAGAATCTTCGGAATCTGCACCAGCTGGAGAGCGTCGTTCGTTTCGAGGTTATCGCCCTTCCCCTCAAAATAAAGGCCGAGGCCTCTGTTTTAAGAGTGGTTGCCCGGTACGAACTATAAAGTCTGAGGGTATTTATGATAAAATAAAGCAAACAAGGAACGATTTCGGAAGGAAATGTTGATATGTCAGAAACAGAATTAAAAGCAAGTCTGGGCAATTTGTTCTTTGACAATCTCGACCTCGTTCCACAGGCGTTGGGCATTGTGGATATGAAAGGTCGGGTTGTCTTTATAAACGACACCTTTGAAAAGCAATACAACTTATCATTAGAAGCAATTAAAGGGGAGAAAATCACAGAACTTCATTGCTCCTCATCCGGGCTCAAAATTGCGCTCAAAAAAATGCTTAACAAAATCCTTGACGATCAGTACGTCAATAGGCATATCGTGATTCATGTTGATAGCCGAAAGAGTGAGATTAACTGGGATCACTTAAAAGAAGATGAAGAGTCTATCGGAATTATATTTACAGTTGTTAAAGACTCAGCTGGGGTTTCAAACCGTAACAATCCTGAGATGCAAATGAGAGGTCCTGTTGAAGCGAGTGGTATAAAGGATAAGAACAAGGATATAGAAAAGCTCATCGAATCGAGGAGAAGACTCGAAAAACAGTATGAAATGACAGATGATCTCAACAAGCGTTTAATGAAATCCAATTTTGAACTGGGGTACACTAAAAAACTCCTCGAGCTGGTTCTGAAAAACGCCAAGGTGGGGATCTGGAAGTACAATTTCAAGACGAGGGTGAGCAAATACGACGAGACCTGCACCAACATATTTGGGTATGACCCTTCATATCCGGGAGCAACCATCCGATGGAAGGAAAGAGTTGTCGATGAATACAAGGGGTATATAACCCGATCAGTTATGGACTATACACATGGTAAGATCCCCGAATACGATATCCAGTACAAATTTCGCCGGCTGGACGACCAAATCATCTGGATCCAGGAGAAGGGCGAGATCGTCGAAACCGACGAGAACGGAGATGCTGTACTGCTGTTGGGAAGTGTCCGGGACATCACTCCGCAGAAAAGATTCGAGCAGCTTCTTATTAAAGCCAAGGAGGATGCCGAGAAGGCCAGCCGACTCAAGAGTGATCTGATCTCCAATGTCAACCATGAGCTCCGTACTCCTTTGACGATCATCATGGGGATGACGGAAACACTTTTAACGTCCGAAACCGATTCGGAAAAAAAGAGTTTTCTGCAGCAGATCTTTGAATCGTCCAGTAAACTGCTCAAGATGATCAACGATGTCCTTGACCTGTCCAAGATTGAAAGCGGTAACTATGAACTTGATAAAAAGACCATTTCCATAAGACCCGTTCTGAACAAATGCTTTTCCGGTTTCAGAAATCAGGCCGACAAAAAGGGGCTTGAACCCCGTCTTTACATTGATAAGAATGTTCCGGAAAAAATCAAAACGGACAACGATAAATTATTTCAGATCATGAATAACCTTTTTGGAAATGCCCTGAAATACACAGAAAAGGGTTTGATCGGTCTCCATGTTTCAAAAAAAGAAGATGAGCTCCTCTTTTCGATCTTTGACACCGGAATCGGAATACCTAAAAAACACATCAAAAGGATATTCCAGAGATTCTACCAGGTCGATACGTCAACCCGTCGGAAATACAACGGCACGGGTTTAGGATTGTCCATTGTTCAGGATCTTGTTGAGCTTCTCGGAGGAAGAATTAGCGTTTCAAGCGTGCCGGATAAGGGCAGCTGCTTCAGCTTCACCATTCCTTTGGGGTGATAAGGACAACTCAGAGAACAAGAGATAGATGAATACTATATATGAATCCCGAAGCGGGATAGTATCAGGCCTGTTCCCCAGTAAGCAAACATGGTGATAACGGCCGAGAGGAACATCGACAAGTAAACATTCAATCCAAATTTTGAGATAAAGACCGGCAGAACAACAAAGAAAATCAAGGACGGTAAAACAAACCAAAAGATATTCATTGAAAGCTTTGAAACCTTCTCTTTGTCACCGGTGTCGACGAAGAGCCATAATAGGGCCAAAAGGGATGTAAACGGAATTGAAGCAATCAGCCCACCCCAGAAAGATGTCCTCTTACCGATTTCAGACACCACAACAAGGACAACGGCGGAGACAATAATTTTGATGATAAAGCGAAAAATGAGCTTCTACCTCCCCTCGGGCTTAATTTTAACCGCTTGT
>Ga0102941_1001095_pt1 | contig 12707 bp, 6 predicted proteins | sample SalPonR2_C_D2_MG_FD_79281 | JGI IMG/M metagenome (GOLD analysis project Ga0102941, IMG submission 79281) | Salt pond soil microbial communities from South San Francisco under conditions of wetland restoration - Salt Pond MetaG R2_C_D2_MG | ecosystem: Environmental > Aquatic > Marine > Intertidal... | reverse complement strand
GAGAAGCTCTTACAATCCGAAGGAGGCATATCAGCCCCTGACATTTGCAAAGAGCAAGGCTGGACGCCTCGGCGCTTCAACCCTGCCGTCGAAATTGTGGGCGAATTCATCGCAGACGGGCGAAAATCTGTAGAAGGCGGGCAAGAGTATTCCATCAGCTATCTGCTCGTTGACGCAAGCGAGCGGGCTCAATTGCGACGATTTGTGAACACGGTGAATGGAAAGAGCTAGACCCGCGCACTCTTGGGGGCTGTCTGCCCCCAAGACAGGGCTTCGCCCGTGATCGCCACAAAGCGTCCACTAGACGCTTTGCCGCTCCTCGGGCGGGCACTCACCCTCCCGAGGATATTTACAGAACAGTATGACCCCTACCCTTCTCCGCGTTGCTGCGTCCATTTCTTACAGAAGCCGAGAAACGCCATTTCGGGGTTGCGCGGCGTGCCGCTGGCCCAGGCGCGCCATTCCGCCTCGATCACATGCACGTCCCAGCCCGGGGCGGCCGCGCGGGCCATGTCGTAGACCTCCGGATCGAGCGGCGGAATATCGGCAACCTGCGAGCTGTCTTCCCCGACCGTGCCGCGGCTGTGGGCGATGAGCTGGTCCTTCTCGTCGTCGATGCGGATCTGGTAATCCGGCATGTGGTTGTACTCGGCGTCTTCCTTGGCGATGGCCAGGACCAGGCGGCGGAATTCGCGCAAGGTGGAGCCCGATCCGCATTTCTTTTGCAGCACCGCCATGGAGACGCGCCATTCCTTCTGGCGGCCGCAATGTTTGCGCGCCAGCTCGTAGATGCGGCGCTCCAGCGGTTTGCGCAGGCGGAAATATTCGCGCGACAGCGTCAGCACCTCTTGCGCGCGGATCGCGTTGAAGACCCAGTCGCTGAGCTTGACCTCGACCTCCTGCATGCGCCCGTCGCGGGTTTCGCGCACGATCCTGGCGCGTTCGATCAGGCCGAAGGTCTCGAAGATCTCCTGGCCCCCGGTGGTGATGTTGGTCGAGATGCGCGTGCCCGCCAGCCGCTCCATCGCCGCCTTCAGGAGGTTGTAGCCGCGCCCGGTGGTCATGCGGTTGGTCGCCTTGAGCAGATCGGCGGCGTGAAAGCGGATCACCTGCTGCGGTTCCTTGCCCTCGTTCATGCCCTTGATGAGGCTGGAGATGCAGTAGATCAGCACGTCGCGGTCATGCACCGTGGCCAGCCCGTCGACCGAGGGTTTGATGTCGATGGTGACACCCTTGTGCTCGTAGCGGCGCGGCCGCGTGTCCGGTTTGGTGCTGAGCGAGAAGATCGGATGCGCCATCGAGCCCATGTCGCCCTTGGGGGCCGCATCGAGGATGTCGCAGACGAAGAAATCCCCCTGCGGATGGCGGTCCGGCAGCAGCGGATAGGCGGTTGGCCCGGTGGACATGGCAAGCTCCTCAACGACACTTCACACACGCAGCACCGTACAACGACATTTCACACACGCCAAGACCAAAACGACACTTCACACACGACGCGTTCGACACTTCACACACGCTCCAGCCGGAAAAACCGAGTCGCGACAGGGGGTTATCCACAGGGTTTCGGGCGACTCACGCGGTTGATTCGGGAATCACCACTCTACACACGGTGAATCACCACTTTACACACGCAGAATCACCACTTTACACACGGGGGGTGTCAGGAAGTGCTTGAAGACGCTGGGAAAAAACGCTGTTTTGGAAGGCGTAACACGAGTCTAACACATATTAACACCCAAGGACGCCGGCACGGCCAGCCACGGGGAGCACCTGAATGGCGCCGTTGCGGATGCCATGGAAGGGATCACACCGGGAAACCGGATGCGCGACGACGGGCGGTTGCGCCTTTGTCTGACGGGTCAGATCCGGCCCGCGAGTGCTCTGCGGCAGAGATCCTGCGGCCCTGCCCCTTGCACCAGCAGGTCGCGGGCACGGCGGGCGCGCAGCGAGGCTGTGGCGTCCTTAGAAAATCGTGCCGCCACCTCTGCGATGCCCTGGGCATAGAGCGTGGGCGTGTGATGAGTTTCGAGCCGGGTGCGGCCTGCGGCCCCGATGCTCTGGCCTGTCTTGCGGTCGCGATCCACCCGGCGGACCAGATCCTGCACCGCGTCCCTTTCCTGCTCCAGCGGGATCTTGAAGGCGGTTCCCTCGGGCAGGGATCCGTACCAGCCCAGATCGGTCACCACGGCGGCGGCAGAAGCGTTCCAGATGCGCAGCTGGCTGCCCGAGGCCTCTCCCATCGTCGGGTAGCGCAGGTTGAAGACCAGATGCGCCTCGGCCAGCCGCGCGTCGAGCTCGGGCTCGGGCACGAAACCGTGGATGCGGACGCGGTCCGCCAGCCCCAGTGCGTCGAGGCGGGCCTGCACATGGGAGGGATCCCAGACGTTGCCCATGATGTCGAAGCGGAAATCGATCTCGTGACGCAGCGGCGAGAGCGCCTCCAGCACCTGTTCGAGCCGCCGGTTGGGGCCAATGTAACCGAACTGGACAAAACGCAGCGGGCCGGTGGTGGCGCGCGCCGCCGGAGCCGCCCTGTCCGAGGGGCGAAACGGCAGGTCGAGATGGTAGGCCGGCGCGATGCCCGTCGCCTGGACGGCCTGAAAGGCAGCCGGGGTATGCGCCAGCACCGACACCGCGCGGTCCAGCGTCAGCTCGAAGCCGGGATGGCTGTGCGACAGCTCGATGGGTTTCATCTGCCCGTCGAAGACCTTGCGCGCAGCCGCAAGCCCCGCCGGGCCGTGCCAGCGCGACATCTCGGCCTCGTATGTTGCACGGGACAGGCGGCGGTTGTGCATGGCGTCGAAGCACAGTTCCTGGATCGCCAGGTCATGCAGCACGACAATCGACGGGATCCGCCGCACCAGCCGCAAGAGACCGGAATGAAACACCCAGGAATTGCCGATATGCACGAAGACCGCGTCCGGGCCGGATCCGCGTCCCGCGCGGGCGAAATCATGCGGCAGCACCCGGTCGGGATCGAGATAGCGCACCGGGCAATGCGCCTCGAGGCTGCGGTCCCAGTCGCGCGCATCGGTCCAGAGGGTCAGGTCGCTGGCCGCGGCCAGCTCCGGCAGGATGCGGGCCGTGTAATGCGCGATGTCGGTCTCCGCCTCGGGAAGCGGCGAGACCCAGTGCACCTTGGGCTTGCTGGTTTGCGTCATGCCCCCTGCCCCGCCAGAGGCACGGTTTTGACCATGTGCAGGAAGGCGGTTTCCGAACAGGGCAGCGACAACGTGGGCGCGCGGCCCGAGCCTGTCATCACGCCGACCCCCGACTGGTAGAGATGCAGCCGCAGGGTGCCTTGCGCCTCGGTGCCCTCCGGATCGAGCCGCAGCGTGATCTCGGTGCTGTCATGCGGGCCGACGGGGCCGATGAGGGGCTGCATCAGGTGCTGGTGGCGCAGGTCGCCATCCGGGGCGATCCATTCGGCCAGCAGGCAGGTCGCCAGCGCGCCGGAGGTGGCCCACCAGGCGGGGCTGTGGTTCTCGACCGTGATCCGGGTCAGGCCGGTCTGCCCTTCGGTCCGGGTCAGGCGCAGCGCGCCGGACATGCGCAGCGGATCGCCGTGGTAAAGCCGGGACGGCGCGCCCTGCGGGTCGCCGGATTTGCGCGCGAGGTAAAAGATCGTCTCGCCGCGCAGGGACAGGTCGTCGCCGCGTCCGACAAGAAGCTCGGCGATGCCGGGGTCGATCCTGCGGTCATAGACATCATGGGTGGTCAGCGACACGGTCTCGAACCCTGCCGCCTGTCCCAGTTCGGGCAATTCCCGGGGCGCGTATTCGCGGTTGTGCCGGCCATAGACGCCGCCCGAGGGCACGAAGATGCCGAAGGAATAGGGGGCGATGCCGTTCAGCATCTTCCACACGCCCCGGTGGCTGGTGACATTGGGGGTGGTCAGAAGCAGATGCCCGCCGGGTTTGAGCACGCGGTGCGCCTCGGCAAAGAGGAAATACGGATCAAGGGCCAGATGTTCGAGGATCTCCATGCCCGTGACCAGGTCGAAGCTGGCGTCGTCATAGGGCCAGGGATCGCGTTCGGAATTGGCGGCCTCGAGCCGGATGTCGAAATCGGGCAGCGCCCCGTCCTGTACGGATCGGACGGTTTGCCTGTACGGATCGGGTCCTTCCCAGAGCCCCGCCTGTTCGATCTCGGCAAAGCGGTTGGCCAGCAGCGCCTGGAAGACCAGGGGCGGGAACACGCCCACGTCGAGCGCGCGTGTCACCGCAAGCCCGTCGAGCGCGCGCAGCGTGGTCATGAACCGGGTCCAATGCGTGCCGAGATAGCCGGCCAGGCCCGCATCGATGGGGGGTGCGGCATCGCCCAGAAGGCCGGGCAGCTCGTCGAAGGCGTAAGCCCCCAGCACGTCCTCGATGCTGTCGAAGGGCAGCCCCTCCGGAGGCTCCGGCGGGGCGACAGCGGCGCTCAGCGCTTCGAGGGCGGCCTCCTGCGGGGGCAGTCCCGGTGCGGCCTCCACGGCCTCCTCAGGCGCTGTGCGGGCCTCTGTGGTCGCCCCCGGGGCCTCCTCCGGCCCCCCTGCCCTGCTTTCGGGCACCGGAACCGGGTCCCTGGGGCGGTCGATGGACCCCGTGAGGGTTTCGACCACATGATCCCAGGAGATGTTCATCGCGTGGTAGCGGTCGTGCCCCGCCTGCCCCATGCGCTCGGCGCCGGCGGTGTCGGCCATCACCTGCTCGAAGGCCTTGGCAAGGGCCGCGGGTTTGGCGGCGGTGACAAACCCTTCCGCGCCATCCGAGATGAACTCCAGCGGGCCGCCGGCATCCGTGACGGTGATCACCGGCTTGGCGGCCAGCATCGCCTCGAGCGTGATGTAGCCGTAATCCTCGTCCTGCGGCACGAAGACCACCGCGCGGGCCTCGGCGTAATGGCGCAGCAGGGTGGCGTCATCGACCGCGCCGAGCCAGGTTACCCGGTCGGCCACGCCCAGCTCTGTGGCCAGGCCAAGCAGCTTGTCCTGGTAGGCGGGGTTCTCGGCCACGCCGGCGATCACCAGCGGGATGCGCGACCGGGTCGCGGCCAGCCCGCGCAGGATCAGTTCGAGCCGCTTTGAGGCGTTGATGCGGCCGGGCGCGAAGAGGTAATCGCCATAGCCCCCCTGCCGCATGGCCTCGGCGTTGGGCGGCGGGTGGTAGAGCGGCGCTGCGTCCAGTCCCAGATGTTTCTTCAGCCGCGCGGCCACATTGCCGGAATTGGCGTGGATCGGGTGCGGCGTGTCGGCAAAGGCGGCGCGGTCCTCGGCCATGATCAATGCGCGCAAGGCGTCGCCATCGGGGTCCTGCAGCAGGTCGGAATTGCCCAGGTCCCATTGGTCATAGGCCTGCCGGTGCTGATGGATGACCCAGTAGAGCTTGTTGGGATGCGGCGCGAGATAGGCCGGGAATTTCAGCCCGATCACCATGTCCACCGGCACGCCCTCGACCTCGGACAGATCGAGCATGCGCGCGGCCAGGATGTGATCGGCTAGCACCTCGCCGGGATACCATTTGAAGGGCAGCGTGATTTCCACCGCCTCGTGGCCGTGGCGGCTCAAGGCGTGCACCAGGTTGGCGGCGTGCCGTTCGGCCCCGCCGGTGACAAAGGGCACCTGTGTGCGAAGAACGCCAATGCGCATGGGATCAGTCCTTGTTGGGCCGGGTTCCGAGCACCGCGAGATCCTGCGGGCCGAACATCAGGAAGGCCAGTTCGTCGTTGAAATCGGTCTTGTCGAGGAATTCGCCCATGCGCTCATGCGGATTCAGGTGGCGGATATCCACCGGGTCGAAGCCGGCGGTCTCGAACAGCACGCCCAGCACCTGTTCCGGCATCGGTTTGAGATGGGTGGGATCGGTGTGGAAGGTGGTGGCGCCGACCAGCACGTTGCGGGTGTCGGGCGTCTCGAACAGGAGCACCCCGCCGGGGGCCAGCACGCGCATCGCCTCGCGCGTGATCCAGGCCACCGCGTCGAAGGGCAGATGTTCGACCAGGTGATGCGCGGTCAGCACCGACAGGCTGGCATCCTCCATCTCGGCCAATGCGGCCAGCGCATCGCCCCGGCGCGCGTCCAGCCCGGCCGCGCGGGCGGCCGCGATCTGGACCTCGTTGGTGTCGACGCCGAAGGCCTCGATCCCGGCCTCTTGCAGCAGGCCCAGCCATTCGCCGCGGCCGCAGCCGATATCCATCGCCGGTTTGCGCCCGGTGCGCAGATACGCGGCTTCGACATCGGGCAGGTAGATGGACAGGCGCGTCGTGATCTCCTCGACCGTGCCGCGATAGCGGTTTTCCAGCCGGTGATAGAAGCTGTCCTTGAACAGCGCGAACCCGTCCGAGGCCGGGAGCGACACAGGCGCGGGGGCGCTCTCGGGCCGGGGCGTGTCGGCGGTCCCGGTTGCGGGGGCCAGCCGGTCGATCCGTCGGGTCAGGTCACTGAAAAGCTGCGCCAGAAGCGCGGTTTCGGCCTGTGCGGCGCGCATCCTGGCGGTGATCTCGGTGCGCAGGTCGCGGGCCTGGGCCTCGGCGCGGTCCTGCTGCGCGTCGATCCGGTTGGCGAGGCGGTGACCCTCGTCCATGCTGGCCAAGTGCCGCGCCTCCCATGCGGCTGACAGGGCTTCGATCCGATCTTCGATGGCCGCAACACTGTCGAGATGGCTGTTGAGCAGATCCTCGACGTGGTCGCCCCGGTCCCACGACTGGCGGATATCCTGGCCGAACTTGCCAAGCTCGCCTTCGATCGCATCCATGCGCAGCTCTGCGGCGGTGATGCGTTTGCGGGCATCCTTGGCCATGCCTTCGGTGCGGCCGAATTTGAAGATCGCGGAGATATAGCGTTCGAGGCGCTTGAGAGGGGTCAATTTGCGGTCCCTTCGCGGATTGGGCGGATTGGGGGGCGGGCCACCGGGGCCGGTCGCGCCGTTTGGTGCGTGCGGGGCGCTGCCGGGTTTGAGCAGGCCCCGCGCCCGCGCGGTGATCCCGCGCTTTGCTTCGGGTGGCGCGGCCGGTGTCGCCCGGGCCGGATGGGCCGGGACCGACAGGCGCGCCGCCGCGTCCGGAGTGAAGCGGTTCACAAGTGCCGTATCCGGCGCATTTCCCGGCCTGGAGGTCTGTGACGACATCGGTTTCGATCCTGCCTCGCGCTTGGTGGCGGTTGCGATATGACATCCCGCGCCTCGGGGCGTCCAGACTGCCATTGCTTATACGGGTCTGCGCTTCAAGCGCCAGATCGGCATGGCGCGCGCCCTGCCCCGCGTCATTCGTCCTGTGCTGCCTTGTAATGCGCCCAGGCTTCTTCGATCACCACGCCTTGCTGCACGCCGCGATGACGCGCCTCGGCAGCGATCTCGCGGGCCACGTCGGGCATCACCTTGGCATGCACCTGACCGGTGCGCGGGCTGGGCTTGCGGCCGCGGCGTTTTTTCGGGGCGCGCTCGACGAAGCCGTGCTTTTCCGCAGCCTCGTCGCTGCGGGCCACGGTCCGGGGACTGCTGTCCTTGGGCTTGGAGCGCAGTTTTCCGGGGGTGACAGATATGCCGAACGGGTTCTTTTCGGTCATCCTATCCCTCCCCTGCCAGGCGCCGGTAGACCTGCATCGCAAAGGCGCGGGCATTGTCGCGCGCCCCGATCATGTTGCCTTGCGCGGGCATCGAGTGCAGGTCCCCGCCGAATGCGAACAGGCCCGAGAAGGCGGCCCGTTCCAGCAGCGGCGGGTCGATCACGTCGACGGCCTGTTCGCGCAGCGAGATCTCGATCCCCTTGTGCTGTTTCGACTGGATTGCCTTGGTCATCGTGAAGACGACCGCATGCGGGATCCGGCGATCCAGTGCTTCCTCCTCCTCGGCGATGAGCTGCAATGCGCGCGCGCCGATGGTGGCATCCAGCGTGGTGGCGCGCATTGGCGTCAGCACGAGATCGGCCTGGGAAATGGCCCGGCTGACAAGCCGCGAGGCGACCCCTTCGAGATCGACGATAACGATCTGGCCGTCGCTGTCATGCGCCTTGATGGTGCGCACGATATTGGCCTCGGACACATCCGACAGCACGTCGATATGTTCCGGCAGATCGGATTGGCCGGCCCAGAGCGTCAGCGAGCGGTTGGGGTCGCAATCGAGCATCGTGACCGGCACGCCTTCATGCGCCAGTTCGGTGCCCAGAAGCACGGCCGTGGTGGATTTTCCGGCCCCGCCCTTTGGCGAGGCGATAACGATGGTGGGCATGGGGGTCCTGCTCGCTTCTTGTTTACCGGATAAAAGTAATAACCGGATAAGTTTGAAAATCCAATAACCAAAATTACCCGGTTATATGAAATATCTGGTAATTATGCTTACCAGATAAGTAAAAAAATCCGGTTAATACGAATACCCGGTATCCAAAAAAATCCGGTAAGTCTTCCACAGACTCACACTACGCAGCGCCGGACGCCCTGGGCGGCCCGAAACAGCCGAACGAGGCGTCACCGCGGCCAAAATCATGTTGCCAATCCGCCACGCTTTGACGTGATGAAAATGCAAAATACAATAAAAACAGTATCTTACGAAGGTTCAAGCTGGGGGTGTATAAAGCACTATACACAGGTATAATTTTCGCTATACTTTTTTCTTGTTGGGCTGGAGTCGACGGGTTAGACACCACTCCAGTTGAACCCTGTCGGTTTTGCCGGGCGACCTGCGCCATGCGCATTCGTGTTCGGTGGATGGCAGGTAGGGACAACAACGATCGTTGATGGGGCCGAAATAATCGGGCACCGAAATTTAAGAGGATGACAAGCTATGGCTCTTGACCTAAGCACGCTGCCGACTGACCAGCAGATCGCAGCGATTTACATTGGTTACTATGACCGTGCGGGCGAACCGGATGGGTCCACCTTCTGGGAAAACACGCTTGAAGCCGACAATGGCTTTGATCTCGCGGCGATCGCGTCCGATTTCGGGACGCAGTCCGAGACGCTCGAGGCGCATCAGTTCTTCGAAAACCCCACCGCAGAGGAAGCGAACGCATTCCTTGCCGACCTTTACTTGAACCTGTTCAACCGTGACATCGACCAGGATGGCCTCGACTTTTGGGCCCCGATCCTGACAGGCGTCATCGACGGCGAGACGTTCGACAGCACCGGTGACGGCAATGATGACATCACCGAAGTTGGTGACATCATCCTGGCGATCATCCAGGGTGCACAGGATGTTGAAGGCGGCGATCAGGACAGATCGACCATCCTCAACAAGATCCTCGTCGCAACCGAGTGGACCAACGCCGCCGAAGAGGCTGGCGCGACCGACGCATTCGCCGATCTGGGCCAGGAAACCCAGGACAGCGCCAAGTCGATCATCGCGGGTGTGACCGACGAAGGGTCCACCGTGACCGAGGCCAAGGCGACAATCGCCTCCGATTTCGCCCCCGAGCCGGTGCCGGGCAACGACATCTTCCTGACCAGCGCGACCGACGTCAACGGCATGCCGAACCAGATGACCGGCGAGGTTCTGGAAGCGACCGATGACAACGATACGTTCTGGGGATATTCCGCGCAGAACCCGATGGCGGGCGGCCTGTCCAACACGCTGTCTTCGGCTGATCGCCTGGACGGTGAGGGTGGTAACGACCGGATCTACGCCGAACTGAGCTTTGAGTTCTTTGGCACCAACGGGTTTGGCCTGACGGATATCCAGCCGCAACTGACCAGCATCGAAGAGATCGACATCGAAGCGCGTGACTTCGGCCTCGATTTTTCCGATGACTTTGCGGATGATGACATTACAGAATTGACCGGCAACCCATTCCTGCCGATCACGGTCGATGCAAAGGAAATCACCGACCATGTGGAAATCGGGTCCTATAAATCCGATGGTGACCTCAAGATCGAGAACCTGACCACGCTGACCGAAGGTGGGTCCGCCCGGAACACCTCCGAGATCACCGTGACCATGGATCACACCGACAACTTCAACAGCGACAATGACGCATCTGACCTCGTTGTCCTGTTCGACAATGATTACCTGCTGTCGGGTCAGACCGAAGAAGGCTTTGCGGATTTCTTTTTGCTGGACCAGGATGCAGAGCTTGCACTTAAGAATATCGGCCCGAGCGCGGCCGAGGGTCGTCTGGACGATCTCGACAAGAACGGGATCGAGTTCCGGATCGACACGGATGGTGACGGCGATGTCGACGGGGATGACGACCTGATCGAGGTTGCTTTCGACGATACATTGATCGTCAACGATGACATCAACACGCATGAAGAGTTCCGCGACGCGTTGCAAGATCCGCTTCAGGCGCTGATCGATGACGGCATCCTGCCTGAAGGCACCACGATCGAACTGTTCGATCATGGTCAGGTCGTGCTTGATAACGAAGGTCGGAATGCCAACCAGGCGGTTCTGGATGACGGATCGCGCTCCGATCTGATCCCGGCGGTCCGCGTCGAGCTGGGCAATAATGGTCAGGTTGAGCCCGTTGGTTTCTCGACCCCCCAAACCGAAGTTCCGCCGTTCAACTTCTTCGGCCGCGTCAAGAGCGAATTCGAAGAAACCGATGAGCCGATCTCCATCGACATCGACCTGCACAAGGTGGGCCGTGGTGGCGAAGGCGGCGACCTCGTGGTTGGCGGCAAGGCCGACAGCACGAACGAAGGCATCGCCGGTGGCATCGACGTGTTCAACATCAACGTCAAGGGTGTTGGTGGCGAAGGTGCGGATGCCAAGCCGTCCAATGTCGGTTCGATCACCTCGACTCTGGGTGCGCTGAATGTCGTCAATATCGCGACGGATCCGGATTTTGTCGACGGTGACAGCTTTGCCAGCCTCGTGGTGCGCAACGGCTTCAACGGCAACCTCGACGAAGTTGACGCGGATGGCTTCCTCGGCAACCTGACTCTCGGGTCTGGTGCAAGCCGCGACGGTGATGGCCTCATCAATAACGTCGAAACCCTGAGCGCCATGGGTGGCGGTGACATCACGGTCAATGCCGTTCTCAATGAAGCGGGCGTCGCGTATGATTACGACACCGGGGCAGGTGACGACAGCATCACCATCACGCTTGACGGTGATGCAGTCGACTATGCCGGGTCCGAGCTGGACGTGTCCACTGGCGGCGGCGACGACAGCGTGTCCGTGGTATTCGATTTCGATGCCGGCGATGGCGCTGATGATGAGAACAACCAGCTGAACCAGGCGATCCTCGACAATGTGAACGTGGAAACTGGGTCGGGTGACGACACGATCACGATCGACAGTGTTGGCAATGCCAATATCGACGCCGGGTCGGGTGATGATTTCATCAACACCTCTGGCTCCTCGGCATCCTCTGCTATCTGGGCTCTGAATGTCGATGCGGCCCGTGCGGATGCGCAAGGCGGTTTCCCAACGACAACTCCGCCAGAAGACCTCCCGGGTGAGGAAATGTCGCTGGCCTATATCGGTGGTGCAACCGTGACCGTGACCCTGTCGGGTGCCGGTGTCGGAGCGGATGGCGTTCCTGCACTTGCCGCCGGTGGCGGTATCATGGCGTATGGTGAAGATGGTGCAGTCGCGGGTGATGACGGGTATGAATCCGAAGTCACGATCGACGGCCTGATCAACGGCAATGAGTACTTCGGGACACAAGCCGACATCAACGCGGCAGTTCTCGAGGCGATCAATGACGATCCGATCCTGGGTCAATTGCTGACAGCGGAAATCGGTGCCAACAACACGTTGGTCGTCGCGTCCACCACATCCGGTGCCTTCGAAGACATCGACCTGCGGGTTGATATCGCACAGGAAGTTCAGGGTGACGACGAGCCGGAAGATTGGGATGCCGTGGAAGCGGAAGCCCAACAGGTCTTCTCCAACTCCTCCATCACCATCGAAAGCTTGGCTGATGCCAATGGTGGAGGCTGGGCAAGCCTCGGAAGCAGTGCTGATGCCGACGCATGGTACGACGGTCTGAGCGTGGCGGATGATGACAACTCCATGGCTGCCGGCGTTGGCGATGGCCTGTCCAACCTGCACACCGCGGGTACGGCATCCACGTCCGAAACCGACAATGTCATCGACGGCGGCGCGGGCGACGATCTGATCGTTCTGTCCACCGACGCTGTTGCACTGGCCGATCCGGCCTTCACGCCGGGCGACAACAACCTCATGATCAACGGGGCCAGCAACGAGACCATCGTTCTGACTGGCGATTTCTTTGGCGATGACACGGTGATGAACTTCGGCGTGGAAGGTGACGGGATCGACTTCCTCGATTTCTCCGCCTACCTGACAAGCCAGGAAGACACGTCGGACAACGCGAATGACGATGACGACAGCGATGACTCCGAAGTGTCAATCCCGGTCACGTTCGACAACAACACCGGTTCGGCTACGCCGTCGGAAATCGATGCCAATGAGGTCTCGATCATCACCTACACGGATGATGAAGATGATGATGCCGAGTTCGACGACCTTCAGGGGTCCGACATCGCGGCGTTGTTCAACAACGACGATGGCAGCGGCAACTTTGACGACACCGCACTGGACGATGGAGACTTTAACGTCGTCGACGGTCTGGATGATGATGACGTTGTCGGCGGTAACGCCAAGGCGATCCTCATGGTCGAAAACGCAGCCAACGATGGCGAATACAAGGTGTTCGACCTGTCCTGGGATGCGAGCGCGGACGACGGCGAGGAAGATGTCTCAGCCAACCTGCTGGGCAGCATCGACTTCGGCGACTCGCTCGACGGTCTGTCCGGTGAGAACTTC
>Ga0102941_1001090_pt1 | contig 12733 bp, 10 predicted proteins | sample SalPonR2_C_D2_MG_FD_79281 | JGI IMG/M metagenome (GOLD analysis project Ga0102941, IMG submission 79281) | Salt pond soil microbial communities from South San Francisco under conditions of wetland restoration - Salt Pond MetaG R2_C_D2_MG | ecosystem: Environmental > Aquatic > Marine > Intertidal... | reverse complement strand
TTATGTCTTTTTGTTGGTACACTGATGACACAGATGCTTCGCAACGCGGATAATGGGTGAAGAACCGGGACATGGCAATAATATTGACAGAAACGCGAATGATTATAATTTTGCAGCACGACAAAAAAAACAAAACAGTATTTTGGCGAGATCCCCCGTAAGAAAAGAACGGGGCAGGCATCTGACCGAATTACTCAAATTATAAACAGATGGTAGGCCAATCAAAAAAAATAATCAAGTATATTCAGGCAAGATAAGCAAAAACAGACCAATTCTAATGCGTTACTGGTCAGGCAATCCACTTCTTACAGCACAAAAACTCACTCCGTTTTCAAACTATCCACCGGATTCATCCGGGCAGCAGTCCAAGCTTGCCAAAAAGCAGCAGATGTTGCCGTGATAGCTGCCATAACCCCAGCCAGCAGGAACAAATACCAATGATCAACCAAACTGATTCTGTAGGCAAAGTTTTCCAACCAGCGGGTTACAACATACGTCGCCACGGGCCATGCAATGAGGTTCCCAATCAGTATCCATCGCCACAAATCGCGAAAGAGAAGATGCAGAATTTGCGGCAAGGATGCACCCAGGGTTTTTCGAATGCCAATTTCCTTAAATTTTTTGTTGATGCTGAAAGATGTAAGGGCAAATAAGCCCATGAAGGAAATGATGATGGCAATGATGGCCGCAGCACCGGTGAGTTTGTTAAGGTCTTCCTCATGGCTATACATTTGTGTAAATTTATCATCCACAAAAAAGTATTCAAAAGAATAATTGGGATCGGTATGTTCGAACTTGTCTTTAATCCATTCCATGGTTTCTGCTTTGTTTTGCGGTGTCATCCGGATGCTGATACGGGTGATCCAGGGATCGTAAAGGGTAAAAGCCAGCGGATCGATCCCATTGTGCAACGATTGAAAATGAAAATCAGCTACTACCCCGATTACCCGTCCTTTCTTTTCCCAGATGATCACTTCTTTCCCAATCGGATTTGACATGCCCATCAACCTGGCAGTGGCCTGGTTGATAATGATGGCATTATGATCTGTTCCCATGGCAGGGTCAAAATCGCGCCCCTCAACAATCTGCATTCCGAAAGTTTTGATGTAATCATGTTGAATGCGGTTCTCGTAAAGCATGATGGCAGCATTGGGGTTGTCTGTTGCTTTGCGGAAATTCTGCAAAGTCATATTCTCGCCCACCACGTCTTGTGAGGCTGTAACTGCAAGAACAGATGGATTCTGCTCCAACTCTGCTTTAAGGACAGGGTATGCATTCCGGATGGTTTGGGTGATTCCGCGAACCGAAACTACATTTTCACGGGCAAAACCCAGGTCTTTTTTCTGCATGTAATTTACCTGCCTGTTGAGCAACAATACACTGGTAATGAGGAATATGGATATCGAAAACTGAAAGATCACCAATACCTTACGGATCAATTGGGAAGCATAAGAACTTTTTGTAAGTCCTTTAAGTACCACAACCGGTTGAAAACCGGAGAGGTACAAAGCAGGGTAGATGCCTGCAACAATACCTGTGGTCAACACCAGCAAAACGATTCCGCCAAACATAGCCGGGTTGTACCAGTATTCGAGCCTGAAATGGGCATCCAGCAATGACGAAAATCCACTGATAAAGAGTTCATTGAACATCAGTGAGAGCACAAAGGCAAACATAGAAACCAAAAGTGACTCTCCAATGAATTGAAAAACAAGATGTTTGCGGAAAGCGCCCAACACTTTGCGCATTCCTATTTCACGCATACGTTTTTCAGACTGGGCGGTAACCAGGTTCACGAAATTAAATACAGCAATGATGATTACTGCCAGCGCCAGAAATGAGAAAATGTAAACGTTGCGGATGTCGCCTGTCAGCGCTGTGTCAAATCCAAAACCAGAGTAAAGATATACCCGCTTCAGGGGCTGAAGTCCATGGTTTCCAGTCATCCCATATTGTGCATATCTTTCATGAAAAATACGATCGGCCACTCCGGTAACTTTCTCCTCAAAAACACCGGTATCTGTACCTTCTCTTTTGAGCAGATAAGTAGGGAAGGTGATTCCACTCCTTTCCACAATATTGTAATCCGGTCGTTCAAGGGAATGGAATGAAGCCAACATATCAAACTGGAGATGGGAATTGGCAGGTGGATTTTCCATAATGGCAGTAACCTGGTAATCCAGTCCCCGGATACTCAGAATTTTGTTTACAGGATTGGTATCACCGAAGTATTTTTGGGCTGACGACCGGGTTAATACTACGCTGAATGGTTTTTTAAGTGTCAGGGATGGGTTTCCCAGTTCAGTACGGAAAGTAAATATGTCGAAAAATGTTGAATCTACCCATAACACCTGATCATCTGTAAAGCGGATATCATCTGCGATCACCTCAGTAATCCCCCAGTTATAAACCCTGCAGAACATCTCCATTTCCGGCACCTCTTCCTGCACTTGTTGTCCTGTTTCACCACTGGTAAATGCTGCGGAAAGCAATTTTTGGTCGGCCAAAGAACCTTTAATGGTCATCCGGTAAATACGGTCCGATTTTTCATGAAAATTATCAAAACTTAATTCGTGGTAAACAAAAATGAGCATCATTACAAATACAGAATATCCTAAGCCCAGGCCTATGATGTTTATCAATGTGTGGGTGCGGTTTTTCAAAAGTATACGCCAGGCAATTTTTAAATAATTCCAATTCATAGGTGAAAGTTTACTTATTACTTCTTTCAAAAACCAGACCTAATAAGGCAATTGCTGTATTTTCAGACAATTACAAAGGCAGAAGATTTGATGCAACATTACTTTTTCCTGCAATACTCCGTTCCTGTAGTCTTATTACATCCATTCCAGATCAGGAAAGGATGAATTAAAACACAGATTATCAGGTATAAACGAAAATTCAGATGCACTGGAAAGAGAATCAAATGAGCATACTGCCTGCTTTTCAACTGGCCGTTATCGTGCACAAATTTAGCAAAACGAACAGTTTTGTATAGCATCCCTATCGGATTCGTGAAGCATCTGTCGGATATTAACAAGGCAGACTTTGGGCAGGACTGATATTTTTACCGCTGAACCTTCCCCGCAGCATATGGCAATGCATTGGCAGGCGTGTTTGACATAAAAATGCGGCCGGCAATCCGCACAAAAGAGAATATGTTTTTCAGGCGGGTATCCCCAAACTCAACTTTAGTGCTGAAGAACCCCTTTATCACAGGAGATCTCCAACCAGGAAAGAAGACCAGTATTTGATGAAAAAAATGCATGGAGTCTCAGGGACGACCTCAGCTTACTCCTGGATGCCTCCATCACATACAGGGTCAACAGGCAAAGGTATGCCGCTATATGGGCACTGCAGGTCAAAAATGTTTTGGGCGCAACGCAAAATGATTTATACCTGTATGACTACCAAAAAAAAGAGGTCGTTTTAGACAGCAGGGTTATTGTGGTTCCCAGTCTTAGTTATAAAATTGAGTTCTGATCTTAACCAGTGATTGGAAACTAAACATTAGCGGGATCAAGTCGTTTAACTTTCAATGATTACCATTGTGTTTGAATCTTTGGTAAAACAAATGATGAACAGAACAAGTTTGCAAGCAATCTACAGATGTTTTTGTAAATAGTAAACATGGAAAGTACCCTTTAAGGATGGGGTGGGAAGCAAAATTGCAGGATTAAAAACGGAGGAATAGATTAAAATCCTGTATATAATAATAATTTTTCAAATAATGGAAAATCCCTGATTGCGGGGAAATGCTAAAACAGAATATCCGGTTTGGCAGACTGTCAAACTGACTCTTTTGCAGGCAATAAATCAAAACACTTGTCTTTGAAATATTTCAATTAGACTCTCATCATCCTTATTTTCCTGTTTTTAAAAATTATGCTGTTATGAAGGAAAATAAAAATGTTTTCGTATTCGGAATTGATGATTACAACCAGGAAGAATTAAAATCTATTGAACACGCGGAGCAATACAATTTTATCCCTTTGTTTGAGGCATCGGATATGATGATCTTGCTCAAAGGAGAACTCATTGATTACGAAAAGATAATTCAGGTTGCCAAAAAGAAACTCGACCAGTTTGAGGGCACTGTTGATGCCATTATCGGATTTTTTGACCCCGCCATGCTCCCCGTTTTCTATCTTTGTCAGGAATATGGACTGAACGGACCGGGTCTTTTCCGTGCTCTGCTTTGCGAACACAAGTACTGGAGCAGACTGGAACAAAAAAAAGCAATACCCGGTAATATCCCCGATTTCACCTTCCTTGACCCTTTTCATGATCAACAACTGGATGACATTGGCATAAAAACTCCTTTTTGGATGAAACCTGTTAAGTCTTATGGTGGTCAGCTCGGATTTAAAATTGAAAACCAAAAGGATTTGGACAACAGTTTGAAGCAGATCAGAGAAAACATAAAATATTTCGCGCACCCTTTCAATCATATGCTTTCTCTTGCAGATAACTCAGAAATGCCAGAAGACGCAAAAAAGATTGACGGAAATTATTGTGTTGCTGAAAGCCTAATGGAAGGAGAACTTTTTACCATGGAAGGGTTTGTGTTTCAGGGTGAGGTGCATCAACATGGATTTTTCGATTCAGTAACGTATAAAGATTCTTCATGTTTCTTTGCCTACATTACACCTGGGCAGCTTACCAGGGACGTGCAAAAACGAATGATGACCATTACAAAAAAAGTAATCAGACAAATCAGATTCGACAATACGGCCTTCAATATCGAATTTTTTTATGATGGAAAGCAAGACCAGATATGGTTGCTGGAAATAAACACACGAATCTCGCAATCGCATAGCGAAATATTTAAACTTGTACATGGCAGTTCCAATCATCAGTTTCTTGTACATACCGCAACAGGACAAAAACCTCATATGAAAAAGTACCAGGGCAAATATAAAATCGCAGGGAAATTTCATTACCGGGTTTTTTCAAAAGAAGGAGAAGTTACCTCTATTCCCTCCGAAAATGGTATAAAACAACTGGAAGAAAAATTTGATGTCAAAATCTTTCTTGAGACAGAAAAAGGACAGAAATTGTCAGAACTGCCCGGGCAGGATTCATTCAGCTCGCGATTGGCAAAAATACACATGGGAGCCCAGAACAAGGAAGAACTTTACAATAAATATGATAAGATAATAGATAAACTTAACATACATGTGCAATCTTAATTAGAATAAAGCTTAAATGATGTAAACTGATGGGTGGCAACAGTAAGAAAGCCCATGTATCTGAGAAATTTTTGAGAGAATAGTGCCAATTGCGAAACATTTGATGTTTGAAAAACAAAAGTTTTTTTCGTTTATGTATTGTGTTGAGTTCAATGAAACATCCTTTTTGATAGCGTGTATGTCTTTTTTTATAGCACTAGTTTAAGAGAACAATTCACTTTTCCTGGAAAACCCTAAAGATGTGAAATTAAATCTGTATATATGAAACCCATCAATAACTTTCCCGAAAAGATCAAAGAAATAGAAAACCAATACATTTCCATGCCGGATGGGGTCAAGCTGGCCGCGCGTATCTGGATACCTGAAAGTGCGTGGGATGATCCGGTACCTGCCATTCTGGAATATATCCCCTACCGCAAGCGTGACTTTAAACGAATAACCGACGAAATCAATCATCGCTATTTTGCCGGACACGGGTATGCAGGCATCCGCGTTGACATCAGAGGAAGTGGTGATTCGGAGGGAATCATAACCGATGAATACCTGGAACAGGAACTCAGTGATGGAGAAAGAATCATTGAGTGGTTGGCAGAGCAACCCTGGTGCGATGGCAATGTGGGTATGATCGGAATATCATGGGGCGGATTCAATGGTTTGCAGATTGCCGCCCGGCGCCCAAAAGCGCTTAAAGCCATTGTAACTGTTTGTTCTACCGACGACAGATATGCCGATGATGTGCATTACATGGGAGGATGCCTGCTGGGCGATAACCTTTCATGGGCGTCAGTGATGTTCGACAGGAACTCTACGCCACCCGATCCGGAAATCATAGGAGAGAACTGGCGGAACATATGGATGGAGAGACTTAATAAAAGTGGATTATGGATAAAGAATTGGCTCGAACACCAGCGCCGGGATGAGTATTGGAAGCATGGGTCAGTTTGTGAAAATTATGAGGATATTCAATGCCCCGTAATGGCTGTGAGTGGATGGGCTGATGGGTATTCCAACTCGGTATTCCGGCTGCTTAAAAATCTAAAAGTACCACGTATGGGATTGGTAGGGCCATGGAGCCACCGATACCCGCATGATGGAATGCCTGGACCAGCTATTGGATTTTTGCAGGAGTGCATCCGTTGGTGGGATCAATGGCTTAAAAATAAGCAAACTGGTATTGATCAAGAACCTGTGCTTAAAGCATGGGTGCAGGAGAGTGTTCATCCTTTTACCAGCTATCAGGAAAGACCGGGATACTGGCTGGGCCTCGACCAATGGCCCTCAAAAAAGGTGGAAAATAAAAAGCTTATCCTGGGAAATGATCATACGCTCTTTAATAATCCTGCCCGGGAGGAAGAACCCATAGCATTGGCAGTACAGTCGCCCCTGAATTTGGGTATGTTTGCCGGAAAATGGTGTTCATACTCCGCTCCACCTGATCTGCCCGGCGATCAACGTGATGAAGATGGGGGCGCACTTGTGTTTACCAGCAAACCTCTTGAAGAAGACTTGCATATTATTGGTATGCCGGTAGCTGATTTACAACTGAAGGTAAACCGTCCGGTGGCTATGATTGCCCTGCGACTGTCTGATGTAGCTCCTGATGGCAAGACCACACGTGTAACGTTTAGTGTTTTGAATCTGTGCCACAGAGAGAATCATGAACATCCCAAAAAACTGAGACCCGGAGAAAAATACAACATCAAGGTGAACTTTAATGAGATCGGACATGTCTTTCCCACAGGAAACAGAATCAGGATATCTGTCTCAACCTCTTACTTTCCATTGGCATGGACACCGCCTCAATTGGTAATGATGCATATTTACGGACAGGAAAGCTTTCTTTCCCTGCCAGTGATTACTAGCAAAGGAGATGGTGAAGTTGTATTCAAAACTGCTGAAGGGGCAAAGCCTGTCACTCAAAAGGAGATTACTCACGCACCCCGCTACAAATGGAATGTTAACAGAGATTTGATTACTGATGAGGCTTCTATGGAAGTAGATAAAAACCAGGGAACTTTTTACCTGAAAGAGATTGATCTGGAAATTTCGCAGGAAACACTTGAGAAATATTCCGTTAGAAAAGACTCGCTGGATTCTGTAAAAGCTGAAACAAAGTCTCAAAGAAGACTCAGGCGTGACAAGTGGGATATTATGACCCAAACCCATACCATCCTTACCTCCGACCAGGAAAATTTCTACCTGCATGCAACGTTGGATGCCTATGAGAGCGACAAGAGAGTTTTTTCCAAAATATGGAACGAAAAAATTCCCCGCGATCATGTTTAAATTTCGATCGGTTCTTTTTGGTTCCCGAATGATGGATTATCAATACCAGGTTATCTGTATTCGCATTTTTATGGGAACGCAGATGATGCTGATGCTTCGCAACGCAGATGATCGCTGATGAAAAAAAATGTGATGAGCGGCGTTTGCTGATGGCGATTCCTTTTTTTGTGCGTTCCAAAATATGTAAATCCAGAAGAAGCAAGCCAATCTTCCATAAAACCCTGCGGAAAATAATTATGCCGGGAGATTATGGGTATTCCATCACATCTTTTTACCTTTATAGATCAAAATCAATCCGGTTCAAAACCACCTTCATGTATAAGCAATGGAAAAACTACGAAAAATAAACAGGATACTATTCTTCACCCTCGCCATATTTGCACTGTTTTATTTTGGATCTTCTTTTCTGATAACCCTTATATTTGGCGTTTTCTTCGCTTCGTTGGTCAGTCCGCTTGCCAGTTTGCTCGAAAAGATCAAAACACCCCGGGTATTGTCTGCTTTGGCTGCCACAATGGTAATCTTTGTTGTGGTGGGTGGGATTATGTATCTGTTTTTCTATCAGCTAACGCTGTTTATTACCGATATTTCTCAAATTCGAAGCGAATTGCAATCTTTTATTAATACCGCCCAGGTATGGATCACTGATGCTTTCAATCTTTCTTTGGAAGAGCAGAAGCGTATATGGCAGGATCGATCTGGTCAGCTGCTCAACCAACTTGAATCTACCGTTACCAGTTTCCTTGGAAACCTTGCCAATTCTGTTTTTAACTTTTTGGTACTACTGGTATATGTTTTTCTGTTTATATATTACAGAAAAAAGTTTACCACATTTATCATGCTGTATACGCCTGATGACAAACATGAAAAAACCAGTAAAATCATCAACAAAGTAAGCAAAGTTGTGTATCACTACCTTTGGGGAAGAGCGCAGGTGATGACGCTACTCGCCATTATGTATTATATTGCTTTTCTGATTTTTGATATACCTTATGCGGTTTTGCTTACCATTTTCGGAGCTTTAATAACCATTATACCCTACCTTGGTCCATTTATCAGTGGTTTGCTACCCATATTATTTGCCATCATTTACATCGATGAGTTGGGCATTGTCATCCTTTTTACCGCCATCATTATTACCATACAACTGATAGAAAGTTATGTTCTGGAACCTCTGGTAATCGGAAGCGAGGTAAAACTGAATCCCCTCATGGTGATCATTGCTGTGATCATGGGAAGTATGATATGGGGTTTATCGGGCATGATCCTGTTTGTTCCCATTTTTGCCATGTTTAAAATTGTTGCTATGCATTCCAGAGGATTCGAGCCCATTGGATATTTGCTGGGGCCTTCAAAAGAGAAATTACCGGAGAAAAGGCTGGGTAAATAAAATTTATCTCACCAGGCGGCATTGTCCTAAAGAAACTTTTTGGGGATGGTTTGAAAGGAATCGGTAAACGGATTCCTTTATCAACACTGGTGGGCATGATTTAGATTCCGGTCACCTGCTTCCATCCGGTTCTTCATACAATTGGGCAAAGTTTATCATTTCTTTTATAAGGGGTTTGCTGTTTCTTCGCTTCCGGGGCATGGCATATCCAGGTGAGTTATTGAAAAGATACCAGGAGCGCTTTGTTCATCTTTACAAATTCTTCAAAACTGCGGGGCTTTTTCCCGGTAATCTTTTCTATCCAGTTAGCAGTGGGGGGAGTAGATTTGAATCGTGGCAGGTAATGTAGCATGATCATCACCAAAATAAACATTGGTGGTGTTTTTTCTTTTCGCTTTTTGCAGTAAAATGAGAGCAGGTTGGGACTTTTGAATTGTATCTTTCTGCCTAGTTGTTGGGTCAAAACGTCTGCCATTTGCTGAAAAGTAAGTTGTTCGTTGTTGGTGAGGTCATAAGATTTATTGATGTGATCGCTTGAATTTTCTAGTACATATGCCGCTACTTCCCCCACATCCTCTAAATCTATAAGTGTAAATTTTGCATTTCCTGCTGGCAGAAAAATGGTGTCGTTTTCTACGAGATTTTTCTTTAAGGTGGTGGTGATATTTTGCATAAAATATGCGGGTCTCAAAAAGGTATAGTTAATGCCACTTTCCTCAATAATTTTTTCAATTTTATGATGGGGGATCATCGAACTCGTTTCCGCTCCTTGTACAGATAGGAAAACAATATGTTGTATGTTTTTTTCTTTTGCAACCCTGATGAGTGGTTCAAAATATTTTTTTACATCGGATAGTTGCGGAGGTCTGAGTAAAAATAATATATTCGCTTGTTCAAGTGCAGCATGTATGCTTTTTTCATCTTCAAAATCAAAATGGATCGCCTGTATCTTTGGCAACAGCAATATATCATCCTTAGATTGCACATTTCTTACCCCGGCGAGCACCTCAAATTCTCCATTCTTTTGGATCAGAGACTGGATTGTCCTTTTGCCGACATTGCCGGTAGCGCCAGTTATCAGTATTTTTTTTGCCATGGTTTCTTGAATTGAGGGTAAATTGATGTAAATAGTCTTATGAATTTTTGTGCAAAATAAGCAATATGAAAAAATTTATCTGTAACACGTTTTTCGGGCAATGACAATTTCCTGCAAATCCAGGTATCGACTATCTGGTCCTTTTAGGTTTTTCTGTCGTATCTTCTCATTGTATGATTACCTCTGAACCAGTGCTTTTAAGGTAGTGGGTTAAATCGGGTAAATCATAATGCAATAAGCTGCCTGGTGCAATGTTGAAAGCAAATTCAGGATCGTAATATTCTGTTTGTATAAGATTCATCGCCGGCCCGGGAAAGTCGTTGAAGGTAATTCTGCTAAAGGGATTCTTCTGCACTGCAAAAAGCAAAAATGGCGATGCTGTATATCCCTGAACAAATGCTTCTTTCTTTTTGCTGGCAAGATGTGTGTCATTCTGAATAAACTGTATCAGCAGATCAATTGCCTCTGCCTGGATACCCGGAATGCTTTTTCCCACCAGATCTGCACCAAATGTATAATTAAACTGCACCCCTTGTATGACTGCATCACCGGTGAAATTTGCATCAAGCAGTTCTCCTGTACCCGGAAGATCTGCTAAAACAACCGTATATCCTTCATTCAGTAGTTCTTGCAAGTATGGTTCATCCAGTACTTTTTCTTTCCCTTCAGGGTGAAGCCATATCATTACTTTCTCCGTCTTCAAATCTGTGGGATTTATCAAATATACCGGAAGGGCAAAATCCTTTTTGCTATTCTCCAGAAAGTATTTTTGCACTTCGGTGTTATGGTGGGAGAACTTACCGGTAAAAACGGCAGTAGTGAGTTTTCTGTCAAACCGGATATCTGTGGTGGTGGCAACCACTTCTTTCATCTTTTTGGGATTGGCAGTTTTCCCTGGAAAATATTTTTGATTCAGCGTGAAAACTGTTTCAGCGTCGAGGGAGTTGACTACCTGTCCGTTTTGAGTAACATAGAGTTCTTCTGCCGTAAATGCTAAAGTCTCCTTGTCGTTGGGATCACCTTTATGATCAAGGTGTTTTTGAAAAAAAGCGTACAGCGCTTCCCTGTTATTTTTTGTTGATTCATGTGCTCCAAAGTCCTCTGTCATTTCAATATTTTGGGGTTTGCCTAGTGCTGCATATGAGATGGATGCTTCATCATAACTTTCCCTTGTCCCCTGAATGCTGAAAAAATCGTTGGTCGTAGAAATTATCAATGCAGGTTTTGGTGCATGAATATGCAGATAGTCAGCATGATCAAAACCTTTTATAATCCCGTTATATGGATTTTGCTCGGCATCCTGGGGTCCTATTGACTGCAGCAATCGCTTAAAGCTAGTGATATAATTTTCCGGGGCAATGGCATATATTCGTTCATCGCACGCGGCAATCTGTGCCGTTTGTGTTCCGCCCCCCGAACGTCCTGTCATACCTATTCGGTTTATATCAACTTCGGGGCGGGTCTCCAGGTAATCGAGTATGCGGATACCATCCCAGATAAAATAGTCGGTAATTGAAGTGCCAGTAAGCAGGGTTTGGATACCAGCATAGGAGTGCTCTTTTGTTGGGTGGCCCAGATTCGATTTTCCATTATTTTTACCCGGGTATTGCAACCGCTCACCCTGTCCGATGGGATCAAAAGCGAAAACAATGAATCCCTTATCCACCAGGTTAAGTATTACATGTTGATATTTTTCGTCCCTGAAACCCAGTTCGGTATGTCCGCAGGCATATATCACCGTTGGTGCAGGATGTTGTATGTTTTTGGGGAGAAAAATCCCGGCTGTTAAATAGAACCCGGGATGCGATTCAAGCAAAACCTTTTCAACCGTGAAGGTTTCACGCTCCATCACTCCCGTAATGCGGGCGTTTAACGCACTTTTCCTAAATTTCGATAGCGATCCACAGAGCATTTCCTTTGCCATTGTTTGATGTAATTTCCAATCTTCTGCCGATTGATAGGATACCACAATTTCTGCCCGTTCATCCAGCAATTGAAAAGCTTCATTGGTAATGATCCGGTACAAGGATTGATGATTGTCCTGTAAAGACAGCCATTGCCTTTCTGCTCCGCGGTTGGAGTAAAAAACCGACTGAGAGGGATTCTGGGGCAAGGCACGAAAATTGAAAAGCAATAGAACCGGAAAAAAGAAAAGCAATTGTGATTTTTTCATTTGTTTGTATGTAAAATTGAAATCAAAACTTCCAATATGATGCTAAATGTATTTATTTTTTGCGAAAAATGCAAAAGTCAAACGAATACTTGTGATGAACCTTTACTCTTACATTTCTCAATATTTGGGATGTTATTACCAGTCGTAAAAAAAATACCCGGACAATGTACTATTAATAGTGATACTTTTCTGATAAAGGATGATTTTTGCAGTAAAGAAGGTGAATATTTTTCCTAATTTTGGCATTCGCTTCCTTTTTTTAAAAGAAAAACGAATCATAGTACTGAAGGAAAAAGAATGTTGGAACAGGAATATCATCCGCGTTACGATGGCGGTGGTCATTGTACTGATCATTGCTACAAATTTTTATCATAAGAGATATTTCAAACCCGAAGGGTTGTTCCCATTTTTGCCATGTTTAAAATTGTTGCTATGCATTCCAGCGGATTTGAGCCCATTGGATATTTCTTGGGCCTTCAAAAGAGAAATTACCGGAGAAGAGGCGGGGTAAATAAAATTTATCTTACCAGGCAGCATTGTCCTAAAGACACTTTTTGGGGATGGTTTGATAGGAAGTTGATTTTCCCATCCGTTTA
>Ga0102941_1001089_pt1 | contig 12736 bp, 10 predicted proteins | sample SalPonR2_C_D2_MG_FD_79281 | JGI IMG/M metagenome (GOLD analysis project Ga0102941, IMG submission 79281) | Salt pond soil microbial communities from South San Francisco under conditions of wetland restoration - Salt Pond MetaG R2_C_D2_MG | ecosystem: Environmental > Aquatic > Marine > Intertidal... | reverse complement strand
GTTTTGGATAATTCCTGTTTCGTTGTTGGTTAAAATAAAGGATAAAAGCTTGGTTTTTTTGCTTATTTTGGTTTTTAAATCTTTAAGGTCTATTTGTCCATTTTTTTTAATTTTTATTTGCTTATACCTATAATTTTTTATACTTTTTCTAATTGATTTATGCTCAATCGGAGTAGTTGCTATATGTTCATTTTTTGATAATTCTTCTCCTATTGATTTAATTACGGTATTGTTTGATTCAGTAGCCCCAGAGGTGAAGATAATTTCTTCTGAAGATCCGTCAAATAATTTTGCAAAATATTCTCGTGCTTTTTCGATCCTGGTTTTTAATTTAATTCCACCTTTATGAATTGATGATGGGTTGAAATAATTTAAGTAGGAAAATTTTCTATAGGCTTCGATTGATTCTTTAAATGGTTTTGTGGTAGACGCATTATCCAGATATATTATATTTTCCATAATTTTATCTTAAATGTTTTCTAATTTTTTGCAAGGAAGTTTTATGAAAAAGCTCCCGGGTTATACCCGGAAGCATTGATTTTTTACTTACTGGATATAGTAAAATTTGAGGTTGATATCCATGGGAAAATGCTTGAACCGAAATTTATACGTTCCTTTGATATAGCTTTAATGTCTTTTAACATACTTGCCAGATTTCCAGAAATCATAGTTTCCTTTAAAGGATGTTTTATTTCTCCATTTTCAATATAGAAGCTGTTTTTGGCTATTCCCGAAAAATCTCCACTATCACTTGGGTTACCACCAGAAAATCTTCTAAGAATTATTCCTTTTTCTGTGTTGTTAATAATTTGCTCTAAATTTTTGTCACCTGGTTCTATTATGAAATTTCCTCCCTGGTTTAGGGATCTTTTATGGTTTGTCTTGTTCGCTCCATATAGTGATAATAAAAATGATTTTAAAACTCCGTTCTCAATTATCTGTAGATCTTTTGCAATAAAGCCATCAGAGGTGATAAAGTAGTTATAAGCAAGTTTCTCAGAAAGAGGCGCTGAATGTAAATTGAATTTGTCTGAAGCAATTTTCTCATTTATTTTATCCTTATATATTGATCTTTTTGTAATAATTGCTGAATCCCTTAAATATGAGGTGATAAATCTAATTAGAGATTGAAGAGCATGGGGTGTAATAATAATATCGCCAACAAATTTTTCTGGTACCGGTTTGGGGTTTAAGTGATCGATAGATTGGGATAGTAGAGTTTTTAATTCAGCCTGATTTAGAAGATTTTGTTTTGGATCATTTATAGCTGTACTAATATAATTAAAGGAAGAAGATTTTTCATTATCTTCAGCTAGAAACATGGTGGTAAAGTTGTAATAATAACGGTTAGATTTTAAGAAAACATTGTTTGAATTATGATATGTTTTTTCAATATTGTTAAAAGCATATATTGCCTTTTCTACATTAATTTTTGGGAAATCATTTTTTACAGCTTTAATAAAGTGATCCATATTTTCAAACATCAAATCATAGTCAGGAGATTCTGGACCTCTTTTAAATGTTTTCCTTTCTTTTTCAGAGGATATATCATGTGCTGGGTCCTCTTTAGAACTTAATGCTATATCGATTAAATTCTTTGCCTGTTTTTTAATGTTTTCTTTATTTACCTCGTTCAGGGTTATTTCTCCCTTTTTATTATCCTTAATTGCTTCAAGTTTAAGTTTTATATTTTTCTTGGTTCTAAATAGATCTATATCCTCGTTATGAATATTTAATTCATCGTTTTTTTCTACAATATACCAGCATTCGGCTTTATCTGCTCCTTTTTTTAGTAAGGTATCTATAGCAAATTTTGTTATCTTTTTTGACATTATTTACCTCCAATGTTAATTTTACATTTAACTGCGGGTCCGCCCATACCTACAGGAATAATTTGTTTTTTCCCACACATTCCTGCACTTGTCCAGGACATATCATCAGATACCATAGAAACACTTTTTAGAACATCGAAAGCTATTCCGGAAATTGTAGTTTCTCTTATTGCTTTGTCAATTTTTCCGTTTTTGATTTTATATCCTTTTATTATTCCAAACATAAATTCGCTTGTTGAGTCAGCCTGTCCATTGCTGGGCTTCATTAAATAATATCCATCATCTATGGAGGAAATCATATCTTCTAATTTGCTTTTTCCCGGGTTGATAGCTGTATTCCTCATTCTAATTAATGGTTCATCATAATATTGGTATGCACGGGCGTTTCCAGTGGGTGCTACATCAAAGTAATCTGCACTTTCCTTGTTGTGCATAAACCCTTTTAAAATTCCATCTTTTATTATTACAGCATCTTCAGCTTTTATACCCTCATCATCAATAAATACCGGTACAGGACAGAGATCTCCATTGTAGGTATTAGCATAATCGGTTAAAGTAATTAGTTCACTAGCTACCTTTTTGTTTAGATTATTGCCTGCTATTGAGCCATTTCTTACCATATCCGCTTCTGTAGTATGGCCAATTGCTTCATGGGCTAAAATCCCTGCTAGATCGGCATCAAGTATACATTCATGTACACCTGCCTCGGGATACACTCCTTCAGCCTTATCCATTAGATCGCTATAAAGTTTATCGACCTTTGAAAATACCTTTTTCGGATTATTAAAGTTGTCCTCAAACTCACCGAAACCTCCGTATACTTCATATAAACTAACAGGTTCATTGCTAATTTCTGTAGTGAGGCTTATAATTACTAGAGATCTCGGTCTAAATACATATGCTTTAGATCCATCGGATGTTATAATAGATTTTTCCATATTTAAATTGGAAATTCTCAAACTTCGTGATGATACCTTGGGGCAGTTTTTTACTATATAATTATCAACTTCTTTCAAAAATTCTATAAGTTGTTTTTGGTTTATCCTTTTTTTGTCAGTAGAAAAGTTTTTATAAATCTCTCCTGGCCTTGAAGGAAGGATAATATTCTTCTTTCCCTTTTTTTCTGTTAAAAATTCTGAGTTTTTTGTTGCATCTTTAATCGTTTTATTAATACTGTCTTTATTTATTATTGGATCTGAAGCAAAACCCCAGTATCCATTCTTAAATACTCTTGTGGAAACTCCGCTTGAAGAACTTTTTTGATTTTTAGAAACATCCCCCTGCAATAGTGATATACTTAGCGAGTTGTTTTCCTGAACTCTTAATTCTGTGTATTCCTTAAAATTTTTTCTAAATTTTTCCAGATTATATAATTTCATTAATACCCTCCTTTATCTCTAAAAAATTATAACCTATTTAAAAAAAATATAAATAGAAATTTTGATAAAAAAGCTGAAGGTATCTTTATTTCATTGCAAAAAAACTATTTTGATTGATTTTATATCTTTATTTTGTTTTTAATATCTATAATGATCAGGTTTGTAAGGTCCCTCAATCGGTACATCCAGATATTCAGCCTGTTTTTGGGTAAGTTCTGTAAGGTCAGCATTAAGTTTTTCAAGGTGGAGTTTGGCAACCTCTTCATCAAGTTTCTTTGGTAATCTATACACTATTCCCTCTTCATATTTTTCGGATTCATTAAATAATGAAATCTGAGCAAGAACCTGATTTGTAAAGGAAGCGCTCATTACAAAAGAGGGATGACCGGTTGCATTTCCTAGATTTACAAGTCTTCCCTCTGACAAAAGAATTATAGAATGTCCATCCGGAAATATAAATTTATCAACGAGAGGTTTTATGTTAATTCTTTTAATATCTTTTCTATTAAAAAGTGGATCGACCTCAATTTCGTTATCAAAATGTCCTATATTGCAAACAATAGATTCATCTTTCATTTCTTTCATATGTTCTAGGGTTATTACATTTTTGTTACCAGTTGCTGTAACGAAAATATCTCCTTCATTGTTATCTATGATTTCCTCCAGGGTGGATACTTCATAACCCTCCATAACAGCTTGCAGGGCACAGATAGGATCAATTTCAGTTACTAGTACCCGTGCTCCGAATCCATCCATTGATTGCACGCAACCTTTACCTACACCCCCATAACCACAAACTACAACTTCTTTACCCGCTATCATTATGTCAGTTGCTCTTTTTATTCCATCAGCAAGTGATTCTCTGCATCCATATAAATTATCAAATTTTGATTTTGTAACTGAATCATTAACATTTATCGCACTTATTTTTAAAGTTTGATTTTTCATCATCTGATATAATCGGTTTACACCGGTTGTAGTCTCCTCGCTTACTCCATAAATATTTTTAAGCATAGATGGATGTTTTTCATGTACCAGGGTTGTCAGATCTCCCCCATCATCTATTAAGAGATTTGGTCCCTTTTTTTTGCCCCAGTCGAGAGTTTTTTCTATTGCCCACCAGTATTGTTCTTCAGTTTCTCCTTTCCATGCAAAAACGGGAATGTTTTTTGCTGCTATTGCAGCGGCAGCGTGATCCTGGGTAGAGAAAGGATTACATGAAGCCCATCTAACTTCAGCGCCAAGCTCGATTAAGGTTTCAATTAGAACTGCAGTTTGTATGGTCATGTGAACTGCTCCGGAGATTCTAGCTCCCTGAAGAGGTTTTTTCTTTTTATACTTTTCTCTTAAGGCCATAAGTCCAGGCATCTCTTTTTCTGCATTTTTTATCTCTTTTCTTCCCCAATCAGCAAGTGATATATCCTTAATTTTAAAATCTTTACTCATTATTCCTCCTTAAATATTTTTAATTGAAATAGATTTAATTTATTTTTTGATATGATGTTCTGTTTCGGGAGTATATTCATAAACAAGATATTTTTTATTTTCAATCCATGCATAGACATATTTGCATTTTTTACAGTAAATAAATTTATATTCATGATTTTTGCTGAAAATATTAACTTCGTTACATTTAGGACATTTTAATTTTAGTCGGTTATTAATGTTTTTTAAAAGTATTTTTTTTCTTTTCATTTATTTAAAACCTCCCTGCCAAAATTATATTAAAAAAAATTATACAATTCAAGGAGCATTGTGAAATTTTAAAAATTGTTGATTTTTCTTATTTTAATTATATTATTTAATATAAATAGAGGAGGAAGTTATGAAATCTTTGGAAGTATATAATACATTACACCGAAAAAAAGAAAAATTTAACGTGGATAAAGATAAAACTATTAATTTTTATACATGCGGTCCGACGGTTTATAACTATATTCACATAGGCAATGCAAGACCTTATGTTTTTTTTGATGTAGTTAGAAGATATTTAGAAAAAATAGGGTATGACATAAATTATATTGTAAATATTACGGATATTGATGATAAAATAATTAATAAAGCTAACAATCAAAATGTTTCATTTAAAAAAATAGCTGAAAAGTTTAGCAAGGAATATATTCAGGATTTAAAAATGTTAAAAGTTGAGATTCCTGATTATATGCCTAAAGCTACAGATACCATTCCTGACATGATAAAGTTTATAAAAAAGCTAGAAAAAAAGGGGTTTACATATACTACAGATGATGGAGTGTATTTTCGAATAGATAAATTTGAGAGTTACGGGAAATTGTCAAATAAAAAAATTGAGGATCTAAAATCGGGTTCAAGAGTTGCAGTTAATGAAGATAAAGAAAATCCTTTGGACTTTGCCCTTTGGAAGTTTTCCAAACCGGATGAGCCATCATGGGAAAGTCCCTGGGGAAAAGGCAGGCCGGGATGGCATATTGAATGTTCTACAATGGGTATGAAGTACAGTGATAATAGTTTGGATATGCATGCAGGTGGAGAAGATCTTATTTTTCCCCATCACGAAAACGAGATTGCTCAATCAGAGGCAGCTACAGGGAAACAGTTTGCCAAATACTGGTTACATAATGCTTATGTTAATATAGAGGGAATGAAAATGAGCAAATCTCTTGGCAACTTTAAAACGGTCAGGGACCTATTAGAAAAGTATCCTCCGGAAATAATAAGATTGTTTTTGCTCTCAACTCATTATAGAAAAATTTTGGATTACAATGATAGTACAATTGAAAATGCTATTAAAAAATATGAAAGAATATCCAATTTTATGAGTAAAGTAGAGAATATCGAAGCAGAACCAAACGAGATTTATGATAGTTTTGATAAAAGGGTAAAAAATAGAATGAATAACGATTTTAATACCCCTGGAGCTATAGGTGTATTAATGGAAGCAATTAAAGAGGCTAATAAAAAAGATGAAGATGAAAATATTCTGGCAGGGGTAAAATATCTATTAAAAGATTGGAATATGATTTTTTCGATAATTCCGGAAAGAAAAGAGGATTTTGCAGGCATTGAAGATGAGCTAATAAATTTGCTAATAAAAGTCAGAGAGAAAGAAAGAGACAATAAAAATTTTGAAATTGCTGATTATATAAGAGACAGATTAGATGAGCTTGGAATCGTTTTAGAAGACGCTCCAGAGGGCACAAGATTTAAAAAAAAATATAAATAGCGCTTGACAATAAAAATCTACTGTGGTATATTTTTTCTCGTCTGAGAGGGCGAATAGCTCAGTTGGCTAGAGCGTCTGCCTTACAAGCAGGATGTCCTAGGTTCGAGTCCTAGTTCGCCCATACGGGGTAGTAGTTCAGTTTGGTTTAGAACGCCTGCCTGTCACGCAGGAGGTCGCGAGTTCGAGTCCCGTCTACCCCGTTTTTTTTATTTTGTTTTCGCCGGCGGGATAGCTCAGTCGGTAGAGCAGTGGACTGAAAATCCTCGTGTCCCCAGTTCGATTCTGGGTCCCGCCATCATTTTTTTGCTTTATTAATAAGTTCTTATTGTTTAATATTTCTTGTCAATATAAATTTATATGATATACTCATTTTGTAATATGTATAAATGATTGGCTTTTTTATACTTATAGTGGATAGGAAGTTGTTTGATGAGAAAAGGTTTGTTTATTTACCTTATTTTCTTTATGACTGCATCATTGGTTTTTAGTTCTGAGTTTATTATATATGTTGATGAAGAAGGAAAAAGGAAACAGGTCGATGATATTCAGGACATTTATGATGTTAATGATAAAATATCAGAGATAGAACTTGATTTAAGCAAATTAGAAGAAGAACAAAATTTAAATAAATTGAAACAGATATATAAGAGTGAATTAAAAGGTGAAAAACTGCTTAATGATATAAATTCAATTGAGCTAAAGCTCGAGTCTATCCGAAATTTTGAGCAAAAGGCTGATGATATGAATATTGAAAAGATAAAAAAAGAGGAAAGGGAAAAGATAAGAAAACTTGAGATTGCTATAGAAACTTTAGAAAGCAAGAACCTTGTAAACAAGAGAGAGCTAGAAAGGTTAAAAAAAGAACTTGAACAGAGAAAGAAGAGACTGAACAATCTGGATAATACGTTGGAACAGGTCTCATTGCTAAAAAATAAACTAGAAAATAGACTTGAAAAATTTAAAGAAGAATCTTTCATATATTATGAAGTAAAAAAGGGCGACTTTTTGTGGAAAATCTCTAACAAACCAGAGTTTTACGGGAAAGGCAGATTATGGCCTTTGATATATCGTTATAATATGGATAAAATCAAGGATCCTGATCTGATACAAATTGGATGGAAGTTAAAAATTCCTATAAAAAAATATGAAGTAAAAAAGTCAGATAGATCTATTTATGAAATCGCTGAGAAAATTTACAATGATAGATCAAAATGGAGATGGATTTATTGGGCAAACCAGAATAAAATTAAAAATATTGATAAGATAAAAGATGGATGGATTTTAAAAATTCCATTAGAATAAAAAACAGGGGGGATGCTAAATGGATGAAAAGGATAAAAAAATATTGAATATTTTACAAAAAGATGGCAGAGCTACTAGCAAGTCTATATCTAAAAAAATTGGATTATCTACACCGGCAGTACTGGAAAGAATAAAAAAATTGGAAAACAGAGGGGTTATTACTGGTTATAAAGCTATTCTTAATCATAAAAAAATAGGAAAAAGTGGAAAAGCAATTTTAGCAATTACACTTGATAGAAATGGTGTAAGCTCTTTGGAGGATATAAAATCTTCTTTAGAAAAATGTGAATTTATTGAATCCTATTTTTTTACTACAGGCAAATATGATTTTTTTATTATAGTGGATTTTAGAAGTATCGATGAACTGGAACAAATATTAATGAAGGAACTTAATGTAGTGATACCTTCAATAAAAAATATTGAAACATTTGTTATTCTGTCTGCCGAAGAGAACTTAGGGTATGATATTGATGTTAATAGCTAAAAAAAGTCGGGTTTTTTATGATTAATAAGAAAACAATTTCAATTCTGATTTTGCTGTATTTTATAACAATACTTCCAGTATTTGGGGCATATCATATTCAAGATATTAATCGATTTATAAATATTCACTATTTTAATAATCAGCTTCAGGAGAATCTTAGCTACTGGGGTATTTTTAAAAATTTCCATTTTTTTATGAACAATAAAAGTAACAAAGTTAATCTTTATGATTATACTTCAATGAATTTAAAAAATAAATATAAAATATCAATTGATAAAGATCGTATTACTTCTTTGGGAAATATAAGAAATGTCACTTTTTTAAAGAATAAAGTATGGTTTTTGGATCAGAGAAACAGGATTTCCCTATTTGAATATACAAAAGAGGGCTTTAAATTTGTGGGGTTATTTTATCTAACCGGAATTGAAGTTGTATATAATATTAAAGTTACCCCGAAAGGATTATTTGCATTTGGTAAAAATTATAAAAATAAATTTAAATTAATTTCTTATACAATGATGGGAAGCCAAAAAAAGGTCGTTAGGAATTTTGGAGAAACTATTAAAGGAAATATTCTTCTCTCCCGTGATAATGCAGGAAATATTTTATACGGGTTTACACACTCCTCAAAGATAAGATATTTTAATAAAAAAGATAAAACATACCATCTTTCAAATGAAATTTCATACATAAGAAAAAAAGATTATGAGAAAAAAAATGGAATCCTCTATAATATAGCAATTATTAACAATTTTTTAATAGCCTCATATTGGACAGTAGATGGAGGGGGATTACTTGAAGTATATAATAGAAATACGAAAGAACTTGCAGTCACGGCTAGCTATCCAATAGGAGAAGGAAAAGTTTATAAAGAAGGTATTTATGTTTATAGAACGAGTTTTCAGGATAATAAGTTAAGGTCTTTTATAATGGAATTGGATATGTCAAAAATTTTGGATTATTTAAAAAATAAATAAAAAAGTCAAAGGAGGACGAATGATTAATTTAAAATTGCCGGATGGAAGTTCCATGAAAGTTGAAAAAGGAGTTTCTGTTTTAGATTTTGCTAAAAAAATAAGCAATTCTCTCGCGAGAGATGCTATATGTGCCAGTATAGATGGTGAACTAGTGGATTTAAGTTTTAAAATAGAAAAAGATTGTTCTATTGAAATTGTTACAAAGGATGATGAGCGTGCTCTCGAAGTATTAAGACATACTGCTTCTCATGTTATGGCTCAGGCTGTAAAAAGGCTTTATGATGATGTAAAGATTGCAATTGGGCCAGCAATAGAGGATGGCTTCTATTATGATTTTGATATGTCCAAAAGGTTAAGCGATGACGAGCTTGTTGATATTGAAAAGGAAATGAAAAATATTATAAAGGAAGATTTGATAATAGAGAGAAAAGAACTGAATAAGGATAAAGCAAAAAAGCTTTTTAAAAAGAGAAACGAATCTTATAAAATTGAATTAGTTGATGATATTGAAAAAGATGTGGTTAGTGTATACAGCCAGGGAGAATTCATCGATTTATGTAGAGGTCCCCATCTGGAAAGAACTTCAAAGTTAAATCATTATAAGCTAATGAATGTAGCAGGTGCATACTGGAGAGGCGATGAAAATAATAAAATGCTCCAGAGAATTTATGGAACAGCCTTCTTTAAAAAGAAAAATTTACAAAAATATCTTGAAACTATAAAAGAAGCAAAAAAGAGAGATCATAGAAAAATTGGGAAACAGATGGATCTTTTTTCAATACATCCTGAATACGGACCCGGACTAATTTACTGGCATTCAACAGGTGCTTTTATAAGAAAACAGCTCGAGGATTTTATGACAGATAACCTTATTGAAAGAGGGTACTCATTAGTTAATACTCCTCATATAGGAAAGAAAGAGCTCTGGGAGACTTCAGGACACTGGAAAAATTTTAGAGAAGATATGTATAATCCTATGGATATTGATGATGATAAATATTGTTTAAAACCTATGAACTGTCCTTTTCATATATTAATATATGGAAATGATAAAAAAAGCTATCGCGATTTGCCAATAAGAATGGCAGAATTTGGAACTTTTTATAGATATGAAAGATCCGGGACTCTTCATGGGCTTTCAAGGGTTAGAGGGATTACCCAGGATGATGCTCATGTGTTTTGTACTCCTGATCAGCTTGAGGATGAGGTGTTAGAGCTGATAGATTTTTCTTTAATGGTTCTGGATACTTTTGGATTTGAGTACCATGTATTTTTAGGGACAAAACCGGAGGAAAAATGTATAGGTAGTGATAAAATGTGGAACAAGGCTACAAGTACCCTAAAAAATGCCTTAGAGAAGAAGGGGCTTGATTACAAAGTCAAAGAAGGCGATGGGGCTTTTTATGGACCCAAAATAGATATAATTGTAAACGATGCATTAAACAGGGAATGGGACTTATCCACTATACAAATAGACTTCAACCTACCTGAAAGATTTGATATAAATTATGTAGGAGAAGACGGAGATGAACACAGACCTGTTATGATTCATAGGGCGCTGTTGGGTTCTATCGAAAGATTTTTTGGAATCTTAATTGAACATTTCGCGGGAAAATTTCCTACCTGGATGATGCCCACTCAGGTAATGATAATTCCGGTTTCTGATAATCATCTGGATTATGCGGAAAAGGTAAAAAATAGATTAACAAACGAGAATATCAGAGTTAAAATTGATTCCCGAAATGAGAATGTTGGTTATAAAATTAGAGAAACACAAGTAGATAAAAAGATTCCTTACATGTTGATTGTGGGTGATAATGAGATTGAAGATAATACCGTGTCGGTTAGAGATAGAGAAGGAGAAGATAGAGGAAAAACCAGCCTAGATAATTTTATCAATAATATTAAAAAGGAGATTGAAGAAAAAAGAGTTTAAAGGGTTCTCCCTTTAACTCTTTTTAATATATATTGCTATGAAAAAAATTTTTGTGATATCTTCTATTTTTGTTATTCTTATTTCCTGTTCGAAGAAAGAAATACCTCAAAAAAACAATTTTGAGATTTTTAAAAGCAAAGTTTATAAATTTGAATTGATTGATGATAGTGATATAGTTCCTTACTTTAAAAACTGTCTAAATTTATATAAAAAGATGCATGAAAAAGGTGAGTTTGAAAGAAAAAGAGTTGAATTTTTGTCGGATAATTTCCTAAAAATAACTAATAATTTTCCTGATTCCAGATATGCTGATGATTGTTTGTTTTATGCAGGGAAGTTATATTTTGATTTAATGGATTATGGAAAGGCTACAGATTATTTTAGAAAAATAATCAAAAATTATAAGAATGGTGTTTTTTCAAAATTTTCCAACCAATATGAATATAAATTTCATATAGCTCCGTTAGCTCATTTTTTGATTGCAAGGATAGAGCACTTTCAGAAAAAAAATATGTTTAAAGCATACTGGGAATACAGGCAGTTAATTAGAAAGTATGCTAGATATGCGGATGAAAAGTATATACTGGATGGGAATGTCGGGTATGTATTTGCAGAAGCACAGTTTTATATGGCTGAGATTGCTAGAAAACATTTTTATGATTATGAAATGGCTATTAAGTTTTATAGAAGAACTGTTTTGAGATATACAGATGTATATTGGGAAGATATTAATGGAAGAGAGGTAGATTTTAAAACTCTTGCAATAAAACGAATGTATGATGTTGCACTTAACCATCCCAACACATATAATCTGGTAATTGTTAATTTTAAGGAGATGAGTTCTCCAGAAAAATCGGCTTTCACAGATTCTAAAATGATTCTTCAATTTTATTTAGGAGAACTGTATCTGCATAGAAAGGATTATAGAAAGGCTGTAAATTCGTTTTACAATGTTTTTACTACACATTTGAAAATTAAATATCCAAAAGATGTTAAAATAGTTCTTAAAGCCTTAAATGAAATAGACAAACTGGATGATAGTAAAAATACAAATGTCCGAAACTTAATAAAACAAACAGGAGATTCCATAGATATAGCAAAAATGCTTTTAAATAAAGAGGTCAGCGATCTTCTATCAGCAGAACTACTGTATTTTTTAGCAAAAAAGAATTTTTTGAATGGTAACGATGCAGAAGCAGTAAAAAATATAAGGAAAATATATAGAAAATTCCCTTTTGTGATATCAACCGATTCGGATTTGATTGTTAAAAGATCCAACAAAATACTAAAAAAATATTTATCCCGAAAAGCATATATCAATTTTTTGAAAAAGAATCTTTTCTTTATATCAAATAAGTTTTCGATAAAAGAAAAGCTAATGAAAGAAGTTGAAAAATATGAAAATCAAAAAGATAGTTAAAGGGATAGACTCCTGTAAAATATACAACATAGAAAAAAACATGGAGGTACAGGGGATAGTTGCTGATTCAAGAAAGGTTTCGGAAGGATATATATTTGTAGCCAAAAAAGGTGAAAAAACAGATGGAAAAAATTTTATAACGGATGCACTTAAAAGAAAAGCAGTAGCAGTTGTTTCTGATAAAAAGCTTGATAATATTCCTTT
>Ga0102941_1001087_pt1 | contig 12753 bp, 14 predicted proteins | sample SalPonR2_C_D2_MG_FD_79281 | JGI IMG/M metagenome (GOLD analysis project Ga0102941, IMG submission 79281) | Salt pond soil microbial communities from South San Francisco under conditions of wetland restoration - Salt Pond MetaG R2_C_D2_MG | ecosystem: Environmental > Aquatic > Marine > Intertidal... | reverse complement strand
TCCAGGAAATTTATCCTGGACTCTTTTGCTTTGTCATTTCACCCTTCGGGCTTGCTTCAAGGGTGACTACTCCAGCCGTAGGTTGCTGAACTCTAGCTCCTTTCAGTCGCTTTAATCCTAGCCAACCCTGACATGGGTAGTCCCTAGCCTTTCACCTTCGCCCTTCGGGCTTGCTTCAAGGGTGACTACTCCAGCTCTATGGTTGCTGGTGGTTTGCTTGTTATATCATACATTACTCTATTCACACCATCTACTTCGTTTACTATTCTGTTTGAAATTTTTTCCAAAACTTCGTGAGGTATTCTCGCCCAATCAGAAGTCATACCGTCGGTACTTGTTACAGCTCTAAGTGCTATTGTATGAGTATAGGTTCTTTCGTCTCCCATTACACCAACACTTCTAATGTTTGGTAATGCTGCGAAGTACTGCCATATTTGGTTTTTAAGACCTGCTTTTTTTATCTCATCTCTAAAAACAAAATCTGCTTCTCTAACTATTTTAAGTTTTTCTTCACTTATTTCACCTAATACTCTTATACCTAATCCCGGTCCAGGGAATGGCTGTCTTTCAACTATTTCTTTAGGTATTTTAAGTTCTCTACCTACTTTTCTTACCTCATCTTTAAAAAGCTGGTCTAAAGGTTCTATTAATTCAAAATCTACATCTTCCGGTAGTCCACCTACATTATGGTGACTTTTAATAACAGCAGCCGTATCTGTTCCACTTTCTATTACATCAGGATATATAGTTCCCTGAATCAAATAATCTATATGGCCAAATTTTTCTTTGAGTTTTTGCTTTTCTTCCTCAAAAACTCTTATAAACTCTTCCCCTATTATTTTTCTTTTTTTCTCAGGATCTGAAACACCTTTTAATTTTCCTAAAAACCTCTCTTGAGCATTCACTCTAATAAGATTCATATCAAATTTTTCTTTGAAAACTTTTTCTACTTGGTCTCCCTCGTCTTTCCTTAATAGACCATGATCTACAAATACACATATTAGATTCTTTCCTATTGCTTCATGTACCAGAACTGCTGCAACTGAAGAATCTACTCCTCCTGAAAGAGCACATAAAGCCTTCTTATCTCCTACTTTTTCCTTTATATCTGCTATGGTTTCCTTTGCAAAACTTCCCATAGTCCAATCTTGTTTTGCTTTACATATTTCAAATAAAAAGTTTTCTATAATTTCTCTACCAAAATCCGTATGCTGTACTTCAGGATGGAACTGAACTGCATAAACTTTTTTATCTTCATTTTTAATAGCTGCTGCTGGACATGTATCTGATTTTGCAGTAATTTCAAATCCCTCTGGAGCTTCCTCTATATAATCAGTATGACTCATCCAACATTTCATTTCTTTATTTATATTTTTAAACAATCCTTCTTTGTCAATGATATCTAAATTAACTCTACCGTATTCTCTAGTATCAGCTCTGCTTACTCTACCATTAAAAGTTTGAGCTATATATTGACCTCCGTAGCATATTCCCAATATGGGTAAATCTAAATCAAATATTTTCTGGTCTGCCTTAGGTGCTTTTTCTCCGTAAACAGAAGCAGGTCCTCCTGAAAGAATAATTCCTTCTGGTTTTTTATCTTTTATTCTGTCTATACTTGCATTGTATGGTAATATTTCACAGTATACATTTGCTTCTCTCACTCTTCTAGCAATCAATTGACTGTATTGAGCCCCAAAATCTAAAATTAATATCATTATATTGTTCTCCTTATTCTTCTACTAAATACTTACGCTGTAATTTGAAGATTCTTTTGTTATTTGTATATCATGAGGATGACTTTCCTTTAAACCTGCTCCTGTAATTCTAACAAATTGAGCATAGTTAACCAAGCTTTTTAGGTTCTTTGATCCGCAGTATCCCATTCCTGCTCTAAGACCACCAACCATTTGATATATAACCTCTGATAAAGGCCCTTTGTAAGGCACTCTGCCTTCAACACCTTCAGGTACAAATTTCTTTACATCATCTTGGAAATACCTATCCTTGCTTCCCTGATTCATAGCTCCTTCAGAACCCATACCTCTATATACCTTAAATCTCCTTCCCTGATATAAAACAGTTTCTCCAGGACTTTCTTCTGTTCCTGCAAACAAGGAACCTATCATTACAACACTTGCACCTGCTGCCAAAGCCTTCGGTATATCTCCTGAAAACTTAATACCTCCATCTGCAATTATTGGTATATCATATTTATCTGCTTCTTCTGAACAATTATAAATTGCTGAAAGTTGAGGAACACCAACACCTGCCACTACTCTTGTTGTACAGATAGATCCAGGACCTATCCCAACCTTTACACAATCAGCTCCAGCTTCTGCTAAAAATCTAACGCCTTCAGGAGTAGCCACATTTCCTGCTATTATTTGAGAATCCGGATATTTTTCTTTGATTTTTTTAACTGTATCAAATACACCTTGAGAATGACCATGAGCCGTATCTACTACTATAACATCTGTTTTAACCTTTATTAGTGCATCCACTCTTTCCATAACATCTTTAGTTACACCAACTGCAGCCCCTACTAAAAGTCTTGATTTACTATCTTTTGCAGCATCAGGATATTTAATAGACTTTTCAATGTCTTTGATAGTTATTAAACCTGCCAAGGTACCCTCATCGTATACTAATGGAAGCTTTTCTATCTTGTGCTTTTTCATAATCGAAAGAGCATCTTCCATACTTATATCTTCCTTTGCAGTAATTAAACTTTCTTTTGTCATAGCATCATCAATTTTTTTCTTTAAATCCGTTTCAAACCTTACATCTCTATTTGTTATTATACCGATTAGTTTTCTATCTTCGTCAACAATTGGTACTCCAGATATTCTGTATCTGCTCATAAGTTCTAAAGCATCTTCTACAAGATGATCAGGTGATAAAAAAAATGGATCCGTTATAACCCCGTGTTCAGACCTTTTTACCTTATCTACCTCTAGAGCCTGTTCCTCTATGGACATATTTTTATGTATAATCCCTACGCCACCTTCTCTCGCCATAGCAATAGCAAGTCTTGCCTCTGTTACTGTGTCCATACTTGCACTCATGATTGGTATGTTAAGTTTAATTTTTTTAGTTAGATTTGTTTTAATATCAACATTTTTAGGTAAAACATCAGATTTTGCTGGTAGCAAAAGCACATCATCAAATGTTAAACCCTCTCCAGTAAACTTCTCCATTTATTAATTCTCCTTTCATTTATTAATACCTATAACTCAATTTCTTATAAATCTAATTTTATATAAATTATCAAAAAATAACAAGTATGTCAACATTGTTTAATAGTGAATTAGTGATGAACTTATTGATATTTTAATAAAAACTGATATAATTGAACTAATAAAATAGGAAAGGACGATTTTAATGGATAGAAAAGTTATAGTTGATAGTTGTGTTGACACAAATAACGAAATAAAAGATTATTTTGATACAGTGCCACTATCAATTCTTATAGATGATGAAGAATTTATAGATGAAAATTTAGACCAAGGTTTTTTAATAGAAAAACTAGCTGAAGCAAAGGATAGTATAAAAACAGCTTGCCCTTCTCCAGAAAAGTATTTAGCTATAATGAAAGAATACAAGGAAAGCTTTATAGTAACCTTATCTTCAAAATTAAGCGGCTCATACAATAGCGCTTTGTTAGCATCAAATATGCTTTTAGAGAAAGGTAGCGATGAATTTACTCATGTATTTAACTCTAAAAGTGCAAGTTCAGGACAAACTTTAATAGCACTAAAAATAAAAGAATTATTAGACAAAAATATAAATAAAGAAGAAATAATTGAAACTACTAACGAATATATCAAAAAGATGCAAACACTATTTGTTCTTGATTCATATGAAGTTCTGAGAAAGACCGGAAGACTAAGCAATATTAAAGCTGGACTGCTAAATATACTTCATATTGCCCCGATTATGGGTTCTACAGACGAAGGTGATATCAAAGTAGTAAAAAAGGTTAGAGGCAACAAAAAAGCTCTTAAAAGCCTTGTGAATATTATAAGCAATTACGATGTTGATTATCCAAATACAGTCCTAGGTATCTCCCACTGTAATGCAGCTGAAAAAGCAGATATGTTAAAAAAAGATATCGAAGAAAGATACAACTTTAAAGACATTAAAATATTTGAAACAAGAGGTATTAGTACGGTATATGCAAGTGATGGTGGAATAGTACTATCATTCTAAAAATTCAATAAAAAAAAGTTCTCTTTTAGAAGAGAACTTTTTTTAATATTTCTTAAATTATTTTTGAACAGGTGCTTCAACTGGACAAACACTTGCGCAAGCTCCACAATCTATACAAGCGTCTTCATCTATTACATAAATATCTTCACCCGCACTTATAGCATCAACAGGACACTCAGGTTCGCAAGCTCCACAGCTTATACATGAATCATTAATTACATATGCCATCTAGTACACCTCCTTTTACAATATTTCACAATAAATATTTTAACATTTTTTATTGAATTATTAAAGAACTTTTTATACGACTTTTATTTCATCAACTTCAAATATTTTAATCTCATCAAGATTTTCTTTTTCAGATTTAAATTTAACCTTAACTCTACACATAAGAGTATTAACTCCAATAACAACTCCTATACCATCTTCTGTTTTTACTCGATTTCCCACGTCTGGTAAAACTTCATTGTTTTTTTGATAGGTTTCATTCTCATAATTTAAACAGCACATTAATCTACCACATATTCCGGAAATTTTTGCTGGATTAAGGGATAAGTTTTGCTCTTTTGCATTTTTAATCGATACAGGCTTAAAATCTCCCAACCATGATGAACAGCACATTCTACGACCACAAGGACCTAATCCACCAATCATTTTAGCTTCATCTCTTACACCTATCTGTCTAAGCTCTATTCTAGTTCTAAATATTCCTGCTAAATCTTTAACCAGTTCTCTAAAGTCTATTCTACCATCAGCTGTAAAATAAAAAATTATCTTATTGTTGTCAAAGGTATACTCTACATCTACAAGCTTCATTTCCAAACCATGTTTTTCGATTTTTTCTAAACAAATACCAAAAGCTTCGTTTTCTTTTCTTTTATTTTCTTTATTCTTATCTTTGTCATCCTCGGTAGCTATTCTAAGAACCTTTTTTAAAGGTTGATATACTTCATCTTCTGATACTAATTTCGCTCCTACTACCACCTGACCAAACTCTATTCCTCTAGCAGTTTCAAGTATTACATTATCCTGGTCTTTTATGAGTTTTCCATCAGGGTCAAAATAGTATATCTTTCCTGCATCCTTAAATCTTACTCCTACTACTTTTATCATCTATTTTAAACCTCCTGTATTTTAAAAAGCATATTATCTATAATTAGGTTGTAATTTACATTTTTATTAAAATCATCATAAGTTTTTTGTACGACATCATAAATTTCTGCTAATCTAATTGAATTTTTTCCTCTACTGTGTTTTTTTAAAATTTCTATTTTATCACTGTTAACAATCATACCACTAATATTTTCTTTTTCAAATAATACATCTCTAAACCAAACTATAAGTATATCAAGAATTTCATCTATATTGTCTTTCCTGTCCTTAAAATATTTTTCGTAGTCGAATATCACACTTTTACCATTTTCAAAGATTTTATCTACTATATCTACTATTTCATCTCTATATATTAAAGTTTTATCTTCTCCTTTGGAAATTTTCAAAGCTTTATATACATTTCCTTTAGAATATCCCGATAGCAGTTTAGCTTTTTCTTTTTCTATTTTATATTCTTCTATCAGAATTTTTTCTACTTCTCTATGTCCCAACATATCAAAATTTATAATTTGACACCTTGAAACTATAGTATCTAAAAGCAAATCTCTATTGACTGTAATCATTATTATTATAGTATCTTCAGGCGGTTCTTCCAAAGTTTTCAAAAAAGTATTTGCTGCCTGCAGTGTCATTTTATGGCTATCATCTATAATATATATTTTCTTTTTTGATTCATATGGCTTCATATATATACTACTTTGAAGCTCATCAATATCCTTTCTTTTTATACTATTCTCATCTAATTTAAGAATATGTATATCGGGATGACTATCTGCATTTGCTTTTTTGCAAGAAGAACATATTTCACAGGGTTTTTCCTCTGAGTTTTGACATAGAATTAGCTGGGCAAACACCTTTGCTACTTCCAACTTTCCTATGTTTTTTGGACCTTCAAATATATACCCATGTGTTAGATTATCTTTTTTTACAGAATTAGTCAAATAATACTTTATCCTGTCCTGTCCTACAACACTATCAAACTGCATAATAACTCCCATTATAATTTTATAAAATCATCAACCTCAACTATAAATACTGTAGCTCCACCTATTTTTACATTTATTGTTCTAGATACAAAACCACTGGAACTTGTATATGCATTTGGAACTGCTGCTGTTGTAACCTTTTCTCTTGTTTTGCATTCTTCTTTAATTATTTCTAAAACTCCATCAACTTTTTCTTTCTCAACACCAATTAATAGTGTTGTATTTCCAGAACTTAAAAATCCTCCAGTAGAAGCTAATTTTGTAAGCATATAATTCTTTTGCCTTAATTTTTTAACTAATTTATGGGAATCTTCATCCTGTATCACAGCTATTATTAGTTTCATTATTACTTCCTCTCCAATATTTTATTTATTAAAACTTTTACATCATCATATATTTCTTCTTTAGATCTATCTGCATCAACTTTTGATATCTCTGGAAATATTTCTATTATTTTTTTATATCCCTGATACACTTCTTGGTGAAAATTTATATTTTCAATTTCTAACCTATCTAATTCACCATCATTTTTCTTTCTCGTAAGAGCTTTTTGGGGATCTATGTCTAGAAATATTACGAGGTCTGGATAAACACCTTGTATAGCAAATTCATTAAAATACTTTACTACATCTATTCCCAACTTTCTTCCTATTCCCTGATAAACAATACTGCTGTAGTAAAATCTTTCACAAATTAGGTCTTTTCCTGATTCAATAGTAGGCCTTATTTTTTCGCTAACATGTTGAGCTCTAGAAGCTGCATAAAGTAAAGCTTCTGCTTCATTTCCCATTTCTTCATTACCTACGTCTAATATTATATCTCTAATTTTTTCACCAATATTTGTTCCTCCTGGTTCTCTTGAAAACTCTATTTTATGTCCTTTCAACTTTAAATATTCTGCCATAAAATTTGCTAAACTACTTTTACCAGAACCATCTGGTCCTTCTAATACAATAAATAACCCTCTATCCAAATCAGTCATCCTTTCCCTTAAGTATGGATATGCAATTTTCTTCTATACCTAAAATTTCTATATTTTCTCTTATTAATTTTTTTAAATACTTTACATGTTTTTCTATTATAATTTCTCCAGGACATATTATAGGTATACCTGGTGGATATGGTATTATAAAATCACCACTGATTCTATTCTCACAATCTTCTATATCTATTTTAATTTTTTCAGAATAAAAAGCCTCTCTCAAAGACACTTCTTTTTTTGGTTTGTATACCTGAAATTCTAATGATTGATATTCTTTTGTTTTCTCATTACAGGTAATCTCACTAACTGAATCAAAAATATGTCTAATATCATCTAGACTATCACAGGGACTCACATAGGCCAAATCATAAACTATATCCCAAAGCTCTGTATAAATACCATAATGATCTCTCAATATCTTTTCTGTTTCTGATCCCGTAAAACCTTTTTTATATAAATTTATAAGCAGTTTGCTTTCATCATATCTACATTTAAAAGCATCTTCTATTTTTTCTTTACTTATGAAAATGTCTTCTTTGTCTTTCTTAAGAAATCTAATTTCTTCCAATATATTATCCAGGTTTTTGATACCTTTTTTCATCATATAATCTAAAGCTATATCCACTGAAGACATTAGTATATAGCTTGGGCTGGAACTTTGAAGCATTTTTAAAAAAGATTCAAGACTTCCTACATCTACTCTATCACTACAAACGTGCAAAGCTGAAGTTTGTGTGAAAGCAGGCAAAGTTTTATGTAAGCTCTGCACAACTATATCCGCTCCTAAATCTTCTGCTCCTTTAGGAAGCTTCTTTGAAAACTTTAGATGAGCCCCATGAGCCTCATCTACTATTAGAAGAGCATTGTTTTCGTGACTAATCTCTGCTATTTTTTCTATATCGCTACATATTCCATAATAGGTTGGATATGTTACTACTACTAGTTTTGCTCTATATTTTTTGATAATATTTCTAAATTTTTCTACATCAATAGGTTCTTTTATATGAAGCTCTTTGTTATAATCCGTCCATATGTACTCGGGATTTAAGTCTCCCAATACCAGTGAATTATATACAGCTTTATGACAATCTCTTTGGATTATAACTTTATCCTTAGGCATACTCTGAGAAAGTATTGCTGATTGCAATCCTACTGTAGAACCGTTGATTAAAATATAGCTTTTTTTAGTATGGTAAATATTACTTAATCTTTTCTGTAAACTTTTAATTATTGTCTTTGGATTGTGAAGATTATCCGTACCTTCAACTTCCGTAAAATCTATACTAAGTAAGTTTTCTCCAAAATCTCCAAAAATTTCTTTCTTCCCTTTATGACCAGGCATATGATATCTATATTTATCTTTTCGAGCTATTTCTAATAATTCTTTATAGAATTCCAAATCATCCACCTCAAGAATTAAGTTTTCTTTCAAGTATTCTATTAATCCTTTCATTAGGATTAAATATAAATCTATACTTTTTATCACCTTTATAATATTCACCAAATTTAGTAGTTTCCCTAGCTTCCCCATATATAAAGTAATAAGTGTTTGAAAGCTCAGTGTCTACATCAAGTTCCGAGGCACTATCATATTTTATTATATCTTTAATAGGAACTTCTAAAATAATGTGTTCTCTTTTTCCTAATTTCCTGCCAAAAGCCAGATAGTTTTCTGTAAGCAAATATATATATACATAAAGTATTCTTTCAACTACTAAATATATTATTATACCGAAAACAACTAAAAGCAATATGGATATTAAATTCTTCATATCATTTAGATTATTAGTAAGGGTTATAAGAATATTTAAAAAAACAATAAGAACAATCCCTGAAACAATCATAAATGCAAGAGATTTTCTTCTTTTTCTTAAAATCTGAACAATAGCTTTTGTTCTATCCAAAATTCTGCCTCCTATTTATATCTGTCGAAATAATCGTCTTTATTTTTACTATAAATTTTTTTCTTCTGTTTTATTTTTTGATTTCTCTTTTTTACTACTTCTTTGTTTGTATGAATTGTCTCTACCCAAAGTATCAGCATAAACGCCGAAACAATAAAAACATATATTCCCAAAACTATATAACTTAACATATATCATCATCTACCTAAATTATTATATCATATTATACATTATTAACATTAGTATATAAAGTATTTTCTACTTTACCTTTCCCTCAACATTTTTATTTAAAACTTTATCTTCTCTTTTTTCTATTAGTGCTGCTAAAATAACTGCAGTCAAAATAAACAAACTCCCTAGGATATGCTGGGGGAAAAGAACCTCCTTTAATATAAGAACTCCAACTATTAAAGAAGTCAGTGGTTCAAAAGTGCTTATAATAGCAGCTGTTACAGTATTAATCCTTTCAAGACCCTTTTTAAAAGTTACCGTACCTATAAGAGATAAAATAGATAATATTACAATAAAAAAATAACCCTTTGTAGTGATATTAAATGTCATTTTATTAGTTATTATACTAAAAAATATAAAATAAAAAACATTGTAAAAAGATACGTAAAAGACTAGGGCATAAGAACTTATTTTCTTCAAACTTCCAGTTCCTACTACCAAGATATAATAAGCATAAAGCACTCCCGATCCAACTGCCAGTACCAAACCTATCAAGGTAATATCCCCTGAACTCCCGTAACCGACTATAAAATATATCCCTGTAAAGGCAATAATTAAAACAACTACTTTATAAATATTGACCTTGTTTTTATAAAACAAAACCCCTCCTACCATGACAACTAAAGGGTAAACAAAATGTAGAGATGATGCTATCCCTGTAGGCATATAGTGAAAGGACATAAGTAAAGTATAATACATTAGTCCGTAACCTAAAAAGCTAACCTTTATCATATCAATCTTTTCTTTTTTATTTAATTTTATACTTATATTTTTCTTTTTTATATAAACATAAAGAAACAAAGTTGCAAATATACATCTTGCAAGTATATAAGTCATTTCATTAAAACCGTTAGCAAAAGACAATTTTGCAAAAAAGGGAGTAAACCCAAATATAACAGCTGCAAAAACTACATAAACTATCCCTCTTATTTTATCCATATTATCCTACCTATTTAAAAGATTCTCATTCTTTACATTCCTAAGCTGTGCAAATTCCAGTATTTCTTTTACTATATTTACTTCTTTTTCATTCTCACCTTCTAGTGATTGATTATCTTCTATCTTAATCAATATCCTATCCAAAGTATTGTAATCTATACCCAAGGCATATTCATCATCTATTCCGGGAGCAATATCCGGAGTAGGTTTTTTTTCTAGAATTTTCCCCGGTATCTCTAAGTACTCACCTAATTTTTGAACCTGAGTTTTATACAAATGAAGTATAGGATCCATATCGCTGGATTCATCTCCCCATTTTACATAAAATCCAGTTTTCATTTCCGTCTTATTTGTAGCCCCAACTATACCATAACCTCTTTTTTCACCTTCTAGGTATAGATAAGACATCCTTAATCTGTGCTTAACTCTGTAATAAGCTAAATTTTTTCTATTTTCATCTCCACCAGAATTCTTTAAATCTTTAATATATGGACTCTCAACATTTTCCCATTGTTTCTTAGCATATCTTTCTTGATACTTTCTAGGAATAATCTTGGCAGGTGGCTTCATTTTATATACATCCATTTTCCTAAGAACTGGTGATAAATCTATCACCTTATACTTTATCCCAAGATATTCACAGACCATTTTCGAATCTTTTAAAGTACCTTTATATGAGTCTCTTTCAGGCATCAACAGTCCAAATACTCTATTTTTACCTAAAGCATCTACTAGAAGCTTAGCAGTCACCGTAGAATCGATTCCTCCACTTATTCCTATTATAACTCCTAAATATTTATATTTTTTAAATTCACTTTTAATGAATTCTACTATTTCTTTTCTGATTTCTTCCACTAATTTTATCCTCCCAAATTATAATAAAATTTTCTTTAGTAACACCTTACTAATATTAACATTTATTAGTTAAAAATCAAATTAATTAAATGTTATTTGTCTTGAAAAGAAAATCTTACTATTATATACTTTATTATATTATAACAAAAGGACGAAATAATGAAAAACACAAATCATATAAATAAAAAAGACTTATTAAAATTTATAATAATATCTTTATCAGGACTTCTTATTTTTACAGCTAAGATTATTCCAGGATCAGATAAAACAATACTTCTTTTTATAATAAACGGCTTTCAAGATTTAGTTTCTGAATACTTTGCCTATATTACTATGGTTTTTACATTTTTTGCTGCATTATTTAGCATAATAGTTAAATTTTGGAAAAAATCAAAGATAAGCAGTTATGAATTTATGAAACGTAATTTTAATATAAGCTACACTCAGCTTTTTATTAGACTCTCTGCTTTTTCACTTTCTCTCCTATATGTTTTTAGAAGAGAAATACCTCTTGAAACTATAAATCAATCCAGTGGTGAATTAGTAGAAATGTGTGGAAGTATTATTGTTTTTATAATTGGAGCAAATATGTTTTTACCTTTGCTTAGTGATTTTGGACTAGCTGAATTTTTGGAGGTTATTTTAACTAGAATTATAAAACCTCTTTTTAAAGTTCCTGCTTACGCTGTTATGAGTATAATTACAGCATTCTTTGTAGGTTCCACTATGAGTATGTTTCTTACAGGAACCCATCTTGAAAAAGGTATATATAACAAGCAGGAGTCTCTAAAGATAATGACAGCCTTAGCTGTCCCATCTATACCTACTTGCTTACTTTTCTGGGCTCTTTTTGGAGATACTGCATACTTTGCTACCTACTATTTAATAGTTGTATTAGTTTTTTTTACTGTAGCTTTAATATTGGTCCGCATTCCTCCTCTTTCAACAAAAAGCACAGATTACCTAGTTCCTAAAAAAACAGAGGAATTAAAAAAAGGAAATATTTTTAAAAGAGCCTTAAGTAAAGCTTCAAATAAAGCGAAAATAGCTAAATATAAACCATCTAAAAATATAAAATCCGTACTCAGCATTTTACTATCTTTTATACCATTTCTAATAGCCTTAGGTACTTTTTCCGTATATATTATAAATAATTTTTCTATAATAGATACACTTTCATATCCTTTTGCTTTATATTTAAAGTTTTTTGGAATAGAAGAATACATCCAAGCTGCACCTACATTTATTCTAAACTTTGTAGATCTAGCAATGCCTGCCATAGTTCTCAAACATATACCATCTTTAGAAACTAGACTGATTATGGGAGCTATTTCAATAAATATCATATTATTTATCGCTTCAATACTTATTATTACATCTTTTAAAAACCTTACAAACATAAAGGAACTACTCAGTATAATGTTTATAAGGATAATACTGTTAGTTCCTATTGCTGTACTTTGGGCTAAGATAATTATTTAGAATATTATCCACTTAAACCAATTCTCATTATCCATCTGAGGGTAATCTT
>Ga0102941_1001086_pt1 | contig 12761 bp, 9 predicted proteins | sample SalPonR2_C_D2_MG_FD_79281 | JGI IMG/M metagenome (GOLD analysis project Ga0102941, IMG submission 79281) | Salt pond soil microbial communities from South San Francisco under conditions of wetland restoration - Salt Pond MetaG R2_C_D2_MG | ecosystem: Environmental > Aquatic > Marine > Intertidal... | reverse complement strand
TCCTTATTGAACAGAGGAATCCATGTATCGTTACGATCTTGAAAAAAAAAGCTGGCATTGTTTTTATAGTTTACTGATTGTGTTGCTGATTCATTCAAATTCTCTTGGCCAACAGAGAGAAAAAACTACTGACTATTCATCTCCGATTCAGCAATATATATACCCAACGACTTTAGAAGGGCAAGAAGACGCTTTGCTGTCAAACCCTCTAATGGAAAGATTTAAAGTATCAAGGAAAGAACTATCAAATGACCCATATCGCCCCATATATCATTTTGTAAATCCAGAAGGGAATTTAAACGACCCGAACGGGTTTAGTTTCTGGAATGGAAACTGGCACCTTTTTTATCAGGTCTATCCTCCCGAAGATCCTCGCCAACACTGGGGCCATGCTGTCAGTAAAGATTTGGTTCACTGGCGGGATTTGCCTCTGGCTATCTATCCTAATCCCGAACGAGCATCTTATTCAGGTTCAGCTCTCGTGGAAGAAGATCGCGTGATTGCCCATTACCACGGTACAGAAGTTGGTAACTTGGTTGCGGTATCTGATGATCCACTCTTATTAAATTGGGAAAAACTAACGGGGAAAGCTGTCATACCCATGATGAATCGCGATTCGGTACTGTTTGATGGAGAGCCTGATCCGCACCATGTATATGATCCATTCATCTGGAAAAAAAACGGTACCTATTACTCTATTTCAGGATGGAGAGATCGTCACGAAACCAGCAACAGGCTTTACGCTACAGCTGAACTCTACAAATCGACTGATTTAGAAAACTGGGAGTATGTGCATCCTTTCGTAGAAGGGGCGGAACTTTTTACTATGCCGGATGATGATCTTGCTTGTCCTTATTTTTTGCCTATTGGCGATCGTTATATACTTCTCTTTTTCAGTCATTTTAGTGGTGGGCAGTATATGCTGGGTGATTATGATACAGAACGTGACAAATTTATACCCACATCACACGGCTTCCTTAATCATGGTCCGGTTCGCCCTGGTGGTGTACATGCTCCTTCAGCAACCGCAGATGGTAACGGTGGCGTCATTAACATATTCAATATAAATGCGCCAAGAATCAATCCATCAGAAGGATGGAACCAGATTATGTCATCACCAATGCGGCTAACTCTTAGTGATTCAAATGAACTGGATATTGAACCGGCCGGAGATTTTGAATCACTGAGATACGATCATCAGACAACAGGCAAAATGACTCTTCCTGCAAATGAAGAAATTGTTTTAGATAAGATTAGCGGTAATGCGATGGAGATCAAGGCGGAAATTGATCTCCAAAATGCCCAGTATGTAGAGCTAAACGTTTTGCGATCACCAGACAAACAAGAGTACACACGCATTACATTATATAATAGAACCGGTTTTACTGAACGGGATACAGGAAGGCAAAACAGTATGCTTACCATTGATTCGGGTAATTCTTCTGTAAGGTCAGATGTTCAGGCTCGTCCGCCGGAAAATGCACCTTTGTACCTTGAAGAGGATGAAAACCTCAAACTGAGAATTTTTATTGATAAAAGTGTGGTAGAAGTGTATGCAAACGGCAAACAGTATGCTGCAGTGAGGGTATACCCAGGCCTTGAAGAAAGTACCGGTGTATCCATTCGGTCACAAGGTCAGGATAGTGAACTCATTTATCTTGACGCTTGGCAAATGCAAAATACCTGGGATATAACGATAGATGAATGGAAAGAAAATCCAGTTTGGCAAGCAGAAGATTAACATCAATAAAATGTAGAACCTGATATGAAATACTATCAATCAAAGGGGTCACAATTTAGATACTATAAATTTAACTTTTAATTTTAATGTCAATGAACACTTTAAACCAGTTGCTTTTATTTGGAACACTTGCACTATCGCTGATATTCATTCAAACCGCATGCGATCAGCCTGAAAATGATTCTGATTATGATGCTGATTTAATCAATCAGCATATGGATACTGATGTAACATTCAACGAGCGTTACAGGCCGCAGTATCACTATACCCCAAAAATGAATTGGATGAATGACCCTAATGGTTTGGTTTACTATGAAGGAGAATTCCATCTATTTCATCAATATAACCCATTTGGAAATCGTTGGGGCTATATGAGCTGGAATCATGCAGTTAGTGACGATATGATACATTGGGAACATCGTCCTGTAGCAATACCTTATGGTAAAGAGGAAGAAGAGGGGATTTTTTCAGGAAGTGCTGTTATTGATCATGATAATACTTCCGGGTTTGGAAATGGGAGTCGGGCACCCCTTGTAGCTATCTATACCAGCCACTACACCCGTGATGACGGTTCAACATGGCAGGCACAATCACTTGCCTATAGCACCGATGGAGGAGAAACATTTCAGAAATATGATGGAAATCCGGTTTTGGAATATGATGACCCTGATTTTCGTGATCCCAATGTGAAATGGCATGACGAAATTGGCCGATGGGTTATGGTGGTGGCACTTCCTCAACAACATAAGGTGCAGTTTTACGCGTCCGACAATCTGATCGATTGGGAATACTTGAGTGATTTTGGGCCGACTGGAGCGACAGGTGGCATCTGGGAATGCCCCGACATGTTTCCGATTGCGGTGGATGGCGATCCTGAAAACATTAAATGGGTACTGCACGTGGATATGAATCCTGGCGCAATTGCAGGTGGTTCTGGTTCTCAGTTTTTTGTAGGAGACTGGGACGGCGAGACATTCACAGCCGATGAATCCATCTCAGGCGGCGATGTAATCTGGGGTGATTATGGCACTGATTATTATGCGGCAATTTCCTGGAATAATTTACCGGAAGAGGATGGGCGTAGAATCATGCTTGGCTGGATGAGCAACTGGTTGTATGCCAACGACATTCCCACCGATCCGTGGAGGAGTGCGATGGCTGTGCCCAGAACAATTCACCTAGAAACCATAGAAGAGAATCTCAAGTTGGTGCAAAGACCAGTTGATGAACTTCAGACTCTTCGTGAAAACCATGTGTTTGCAGATAACATAAGTATTACAGACGAAGCACAATCACTTCAAGACCTTGGTATTTCTGGAAAATCGTATGAGTTTGTGGTTGAACTGGAACCCGGTGATGCTAACGTCGTTGGTTTTAAATTACGGGAAGGGGAAAATGAAGAAACCTTGGTTGGATATGATGCAGTTGACGGAACAGTGTTTGTTGACAGAACGAATTCTGGGGAGGATGATTTTCATGAAGATTTTGCACAAAGAAATGATGCTCCGGCACGATTAATTGAAGGGAAAATTAAACTTCATGTTTTCGTAGATTGGTCTTCTGTTGAAGTATTCGTAAATGACGGCGAAGCAACAATTACAAATAGAATATTCCCAGATCCTGACAGTCAAAATATATCATTCTATGCAGAAGGTGGTAATGCATCTGTAGATCAATTAGACTTCTGGACATTAAATTCCATCTGGGGTAATTAATCCAAAATTCAGTAAGAAGTGCATTCAAATAAATCATCTGATGATGGAGTGGAAAAGAACACTCCTTCAAATAATTCAATCCAAAAAAAGAAGAATAAAAATAAGAAAAACTCAACGTTGAAAGATCTTGAGAAAGCAACCGGCGTCTCAAAGTCAACAATATCAAGGGTTTTTAATAATCCTGAGAAAGTAAAAAGTTCAACTCTGAAGCTTGTAAAAGAAAAAGCAGATGAATTGGGATATCAGCCAAGCCGGGTTGCCCAAAGATTGCAGGCAGGACAGGGAAAAGCAAAAGTTATTGGCCTGATCATTCCAGATATTATGAATCCATTTTTCGCAGAAATAACCCGCGGTATTGAAGATGTTGCTTTAAAAAATGGCTATGCCCTGATACTGAATAATTCAAACGAAAATTTAGAAAGACAACAACTATGTTTGGACACTCTGCGAATGGAAGGAGTTGATGGTATTATATTACCGCCGGTCATTGAAGATGATGAATATGTAAAAGATCTTATTGAAAATGGTCTGAATATTGTATGCATAGACAGAGTAATTAAAGGCGCAGCTGTAGATTCCATTCTTTCAGACAACCGAAAAGGCGCTTATATCGCTGTTTCACATCTCATAGAGTTAGGTCATCATAGAATTGCTTACATCGGAGGGATTCCCTCAATTTCTACAACAAAAGAGCGTCTGAATGGATACAGGGAGGCTTTTGACGATCATGATATAACTGTAGATGAAGACCTTATATTTATTGGAGATTCTAAACAGGAAAGCGGCGAAAGGTTAACCGAACAGCTTTTGAAAATTGAAAACCCGCCCACGGCAATATTTACTGGTAATAATATGACGACTTTGGGGGCGTATGTAGCTTTGAATCGACTTAAAGTTTCTGTTCCCAATGAAATTGCTCTGGTAGGGTATGATGATGTGCCATGGGCTGCTGCATTGAATCCCCCACCAACAGTGGTTGATCAGTCTGCTTATGAGATTGGTCGTCGATCAGCTGAAATGCTTCTTTCAAGAATTAAAAACCCAGAAAGTTCAACCGTAAAGTTAATGTTGGAACCAAAGTTTCTCGTCAGAGAATCATGTGGAGCTAAGATGAAAAATAGGGTATGAAAAAATTTAGTGCCATATGTATTGGAGAAATATTGTGGGATTCAATGCCTTTAGGGCTTTTTCTCGGGGGAGCACCTTTTAATGTCGCTTATCATTTAAATAAGCTTGGCGCTGATCTAAAGGTGGTTAGTTGCGTAGGGGATGACGAACTAGGTCATGAAGCCTTAAAAAGAATGTCATATAATGGATTGAGCAAGGATTTGATTCAGATAAACAATAAACAAAAAACTGGATTTGTTAGTGTTGATCTTGGGGCCGATGGCATTCCTGATTATACTATAAAAAAACCAGCCGCCTGGGATTTTATAACTCATACAAGAGAGTTACAGAAAGCACTAAACAAAGTAGATGTAATTGTTTTTGGTACACTTGCGCAGAGAATGGACACGTCAAGAAAAACCATAGAATCAATCCAATATTCATCTGCATTGAAAGTGCTGGATTTAAACCTTCGAACTCCTTTTGATAACAAAAATATAGTTTACTCATCTTTAAAAATGGCTGATTTCCTAAAAGTCAATATTGAAGAGTTGCATCAGTTAAAGGATTGGTTTGATCTACCCGCCGAAAATGAAAAAGCATTAGATAAACTTCTAAATATGTTTCAAATAAAATGCATAGCAATAACTCATGGGTCTGAAGGTGCTGAGTTTTATAATGGCTCTGATCACGTAAAAAGCAATGGAATACAAATAGATGTTTTGGATACAGTTGGATCGGGAGATGCATTTCTTGCAGCCCTAATAACCGGCTATATGAATCAGCTTTCAATACAAGAATGTATGCTTTATGCCAACAAATTGGGTGCATTTGTGGCTACATGTTATGGTGGAACACCTGACTATACTATACGGGAATTTAAAAATATTGAAACGTTACTGAATTAATAAATTTTGAAAACGAATTCATAAAGCATCAGATATACTAGATATGAAAAAACATAAAATTTTTTTCTGGGCTATAACCTCTGCATTAGGAGGCTTTCTGTTTGGCTTTGATACAGCAGTTATTTCCGGGGGGGAGCAGAATATACAGGCAATGTGGGAGCTTAGTGATATAAAGATTGGACAAACTGTTGCAATGGCTCTTTATGGTACAATAATTGGAGCACTGTTTGGCGGTATTCCCGCACAAAAGTATGGACGAAGAGCAACTTTGATTTGGATTGCCCTCCTTTTTCTGATTTCTGCGGTTGGCTCTGCTTTTGCACCGGAAGTATATACACTAATGTTTGCCCGATTTATTGGTGGATTAAGTATCGGGGCGTCGTCTGTTGTTGCGCCCATGTACATATCGGAAATAGCGCCTGCAGAGAAAAGAGGTAAATTAACAGCATTGTTTCAGTTTAACATTGTATTGGGAATTGTAATAGCATACTTCTCAAACTTTATGATTGGAACTGAGCACATAGAATCCTGGCGATGGATGCTTGGTGTTGAAATTATACCCGCAACTCTTTTTCTGATACTTGTGTTTACCATCCCGGAAAGTCCACGATGGTTAATTGTAGCTAAAAATAAAGTTCGTGAAGCAAGGGAAATCTTAAGGATTACAAACCCAGATACGGTTGATGAGTCAGTAAAGGCGATTCAGGCTTCTGATCTGAATCCGGGAAAAACAACACCACTTAGGGAATTTTTCAGCAAGCGGTTTCGATTTCCAATTATACTTGCATTCCTTTTTGCATTTTTTAATCAGGTATCAGGAATTAATGCAATTATCTACTTTGCACCTCGAATATTTGAATTAACAGGACTGGGTGCTGAAACCGCGCTGCTTTCAACTGTTGGCGTAGGTGTTACAAATCTTGTATTCACAATGCTGGGTTTATTATTAATTGATAAGTTTGGCCGTCGCTTTCTAATGTATATAGGTTCGTTCGGATATATTATCTCTCTTTCGGCTATTGCCTATGCATTTTTCACACAAGCATTTACAGGCTACATTGTACCGGTTTTAATCTTTGTTTTTATAGCCTCTCACGCTATTGGCCAGGGTGCTGTCATTTGGGTTTTTATTTCTGAGATTTTCCCAAACTCTGTTCGTTCCTTCGGTAATTCACTTGGTAGCAGTACCCATTGGATTTTTGCTGCTCTTATTGCCGGTAATTTTGTTTATATAGAGAGTATTTTCGGCGGAGGTCCCATATTTGCTTTCTTTGCTTTTATGATGGTTCTTCAGTTAATCTTTGTATGGAAGATTATGCCCGAGACTAAAAATATTACACTTGAAGAGATGGAAGTTAAACTAGGCATTAATGTTGATGAATTGGAAGATGTTATTTCAAAGGATAAAGCATGAATTTGTAAATTATCTTCCATCAAACACCCTACACATCATCACTTCTATTTCCCTGTCAAACATTTTCGGATCATCAACTGAAATAATCAGTTTGTACTAGCATTTCTTTTCCTATACGTATAACTGGACCTATTTATTGGGCATCACTTCAATATTGTCAAGGATACAATACCGAGTGAGCCTTTTTTTATATTTGCCGAAGTTGGAAATGGTACTTACCCAACTATTTAATCAGCGTCAACTTCTTAGTACTAGTAAAATCACCCGCCTGAATTCGGTAAATGTAAGCCCCACTTGAAAGCCCGGAGGCGTCAAAGGAAACCGTGTGCCATCCAGCAGATTGTTTACCGTCCACGAGGGTAGCCACTTTTTGGCCAAGCATGTTATAGACAGTGAGCTGAACCTCCGCTGCCTGTGGGATTCCGTAACGAATTTGAGTCGTTGGATTGAAGGGGTTGGGATAGTTTTGCTGGATGATGAATTCGACAGGAGCTTCTCCCAGCTCATTAGAAACGGTGGTCCCAATACTAAAAGTGAAAACGTCGCTCCAGTCTGATGAACCGCCGTCATTAGAGGCTTTGACGCGCCAGTAATAGTCTGATCCGTTGTCTAACATTTGGGAAGGAATAATAGTTGTTTCAGTTAAAGTAGAATCAGAGACAATGCTTGAAAAATCCTGATTATCCGCTAATTCAAAGATATAATCTTCAGCCCTTGCCGACTCGTTCCAACTAAATTCTGGCAATAATGAGGTAACGTCTGCTCCGTTACTTGGACTGACAAGCGTTGTTATTTCAGGCTGCTCCACGACAGTAGTAAAGCTCCATGCCTGGCTCCATTCAACATCTCCATCTGTCTGTGCAGCCTTAATTCTCCAGACATAGTCTTCAAAAGTATGCGTACCAAAGGTAAACGATCCTTTTAGCTTATCATTTTGATAGGGGTTTATTTCCTCAGACGTTAGGAATATGTAATAAGGATTTCCATTAAAGAATATCGAGGACTTATTTATAGTTTGTACTTGCAGGTAATACGTTGTACCTCCTCTTACATACAAAGGAATTTCATTGGAAGTTGAACCTTTTTCAATATAAATATCCTCAAATTTGGTGCCTTCCTGATTATATACATTAACCCGTGTAGCACCTCCTGAAGCAATTACATTAGGATTGTTGTTAGGCACCGGCTGAATTCCATTTAGGTAAAGGGTTTCATTATAGTACCCTACACCTGGGTCTGTTCCTGGCACATCAAAAGAATACCAAATCTCTGATTGATAATCGGGTAGCTTTCCTGTAGCAACTGCTCCAATTGACATCTTTTTATTTAATGACCGACTTGAGTTGCTCCCTGTAGCTTGTACAAGATTTACGTCACCAAATACAGATATAACAGTATCTATAGAAACTTCTTCAAAAGTTGATCCTCTAGCAATATTTAATTTAATCTGACTTACCTGATCAGTAATCGCCCATTCCAGTTTGACAGGTGAGTTTACAACGGCTTTATCTTGAGGGCTTAACAAGTCAATTGTACTTCTGGTAGTAAAGCTCCATATCTCGCTCCAGTCGCTTTCTCCCCCTTCATTGGAGGCTTTAACGCGCCAGTAATAAGGCGTATCATTATCAAGAGCTTGATTAACGACAAGAGACGTATCGGACAGAGTAGAATCCAAAGTAACGCCAGAGAAGTCCGATGCAGAAGAAAGTTGAAGCTGGTAGTCTACCGCCCGGTCACTGGGATTCCATTTAATTGTAGGGGTTGTAGCCACATAGGCTGCCTGATCAGCCGGAGAGCTTAAGATAACTGCAGGTGGAGCAAGTAAAACTGTTGTAAAACTCCACACGTCACTCCAGTCTCCTGTAAGACTTTTATTCTCATTAATTCCTCTTACTCTCCAGTTGTGAGTAAGAATTCCCTGAAGCTCTTCTGATGCAGTGAAAGATTCAGAACTGACCGTTGTATCTAAAACAACCGGGTCAGCCCCTTCAAACACCTGCAATTGATAGCGCGTTGCCAGTGTATCCTCTTCCCAACTGAAATTGGGTGCCAATGAAACATACTCTTCACTATTTGCCGGAGACATTAAAACTATGAGATTTGGTTTGCCAGGACATGTTCCCCAAATAGGTTTATTCTGTTCTGTTAATGGACTTGATGAAGAAAAGAGATATGGTTCAGTTGGAATGTTTTCCACACACCACTGGCCTAAGTTTTGGTTGAAGCTATCTGCAGCTGCAAACATTAAAGACATGTTTGCAACAGATGAAACATCCCAGTTCCCTATATCTTGATCGAAGTTATCTGCACTTTGGAACATCTTACTCATATTCATAACAGATGAAACATCCCAACTGCCTATATTCTGGTTGAAGTTACTTGCAGCTAAAAACATTTCACTCATATCTGTAACAGAGGAAACGTCCCAATCACTTATATCATGGTTGAAGTTATTTGCAACATAGAACATCTTACTCATATTCGTAACTGAGGATACATCCCAGCCTCCAATATCCTGATTAAAGCCTCTGTGTTGATCAAACATTGAAGCCATACGTGTAACAGATGAGACATCCCAATTGCCAATATCTTGATTGAAGTCACTTGCACCCCTGAACATAGCCCCCATAGTCTTTACTGAAGAGACATCCCAGCCTCCAATATCCTGGTTGAAACTATATGCAGATGAGAACATAGCCCCCATATTCGTTACAGATGAAACATCCCAACTACCTATATTTTGGTTAAAACTGTTTGCACTTATAAACATACCCCCCATATTCGTTACAGAGGAAACATTCCAACTACCTATATCCTGATTGAAGCCGGGGTTCCAACCAAACATTGAAGCCATATTCGTAACAGATGAAACATCCCAATTGCCAATATCTTGATTGAAGTTATCTGCACTTTGGAACATCCTATACATATTCCTAACAGAAGAGACATTCCAGTGGCTGATATCTTGATTGAAATTACTAGCATTTTTAAACATCTCAGCCATATCTTCTACAGAAGAGACATCCCAGTGACTGATGTCCTGATTGAAGTTACCTGCACTTTGAAACATCCTAGTCATATCTTTGATGCCACTTGTACAAGTTGTACTCGCATTTTCAGCAGTAATCTGATCATTTATTCGTTTGGTATAGCTAACCCCGAATAGAGTTCCTATATCTCCTACTTCTGCATTTTCACATTTTATGGTTACTCCGTTGTCATCCAGGTAGAAATTACTTTGCCCAAGGGAGAGATGAGATGAAAGAAGAGCTGGGAGAGTGAAAAGAAGAAACAATTGGACGCAAAGCACCCGAAAGAGAGATAAACTCATGATAAATAGATGATATTTTTGTTTATGGCGCTGTTTTTTTGACCTGCGCCAGTAATTTTAAGCCAGTAGAATTGTTTTATTATCGCCGGTAATATGAAAACTATTAGCGATTTTGAAAATGATAGGGTGATATTAGTTAATTCAAATCGATCTACTTCTGAAGGCAGGTCTTCCCTCCCGGAGATTCCAGTTAGTCAAACTGGCCCTTCTTTCGCCTGAAGCGGTAAGTTACATACCGTTGATATCCCACAATCTTCTATGACATTGGAACCAATGTTGTTTGTTCTAAAAAAGCTTCAAGCTAACTGCTTGAAGCCTCTAAGAAAGGAATTCTACTTTTTCCTATTCGTCGATATACTGTCACTCATATCGCTATAAGCCGTTCTGATTCCATCATCTGTTGCTGCGAAGTCAAACGTATCGTCTGAATCAATGCCGATTTTTTGGGCTTCAGAAAACGCATCCTGATTAGCTCCCAGGAAAATAAACTCCCATGAATAGGTTTCTTTTTGATGGCGTATCATGTCATTGATTTTTGATAAATCATATGACGTGCTTGCGTTCTCTTGTCCATCCGTCAAAATAGCAACAATCACGTTTTCAGGTCTGTATTCTTCCGGAGTGTTAGCTAATCTGCGGCCCGTAGAATCTTCAGCTTTGCCGATGGCATCAAGCAATGCTGTACTTCCTCTAGGGATGTAGTCTTTGTCACCGAGGGAGGTAACGTCACTCAGAGGTTTGTTTTAATGAATAAGATTGTACACTGTGTTGAACTGAATTAAAGTTAAGATAGCTTCTCCGGGCAGCTTTTTTTGCTCATCAAGAAACGAGTTAAAGCCTCCAATTGCGTCATTTTTTATAAGGCCCATTGACCCTGAACTGTCTATTATGCATATGATCTCTGATAATCCGTCTTTCATATTTTCTCCTTTTATGTGTGAATGGTTAAATAAGTAGCTTGAATTGATACCTGCAGTATATACAACGCGAGCGACACCATGGTGGCACGCTGGCTGTATCTGTAAGGATTGAATATTCTGTAATCGCATCCGGCTACATACTTCTTATACCCAAAAACCTCCTATTCTCACCTCAGGCCTCATTCTCCCGCTTTTCTTGGTATAAGAACAGTGTACAAAACCTATAACTAATGGAGACTTACATGTCTGAACTACTAACACAATGTGGATCTGAGCGGTGCTCAATTGAGCAATTGCTTGCGATCCCAGAACCCGAGAAGACCGAGACCTATACGCCGCTGAATCACTACGACTTTGCGGTCAATGTAAAGACCGATGCCTCGAATATGCTTCGGGACTTTAAGTTTGCAAAACAGGGTATGCACTCAGCTCTAACGGCAATAAGATGTTTGGCGTCCTATCGTATAGCAGTAAATCCACATAAGATGGCGATACCTTGCGCCTTTCAATAAGAATTAGAAACGCACACGATACCAGCATGAGCTGCGGAGTAGTGGTAGGAAGCTCGGTTTTGGTATGCGATAACCTCATGTTCAAAGTGGATCTTACCGTCCTTATAAAGCATACGGGGAACATGCACGAGGAGTTAATGGATTCGGTTGTTACAGCGATCTATAAATCCCAGTATCAGTATACTTAGCTGTGCTTCGACGCGGCCAGGATGATGGAAATTGCCCTGGACAAATTGCGATTGCTGCTTCATCCATCAAAACCGCGACAGACAAAAATGGACGAATCGATATTGTCCATGAGTAGTGGTTCATTTGGAAGTGATGGCCGATCAATTAAATGCATAAGAGCAGTAGAAACAGATCAAGAGTGCAGGTGGGAGACAGCAAATTCGTAAAATTGATACCATTTGACGTATCAGTTATTAAGCTGCAGGATTATTGTTTTTCCTCGGTGTATTCGGTGATAGTACATCAGCTATTTAACAACGGTACTGTAAATCCTGCTTAGATAACCAGATAGTTTATACTCATGGCTAAAACTGCGCCTCCGCGCCAGGGTTAATGCACCTTTTTTAATAGCATACGCAACAGCTAATGGAGTAATTTGCGGGGTGAACATCTCTTAAAAAAGAAAAAGGTGTCATCAATTGATTGTGTGTTTCACATATTCCTAACAAATCTGATTTATATTAATGCGTGGTCTTTGCGGAAGCGATCTTTGACAGAATTCATGCTGTCGCGAGACTGAACATCCTGTCGTGCTTTTTTACTCGACCCGATCTCAATCTCTCCCAGGCCTTGAATTCTGTTCAACGTCCGGTCTCTGCGAAGACTGCCGTATGTAATAATACGAGTCGACGACAACCAAAAAATAAATGAAATCGGAGTTTAACATGGGTAAGAAGAACAGAGAAAAACATGTCTACAGATTTGGTGGTGGAGAGGCCGACGGTGATCAGAGCATGAAAAAACTTTTAGGAGGTAAGGGAGCAAACCTGGCGGAGATGTCGACAATCGGCATACCTGTACCGGCCGGGTTCACAATCTCTACAGAAGCGTGCCACTACTATTCAGTTAACAACTCTGTCTGGCCCGAGGGGCTCAAGGAGCAGG
>Ga0102941_1001082_pt1 | contig 12770 bp, 13 predicted proteins | sample SalPonR2_C_D2_MG_FD_79281 | JGI IMG/M metagenome (GOLD analysis project Ga0102941, IMG submission 79281) | Salt pond soil microbial communities from South San Francisco under conditions of wetland restoration - Salt Pond MetaG R2_C_D2_MG | ecosystem: Environmental > Aquatic > Marine > Intertidal... | reverse complement strand
CGCTGAACTGCCCGCCGCCATCAATGACGCCGATATCCGGGCCATCATCGACCACCACAAGCTGGTTGGCGGCCTTGAGACCAAGGGCCCGATCGATATCCGCATCGAACCGCTGGCCTGTACCGCCACCTTGATGTGGAAAATGATCGGCAAGGACATGGCGCAGGCCCCGGCCTGGGTGAAGGGCACCATGCTCAGCTGCATCTTGTCCGATACGCTGGAATTCCGCTCGCCCACCACCACGCAAGAAGACCGCGCCATCGCCGAGGCGCTTGCCAAGGATCTGGGTGTCGACATCCCGGCCTACGCGGCAGAGCTTTTTGCGGCAAAATCCGATGTCTCGGCCTTTTCGGATGCCGAGTTGCTGCGCATGGATTCCAAGGCCTACGATGTCGGCGGCAAATCCTTCCGTGTCAGCGTTCTGGAAACCACATCGCCCGAGATCGTTTTGTCGCGAAAAGACAGCCTCGCGGCCACCATGCCGACCGTGGCCCAGGAAGACGGCGTCGATCAGGTGTTGCTGTTCGTCGTGGATATCCTCAACGAAGAAGCCACGCTGCTGGTGCCCAACGATCTGGTCAAACAGGTCGCCGAGAAAAGCTTTGCCACCGTTGTGGGGGACGCCGACACGGTCGTGCTGCCCGGTGTCGTCAGCCGCAAAAAGCAGATCATACCGAACCTCGCGCTCTGATTAGATGCCATATGAAGACAAAGGCGGCCTCACAGGCCGCCTTTTTTCTTGGCCATTTCATGCCGATGTCACCGGGCTGACGCAGATCATTGCACGCCCTGCCATCAAACAGGCGTAGTGTTCCCGTACACCAACGCAGGAGCTACGCCATGCCGATTCTCTTGGACCGCCGCACATTCTTGGCAACGACCGCCGGCTTCATCGCCCTCCATCCCTTTTCCGCCCGCGCCCAGAGCGGCCAGGCCCATCTGCGGATCATGGAAACCACGGACATTCACGTGCATGTCTACCCTTATGACTACTACGGTGACCGCCCCGTCGACACCGTTGGCCTTGCGCGCACCGCGTCGCTGATCAACGGCGTCCGGGCCGAGGCCACCAACTCCATCCTTCTGGACAATGGCGACTTCCTTCAGGGCAACCCGATGGGCGACTACATGGCCTATGAACGCGGCATGTCCGAGGGCGACAGCCACCCGATGATCGCGGCGATGAACACGCTCGGCTTCGATGCCTCGACCCTTGGCAACCACGAATTCAACTACGGCCTGACCTTCTTGATGAACTCGGTCTCGGGCGCGGCCTTCCCCGTGGTCTGCGCCAATGTGGCAAGCGAAATGGGCGCGACCCCGACCGACGACACCACGCTGTTGCCCCCCTACGTGATCCTCGACCGCGAGATCACCGATGGTGCGGGCGAAACCCACCCGATCCGCATCGGCATCATCGGCTTCGTGCCGCCGCAGATCATGACTTGGGACCGCCGCCACCTGGACGGCAACGTGCAGGCCCGCGATATCGTCGCCACGGCGCGCGCCTATATCCCCCAGATGCGCGAGGAAGGCGCCGAGATCATCATCGCCCTCAGCCATTCCGGCATCGGCGAGGCCGATCATTCCGACATGATGGAAAACGCTTCGGTGCCACTGGCCGGCGTCGACGGGATCGACGCGATCCTGACCGGCCACCACCACCGCGTTTTCCCGGGCCCCGACTATGCCGGCACGCCCGGTGTCGATGTCGAGGCCGGCACGATCATGGGCAAACCCGCCGTCATGGCCGGGTTCTGGGGCAGCCATATGGGCCTCGTGGACCTGATGCTGGAACGCGACGGCAATTCGTGGCGCATCGCATCCCACATGTCCGAGGCGCGGCCCATCTCGCGCCGCGAGGAAGACCGCTCGATCACCGCCCTGGTCGAAAGCGACGCGGCGGTTCTGGCCTCGGTCGCGGCCGAACACGACGCGACGCTGGCCTATGTCCGCGCCGAGGTGGGTCAGACAGACGCGCCCCTGCACAGCTACTTTGCGCTGGTGGCAGATGATCCATCGGTCCAGATCGTGTCGAACGCGCAGACCTGGTATATCGACCAGATGATGGTGGGCACGGAACACGAAGGCCTGCCCATTCTCTCGGCGGCAGCGCCGTTCAAGGCCGGTGGCCGCGGCGGGCCTGAATACTATACCGATGTCGCAGCCGGCCCCATCGCGATCAAGAACGTGGCCGATCTGTATCTCTATCCCAATACGGTGCGGGCGGTGCGCATCACCGGGGCCGAGGTGCGCGAATGGCTGGAACGCTCGGCGGGCATGTTCAACCAGATCACCCCCGGACAGCCCGATCAGGTCCTGCTGAACCCCGATTTCCCGTCCTACAATTTCGACGTGATCGACGGGGTCAGCTACCAGATCGATCTTGGCCAGGCGTCCCGCTACAACAATGACGGCGAGGTCGTGGCGCCCGATGCCCACCGCATCGTCAACCTCACCTACCAGGGCGCGCCGATTGATCCGGGCCAGGAATTCATTGTCGCCACCAACAACTACCGCGCCGGTGGCGGCGGCAATTTCCCGGGCGCCAGCCCCGCGACCACCGTCTTCGAGGGGCCCGACACAAATCGTGACGTGATCGTGCGCTATATCGTCGATCAGGGCACCGTCAGCCCCTCGGCCGATGCCAACTGGACCTTCGCGCCGATGGACGGCACGACGGTGTTGTTCGACACCGGCCCTGCCGCTGCCGATTTCATCGACGCGGTCGAGGGCGTCAACATCGAACCGGCCGGGGACGGCCCGGACGGCTTTGCTCGCTACCGCATCACCTTGTGATCCCGCGGCGGGACCGGCGGTCTTGCGCGCCGGTCCTCCTTTCTCCGTTTGTGAAATATCCCGGGGGGGCGGCGCCGCAGGCGACGGGGGGGCTGGCCCCCCTTCCCCCCTTGTCGTAGAGGTGCGCCGACAGCGACAGGAGCACCGCAATGACCCGCATCATCGACACCCTCGCCGAGATTTCCGAGCGATATGACGCGGTTTTCTGCGATCTGTGGGGGTGCGTGCATGACGGGCTGCACGCCTTTCCGGCCGCGATCGAGGCCTTGCGCGCCTTCAAGGCCGGCGGCGGCACGGTCGTGTTGGTGACCAACGCGCCGCGCCCGCGCGCCTCGGTCGCCAAGCAACTGCTGCGCCTCTCGGTGCCCGAGGATTGCTGGGACGTCATCGCCACATCCGGCGACAGTGCGCGCGCGGCCATGTTCGAGGGCGTCGTCGGCCAGAAGGTCTGGCATATCGGAGAGCCGCATGACGCGCCGTTTTTCGAAAAGATGGACCTGATCGAACACGCGGTGACGATCGAGAAGGTCGAGCTGCAACAGGCCGATGGGATCGTATGTACCGGCCCCTTCGACCCCCATGCCGACCCATCCGATATGCGCCCGCAATTCCTGCTGGCCAAGACGCTCGGGCTGAAATTGCTGTGCGCCAATCCCGATATTGTCGTGGACCGGGGCGAAAGCCGCGAATGGTGCGCGGGCGCGCTGGCCGAGCTTTACACCGAGATGGGCGGCGAAAGCCTCTATTTCGGCAAACCGCATCCCCCCATCTACGACCTGGCCCGGCGCCGGCTGCAACAGATCGGCAAACCGACCTCCGATGACCGGATCCTTGCGATCGGCGACGGCATTCGCACCGATGTCGAAGGTGGCATGGGCGAAAACATCGACACGCTTTTCATCACCGGCGGGCTGGCGCGCGCGGAAACCGGCACCACGGACCAGCCCGACGCACACAAGCTGGCCCGGTTCCTGACCGATGCCCAGATGGAACCGACCTACGCGATCGGGATGCTGCGCTAACCCTGTCGCTGCCCCGTCCGCTCGAATTCTCGACGCAACAATATTGCCAAAATTGCATCCTTGGACGCATTTTGTTACTTTCCCGATTGCGAAGGCGCCCCATGTTCAGGTATGAGCGGGCGCACCGACCCCGTGTTTCGTGACGGAGACTGACACATGCTCGACAACATCATGACTGGCACCATTGTCATCGAGGATCTGGAAATCGGCATGAAGCGTTCGCTTCAAAAGCTGATCACCGATCATGATATCGAACTGTTTGCCCAGGTCTCCACGGATCGCAATCCGGTGCATCTTGACGACGCCTATGCCCGCGACACGATTTTCGAGGGCCGCATCGCCCATGGAATGCTGACCGCGGGGCTGATTTCCGCCGTGATCGGGGAACAATTGCCGGGCCATGGCACGGTCTATCTTGGTCAGACGCTGAAATTCATGGCCCCCGTCCGGCCCGGCGACATGGTCGTGGCCGAAGTCGAGGTGAAGGAGATCGACCACTCCCGCCGCCGCGTGACGCTGGCCACCCATTGCCGGGTCGAAGACACCGTGGTTCTGAAGGGGGAAGCCGTCGTTCTGGCGCCATCGCGCAAGTTCGATTGAGGCCGGCTGCGGCAAACCGTGCCACCCGTTTGTGCGCCGCGCAGATTCATGCCCGATACCTCCTTTCCCCGGCTTGCGCATCCCGGCAGGCAACGCTAGGGCAGGCGAATGCGGATCCTGCGCGACCACCAGTTTGTGCGTCCTGACGATCGCGGCGCCTCTGCCGCTATCGGCAATTTCGATGGCGTGCATCGTGGCCATCAGCATGTGATCGATCTGGCCCGCCGGCCGGATGCCCCGTTGGGCGTGGTGACGTTCGAACCGCATCCGCGCCAGTTTTTCGCACCTGACGCCCCGCCCTTTCGCCTGATGAACACCGAGGCGCGCGCGCATCGGCTGCAGAAATACGGCGTCGATATCCTGGCGGAACTGCCGTTCGACGCGAACCTGGCGGGCTTGAGCGCCGAGGCATTTGCCCGCGACGTGCTGGCCGAAGGTCTGGGCCTTGCCCATGTGGTGGTCGGGGCGGATTTCTGTTTCGGCAAGGGCCGGACCGGCACGGCCGACATGCTGCACGAATTCGGCGCCCGCTACGGATTTGACGTCACCATAGCCCCTCTGCTCGAGGGGCAGGCCGGTGCCGTGTCGTCGACCGCGATCCGGCAGGCCCTGACCGACGGCGCGCCCCGCGACGCGGCCGCCATGCTTGGCCACTGGCATCGCATCGAAGGACCTGTCCTGCACGGTGAAAAACGCGGCCGGCAGTTGGGCTATCCCACCGCGAACATGGCGCTGGACGGGCTGCATGTGCCCCGGCTTGGCGTGTATGCCGTGCTGGTCGACGTGTTGGACGGCCCCCACAAGGGCAGCTACAGGGGCGTAGCCAACCTGGGTATTTCGCCGATGTTCGAACGCCCCACCCCCAACCTTGAAACCTTTTTGTTCGATTTCACGGGTGATCTCTACGGCCATTCCCTGTCGGTGGGTCTTGTCGACTATCTGCGGGGCGAGGCAAAATTCGACGGGCTCGATGCCCTGATCGCGCAAATGGACGCTGACAGCGCCAAGGCGCGCAGCGTATTGGCCGGCCCATGAGACGCAGGTTCTGGGAAACAGTGCGGCCTGAGAACATGACCGCCAGCGAATGGGAGGCCCTGTGCGACGGCTGCGGGAAATGCTGCCTCAACAAGCTGGAAGACGAAGATACGCAAGAGGTCGCGCTGACCCGTGTGGCGTGCCGCCTGCTGGATGACACGACCTGCCGCTGCGGCCAGTACGGGCTGCGCAAGACGCTGGTGCCCGAATGTATCCAGTTGAGCCCGACAACCATGCCCGACATCGCGTATTTCATGCCCCGGACCTGCGCATACCGGCTTTTGCACGAGGGCAAGCAGTTGTTTTGGTGGCATTACCTCGTGTCAGGCGACCCCAACACGGTCCATGAGGCTGGCGTCAGCGTTCGCGGCATCACGGTGCCCGAATTCGAGGTGCCGGAAGACGAATGGGAAGACTACATCATCGAGGAACCCGGAACATGATCTTTGCCTCGGACAACACGGGCCCGGTCCATCCCAAGGTGCTTGAGGCGATGGTTGCCGCAAATGACGGCTACGCGATGCCCTATGGCAATGACCCGGTGACGCAAGGCGCGCGCGACGCGGTGCGCGCCCTGTTCGAGGCACCCGATGCGGTTGTCGAATTCGTCACGACCGGCAGCGTCGCCAACGCGCTGGCGCTGGCGTGTTTCACCCAGCCCTGGAACGGCATCTTCTGCCATCACATCGCCCATGTGGACGGGGATGAATGTGGCGCACCGGAATTCTACACCGGTGGCGCCAAACTGATCCTTGTCGACGGGGCGGATGGCAAGATGGATCCCGCGGCGCTTGAGGCCGCCATCGTCGAGGCCGCCGACAGGGGGGTGCACGGCGTGCAACCCGGACCGGTGACCCTGACCAGTATCAACGAGGCCGGCAGCGCCTATTCTATTAACGAAATCCAAGTCTTGGCGGAAATCGCCAAACGCCATGGCCTGCCCGTGCATCTGGATGGTGCGCGCTTTGCCAACGCCTGCGCGGCGCTCGGCTGCTCACCTGCCGACATGACGTGGAAGGCCGGCGTCGACGCGGTCAGCTTTGGCGGCACCAAGAACGGCTGCATGGGCGTCGAGGCGGTCGTGATCTTCGATCCCGCCAAGGGCCGCGAACTGGAACTGCGCCGCAAGCGTGGTGGCCATCTCTTGTCCAAGGGGCGCTATCTGGGCGCGCAAATGGCGGCCTATGCGGCGGGTGACCTGTGGCTGGAGATGGCGCAGGCCGCCAATGCAAGTATGGCGTCGCTGGTACAGGGTCTGGCGCAGGTGCCGGGCGCGCGGGTGTGCCACCCGGTCGCCGGCAATCTGGGGTTTTTCGAGCTTCCGAAATCGGCCCATGAGCGCGCCTTTGCGGCCGGTGCGGTCTATTACCTGTTCCCCTCGAACGCCATGGAGGGTGCCGGTCCCGACGACCTGATCCGCTGCCGGATCGTCATGGACTGGTCGAAATCCGGGGCCGACGTGGCGGCCTTGCTGGCGGCCTGGCGCGGATAGGCCGCAAGCGCACGCAAGGTCCCTGCCGGGGTTCAGGACAGAAACCTGCCTATTTCATCGGCGACCGCATGCGGGTGCGTGATCGGCACCATGTGCCCCGCCCCCTCGACAACCGCGCGGCGATGACCGGGCCAGGCCTTGCCAAGGGCCGTCTGGATATCCGAAATGACCGGCGGGGATTGCGCCCCTTCCAGCAGCAAGACCGGGCAGGTCACGCGATCCAGCCGCGGCACGAGATGCGCGCGGTCCCCGTGAAGCGCGTCGTGACTGGCCACGATCACCCAGATCCGCTCGGTCATGTAGCGGGCCTGCGCGGGCGGCAGGTCGTCAAAGGCAACACGCCCGCCCCAAACCGGCAGGAAAGCACGCGCGGCGACCTCGGGTTCCCCTGCCGCAAGATGCGCGGCCAATGCGGCATCCAGCGCCAATTGCGTTTTTGAGCCCGGGCTGTCGGGCGCAGCGGCAAACAGGACAGGCTCGATCAGGGTCAGGCTGGCCACCTGATCGGGATGTTCGATGGCCAGCCGCAAGGCGAGTGTGGCACCAAAGCTGTGCCCGATCAGATGGCACGGCACATCGGGCAGATATCCACGCACCAGATTGGCGCATTGATCATGATAGTCCTGATCCGGGTCCCGATCAGGCCCCTTGCCGTGGCCCACCAGATCGGGCGCTGTCATGTGCAACCGATCCGAAAGCCGCCGCGCCATACCGTCCCACGCGCCTGAATGGGCCAGCGAACAGTGCAGCAAAAGCGCCTCCTGCCCCTGCCCCTGCCCCCACGTGCGGGCAAAACTGTTCACAATTTGCCGGACAGGAACAGATCGAGATCTTCCAAACGGTCCTGACCCCAGAAATACTCCGTGTCATCCACCACGTAGAACGGCGCGCCGAACACGTTGCGGGCCACGGCCTCTTCGAGGTTTGCGGCATATTCCTCGGCCCCGGCCAACAGGCCCTTGTCCGCCAATGCGGGATCAAAGCCCGCCTCGGCCAGCGCCTCTCGGATCACGTCATCCTCGGCGATGTTTTGTTCGTCACACCAGCATTTGCGGGTGATCGCGGCCACCAGCTTGCCCATATCGCCGCCACCGGCCTTTTGCGCCGCGATCAGCGCATAGGAGGACGGCGCGGGATTGGTGGGCCAGAAGGCGGGTTTGAGATTGATCGGCATTTCTGCCTTGGCGGCCTGACGGCGGAGTTCCTGCAGGCGGTAGGCCTGGCGCGCGGGGTGGCGATCCTTGGGGGCAATTCCGCCGGTCCGCCCGAACAGCGCGATGACATCCAGCGGCTTGTAGGTGACCGTGGCGCCATGGCGCGCCGCAATCTCCTCCATCCGGGTGCCGCCGATGTAGGTGAACGGTGAGACTGTGGCAAAGAAATAATCGATATGGGCCATCTTGGCACCCCTTCCCTTTTCAGCTTTGCGCCGACGTTAGACGGGTGTTAGGGGGTGTCAACATCACGCGGGACGGGGACCCCGCATTGCTGCCATTTCGGGGGAAAAAGACATGCCATCCCAAGATCCAAAACTCATTGCCGGAAACGCCAACCGAACACTTGCCAAGGCCATCTCCAGGCGGATGTCCATGCATCGGGGCATGCAGGTCGATCTGGTCGACGCGCGGGTCGAACGGTTCAACGACCAGGAAATCTTTGTCGAGGTCTACGAGAATGTCCGCGGCGAGGACATGTTCATCATCCAGCCCACCTCGAAGCCCGCCAATGACAACCTGATGGAGCTGTTGATCATGGCGGATGCCCTGCGCAGATCTTCGGCCAGCCGGATTACAGCCGTCATTCCCTATTTCGGTTACGCACGCCAGGATCGACGCACAAAGGCGCGCACCCCCATTTCCGCGAAACTGGTAGCCAACATGATGGCGTCCGGCGGGATCGAACGGATCCTGACGATGGATCTGCATGCCGCGCAGATTCAGGGCTTTTTCGACATGCCGGTCGACAACCTTTATGCATCGCCCATTTTCGCGCTCGATATCCTGCACCATTTCAATGGCGACATGTCCGATGTGATGGTGATCTCGCCCGATGTGGGCGGCGTGACCCGGGCGCGCGAACTGGCGACCCGCATCGGTGCACCGCTGGCCATCGTGGACAAGCGCCGCGAAAAGGCCGGCGAAGTCGAGGGCATGACCGTGATCGGGGATGTGTCGGGGCACAAATGCATCATCGTCGACGATATCTGCGACACGGCGGGCACCTTGTGCAAAGCCGCCGACGTGCTGATGCAGGCGGGCGCGACCGAGGTGCATGCCTACACCACCCATGGTGTATTGAGCGGCCCCGCGATCGAACGCATCACCGGATCTGTGCTGAAATCACTGGTTATCACCGATACGATCGAGGCGACGGAGGCGGTCAAGGGCTGCGCCAGTATCCGGGTGGTGCCAACAGCGCCGATGTTCGCGCAGGCGATCACCAATATCTGGAACGGCACCAGCGTTTCGTCGCTGTTTGATGCCCAATCGCTCGTGCCGATCTACGAGGGACTATACCCCAAAGGCATGTGGGGGCGCTGATCAGCGGTCGAGATTGCATGGCTGTTTTACCGCCCTGCAATCGGATTCGATATAACGCGAAATTGGCCCTCATCAATTCCCGATATTTCGCCTGCGTCACCCGATTTGACTCAGCGTATTATTGCTTTCTATAGTTTCGCGTCCGCCCCTTAATTGCGGCGGCTCTGGAAAGTCCAGATAAAACGCAATTCTTATTGGGAGCGATATCCATGAAAAAGACACTCACAGTTCTGGCGGTTGCCGGTTCAATTTTTACGATGTCAGCCGCAAGCGCTTTGGCGTGCGACAGTGACGACCGCCCGAGCCGTGGCGGCGCCGATGGCGGGGGCTGGTTGGACAATGGTCCGGATCTTGGCCTCATCTCTTTCGCGGCCACGCTTACCGCAACGAGTGTGGCGGGCCCCAAGTGAAGCGATCCGGTGCTGCGGCCTTGGCCGCAGCACTGCTTTGGGTGGAAATTCCGGCATCGGCAGACATATCTCTGAACCCGGCCGAGAGTCTGCTGGCGGCAGAACCCGGATTGACGATCCTTGAACAAACCCGATCGGACAATGGCGCAACGCAGTTTTGGCTGTCCTTGCTCGACGGTACATCCTTTTGCACTGATGCCGATGGTTCGGGGACACATGCCTATGTGCTCGAAGGGGCATGGAACGACGACGGCACGTGGCGCCCGTCCGGGTTTTCGGTGGCCTGTGCTGGCGGCGCACATGCCAAATGCATCGAGAACGGATTTCTGCCGTGGGAAGGTCGGCACGCGCAAGACATGCATCTTTCGTGCGTCCGCATGGTGCGGGCCGACTATTGCGGCGATGGACAAGCGACCACTGTACCCGGCGTACGAATACGCTTCGAACCTGCTGGCACCTATCAGCCCGGAGCACGAACCGAAGCCGGTTGGTCGCCCCACGGGGCCGTGGTCGTCTTCAGGACCCGCACCCCGGAAGGTGCAGCCCATATTGGCGAGGCCTGCCCGGACCTGCTGGACAGATCCGCACCATGGTCCGAGGTGTTGCTGTGGAACGAATGAGCGGGTTCAGTACAATTCCCAGTCTTCGTCGTCAGGCAATTCACCCACCGCCATCCAGTCGCCCCGAACGCGCGCGATCCGGCTGTCTCCCCAGGTTCGGAACACCAGGTCGAACCCGTCCGCAGAGACGTTTTCGGCCCGCAGATCCGCGCGCTGGTTCTTTTCTCCGTCGGTGTCCCACATGGACAGGGCCACATGCACCACGGGCGGCGCACGGTAGCTTTCGGAAAACGTCACGGCAAAACGGGATTCACGGGGGCCATCACCGGTCCACATGGGGCCGTTATCCGCAAAATCGGAGAACATAACCCTGGAGCCCTGGTCGACCCCGATCAAGTGATGGCGAAGGCGTTTCATATCATCCCGACGTTTGGCGTCTGCGATGCCTATGCAATGAAAATGGTGCAATCAAGGAATTTCAGGGTCCATCCGGGGTCCGAAAACGGCACAGGCAAGCCGCCCGATCAGGGCCTGACTGTGGCCGCGAGACGCGTCCACGCGCCAGCGGGGCCCGTCATGCGAGTTCGGTCGCCGATTGATGCACGTAGATCGAAGTCAGCCCGATCTGGTGGCGATAATCGTATCCGGCCGCCGTCAGATGCCGGTGGATCCCGGTCTCCAGCACGTCGGGTATCGTTCGGGCATAGGTCTCGATCGCGATGACGCGCGGCAGGGTGGACCATTGATCGACCGAAGCGACCGCGTCCTCGTCCAGTCCTTCGATGTCGATGTTCAGGAAATCGATGCCATCCTCGGCCTTCGGGCCATAGGTGTCGATCAGCATGCGCAGGCTGACGCAAGGCACCTGTTCGACCTTATGCCTGCCGCGTTCCTCTGCCATTTCGGGCAAGATCGTCGCCTCGAGATCAAGATTTCTCTGGGAATAATACGACACGGTCTCGTTGCTCGCCGCGACCTCGTCGGACACCACCGCGCTCCAGACATTCACGTCGCCCCGGCGCACCTTGTTGAAAACATCGATGGTGCGGCGGTTGGCATCCACGTTGACCCCGTTCCAGCCCAGGCACCACAAGTGGGCGGTATTGGATTGCCGGAAGGGATGATAGGCGCCGACATCCATGTAGAATCCCGAATTCCGCTTGGCCGTCTTGCGAAAGGTCTTGCGGATGATGACGTCCTCACCCCATTGGCCGAAATGGATGCGCAAGGCGCCATTGGGACCCAATGCCCTGATCAGGCGTTGTGCTTTCATGGGTGATATCTCCGTATGCTGACCGCGACCTAGCCCAGGCGTCGCCATGTTGTCCAGCAGTCCCTCCGATAATCCGCTGACGCCTGGGGCCTGCGGTTCAAAAGTTTGAACTGGATGACACGGGTCGCGGGATTTTTGCGATTTGGTGATCAGGAAAAAGGGACAGCCTGGATTTACGACCTTGGTGCTGAAAACGCCCGCGCAAGGTCTGCGCGGGCGTGTATTCTCTTGGGACCGAATTGCGTCGTCCGGATCGTCAGCCCATCATGTGGCCTTTGGCGGCCTCCATATCGGCCAACAGCTTGGCCGTGGCATCCGCCAGGTTGTGCGGCGCGTCATCGGACGCACGGGCCTTTTCATGGGCGGCGCGTGCCTCGGCGATGAAGCCATCCATGATCTCGGCCGTGACTTCGCTGGCAGGCATTGCCTGTTCAGCCAGCACCGTGACCGATGGACCCGCCACATCCGCGAACCCGCCGGTGACGAAATAGGACACGTCCCCGCCATCGGCGCCCTCGATCTTGAGGACACCGGGCCGCAGCGTCGTGATCATCGGCGCATGATCGGCCATCGCCGTCAGATCACCGTCGGCGCCGGGGATCTGCACGGCGCTGACCTGCATCGAGGCGACACGGCGTTCCGGCGAAACCAGATCGAATTGCATCTTGTCGGCCATTGGGGCTCTCCTTAGGCGGCGTCAGCCGCCATTTTCTCGGCTTTGGCGATCACTTCGTCGATGCCGCCAACCATGTAGAAGGCGCCTTCGGGCAGGTGATCGTATTCACCGGCCACAACGGCCTTGAACGATGCGATGGTGACATCCAGCGGAACCTGAACGCCGTCGGATCCGGTGAACACCTTTGCCACGTCGAACGGCTGGCTGAGGAAACGCTGGATCTTGCGGGCGCGGGCCACGGTCAGCTTGTCCTCTTCGGACAGTTCGTCCATCCCGAGGATCGCGATGATGTCCTGCAGCGACTTGTAGCGCTGCAAGATACCCTGCACGTCGCGGGCAACCTGGTAGTGTTCCTCGCCCAGG
>Ga0102941_1001080_pt1 | contig 12790 bp, 10 predicted proteins | sample SalPonR2_C_D2_MG_FD_79281 | JGI IMG/M metagenome (GOLD analysis project Ga0102941, IMG submission 79281) | Salt pond soil microbial communities from South San Francisco under conditions of wetland restoration - Salt Pond MetaG R2_C_D2_MG | ecosystem: Environmental > Aquatic > Marine > Intertidal... | reverse complement strand
ATATTTATGAGTTTTCAAAGGTTCTTCTATTATACTTTTAATGGATAATCTTGGGTTAAGACAAGCATATGGATCTTGAAAAACCATTTGAAAATCTTTTCTCATATTTTTTAATTCATTTCTATCTAAATTGGTAATTTCCTTTCCTTCGAAATATACTTCTCCTTCTGTTGCTTCTAAAAGTTTTAAAATTAATCTCCCAGTTGTTGATTTGCCACATCCTGACTCTCCAACTATTCCTATAGTTTCACCTTTATAGATTTTCAAATCCACTCCATCAACAGCCTTTAAATAATTCTTAGTACGAGAGAGAAGTCCACTTTTAATGGGGAAATACTTTTTTAAATTCTTTACTTCCACCAATACATTATTTTCCATTTTCTTTCACCTCGTTTAACCAGCATGCCGCCTTGTGATTTTTTTCAATTTCTATTAACTGCGGCATTTCTTCTTTACATTTTTCCATTGCATAGGAACACCTAGGATAAAATTTACATCCTTTAGGTGCATTATGTAAATCAGGAGGTTGGCCCTCTATAATTGTAAGCCTTTCTTTTGAGCCAGGTTTAGGTATTGACTTTAAAAGACCTTTCGTATAAGGATGCATAGGATTTTTAAATAAATCTTTTACACTTGCCTTTTCTACTAATGTACCTGCATACATAACTCCAACAGAATCACTAACTTCTGCTACAACTCCTAAATCGTGTGTAATCATTATTATCGCCGACTTAGAATCTTCCTTAAGCTTTCTTAGTAATTCTAATATTTGTGCCTGAATAGTTACATCCAAGGCCGTTGTAGGTTCGTCTGCTATAAGAAGTTCTGGATTACAGGCTAAGGACATACCTATTACACCTCTTTGCCTCATACCTCCGCTAAACTGATGAGGATATTCATTCACTCTTTTTTCTGGAGAAGGTATACCAACTTTACCAAGCATATCAACTGCTATTTTTTTTGCTTTGCTTTGACTTTTACCTTCATGTATCATAGGCATTTCTGCTATTTGACTTCCTACTGTATAAACTGGATTAAGAGAAGTCATAGGATCTTGAAATATAATTGACATATTTTTTCCTCTAAGCTTTCTTCTTTCTTCTTTAGAAATATTTGTTATATTTCTTTCTTTAAAAAGAATATCTCCAGATACAACTTCGTTTTTCTTTCGACCAATTAATCCCATAATTGTCATACAGGTAACACTTTTCCCACAGCCGGATTCTCCAACTAATGCAAATGTTTCTCCTTTATGAACCTTAAAACTTACACCATCAACAGCTTTTACTACTCCTTTTCTAGTTCGAAAATGAGTTTTTAAGTCTTTTACTTCTAATACTATCTCTTTCATTGGACTTACCTCCTTTCCTATAGCTTTTTTATTCTGATTCATTTTTTAGTTTTGGATCTAGAGCATCTCTTAATCCATCTCCTAATACATTAAAACTTAAAATTGCTAATGTAGCTGCTAAACCTGGGAATACAGAAACCCACCAAGCTAATTCTAACCAGTCTTTACCTTCATTTAACATTATACCCCAAGAAGGAACATCAGGCTCAACTCCTAAACCTAAAAAGCTTAAAGCTGCTTCAGATCTTATAGCAAAACCAAATGATAAAGTTATTTGAACTATTAAAGGTGCAAGAATATTTGGTAATATATGTCTTATTATAGTCATTAAATCACCAACGCCTATAGACCTTGCAGCTTCAATATAGGCATTATCTTTTACTGTTAGAGTTGAACCCCTTGCTATCCTTGCAAATATAGGAGTGTAAACTATTCCTATAGCAATCATAACATTAGTTAAACTAGTTCCTAATATAGCCATAATTACCAGCGCCAAAAATATATCTGGGAAGGAAAACATAATATCTATAATCCTTGATATTACAATATCTATCCACCCTCCAAAATATCCTGCTGATATACCCATTGCTACTCCTAAAACTACCGATATACCTACTGATATTATTCCTACTTTAAATGATATTCTTGTTCCATGAATAATCCTACTTAAAATATCCCTTCCAAATTGATCTGTACCAAAAATATGTGATGGGTTAGGACTTTGTAGAGTTTCTCCTACACTCATCTGAAAAGGATCATAAGGAGCAATAATAGGAGCTGCTAATGCTAAAATTATAAATACAACTAGTACTGTAAATCCAAATAATGCTAATTTATTTTTTCTAAATCTGTACCATATTTCTCCCAAATTAAAACCTCCTTTTAGTATCTTATTCTTGGATTTAAGAATGCATAAATTATATCAACTATTAAATTTATAATTACAAATCCACTAGCAACCAGTAAAATACAACCCTGCATCAAAGCATAATCCCTATTTGTAATTGCCTGAAGAGATAACTGCCCAACTCCAGGTAAGGAAAATATTTTTTCTATAACAACTGATCCACCAAGTAGGTAACCCAACTGTATACCTAATACTGTTACTACAGGTATAAATCCATTTTTCAAAGCGTGGTGTATTATCAATCGTCTATCCTTTACTCCTTTTGCTTCTGCCATCTTTATATAATCCTGTCCTAAAACTTCCAACATAGATGACCTTGTCATTCTCATTACAACAGCTCCTACCGAAGCACCTAATGCTACCGAAGGCATAATCATATACTGTAAATTTTGTACTGGATCTTCAAAGAAGCTTATAAAGCCTCCTGAAGGAAACCATTTTAGATTTAATGAAAAAAACAAAATAAATAACGTTCCAAGCCAAAAATTAGGAACAGATACGCCTAATAAACCTACAAAGCTAGCTCCATAATCAAGAACTGAATTTCTCTTTATTGCTGCTATTGTACCTAATGGTATGGCTATAAATATAGAATATAAAAAACTCATAAACATAAGTTGTAAAGTTACGGGTAATCTATCAGCTATAGCTGCCAATACTGGTTCTCTAGTAAAAAAAGAGTTTCCTAAGTCTCCAACTAAAACATTTTTAAACCATATAAAATATTGAAGGACCAAAGGTTTATCCAATCCGTATTTAGCTCTTAATATTGTAGCCTGTTCTTCGTTATAATTTGCTCCTAGTAAGGCAGTAACCGTATCCCCAGGAACTAATCTAATTAGAAAAAAAGCAATTATTGATATACCTAATAAAATAGGAATTGCCATTAAAATTCTTTTCACTATATATTTTAACACCTTTTTAGCACCTCCTCACAAGTCTATATAGGTAAGCAAGGCTTAAAAAGCCCTGCTTACTTAAATTTTTATTTATCAAGCCAAGTATTCTTCAATGATTTAGTTGTTACTGTAGCATTTACATCAAAGCCTTTTACATAATCTTGATATGCCGAAATTTGTTGATTAACATATATGAAGGCCATTGGTGCATCTTCTACTATTAATTTTTGTGCTTCATGGTATATTTCTTTTCTTTCTTCTTTATCTTGAGTAACTCTTCCTTCTTCAAGTAAAGCATCTACTTCTTCATTTGAATAAGCATGTTGATTCCATACACCATCTGATGTAAATATGTTGTAAAGGAATTCGTCTGGATCTACAAAACCTACCCATCCAATTATAGTTAATTCAAAATCATCACTTCCAAGTCTCTCAAAATATACACTTGATTCTATGGAATTTACTTCTACAGTTATATCTAAATCCGCAAGTTGCTGTTTCACTACCTGAGCTGCATTTACTGCTATTTCATTTGGTAGTGTTATTAAACTTATTGTAAATCCATCTTCATAACCTGCTTCTTCCAATAAATTCTTTGCTTTTTCTAAATCTCTCTCACTGTGAATACCTAAGTCTGCATGAGCCCAGTGTCCTGGAGGTATTGGTCCTCCTGCAAGAGGAGTTGCTTGTCCAAATTTAACTATTTGGTTTAATTCTTCTCTATTAATTCCGTAAGATATTGCCTGTCTAACTTTCTTTTCTGTAAGAGGTCCATCGGACATATTCATACCTAAATATTCCCAATATGTTCCTGGTACTGATTCTACAACGATGTCTTCTTCATTTTCCAAGCTCATTACATCTTTTGGTGAAAGTTGAAGTATCATATCACTTTCTTTATTTCTTAAAGATGTATTCCTTGCTGTTTCTTCTGATACCGGCTGAAGTATTACCTTATCTAAGTAAGGTAGTCCTTCTTCAAAATAATCATCAAATTTTACCATTATCATATGCTGGTCTTTTTTCCATTCTTCCAGCATAAAAGGTCCACTTCCTGCATCAACATTATCTAATGATCCATCATTAGCTTCTACTACAGTTTTGTTTACAACTACGTTCATAGGATAAGCTAAAAATGTAGCAAATGGGGCTACAGGTTCTTTTAGGTTAATAACAACAGTATTTTCATCTGGAGTTTCTATACTTTCTACAGCTTCGAAATTAGAGGCTCTTATTTCCATATCTATAATTCTTTCTATAGAGTATTTTACATCTTCCGACGTTAAGTCATCACCATTATGAAACTTAATCCCTTCATTAAGATTAAATGTGTAGGTCAATCCATCATCTGAAACTGTATAATCTTTTGCCAATTCTCCTTCAATTTCTCCGTATGTTCCTTGTTTGTATTGAAGAAGACCATTGTACATATTTTCAATATGTCTCATAGATCCGGCCGCTGATGCTAAATGAGGGTCCAATGTTTTAGCGTCATTAAAAGATAAGTCTGTGATAGTAATTTCTCCACCGTATTTAGAGTCTCCTTCTGCTTGTTCTTCTTCTTCTGGTTCTTCGCTTTCTTCTGCTTCTTCGCTTTCTTCTGCTTCTTCATTTTCAACTGGTTCTGTTCCTCCACATGCTGCTAAGGAAAACACCAATACAATGATTAATAAAAAACTAATAAATTTTTTCATAAATTTCCTCTCCCTTTTTAATTATTATAATACAATTTAAACTCCTCAGGATGAGGTAGTTTAGATATGTAATTATGTTCTTCCTTTATTCTTTTTATCTGGTTGTTAATTAGGTTATCTGAAAATACTCCATCTTTTGTTAAAAATTCTCTATTTTTTTCTAATTCTTCTGATGCTTCCAGTAGATTTGTCGGTAAAGATTTAATTTTTTTCTGTTCTTCTTTGTTCAGATTATATAAATTTACATCGTATGGGCCAAAGCCTTCTTTTTTAGGGTCTATTTTGTTTTCTATACCGTCTATCATTGCTAGTAAGAATGCTGAGTAAGCTAGGTATGGATTGCACATTGCATCTGGTGATCTTACTTCAAATCGCTTTTCATCTTCAGCTACTGCATATCCCGGTATCCTTATTACTGCACTTCTGTTAGCTGTTGCATAACATAAACTTACCGGCGCTTCGTATCCAGGTACTAGCCTTTTATAAGAGTTGGTACTTTGATTTGAAAATGGCATTATTGCCGATGCATGTTCTAGTATTCCTCCTATTGCATATAAAGCTGTATCACTTAAGTCTGAGTATCCCCCTTCTTTATAGAAGATGTATTTACCATTTTTTTTCATCTTGAAGTGTATGTGAAATCCGTTGCCTGCTTCAAAAGAAAAAGGCTTAGGCATAAAGGTTATTGTTTTCTTACTTTTGTATGCTTGGTTTCTCAGAAAGTATTTTATTATCATGGTTCTGTCTGCCATTTCTTCTATATCTGCAAAGTCTACTTCTATTTCTACTTGCCCTGGACTTCCGTTTTCTGAGTGATGATATTTTATTGGTATGTTTGCTTTTTCAAGGAGTAAACTTACTTTATTTCTAAAATCTGCACTTCTGTCAAAGGGTTTATCTAGATGATATGCTCCTTCTTTTGGTGTTACTATACCTAGATTTTCTTCTGTTCTCTTTTCAAAATTCCAAGGTGATTGTTTTGAATCAATGTTTACGTACATATTTCCATTTTCGTTTTTTACGGATATATGATCTAGTAGGTAAAATTCAAATTCAGGTCCTAGTTCACATTGATCTGCAATTCCTTTTTCTTTTAATAGTTTTTTTGTTTTTTCTACTATATATCTTGGGTCATCTTGGTATCTTTTCAGTCCCTCTTTTTCTATTGTATACATATTGCATATCATTACCAGAGTCTTTACTTCTGTAAATGGGTCTATAAAAGCTGTTCTTACATCCGGTATAAATACCATATCGGATTTTTCTACACTTTTAAAGCCATAGCTTGATCCATCAAATCCTATTCCTTTTTCATATATTTCTTCGTCGTACTTTTCTTTTGTTATTGATAGATGGTGCCATTTACCCACCATGTCGACTATTTTAAAGTCTATTATTTCTATTTCTTCTCTTTTTATGTATTCCTTTACTTCTTCTTTTGTTTTGAACATGGATTACTCCTTTCTATTCTTTGCTTATATATATAGCAATATTTATGCCAGATTTTTTCTCCTAAAATATAAGTGATATTTAATTATAGTCCTTAAAATACACACAAATATCTTTTATTGTGTTTTATTTTTGTTATTATTTGTATTATATGTATTATCATTAATACACTTAACACATATAATTTAATAAATTTCACAAAAACCCCATTAAATAAGGAAAAAAGGATACATATTTTTGTGGCATAGTTTTTGCTACAATATATAATAGAAAGGCGAGGTGTTTTTAAATGGACAAAAAAAATTATATTGAAATAATAGATAATAAGGTAGAGACTCTTTATCCAGAGTTTATAAAAATAAGAAGACACTTACATGAAAATCCTGAACTAAGTGAAAAAGAGTATAATACAAAAAAGTATATACTAAAAATTCTTGATAAGTTTAAAATAGATATTGATGATAGAGTAAAGGGTACAGGAATATGTGCTGTTATTAAAGGAAAATTACCCGGCAAAACAATTGCTTTTCGAGCTGATATGGATGCCTTGAAAATTTCAGAAGAAACCGGCTTACCCTTTTCATCAAAAAACAAAAATGTAATGCACGCTTGCGGTCACGATTCTCATATGACAATTTTATTAGGAACTATTATGATTATAAATGAATTTAAGGATAAAATGAAGGGAAATGTCAAATTTATTTTTCAACCTGCTGAAGAAAGCACCGGCGGTGCTAAGGAAATGATAAAAGACGGTGTTCTTGATAATCCAAAAGTTGATCTAATACTTGCTGGTCACATATGGCCTGAATTAGAAACAGGTACTATAGGAATTAAAGAAGGTCCTATTATGTCCTCTCCGGATATATTCAAAATAAAAATTACAGGTAAAGGGGGGCATGCAGGAAAACCTGACAAGGTCATAGATCCTATATTAATTGGAAGTGAAATAATAACTACAATAGAAAATAAAATACTTCGCCCATCAAACCCTTTTGAACCTATAGTTATTACTTCATGCTCAATTCATTCAGGAAATAGCTATAATGTTGTTCCAGATACCTGCATTATTAAAGGAACTGTAAGAACATTTCATGAAAATAATAGATTATATGTTGAAAAGAAAATGGGAACTCTTATAAATTCTATTGCCAGCTTAAGTGGAGCAAGGGCCACCTTTAAGTATGAGCGGAGATTTCCTCCTACTATAAATAATCCTGACGTAATAAATTTTTTAAATAAATCATCTTCAGAAATAATTGGTCCTTCAAATGTTATTGATATTAAGTACCCTTCAATGAGTAGCGAAGATTTCTCTTATTTTCTAAATGAAGTTCCAGGAGCCTATATTTTTATAGGTACAAGAAATGAAAAAGAAGGTTTAATTTACGATCTTCATAACCCTAAATTTACAATCGATGAAAATGCTTTGAAAGTTGGAATCAAAGTATTTACTAAAGCTGCTTTTGACTTTTTATTATAATATATAATTTCCTCCTCTACTATCTCTCATATTCTTATGAGGGATAGTTTTTTTATACCAATCTTAATTATTCATTAAAATTAGATTAAAAACTAATTTTATGAAATTATTTGTGATAAAATATAAGCAAATAAATAATAAGTGAGGAGCCATTATGAAGAAAATATTTGTGGTTTTATTAGTAGCTCTTTTAGCCTTTACTTCATGCAGCGGCGATAAGGAATATGAAGACAAAAGTTATACAGACGAAGAACTTCTAGAAATTGGAGAAAAATATATAAATGCTTTATTGTCTAAGGATTTCGAAGGTGCATATAATAACTTTACCCATGATGAGGATATGCAAAAAGCTGTTAATCCTGATGGTTACAAGGAAATTTTTACTCAACTATATCAACAGACTGGAAATTTTAAAGAAATAACGGGAAAAGAGATAGTAATCAAAGGAGATTACAGACTAGCTTCCTACGGACTAGTCTTTGAAAATCAATCTTTAAATGCTAAAGTAGTTTTTAATGATGATGGAAGTATTGGTGGATTAAACTTTACACCTTACACCTTTGAATCTCCTGAAGAATTAAAGAAAAACGAAATTGAGGTAACTTTTGGGATAGAAAATTATATGCTTGATGGCATTTTAACTATAACGCCTGATAGTAGTAATCCACAACCATGTGTGATTTTAGTCCACGGTTCCGGTGCTTCAGATATGGATGAAGCAATAGGTCCTAACAAACCTTTTAAGGATATCGCTGAAATGCTATCTGAGAAAGGAATAGCTGTATTTAGATACGACAAAAGATCTTTCACCTACGGAAGGGAAATGGTAGAAGAAGGTAAAGTAACTCCTTACGAAGAAACCATAGAAGACGTAGTAGAAGCTTACAATCTTCTTTTAAATCGTCCTGAAATAGATTCTAATAATATATATATTTTAGGTCATAGTATGGGAGGTCATTTAATTCCTAAAATCAACGAACATATAGACAATACAGCAGGTTATATAATTATGGCTGGTAACATAAGTCCTATAGAAGATTTAATGGTAGATCAAATTGAATACCTTATTAATTTAGACGGTAGTATTTCTGAAGAAGAAAGACAGTATATTGATGAAATTAAAAAAGAAGTAGATAAAATTAAAAATTTAGAAGAATTAGAAGATGAAGAAATGGTTCTTAATGCTAATAAAGAATACTGGCAGTATTATAAGGACTATGACATAAAAACTTTAGCTCAAAAAATAAATGTACCTAGCTTGATTTTACAGGGTGAACGAGACTATCAGGTAAATATGGATGAGTTTAATAAATGGAAGGAAACTGTTGGAGATTTGAACAACTTTAAATTTATTTCTTATCCAACCTTAAACCACCTTATGATGCCTGGAGAAGGTACCCCAAATAACGAAGAATATATGGTCAAAAACAAAGTATCAAAAGAAGTAGTAAATGATATATATAAATTCATAATGGAGGAATACTAAATGTTAGAATTAAAAAAGGTATCAAAAACTTATTCAAATGGAAAGGTAAAAGCTGTAGATAATATTAGCTTTACCCATAAAGAAGGAGAAATACTGGGATTTTTGGGACCAAACGGAGCAGGAAAAACTACTACTATAAAAATGATAGTAGGCCTTTTAAAACCTGATGAAGGTTCTATTATGATAAACGGCATCAATAACCAGGAAAATCCTATTGAGGCAAAGAAATCTTTCGGCTACGTACCAGACAACCCTCAAGTTTACGAAAGACTTAGGGGAATAGAGTATTTAAAATTTATATCCGATGTGTTTCAAATCCCAAAAGAAGAAAGAGAAGCTTCTATAAAAAAGTATTCAGATGTATTTAACTTAACTCATTCATTAAATGATATGATCAACTCATATTCCCACGGTATGAAACAGAAACTTGCTTTAATATCTGCTTTGATTCATAAACCAGACCTTTTTATACTAGATGAACCTATGGTTGGACTAGATCCAAAATCTTCCTTTAAACTTAAAGAGATAATGAGGGAACACTGTGATGAAGGTAAGTCTGTATTCTTCAGCACCCACGTTCTTGAAGTTGCTGAAAAAATATGCGACCGTATAGCTATTATCAACGAAGGTAAAATAATAGCCTTGGGTACAATGGAAGAGCTAAAAGAAAAAGCTGGAAAAGAAGAAACTTTAGAGAATATATTCTTGGAGGTTACAGATAATGAATCAAATAATACATTTATTGAGAATTAATTTGATAAACAGCTTTAATATAAATACCCTGTTTTCAAAAGAAATATTAAAGAAAAAAAATATATGGAAACCCCTACTTTTTGTGTTTATAATCGTTAGTATTGCTCCATCCTACTATCTTTATATAGGTATGATTGAAAATATCGGTAAATCTCTTTTGATGATAAATCAGGAATCCTACCTAATGGTGCTGGCTTCAACTTCTGCCTTTATGGTTGTTTTTTTCTTCGGAATATTTTATGTAATGGGTTATTACTATTTTTCACAGGATACAAATTTACTTATAAGCCTTCCTATAAAACCTAATAATATAGTAATATCCAAATTTTTAACGGTGCTTCTATACGAATATGTAATACTAGGAATATTTTTAATACCTGTTTTTGTAGTTAATTCTACCTTAGTTGAAGGTGGGATACTTTACATAATCAAATCTATAATACTTTTTATCGCTTTACCTATAGCTCCATTGAGTATAGCTGCGATTTTCGTTACTATTCTTATGAAATTTACTAATATAAAAGGAAGAAAAGACCTTTACAGAATCGTATCTATGTTTGCATTTCTATTTGTTGTTCTGGGATTACAGATAATTATACAGAGAAATATGATGAGTGTAGAACCTGGAAAAGAGCAGGAATTCATCTCTCAAATGTTTATGGACAACAAGTTTATGCTAGAAACTGCTGGAAGGTTTTATCCTTTATCCAAGTGGTTTTCTCTGACTTTCTACAGTAACAACTGGATACTTATTTAGGTTTATTTGTGGGATCTACTGCCCTTATTTTTGCTTTAAGTCTATTTATTTCCAATAAATTTTACTTCAAAGGATTGATAGGAACAGAAGAATCTACATCAAAGAAAAAAGCCTTAAATTCAAAAGAATACTCAGCAGTACTTAAGTCATCCCCACAATTTATAAGTATATTTTTAAAAGACTTTAAAGTCCTACTTAGGACCCCTATTTATCTTTTCAACTGTGTAAGTACAGTAGTTATAATACCTTTTATCTTCATAGTCATGCCTTTAATGACAGGGTCTGGGGATATGATGAGCCCAATAATAGGTTTGATAGAGGCAAATTTAGAAACTGCCTTATTAATATTTGCCGGAGCCTTTATGATGTTTTCTTTGCTTAATCCTACCGCTTCTACAACCTTCTCAAGAGAAGGAAAGCACTTTTGGATAGATAGGTCACTGCCTATTAACTACTCCAGCCACATAATAGGCAGGATAATATCACCCATGGTTCTTCACCTGGCTACTATACTGGCTATCACCATTGGATTTAATTATTTTATAAAACTAGATTTAATTTATCTTTTAATTCCATTTGTCGTTGGATTTCTTGGAGGAATACCATTGAGTTTAATAGGTCTCATAGTTGATTTAAAACGACCTTTACTTGATTGGACAAACCCACAGAGAGCCGTAAAACAAAATCTAAATGTTTTAATAGGCATAGTAGCAAACCTTATATTTATAGCAGGACTTGTAGGTTTGAATTATTTGTTTTTGAAAATCGACTTAAATTTTACACTTATTATACTATTGGATATAGGTTTAATTTCCCTATCTTCTATAGTCCTATATAAATACAGCATTAAGTACATTGCTTCAAGACTTTCAAGTATCAATTAATATTAAAGAAAAATAGTGCTAAGAATAAGTAATCCCCCAATTGATAAATGCTAATTCGAAAAACAATAAAAAGCTTACTAGGTTTAATTTAAAAAAACTAGTAAGCTTTTTTTAGTTTATATAATGAAATCTTATTTTATTAAAATTGATTTAAATATTTCACCTCTTCAAGCCATTCTATAAGTTCTTCTTTGTTAAAGGGTTCTAGATGACTAAATAAAGCTGTGTTGAAATCAATTGCTTTAAAATCCTTTATTAGACTCTCTAACTTATCCTTGTAATATATTTCTCCATTATGAAAATCTTCACCGATTATATCTCCTATAAAAATAATCCTTTCTTCAGGAATATATGCTACCACACAGTCATCTGCATGGGAGCTTTCCAACCTCATAAGCTTGCAGGTGATCTGCCCTAAGTCAATACTTAGGTTTTCATCAAAGACTATATCTGCAGTTTCAACTTTTATCTCTGATAAGTCGGGATACTCCTTTCGAATCATAGTATCACAAAATTCTATATCTTCTCCGGCTTTAAGTCTTTCTTTCATGGCTGCATCTGTCCACTGCCACTTGGTCATATTTTTTAAAATATCATTTGTTCTTTTACATGCTATAGATACAGCATCCAAGCTCTTAATTCCAAAGGTATGATCCCAGTGGGAGTGTGTTATAGCAACAAAATCAGGATATTTCAAATCCAATGCTTTTATCTCTTCAATAAATAAATCAACATGATTTTTCGAGTTTCCACTATCAATCATAAGGGAATAATTATCTCCTTTTACATATCCTAAAATTGGTCTATCTGTTTTCTCATCATGAGGCATATAGTATATTCTTTCCGTAATTTTTATCATAGCATCTCCTAAAATTTAATTCACATCTTTTATATATAATAGAACATTTGAGGTTTTTGGTCAATGTATATAAAAGACCTTTACTAGCTATAATATAATAAATAAAATTTATATTATCTATTAAAATCTATATTTACATTTGTATCACAATGTGTTACAATGATAAAAAGGAGTGATTATGATGGGTACCATTACAGTAAGACTTAATAAAAAAGAAGAAAAAACCTTTAATGAATATGCCAAGTTACTTGGAGTACCATTGTCTACT
>Ga0102941_1001079_pt1 | contig 12792 bp, 9 predicted proteins | sample SalPonR2_C_D2_MG_FD_79281 | JGI IMG/M metagenome (GOLD analysis project Ga0102941, IMG submission 79281) | Salt pond soil microbial communities from South San Francisco under conditions of wetland restoration - Salt Pond MetaG R2_C_D2_MG | ecosystem: Environmental > Aquatic > Marine > Intertidal... | reverse complement strand
TGCGGGCGATATCGCCCGGTCAGACGGCCCCATCACGTTCAGGCATTTGCTCATCGTCCACAGGAATTGCACCAGTATCGCAAAGGCGATGATCAGCAGGATTACCGTCGGCATGCGGGGTTTTGTTCCAGCGTCGCGATTGGAAATTGTAAAAGACCTCGCCTCAGGATAGTTCTTGACAGCACGAGACAGCGGCGCTGTCGGACGTTACGCGACGCCGGCAGAACAGGGCAAGCACACTCTCCGTAAGTATCATCGTTCGCATTCGTAGCCAGGTGTCCAGGAAAGTCCGGCGGCTTCATGCCCGAGCGGGCACCCCCGAAACGGCGCAATTTTGCAGATTTCCGCAGTGAACGCTTCGTGCTTGCCCCCGAAGGTGCTCGTCCTCCGAACCGGCAAGCAACTATTTGTATTTCAGACTTTTACCGGCTATAGTGCGATTTCATCCTTAGCATGGTTTTAAAAGTGTGATGGATCTCTCATATAGACGGCGTGGTCTGGCCCTGTTGGCGGCGTTGTCCCTGACCGCATGCTCTGCTCAGGAGGTGCGTCAGCTCGATCGCGCCAGCCCGGAAATGGAGGGGTTTCGGGAAGTGAGTGATTTGTATATTGTCGATTGTCTTCTCCCCGGCGAGGTTCGGCGGATGGGTAGGGCCGTTTACATGTCACCCCGTCGCCCAGCCCGGATGACGGCCGGTGATTGCCAGCTGCGAGGCGGCGAATATACGGCCTACGATCGTGCGGATTGGCGTTCGGCGCTGGCCGTCTGGCGGCAGCGGGCGGAAGAAGGGGATCCGCAAGCGCAATACTATGTCGGTGAAATATACGAAAAAGGCATGGGACGTCCGGCTGATTACGAGCAGGCGTTCGCCTGGTACAAGCGCGCCGCGGAGCAAGGGCTTGGTAAAGCACAAATGGCGCTGGGCTACCTCTATGAAATGGGCCAGGGGGTCGAGCAAGACATGATTCAATCGCTGAAGTGGTACCGGCAAGCGGCCGGTCTCGGCGATGATGAAATCATTTTTGCCTCGGCGGCGAATCAGAAGCTCGAAGTGCTTCGGGCCGAACTCGAAGGTGAGCTGGAACGTTTGCAGCAAGAAAAGAGCGCGCTGGCCGGCCAGGTGGAACGACTTCGCAGTGATTTGGAACAGCGTGACGACGCTGGCCAGACAAGCGCCGAGACCATCGCCACGCTGGAGCGCATGCTCGCCCAAACTGAACAGCAGGCCGCAGAGACCGAAGGCCGACTCATCCGTTTGCGCGGTCAGCAGCTACCCGAAATCGAAGAGGCGAATTCGATCAGCCAAAGCGAACGTATCGCCGCCGCTAACGTGAACCGTGAGCGTTTCGGCGATTATCACGCGCTGGTTATCGGACTGGAGTCCTACGTCTTCTGGGACTCGCTGCAATCGCCGCGCGAGGACGCGCGTGAGATCGCCGATTTGTTATCCACCCACTACGGTTTCGATACGACCCTTTTGCTGGATGCCTCGGGCGCCGAAATCCTGAGCGCCATCAATGACCTGCGTGACCGCGTAGGCCCCGAGGACAACGTACTGCTCTATTTTGCCGGCCATGGCCAGTTGTTGAGGCCCGAATCCGGCCAATTGATGCGCGGTTACTGGCTGCCGGTCAATGCCGAACTCGATCGCACCACTTATTGGGTATCGAACTCGGCGATCAACGACTATCTGGCGATCTTCGATGCCCGTAGCGTGCTGGTGATTGCCGATTCGTGCTTCGGCGGCGCAATGTCCACGGATCCGTCGACGATCATGCTCGGCGGCAACAGGCCGATTTCGGAACGCCTGGTCGAGCTTGGTCTTTCGCGCAAGGCGCGTTTCGTTCTGTCATCGGGGGGGCTACGGCCGGTACTCGACGGTACCGAGGGTCAGCATTCGATTTTCGCTCGTGCCTTGATAGAGGTCCTGCAGTCGAGCGACAGTTTGATGCGCGCGCGGGATCTGTTCGATAGCGTCGTCCAGCGCACCGAACAATTGGCATCGCTCGCCGGGGTCGAACAGCGACCCGAGCTCAAGCCGATTCGAGAGGCCGGGCACGAGGCAGGAAGTTTCTTTTTGGTTCCGACTGGTTTGAATCGACAATGACTTTTTGGGGGCGGATCGAAAAAGGGAGGAAATAGAAAAGAATCGCCAATACGTCACTTTTCTCGTTTGCAATGCGTAAATACATAGAGCGAGCAAGTGGAAGAACGAGCCACGGACCCAGGAAGCCGAAAATGAGCGTTGCATCTATAAGAGTCAAGGGAGGTCGCGTCCCGACGCCGTTCCTGATGTCGTTTCGGGATCGTAGACGGGCCGGTTTCCAGTCCTGTGATATGGAAAGCAGCTCAGGTGAAGTCCGCCAGGGGGCTGCCGGCATGTCTGCGGTGAGCAAGCAATCCAGTCCCGTCTCGGGCCTGATGCCGCGTGTGTTCGTGGGTTTGATGCTCGTGTGCTCATTCTTGTTTGCCCCGTCCTTGCACGCAGCTACATTTGTCGTGCAGGAGGCGACCGAAACTGCGCTGCGTGATGCGGTCGGTCAGGCCAACCAGACGCCAGGGCTCGACCGAATCGAATTCGCCAATCAGATCGATTCGATCGTGATTAGCCAGGGTCAGATCGAGATTTCGGATTCGCTGGAAATTGTGGGCCGGGCGGGTGCGCCGGTGACGCTCAGTGGCAGCGGAAACTCGCGGATTCTGGCGGTGATCGATTTGGGCGAATCATTTCCGACGCTGGATCTCGTCCACCTGGTCATAGAAGGCGGAGCCACAACGCAGCCGGGCACTATCGTTGTCAACGATCTCGGACAGCCGGATTGCTCGACGAGCACAGGAGACGGGGGTTCGATCTGCTCCGAATTCCTGGTGCGTCTGAACGACGTCATCGTGCGCAACAGCCGGACATCCGGTGCCGCGGCCGACGGCGGCGCTATCTGGGCGGCGGAAGGTGTCGAGCTGGTGTTCAGCTCGATTCTGAATAACCAGGTGTTTGCGGACTCCTTCGGTGCCGGCATCTTCAATCGGAATGGTCCTGTCACATGCGACTATTCGAATATCTCGGGCAACATAGCGGCGCAACCGGAGTCGGGCGGCGGCGGAGTCTACTCGCCGGCTTTCGTCGCAACGAACTGCGTTGTTTCGAATAACGAAGCTGCCAGTGGCGCAGGCGTTTATTCCGGATTCGTCGATGTGTTTGCTTCAACGTTGTCGGGCAATACGGCACAGTTCCGGGGCGGTGGAATGCTGGCAACCTCTGTGTTTCAGCCGCAAACGGAATCCACGGCGTCGTCACTGCTGGTCGTCAATTCAACCATTTCCGGCAACCAGGCCGAAGAGGGCGGCGGGATCTTCGGGGTTGCCGGCGATCAGGCCGATTTCCTCATCGCCAATTCAACGATTACCGACAACAGTGCAATCACTGTGGGCGGCGTCGAAATCCTGGATCCGTTTTTCATTTTCATTGGTGCCGCCCAGCCGCCCGATACTGGCGGGGCGCGCACATCGGCGGCAGGCAAACGTCGGACCGCAGGTGCTGATTCCCTCCTTTCGACACGCAAGAGAAATCCAGGATTTCCGGACCGGAAACGCATCCCGGTAAAAGAGAAATCACCTCCGGCTCTGATGGCGGGCAGTGGTCCAGGTCTCGGCGTCGAGGACGGAAGATTAGGTGCGAAGGCGGAATTCGGACAACCCCGGGGTGTGGTGGCCCCGTTCGAGCCGGAGGTTGTCAGCACTATCGTCTCCGGAAATGTGAACGATAGCGCTTCCGATCCGGATCTGGACTTCACGCCGAGCGCGCAGCGGCAGACCAATCTGATTCTGCAAAACAGCGTGATTGGCTTTGCCGACCCTGGAGGTATGCCGGTGCTGGCGCCCCTGGCCGATAACGGCTGCTTCGAAACCGCCGGCGCTGCGGGCGACGCCGGGACCGGCTGCCCGGAGACCCACCGGTTGGTTGCGGTGAATATCGCCGCGACGGTAGATCAGGGTCTGAATGTTTTCCAGCTGCCGTTTGATCAGCGCGGCAGCGGCTTTCCCAGGGTGATCGGCCAAGCGATCGATATCGGCGCCTACGAGTTTCGTCCCTTGGGGATAGCGAACTTTTTTATCTCTCCTGACGTGTTGCGCCAAGGCGAAACACTGAATGTTGTTTGGAATGTGCTGCCCGATCAACAAGAGGTCTCGTGTACTGGCTCTGGGCTGCCCGGTACTGTCTGGGACAACCTGACGCTGGATAACAATGGCAATTTGTTCATTGATACCGGGGGATTGGTACCTGGAGACTATTTTGTAGCGCTGGAATGCCGACGGGATGCAGAGCTGGCGTTTCTCGAGATCCCCTTGCAGGTGCTGGAGCCCATCGAGGTCTCGTTGACGCTGGTGCCGGCTACGGTGCCGTTGGGCGAGCCGGCAACAATCTCATGGGATGCCGTGCCGAATGACTCGGCGACCAGTTGCAGCGCAGAAAGCAGCCCGCCGGTTGCGGCCTGGGCGGGTCCGCTGACCAATAGCGGCTCGATAGAAGTCGACACCGGCCAGCTCCCTCCCGGAACCTACCAGTTATCTTTGCTTTGTACGCGGGGTGACTTCTCGGCAACGGCTGCCGTGGAGCTTGCGGTCACCGACGAGCCTCTGGAAATCTCGCTTGGCGTTGTCGAGAGTCCGGCGATTATCGGTGATGACGTTGCGATCGAGTGGGCCGTTGCGCCCAGCGATGAATTTACATCCTGCACGGGAACTGGTCTCGCTGGGACGGCCTGGAATTCGGCGCGCCAGACCAGTGGTTCATTTTTGCTTGACACCACGATCGTAGGGCCCGGTACATTCGATGTCGGACTTGAATGCAGCCGGCCGGGCCAGATCGAAAGCGCGACCGTGGCACTCGTGATTCAGCCTTTGGAATTGAGCCTGACCGCCCAGCCGACGGCCCTGTTACGCGGCGACGATCTGACCATCTCCTGGACCGGAACCGAGGGCGCGGTATGCACCGGCGCCGGCTTGCCGGGTACGCAATGGAACGGCGGCGGCAAGTCGGCCTCGGGGACGCAGTTGATCAATACCGCGCCGCTACCGGCCGGCGACTACCTGGTCGGTTTGAGCTGTGAGCGGGCCGGCCTGACGATCGATCGGGACGTGCCGGTCTCGATACTCCCGCTCGAGTTGAATTTGACGCTTGATCCGACCAGCCTGATCCGCGGCGACGATCTGACCGTCTCCTGGACCGGGACCGAGGGTGCGGTGTGCGCCGGCTCGGGCTTGCCGGGTACGCAATGGAACGGCGGTGATAAAGCAGCCTCGGGAACGCAGTTCGTCGATACAGAGCCCCTGGAGCGGGGCACCTACCTGGTCCAGCTGACTTGCGACCGCCGCGGCGTCACAATCCAGCGCCAAAGCGAGTTGATCGTTTTACCACCGCCGGCTGATCTGGCGCTTTCGCCCGCGCCCGCGGACCTGGGCGTTGTCGGTAGCGATTTTGTCGAGTTTTCCGTCTCGAACGACTCCGAAAATCCCGCGTTCGATCTGGTTTTGGAGGTTTCCGCGCCGACGGGCTATGAAATTGTCGGGGTGTTCTTCCGGGCGCCGGACTGCTCGATTGTCGAAGGCGATCCATCCGAGTTGCGCTGCGATCCTGCGACCATCGGCGACTGGCAATGCGACACTGTCGATGGGACAACCCGGTGCGTCTTGGCTGAATTGCCCGCGGACGGGCTGACAGGCGTGGTCATTGAATTGCGCGGCTCAGGCGCCGCGACCGTGGCGGGAACAATCCAGGCGAGTAACGCCGATGTTCGACTCGTCGAGATTGAAATCGGCTCGGAAGCGGCGCCATGAGAAAATATCGATGCAACGCGATTCTACCTCTGGCGGCGGTGCTGCTTCTTGTGGTCCAGGCGGAAACGGCGCTGTCTGCGACTCGCTATGGTCAGGTGCTTACCAGCGGTCAGGTCGTCTTTTCTACCGGCGGCGCAGGAACCCAGGGCGTGTCTTCGCGATGCGAAGACGGTGAGCTGGTATTCAGTTTCGTTGAAACGGTTTCTCCCGAGCGTCTGGAGTTTCAGCGGTTGGATGCCGGCAGCGACAATGGATCCGGTTCGGTCTCGATCTCGGTCACGGTCGACGAAATATGTTTCGGGTCCGGCACGGCTACTTTCCGTTACCAGCACGTGGCGGAGCAGGGTGAAATCGGCGCCGATATCGATATAGGCCCGGTGGCGCCGGTGCTTGCCGTCGAGCTTGTCGAGTCCGGCTCAGCGTCGGTTCAGATCGATTACCAGATTCGTCCCCGCCAGGAAGATACTGGTGACGCCGACAAGCGCTTTTTGATCATGGCTTCACAGCTGTCGTTTGTTGCCGGTAACATCGTCGGCCAGGTTGGCCGCCAGGACGAGTTGGCCGTAATTGCCATTTCGGAAGCGCCGCCGGTCGATGTCGGCGTGCTGCCGGATTCGCCCAGAGACGGGGGACGGCTTGTAGCCTCTGCACTGGCCTTCAACAACGCGTGCCTGGAGCCGTCCGCTACCGGCAGCACGCTTCTTGAGATTTGCCGCGCGGCCCAGGATGTCGAAGACCCGGCTCTCTTAGCGAAGTTGCTGGAGGCATTCGATGCGCACGAGTACGCCGCTTTGAGTTCAGCCTCGTCGGAAGGCATTCGCATCCAGCGCGATAACGTGGCTTCACGAATGGCGGCGCTGCGTAGCGGCACCAAAGGGCTGAGTATCGAAGGCGTCGCGCTGGCGTTTGCGGGCAACTCCGTCAATGCAAGCTGGCTGCCGGAAGAACTGCTGGACGCCGTCAACGAGGAGGGCGGCGGCGGGGGCAGCAGTCTGCTCAGCGAGCGGCTAGGGGTTTTCGTCAACGGCAATATTGCGCTGGGAGATCGCGATCGGCGTGGTAAGGAAGTCGCATTCGGTTTCGATTCCTGGGGCTTGACGGCCGGCGTCGACTACCGTTTCGTCAACGACGCCGTCGCCGGCATCGCGGTGGGGTATAGCCAATACGACGCCGATGTGGACCGTGACGGAGGGACGGTCGATTCCAACACGATCACGATCCAAGGCTATGGCACGTACAACGTCACGGAGCAGTTCTATGTTGATGCCACTTTGGGTTTCTCAGGCGCGGATGTGGACCAGAATCGCGTCGTCGATCTGACCGGCATTGGCGGATTCGGCCGCACCGTTGCCCGTGGCTCGACGGATTCGACCCAGTATTCGGCATCGCTCGCGTTGAACTATCAGGTGCCTCTGGCGCGGGCGTGGGATACCGTGATATTCGGTCAGGCCTTCTACGCCACCAACGACATCGACGGGTTCGTGGAAAAAGGCAGCCCATTTGCGCTGGAATTTCCGGGCCAGGACTTCGTAACCCGAACCTTTACTGCGGGCCTGCGCGCTTCTCGCGCGGTCACCCTTTCCAGGGGCGTCCTGTTGCCGTTTATCGATGCCTCGTTTGCGCATGAAAGCGGAAACGACGGCTTCGTGCTGAGTCCGACGCTGATCGACACCGGCGCGCTGGCCCCGCAAATCGAAATTTCCAACCCGGACCGCAACTTTGGCAAGCTCGATGTCGGTGCGAGTTGGGTATTCCTGTCGGGCAACCAGATGTTTATCAGCTACGGGCTGCTGCTTGGAGAAAGCGATACGAAGATGCAGACGATCAACTTCGGCGCGCGGTTCGAATTCTGAGCCAATGTCCGGGTCAGTCGTACCGGCATTGGCAGTCCTCGACTTTGTTCGCCACGTCAGGCGTAACCGAGCGGACATCCAAATTTGCATGCAGATCATGAAACGCAGGAACTGGAATCGACTATGACCAAAGCCATCGACATCGACGCACTGACCGCCCCGCTGGACGAGGAAAACCCCTGTGGCGAGGCGCTCGAGGATTTTGTTTTTGATCCGGACTACGCAGAAGTCGATCGCCTCTCCCAGGGCAAGGAAGAGCAGGTCATGGGCGATGAGGTTATCGAGGCCGAAGAGCCGGACTGGCGCGAGGTGTTGGACAAATCCCTGAACCTGTTCGAACGTGTGCGCAGTCTCAGACTGGCCGTCCTGATCACAAAGGCGCTTTGCGTACGCGAGGGGCTTGGGGGAATGCGCGAGGGACTGGAGCTGGTTCACTCGCTGATGGAAAAATATTGGGATGACGTCGAGCCGCTGATCGACGACGGCGACGCAACCGAGCGGTTGCATACCGTCGGCGAGCTAGCCACTGGCCCGGGGCTTATACGCCTGGTGCGCGAAGCCGAGTTCGTTTCATCGCCCGCCGTCGGCCGATACACGGTGCGGGATTATCTGGTGGCAAGCGATCGGCTGAAGCCCAAAGCTGACGAAGAACCGGCGACGCTGACGTCGATCAACCAGGCGCTGATGGATTGCGAGCTGGATCAGCTCAAGGAGACGCTGGAAAATATTCAGCAGTCCATCGAGCTGATCGGCCAGATCGAGACCCTTTTCAACAAGTCCGTCTCCTCTCAATTCCTGATCGATCTTGACCCAATGACGAAGGTTCTGGCCGATCTTCGGCCGCCGATCCAGGAAGTGCTCGGCCGTCGCGGCATCGCGGTCGAAGATGTTTCAGAATCCGGCAAGGCGTCCGATTCGGCGCAGCCGCCAGGGCTGACGGGATCCAGTGAGATTGCCAGCCGCGAAGACGTGGTCCGAATGTTGGACCGCATGACCGAGTATTACAATCGACACGAGCCTTCCAGCCCTGTTCCGCTGCTTCTTCAGCGCGCCAAGCGGCTGGTTTCAGCGGATTTCATGGCGATCATCAAGGATGTTGCATCCGATGGCCTGCAGCAGGCAGATCTATTGGTCGGCAGCAAAGATGAGGATTGAATGGCATTAAACCGAAAACGTCCGGCATAAATTGACCAGCATCAACCAGGAGTATCGAGCATGGCGAAACAAAGTCGACAAAAGTTCATTGCGCGCAATCGCGCCCCCCGGGTGCATATCGAATATGACGTGGAGTTGTATGGCGCCGAGAAGAAGGTCCAGATCCCGTTCGTGATGGGCGTGATGGCCGATCTTGCGGGCAAACAGGAAGAGCCGTTGCCACCCATCGAGCAACGCAAGTTTCTCGAGTTCGATATGGACAACTTCGACGACAGAATCAAGGCGATGAAGCCGCGAGCGGCCTTCCGGGTCAAGAATACCTTGACTGACGATGAGGGCGAACTCAGCGTCGATCTCACGTTTGAAAGTCTCGACGACTTTTCACCCGCCGCGGTTGCCCGGAAGGTCGAGCCGTTGCGCAAGCTTCTCGAGGCGCGCACGCAGCTTGCGAATCTTGTGACCTATATGGATGGCAAGTCAGGCGCCGAGGAGCTGGTGGCCAACGCGATCAATGATCCCGAATTGCTCAAGTCGCTCACGGCCGCACCGAATGCAGCCGGCGATGACAGCGCCGATAACAAGGAGGACTAAGCCGATGGCCAACAAACAGGAAACCGCCGCGCAAGAACAGGGCGAAGTGCTGGAAAAAGATGATTTTTCGGCGTTGCTGCAAAAAGAGTTTCGGCCCAAGAGCGAACGCGCGAAGAGCGAGGTTGAATCGGCCGTTCGGACGCTGGCGCAGCAGGTACTCGAAGGTACCGCCCTGGTTTCGGAGGACGCGGTCACGACCATTAATGCACTTGTTGCGGAAATCGATTCACGACTGACGGAACAGGTCAACCAGATTATTCATCACGAGGATTTTCAGAAACTCGAGGGCGCATGGCGCGGGCTGCATTACCACGTAATGAACACCGAGACCGACGAGATGCTCAAGATCCGGGTGATGAATATCTCCAAGGATGAGCTGGCCAAGATGTTTCGGCGCTATCCCGGCGCATCATGGGATCAGAGCCCGTTGTTCAAGAAGATTTATGAAGAAGAATTCGGCCAGCTCGGCGGTGAACCATTCGGTGCGCTGGTTGGCGACTACGTCTTCGATCATAACGCCAAGGATGTCTCTATCCTCAACGGCATGGCGCAAGTCGCCGCGGCAGCCCATGCGCCGTTTCTGGCGGCGGCAGGACCCAATTTATTGCAGATGGATTCCTGGGACGAGCTTGCCAATCCGCGTGATCTGTCCAAGCTGACCTCCACCCCGGAATACGCCGCGTGGAATTCGTTGCGTCAGTCGGACGATTCACGCTATATCGCGTTGACCATGCCGCGATTCCTGGCGCGCATTCCCTACGGAGCCAAGACCGACCCGGTTGAAGAGTTCAACTTCGAGGAAGATACCGAAGGAGCGGATTCGGGCAAATATACCTGGGCCAATTCCGCGTATGCCATGGCGACCAACATCACCAACGCTTTCAAGCAATATGGTTGGTGTACACGGATCCGAGGCGTGGAGTCCGGCGGTGCGGTCGAGGGCCTGCCGACGCACACCTTCCCGACCGACGATGGCGGCGTCGACATGAAATGCCCGACCGAGATCGCGATCAGCGACCGACGTGAAGGCGAGTTGTCCAAGATCGGCCTGATGCCGCTCGTGCACCGGAAGAATACCGATTTCGCAGCGTTTATAGGCGCACAGTCGCTGCAGAAACCGGCTGAATATGATGATCCGGACGCTACCGCCAACGCCAACCTCTCGGCGCGCTTGCCGTATCTTTTCGCAACGTGCAGGTTTGCCCACTACCTGAAATGCATCGTGCGAGACAAGATCGGATCGTTCCGCGAACGCGACGACATGTAACGTTGGCTGTCCAACTGGATCATGAACTACGTTGACGGCGATCCGGCTAATTCGAGCGAAGAAACAAAGGCGCGCAAGCCATTGGCAGCCGCGGAAGTCAGAGTGCAGGAAGTGGAGGGGAATCCCGGATATTACACGTCCCAGTTCTTCCTGCGCCCCCACTATCAGCTTGAGGGGCTTTCGGTTTCATTGCGCCTCGTTTCGCGTCTGCCTTCGGCCAAGGGTGCTTGATGCAGGCGGTTTGTAAGAACCGATTCTGATCGAATCGAATAATGTTAATCAAAATTGGAGATGGATCATGGCTGTAGACATTTTTTTGAAGTTCGATACCTTCGATGGTGATTCTCAGGACAAAGAGCACACAGACGAAGTCGACGTCCTCGATTGGCGATGGGGAGGGAGCCAGAGCGGCACCATGCATATCGGGACGGGTGGCGGTGCCGGAAAAGTCGACGTGCAGGATATGACAATCCTCAAATATCACGACAAGGCTACGCCCAACCTCTGGAAAATACTTTGTAACGGCAAGCACGAAAAGGAGGTGAAGCTCACTGCCCGGAAAGCGGGCGGGGATGCGCCCGTGGAGTACCTGGTAATCACCCTGAAGGAGGTGCTGGTGTCTTCGATGGCCACTGGCGGCAGTAGTAACGACGATCTTGCAACGGAGACGGTCACGCTTAATTTCGCTGAATTCAAGATGGAATATACGCCGCAGGATGAGAAGGGTGCCGCTGGTGCCAAGATCGAGGCCGGCTGGAATATCCGCAAGAACGAACCGGTCTGAGCATTGGCCGTTGCTTCACCGCCAGGCCGGCAAGTTCGGCCTGGTGTTCAACGGAGGTAGAGCTTGAACAGAATCCACGAACTATTGCAAACCGGCGACCTTGATGCCTCGATGCAGGAAGCTATGCAGGCAGTGCGCGACGATGCGGGTAACACCAAGCACCGCGTGTTGTTGTTCCAACTCCAGTGTCTGGTTGGTGAATGGGAGAAGGCCCGGCGTCAACTCTATGTGCTCAAGGATATGGATGCCTCGACAATCCCGATGTTCGAGACCTATGACCCGGTCATTCAGTGTGAGATGTTCAGGGCCGGGGTGTTTGAAGGTGAGCGAAGCCCGTTATTTTTCGGCGAGCCTAGAGAATGGCTTGCGACCCTGAACTCGGCACTGTCCGCGGATAAGCGCGGCGAGGAACAGCGAGGGGCGGAACTCCGCGACGAGGCGTTCGAGAATGCCCCCGCCACTCCAGGTCTTATCGACGATAAAGCTTTCGAGTGGATTGCGGATGCGGACGGAAGATTGGGCCCGGTCCTCGAAGTTTTCCTGAACGGCCGATATTACTGGGTGCCGTTCGAGCACATCAGCGTCCTGGACATGGACGAACCGGAAGATCTGCGCGATCTGGTCTGGACGCCGGCTCGATTCCAGTGGAGCAACGGCGGTGACGCGGTCGGCTTCATCCCGACGCGTTATCCGGGGACGGAAGCGAGCGAGGATGATCGCCTGCGGATGAGCCGCATGACCGCATGGCTCGGCGACGATAACGAAGATTCGCTGGCCAGAGGCCTTGGCCAGCGGCTCATGGTCACCGACGAGGGCGACTTTCCACTACTGTCGATACGCAAGATCCGGCTCGGTGCTGCCGCCGAAGAGGCCGAAGCCGGGATCGATGAGGACTCCTCGTGGCCGAGCTGAGCTTCTCGGAAAAGCTTCAGCCGTCTTTGCTTGACCGGCTGACCGATGAAGCGCCCGAAACAAAGAATGAGGGCCGCACTCGCCGCGTGATCAGCCTGTCGCGTCTGAGGTACCTCGTTCGGCGCGATATTTCATGGTTGCTCAATGCCGCACAGATGGAGCCGCTCGTCGATCTCGAGCCTTATCCGGAGGTGGAAAAGTCGGTGCTGAATTACGGTATCCCCGATCTGTCCGGCTCGGCCGTGTCGGGACTTCAGAAGGAAGAGCTGGAACGCATCATCAAGAGTGTGCTGCTGACCTATGAGCCCCGAATTCTTTCCCGCACCTTGCGGGTGCGTGCCGATATCTCGGCGGACCGCATGAGCAACAATGCGATCATTTTCGAGATCGAGGG
>Ga0102941_1001072_pt1 | contig 12836 bp, 14 predicted proteins | sample SalPonR2_C_D2_MG_FD_79281 | JGI IMG/M metagenome (GOLD analysis project Ga0102941, IMG submission 79281) | Salt pond soil microbial communities from South San Francisco under conditions of wetland restoration - Salt Pond MetaG R2_C_D2_MG | ecosystem: Environmental > Aquatic > Marine > Intertidal... | reverse complement strand
GAGCGCGAGCGGATCTCCCTCGGCATCAAGCAGCTCGATCAGGATCCTTTCTCGTCCTGGCTGGCGCAGAACCCGAAGGGCAGCATCGTCAAGGGCACGGTCACGGAAGTGGATGCCCGCGGCGCCGAGGTGGATCTCGGCGGCGGCATCACCGGCTACCTTCGCGCCTCGGAGCTGGCGCGCGGACGGGTGGAAGACGCCCGCACCGTGCTGAAGACCGGCGAAGAGGTGGAGGCCAAGTTCACGGCGGTGGATCGCAAGAACCGCAGCGTGCAACTCTCCATCAAGGCCAAGGAGGCCCATGAGGAGCAGGAAGCCGTCGAGAGCTACAAGTCGGAGTCCGGCGGCAGCGCCTCCGGTACGACGCTGGGCGAGCTGCTGAAGGAGCAGATCTCCGGCAATTCCGACTGACAGGGGACCGGAGGCGCCCGGGCGGGAGCACCGCCCGGGCGCTTGCGGATAGCGGGGAGCCGCGCGGTTGCGCGGGCGGAAGAAAGCGAACGCACCTATGACGAAGTCTGAACTGATCGAGATAATCGCCAGAAAGCAGAAGCATCTGCCCGCCAAAGACGTCGAGCTCGCGGTCAAGCATCTGCTGGAGATCATGAGCGATGCGCTGGCCAGCGGCGATCGCATCGAGATCCGCGGCTTCGGCAGCTTCTCCCTGCATTACCGCCCGCCGCGCATGGGGCGTAATCCGAAGACCGGCGAGGCGGTCGCCCTGTCCGGCAAGCACGTTCCCCATTTCAAGCCGGGCAAGGACCTGCGCGAGCGGGTCAACGAGAGCCGACACCTCCCCATCAAGAACTGACCGGCCGGCGGCGGGCTTACCAATCCGCAGCCATCTGCACTAGACTCGTGAGGGGGCGCTCCACTGAGCCCCGCTGCTGATTCAGGTGCCGGTATGCTGCGCAAGATCGCGACCATCGTCCTCATCATCGCCCTGCTCGTGGCGATCATCGTCTTCACCTGGCTGAACACCCAGGAGGTCAGCCTCGATCTGGCATTCACGACGGTGCAGACGCAGATCGCGGTTGCTTTCACCATCACCTTCGCGCTGGGCTGGCTGTTCGGCCTGTTCTGCGCCGGATTCTTCGTCCTGAGATCGGTGGCCGAGCGCAGGCGGCTGCGCAAGAACCTGGCGGCTGCGGAGCAGGAGGTGAGCAAGCTGCGCAGCCTGCCGCTCCAAGATGCTGCCGAGTAACCAGGCATTTCTACTCGCCGGGCTATTCCTGCTGATCGCGGCGGCCGGATGGCTGTTCGGCCGGTTCGGCGAGAGCAGCCGTGAGCGGGAAGAAAACGGGGGCAATCTCAGCAGCGACTACCTCAAGGGCCTCAACTTCCTGCTGAACGAGCAGACGGACCAGGCGCTCGACCTGTTCCTGAAGGTTGTCCGCGTCGACGACGACACGCTGGAGACCCACTTCGCCCTGGGCAGCCTGTTCCGCCGGCGCGGCGAAGTGGACCGGGCGATCCGGATTCACCAGAACATCATCGCCCGGCCGGACCTCTCCACGGAGCAACGGGACGAGGCGATGAACGCGCTCGCCCGCGACTATCTGCGCGCCGGCCTGCTGGACAGGGCGGAGAAGATGTTCGAGACGCTGACGGACAAACCGGTGTATCGGCAAGAGGCGTTGCTCGCTCTCTGCGGCATCTTCGAGCAGGAGCACGAGTGGGAGAAGGCGATCGAGGCCGGCGAGCGGCTCGAGGACAGCCGCGGTTCCATGAGCCGGCGGGTGCCCCACTATTACTGCGAACTGGCCGAGCAGGCCATGGGACGCGGCGAATGGCAGCGGGCCCGCAACCTGCTGCGCAAGGCCCGCAGCCGGCGCCGGCCCACCGTGCGCGGCGCGCTCGATCGGGCGCGCATCGCCCGGGAGCAGGGGGACGCCCGCACTGCCCTGCGCCTCTATCGGCGCACGCTGGAGGAACATCCGGATTTTCTGGTGGAGGTCCTGCCCCGCATGGCCGATCTCCTGGAGAGCACCGGCAGGGCCGGCGAACTGCAGCAGGAGATAGAGGCGCTGATCCGGCGCAACGCCGACTACCGCAATGCCATCGCTTACAGCGCCATCCTGCACGACCTGCGCGGGCCGGTCATCGACGATTGCGTCGAGCACTACATTCTCACGGAGCCGACGCTGGCGGCCTTCGTGGCCGGACAGGAACTGGCGACCGCGGGCAGCGAGCCGCGCCGCGAGGCCATTGCCCGAATCCGTGAAGGGCTTGCCCTGCTGGCGCGCCGCTCCCCGCGCTATCGGTGCAAGGAATGCGGTTTCTCCAGCATGCAGCTGCTCTGGCAGTGTCCGAGCTGCAAGGCCTGGGAAAGCCAGAGGCCGGCCGAGAAGGTCCGCTTCGACTCCCTGCTGCGCCAGGGCGAGATCTCCGGCCCGCCCGCCTAATCTCCGCGCTTCGGCGAGAATGACGGCCGGCTGCCGCCGGGCCGCCCCGGCATGATCTTCCGGTAAGCGGGCGCAGAGTCGGTGCCCGCGCAACAGCAACCGGAGGAACAGTGCAATGACGAGAAGAACCCCATGGATTACGGCGGTGCTCGCGGGCCTGCTGGCGCCGCTGGCCGCCGTCTCGGGCCCGGTGAACGTCAACACGGCGGACGCCGAGACCATCGCGGCGGAGCTGGACGGTATCGGCATCGCCCGCGCCCGTGCCATCGTGGCCTATCGGCAGGCGAACGGGCCGTTCCGCAGCGTCGACGATCTGCTGGCGGTGAAGGGTGTGGGCGAGCGCACCCTGGCGGCCAATCGGGACAATATCCGACTGGCTACTGCGGAGAAGTCCGCCGAGTAGACCGGCCGGTCGCGCCGCGGTCCCCGCCGGCCCCGGCGGGGACCGCATGGTCAACAACCGGTGCGCTCGCTAAACTGGTCGCGTCACCCAGGAGAGGAGCGCGACATTGAGCAAACCGGTACGGACCGCCGTCTTCCCCGTCGCAGGCAGGGGCACCCGTTTCCTGCCCGCCACCAAGGCCAGCCCGAAGGAGATGCTGCCGGTCGTCGACAAGCCGCTGATCCAGTATGCGGTGGAAGAGGCGATCGCGGCAGGCGCTACCAAGCTCGTATTCGTCACCGGCAGCACGAAGCGGGCGATCGAGGATCACTTCGACGTCGATCCCGAGCTGGAACGCGCCCTCGCCGAATCAGGAAAGGAACGCTTGCTGGACTCGGTGCGCAACACCCTGCCGGCAGGCGTGGACTGCGTGTTCATCCGCCAGGGCATCCCCCACGGACTGGGTCATGCCGTGCTCTGCGCCCGGCCCGCGGTCGGCAACGAGCCCTTCTTCGTCCACCTGGCCGACGACCTGATCGACGCCGAGGTGCCCTGTCTGAAGCAGATGGCGGCCGAGTATGCCGAGCATGACGGCAGTGTCCTCGCCGTGCAGGAGGTCCCCCGTGACAAGACCTCCAGCTACGGCATCGTGGCGGTGGAAGAGGATGCACCGGGGCGCCAGCGGATCCGCCAGATGGTGGAGAAGCCCGCGCCCGAGGAGGCGCCGTCGACACTGGCCGTGGTGGGCCGCTACCTGCTGGATCCGGTCGTCTTCGACAAGCTGGAGAAGACGGAGCGGGGTGCCGGCGGTGAGATCCAGCTGACCGATGCCATAGCCGCCATGCTGGATACCCATCCCGTCTACGCCTACACCTTCGAGGGCACACGATACGACTGCGGCAGCAAGCTCGGTTACCTGCAGGCGACGGTGGAGCTGGCCCTGAAGCATCCGACGCTGGGAGAGCCGTTCCGCGAGTATCTCCGGAGCCGTGGGGGATGAAGGAGCGTCGGCTGGCAAATATTGCCGTCGGGCCCGCACTGGCGAGTGGCCTGCTCTTGCTGTGTGCGGCGGCCGCGCCGGCGCAGAGCTGGTCCACCGCCGAGCTCAGGCGGTGCGTGGCGGTGGACGACGACGCCGAGCGGCTGGCCTGTTTCGACCGTCTCGCGGCGGAGAAGCTGTCCGAGGCCGCGGCCGGGGAAGATGGCGCGCGGCGCTATTCGACGCTCATGCAGGGACGCGGCGACAGGTATGACGATAGGCCCGACGACTACCATGCGCGCTTTCGGGACATCCGGATCGTGGCCTTCGTCCACGAGCATCGTCGCGGGCGGGACTGGCGGCGCTATGTGAGTGACGATGGTCGCTACTGGCGGCTGCGGGACGACCAACCGGACGGAGAGCGGGAATTGCCCTTCGAGGCGGAGGTGATCCCGGACCCGGAGGCCGAAGGCGGCTATGTGCTGCGGCCGCAAGGAGACGGAGAGCCGATACGAGTACTGGAAGAACGCGACATTGGTCCATCAGAATCTGATTAAATTCATTTGTTTAAATAGTAATTCTCGATAGTTTCGAGAATATTTCATGGCGCTCGATCGCCGTTCCGCGGATCGATTCGACCTGCCTGAAAAACGGGGCCCCATGCATCGCGGCCTGAATCCCACCGGCCCAGGGTGGCAGGCGCGTCCGACTGTAGCTGTATGATGAGACGCAGTCGCAGCAAGGGAGCAGTACCCTGGGAACCGCCGAGACCTCCCCATCGAGTTTCCTGCCCGAGACCCTGAGCGGGTTCTATCAGGCCGTGGCGGCCAACCTGCCATCGCTGGTCGCCGCACTGCTGGTGGTCATTGCCGGCTGGTTCCTGGCCCGACTGGCACGCCGGGGCGCCCGACGCTCCGCCGAGTTTGCCAATCGCCTGCTCGAGCGGGCGCTTCGTCGGGGCTCCGCCGCAGGGGTGCGCATCTCACTCGCCTTCACGACGGTCACCGGCGAGATCGCTTTCTGGCTGGTGTTGATCCTGGCACTGGTGCTCGCGGCCGGCGTGGTCGGCATCGGTTCCATCGGTCAGTGGCTGAATCAACTCGTCGTCCATCTGCCGAGCGTGATCATCGGGGCCTCGATACTGGTGGTCGGCTATTTTGCGAGCGTCTATCTGCGCGAGTTCGTCGCCTCCTCCGCAGAGGCGGCCGAACTGCGCACCGCCGGACTGCTCGGCCGGCTGGCCCAGCTGGCGGTTCTCGCCATCGCGCTCATCATCGGTCTGGATCAGGCCGGGATAGACGTGGCGATACTGCTGATCGTCTTCGCCATCATCCTGAGCGGCGCCGTGTTGGGCGTGGTGGTCTCTTTCGCGTTGGGTTCCGGCACTTTCGTGTCCAATCTCATCGCCTCCCGCAACGCCCGTCACGTGCTTTTGCCCGGCATGCGCCTCAGGTTCGACGATGTCGAGGGCGAACTGCTCGAGATCTCCCGCACACACATAGCCGTCGAGACGGATGAGGGGCGGGTGCTGCTGCCCGCACACCGGCTGGAGACGGGCCGAGTGCTCATCCTGACCGCCGCCCCGGAGCGTGGCGCCGACCGCGAAGAGACGGGCGAGGACGGTGGCTAGGGCTATGGCCAGAAAAATGGCGAAGACACCACGCTCTCTGATCCTGTCGTTCATTGACCGTCAGCCCGACACGGCGGCGCGAGCACTGACGGCGATGGAGCCGGCGAAGGCGCGGGCCCTGCTGGCGGATATCCCGGCACGTTTCGCCAGCCGGGTAATATCGCGTATGGGTCCGTCGGTGGCCTGTGAGCGACTGGCGGGGATGCCGGCAGACACGGCAGCCGCCGTTCTGCGGGCCCTGGCCTATCAGAACTCAGCGGGACTCTTGCGCCTGATGCCCGCCGATTTCAGGGACGCGGTCCTCGGGGAGCTGCCGAGGGCGGTGCGCCGCGATCTGCGGGCCACGCTCGACTTCCCTGCCGATACCGTGGGTGCACATATGACGCCCGCCATACTCACCCAGAGTGCGGATCAGACGGTGGCAGACGCGCGGGAGCTGGTGCGTCAGGCCACGCGTGCGGACACCGGCTGCGTGATCGTAGTCGACGACCAGCGGCGCCTGTCCGGCCTCGTCGATCCGGTATTGCTCCTGCGCTACAGCGGGCGCACGCCGCTCGGCGAGATCATGGACCGCCGCATCGCGCCGCTGTCCGCAAGAGCGCGAATCGCGGCCATCCGGCCGCTGGAGGCCTGGGATCGCTATCTCAGCCTGCCGGTCGTCAGTCGGCAGGAGCACGTGATCGGCACGGTGTCGCGCAGTGCACTGCGTGAGGCGCTGGCGGTCGAATCCGCCACTGCGGGCCGTCCCGACGATGCCTTGCCGGTCGCGCTGGCGGATGCCTTCGTGGGTTTCCTCGGCGGGCTCCTGCAGTTCGCCGACGGCGGCTCTGCCGGGTCCGACACCGGGAGACGGGCGTGACGAGCAACGATCTCGCGATTGCCGAGGACCTGATGACGCGGCGCTATTTGCGTGACTTCCCCGTAGAGGCGGCGCGCCGCATCGAGGAACTGGAACCGGCGGAAGTGCTCGATGCCGTCTCTCGCCAGTCGGCTGCCACCCTCGCGCCGGTATTCGCATTCCTGATGCCCGATAGCGCGGCCCGGCTGCTGACGGCACTGCCGGACGGACTCAGCGACCGCATCCTGGAAGAACTGCAACCGGCACAGACCTTGCGGATCATGGCCTCCCTGCCGCAGGACGAACGTGCCGGACGCCAGGCCCGGCTCGAGCCTGCTGTGCGCGCCGAGCTGGAACGTCTCGGCTCCTACCCGCCCGATACCGCGGGCCGGGTGATGAATCCGGGCGTCGGCGCATACCCTCGGGATCTGACGGTCGGCCAGCTGCTGCGCGCGCTCGGCGAGTCCGGCATGCTGACGGCACGATCGCTGTTCCTGGTGGACGGCGCCGGTCGCCTGAGTGGGCGGGCACCGCTGAAAGACGTCGCCCTGGCAAGTCGGGATCTGCCGCTATCGGCGCTCGAGCTGCCGGTCAGCATGACCGTGCATCCGATGGATTCCATGGAAACCGTAACGCACGCTTTCGAGGGCTACCGTATCCTCGATCTGCCGGTGGTCGACGGCGAAGGCATCTTCCTCGGTGCGGTGACGCACGACGACCTCGCCCGCGCAGTCCAGGAGGACGCGTCAATCGACATCCAGACCATGGTGGGTGCCGGCCGCGCCGAGAAGGCGCTGTCCACCCCCATGTTCACCGTCCGGCGGCGCATGCCCTGGCTGCAGATCAACCTGCTGACAGCGTTCCTGGCGGCCGCCGTGGTCGGTCTGTTCGAAGCCACAATCGCACAGGTCACGGCGCTGGCGGTTCTTCTGCCGGTGGTTGCGGGTCAGTCCGGTAACGCCGGCGCCCAGGCTCTCGCCGTGACCATGCGCGGACTGGCGCTGCGCGAGATCAGCGTGCGCCAGTGGCTGCGGGTGGTCCGCAAGGAGGTCATCGTCGGCCTGGTGAACGGCATCGGTATCGCCATTACCTGCGGGCTCGGCGTTTGGTTCTGGAGCCAGTCGGCGGGGCTCGTGGCCGTCATCTTCTCGTCGATGATCCTGGCGATGGTCGCCGCCGGCTTCGCGGGCGCGCTGATCCCGATCCTCCTGACCCGGCTCGGTCAGGACCCGGCCACCTCGTCCTCCATTGTTCTCACCACCGTCACGGATATCGCAGGCTTCTTTTCTTTCCTCGGTATCGCGACGCTGATGATGCAGTTTCTCTGACAGGTTCGGCCACGAAAAAGCCCGCACGATGGCGGGCTTTCGAGGGCATCTCCGGTACTACCGGGGATGCCGGAATCTGGCTCCCCGGGCCGGACTCGAACCAGCGACCAATTGATTAACAGTCAACCGCTCTACCAACTGAGCTACCGGGGAATGGCAGGACGCTGCGGCGTGCCGCAGCAGGCGCAGAATTCTGGGGGAGGCGGCAACCCAAGTCAAGTGACCGCGTCGCGCCCGCCGAGGGCCGATTCGAGTCGTCCCAGCGCATCCCGCAGCGTCTCCAGGCCGCAGGCGTACGACAGCCTGAAATGCCCCGGCGTGCCGAACGCGGACCCGGGCACCAGGGCGACACCGGCCTCGTTCAGCAGCATCTGGCAGAGGTCGGTGTCGTCGGCCAGGCCGAGGCGCGCGATGGCCTCCCGGGCGTCCGCGAAGGCGTAGAACGTGCCCTCGCCGGGCCGGCAGGTGACGCCGTCGATGGCGTTCAGGGCATCCACCACGAAGTCGTGCCGTTGCCGGAACGCCCGGTTCATCTCGGCGACGCAGGACTGGTCGCCGGTCAGGGCGGCCAGCGCCGCGTACTGGGAGACCGTGCAGGCGTTCGAGGTGCTCTGGCTCTGGATCTTCTTCATCGCACCGATCAGGGTCGCCGGCCCGGCCGCGTAGCCGATCCGCCAGCCGGTCATGGCGTAGCACTTGGAGACGCCGTTGATGGTCACGGTGCGTTCGAGCAGCGCCGGGCAGGCCTCGGCGAACGAGGTGAACGGCTCGTCCGCCCACCAGATGTGCTCGTAAATCTCGTCCGTGGCCACGACGATGTCCGGGTGGCCGGCGAGCACCTCGCCCAGCGCGGCCAGCTCCTCACGGCCGTAGCCGGCGCCGCTGGGATTGCCCGGACTGTTCAGGATCACCAGGCGGGTGCGTGGCGTGATGGCTGCCGCCAGCTGCTCCGGCCGCATCCGGAAGCCGCTCTCGAGATTGGTCTCCACGATGACCGGCTCGCCGGCCGCCAGATGCACCATGTCCGGGTAGGAGACCCAGTAGGGCGCCTGGATGACGGCCTCGTCGCCCGGGTCCAGCACCGCCTGACAGACGTTGTAGCAGATCTGTTTCGCGCCGCCGGAGACGATCACACGGTCCGCCGCGTACTCCAGCCCGTTGTCGCGGCGGAACTTCTCCGCCACCGCTTCCCGCAATTCCTCGATGCCGTCCACCGCGGTGTAGCGGGTACGGCCCGCGCGGATCGCCTCGATGGCCGCCTCGCGGATGTGCTCCGGCGTGTCGAAATCCGGTTCGCCGGCGCCGAGTCCGATGACGTCCCGGCCGGCGGCGCGGAGCTCGGCGGCGAGGGCGGTGACGGCCATGGTGGGCGAAGGTCGCACCCGGCTCAGCCGGCTCGAAACTGTTAGACTCAACGGTTTGCCTCCGGGCGAGATTCTCCGCCGAATGTTACTGGAACACGGCCAGGCCCCCAACCGGGACGGCGACGCTGCTGACCCTGGCGCTGCTGGCGATCGTGGCGATCGTGGCGATCCGGGCCCATATTCATAGCTTTCCCTACTCGAGCGATGTCCGAACGACGCTTTACACTGGCTTCGAACTACGAACCCGCCGGCGACCAGCCGGCCGCGATCCGCTCACTCGTGGAGGGGGTGCGGGACGGGCTCGCCCGCCAGATCCTGCTCGGCGTCACCGGCTCCGGCAAGACGTTCACGATCGCCAACGTGGTGCAGCAGGTGCAGCGCCCGACGATTGTCCTGGCGCCGAACAAGACACTGGCAGCCCAGCTGTACGGCGAGTTCCGCGAGTTCTTCCCCGACAACGCGGTGGAGTACTTCGTCTCCTACTACGACTACTACCAGCCGGAGGCGTACGTGCCGGCGTCGGATACCTACATCGAGAAGGACGCCTCCATCAACGATCACATCGAGCAGATGCGGCTGTCGGCGACCAAGGCGCTGATCGAGCGGCCGGATGCGATCATCGTCGCCACGGTGTCCGCCATCTACGGCCTGGGCGACCCGGAGGCCTATTTCAGCATGGTGCTGCACCTGGTCCGGGGCGACCGGCTCGACCAGCGCACGATCCTGCGCAAGCTGGCGGAGATGCAGTACAAGCGCAACGATATGGAGCTCTCCCAGGGCACCTACCGGGTGCGCGGGGACCTGATCGACGTGTTCCCGGCGGAGTCCGAGCGCGAGGCGGTGCGCATCGAGCTGTTCGACGACGAGATCGAGTCGCTGGCCTGGTTCGACCCGCTCACCGGGGAGGTCACGGCCCGGGTGCCGCGGCTGACGGTCTACCCGAAGACCCATTACGTGACCCCGCGGGAGCGCCTCCTGGCCGCCATCGACGACATCAAGGTGGAGCTGAAGGCGCGGCTTGAGGTGCTGCGCGACATCGGCAAGCTGCTGGAGGCGCAGCGTCTCGAGCAGCGCACCCAGTTCGATCTGGAGATGATTGCCGAGCTCGGCTACTGCCAGGGCATCGAGAATTATTCCCGCTACCTTTCCGGTCGGGCGCCGGGGGAACCGCCGCCGTGCCTGTTCGACTACCTGCCGCCGGACGCCATGCTGGTGGTGGACGAAAGCCACGTCACCATCCCCCAGCTCGGCGGCATGTACAAGGGTGACCGCTCGCGCAAGGAGACCCTGGTCGAGTACGGCTTCCGGCTGCCCTCGGCGCTGGACAACCGACCGCTGCGCTTCGACGAATTCGAGGCGCTGGCGCCCCAGACCGTCTACGTGTCGGCGACCCCGGGGCGCTACGAACACGAGCATGCGGACGCGGTGGTCGAGCAGGTGGTCCGGCCCACGGGTCTGGTGGACCCCGAGGTCGAGGTGCGACCGGTGCGCGCCCAGGTGGACGACGTGCTCTCCGAGATCCGTGAACGGGTGGAGCTGGACGAGCGGGTGCTGATCACGACGCTGACCAAGCGCATGGCGGAGGATCTGACCGAATACCTGGCCGAGCACTCGGTGCGGGTGCGCTACCTGCACTCCGACATCGACACCGTCGAGCGCACGGAGATCATCCGCGACCTGCGCCTCGGCGAGTTCGACGTACTGGTGGGCATCAACCTGCTGCGCGAGGGCCTGGACATGCCCGAGGTTTCCCTGGTGGCGATCCTGGATGCGGACAAGGAGGGATTCCTGCGTTCCGAGGGGTCGCTGATCCAGACCATCGGCCGGGCGGCCCGTAATCTCCACGGCAAGGCCATTCTTTATGCGGACCGGATCACCGGCTCCATCGAGCGGGCGCTGGAGGAGACGGGGCGCCGCCGGTCGAAACAGGAGGCCTTCAATGCGGAGCACGGGATATCGCCGCAGACCATCCGCAAGCAGGTGGCGGACATCATGGAGGGCGCGCGCTCGGCGCCGGGCCGGGGCCGCGGCCGCCGGCGGGTGGCCGAGGACCATCCCGAGTGGGAGGGCATGAGCGAGGACGAGCTGCTGCGCAAGGCGAACCGGCTGGAGCAGCAGATGTACCGCCACGCCAGGGACCTGGAGTTCGAGGAGGCGGCGAAGCTGCGCGACGAGATCGAGCGCATCCGCCGCGTCGGGCTGGGGCTGGAGGACGTGGCGGCCGGCTGACCCGCTTGCCTGCATCAGTGACAATCCGGTATCTTTGCGCACCCCTGCGAGGGGGAGGCGGGCGATTAGCTCAGGGGTAGAGCGCCACGTTGACATCGTGGAGGTCGGTGGTTCGATCCCACCATCGCCCACCAGTCGCTTCCCGGCAGGTGCCTCCGGAGACCGGCAACAGGCTGTTGCAGCGAGCAAAATTGCATCGCTGCGGGCTTGTCTCCGAGCGGGGCCGGCGATAAAATTCCGGAATCTGCGAACGGTATGCGGGCGATGGCGAGAGCGCCCGTGTCCGTGTTCGACACGGGCCGTGGGCACGCGCTTACCCGGGTCGGCCCCGACGGGCCGGCGGAAGGGGTCGCGAGCCGCGGCCGTTGTTTATTGGAGGAACTTCGTATCGCTGCAGCAAAACGCGTCCGACGCAACGACGAGATCGAGGCGTCGACGGTCAGAGTCATCGGAGCCGACGGGGACCAGGTCGGCGTACTGCCACTGTCCGAAGCACTCGAGCTTTCATCCGGCCAGAACCTGGATCTGGTGGAAGTGTCGCCGAACGCCGATCCGCCCGTTTGCCGGATCATGGACTACGGCAAGTATGTCTTCGAGCAGAACAAGAAGTCCCAGACCGCCAAGCGCAAGCAGAAGCAGGTCCAGGTCAAGGAAGTCAAGTTCCGGCCGAATACGGACGAGGGCGACTACCAGGTGAAGCTCAGGAACCTCACGCGGTTCCTGACCAGCGGCGACAAGACGAAGGTGACGCTGAGATTCCGGGGCCGGGAGATGGCCCACCAGGAACTCGGCGCCAAACTGCTCGCGAGAGTACGCGACGATCTCGAGGAGCTTGCCACCGTGGAGCAGATGCCGCAGATGGAAGGGCGGCAGATGGTCATGGTGCTTGCACCAAGAAAGAAGTAGGAGGGCCTTCAGGCCCGATATAGAGATGTAGGAGGGCCTTTTCAGCCCCGATACGCAGGAGGGCCTTCAGGCCCGACATAAAGAGAAGTGGCGAGGACGCCTGCGGGTGCCGAGCCCGCCTGATCCGGCAACGACCGGTACCGGGCCAGACAAAACGGAGACGACGATGTCGAAGATGAAGACCAATCGGGGCGCCGCCAAGCGCTTCCGCCGCACGGGCAAGGGTGGCTACAAGCGTTCCCAGTCCCACCTCAACCATATCCTGACGAAGAAGAGCACCAAGCGTAAGCGCCATCTTCGTCACACACTTCAGGTAGCCGACGCCGACGTACCGGCCGTGCGTCGCATGCTGCCGTACAGCTGAGGAGGGCAGGACCATGGCACGAGTCAAACGAGGCGTCATCGCCCGCGGTCGGCACAAGAAGGTGCTCGACAAGGCGAAGGGTTATTACGGCGCCCGGCGCAAGACCTACCGGGTGGCGAAGCAGGCGGTCATCAAGGCCGGCCAGTACGCCTACCGCGACCGCCGCAACCGCAAGCGCGAGTTCCGCGCGCTCTGGATCACCCGCATCAACGCGGCTGCGCGGGCCAACGGCCTGTCCTACAGCCGCCTGATGAACGGCCTCAAGAAGGCCGAGATCGAGATCGACCGCAAGGTCCTTGCCGACATCGCGGTGCACGATCCGGAGGGCTTCGCCGCCATCGCCGAGCAGGCCAGGGCCAGCCTCGCCGCCTGACCGGGGCGGGGACCCCGCAGCGGGAACCCTGGAAGCAT
>Ga0102941_1001070_pt1 | contig 12845 bp, 14 predicted proteins | sample SalPonR2_C_D2_MG_FD_79281 | JGI IMG/M metagenome (GOLD analysis project Ga0102941, IMG submission 79281) | Salt pond soil microbial communities from South San Francisco under conditions of wetland restoration - Salt Pond MetaG R2_C_D2_MG | ecosystem: Environmental > Aquatic > Marine > Intertidal... | reverse complement strand
TGCAACGGCAGACCCTGGCGCGCGACCATGCCGCCGCCATCGCCCGTGCAGGTATGCGCCGAGGTGGCCGAGAAATAGGCACGCCCATAGCCGCCCGTGGCCAGAACCACCATCTTGGCGCGGAAGACGTGCATGGTGCCGTCATCCAGTTTCCATGCCACGACACCAACGCATTCGCCCGCGTCGTTCATCAGCAGGTCGGTTGCAAAGTACTCGATGTAGAATTCGGCATTGTTCTTGAGCGACTGACCATACAGCGTGTGCAAGATCGCGTGGCCGGTCCGGTCGGCGGCGGCACAGGTGCGCTGCACCGGGGGACCTTCGCCGAACTGGGTGGTGTGCCCGCCAAAGGGACGCTGGTAGATCTTGCCGTCCTCGGTGCGGGAAAACGGCACGCCGTAATGTTCCAGTTCGTAGACCGCCTTTGGCGCCTCGCGCGCGAGGTATTCCATCGCGTCGGTATCGCCCAGCCAGTCCGATCCCTTGACGGTGTCGTACATGTGCCAGTGCCAGTGGTCGGGGCCCATGTTGCTGAGGCTGGCAGCGATGCCGCCCTGCGCTGCGACGGTGTGCGACCGCGTCGGGAAAACCTTGCTGACGCAGGCCGTCTTGAGGCCCTGTTCCGCCATGCCGAGCGTCGCGCGCAGGCCAGAGCCCCCGGCGCCGACAACAACAACGTCATAGGTATGAGTATTCAATTCGTAGCTGGGGGAAACGGTATCTTTCATCGTGTCCTCAAAGTGCAATCTGCGCCAGGGCCACGACACCGCCAGCGGCGATCCCGTATGCCAGGATGGTGGTGGAAATCAGGCCGATCTTGCGGCTTGTCCCACCAAAGTAATCTTCGATCAGCACCTGCATGCCCAAACGCATGTGATGCATTCCCACCACAAGGTACGCCCCCACGATAAGCGCAGGGACGGGGCGCGACAGGCTGCCTACCACCTGGTCATGCGAGGACCCCAAGAGCCCCCCGACAATGATCAAGAAGAACGGTGTGAGCAACAAAAGCGCGACCGAGGTGATCGTCATCGTCCAGTGATGTTCGGTGCCAGTGCGGGCCGAGCCCAGCCCTTCGACCCGTTTGCGGTCTGTCATATAGGCCATTGTCCGTGTCCTCCGTCAGATCGCGATAAGGGTCAGCAGTGTGAGAACGACCGATCCGACGATCATGCCCCAGCCCAGTTTATCGGCCGTCTCGACGTCCAAAGCCCGGCCGGTGTCCCAGATCAGGTGCCGGACACCGCCCAACGCATGATACCATAGCCCGAGCACCGACAAGGTCATCACCAGGTCACCCAGAAAAGAGGTGATCAGCCCGTCGATGGTCGCGAAATAATCGGGGCCGCTGGCTGCGGCCATCAGCCACCATACAACAAGGATCGCTGCTACGATCATCGCGTTGCCCGTGATCCGAACAAAAATCGAAGTGATCGAATTCAATTGCGGGCGGTAAATCGTGAGATGGGGGGAAAGCGGTCGGTTTCCCCGGTTCACATCGGCCATGGCATACACCTTTGGTTGCGCTTTGGACTCGCGGTCAATGCAGTAATGAATAGCAAGTTTTGAATTGCTGTCACCTCCAAGGGAGAGCAATTTTGACCCAATCTTGGGTCTTAACGCCGCAGATGCGGTTTATGTGATCACACTTTTCCAGCATGTGATCACGAAACCGCATTGCCACAGATCCCGTCGCAACGGCCTCCGGTTTTGCCCGAAACACACGCCGTTGCCCTTGACGCCTCGCGCAAAGGCGCCTGTCGCCACGGGTTCAAGTCGATGGTCCCGATGATTTCAAGGGATGCGGCCCAGATCGTGCTGCGCGTGCGTGGGCGGATGTTCACAACGGCAGCAGCGCCCAGTAGTCGAGGTCGAGCAGGATATCAGGCAGGTATTTGCCGTCGCCCCCCCTCAACGCCCCGACGGTTCCGCCATCCTTCATCGCCACCAGCCTCAGGCGAAGGGCCCCCGCTCCGGGTGCGTCGATGTCCGCCCTGTCCAGGACTTCGGTCCATGCCCGCACCGTATCCCCGGCGAAACAGGGGTTGGCATGCGCGCCGGCATTCAGCCCCACGATCATCTGCGCATTGGCGAGGCCGTTGAAACTCAGCGCGCGGGCCAGGCTGATGACATGCCCGCCATAGATCAACCTCCGCCCGTCTTCGCGGTTGGTTCCGTCGAAATGCACCTTGGAGGTATTCTGCCACATACGGGTGGCCATCATGTGTTCGGCCTCCTCGATGGTCACGCCGTCCACATGGTCGATAATCTCGCCGATTTCGTAGTCACCCCAACGGTGCGGTTCACCCGCGAGACCGAAATCATACCCTTTGAAATCAAGGCATTTGGGGATCACCAAGGTATCTGGGGCTACCGCCGGCATCAGGTCGGGCACCACGGTGTCGGGCGCGGGCGCGTCGGCGCTGTGCTTTTTCACCATGACCCAGCGCACGTAATCCAGAACGACCCGGCCATGCTGGTTCACGCCTTCGGTCCGGACGTAGACAACACCGGACCGACCGTTGGAATTTTGTTTGAGCCCGATCACCTGCGATCGCGCGCGCAACGTGTCGCCGGGCCAAACAGGTTCCCGAAACCGACCCTCGGCATATCCCAGGTTGGCCACCGCGTTCAGGGAAATATCGGGCACGGTTTTCCCGAACACCGTATGAAAGGTGATCAGATCATCCATTGGCGCAGCCGCCAGTCCGCAGGCACGTGCGAATTCATCCGAGGACTGCAGCGCATGTCGCGCCGGATACAGCGCATGATAAAGCGCCCTTTCCCCACCGGATACCGTGCGCGGGATCGCATGGTCGATCACCTCGCCGATCCGATAATCCTCGAAAAAGCGGCCTGCATTGGTTTTTGCCGGCATTACTGTTTCCCCAGCTTCATCTCGGGTGAATAGGGTGCGTCGATCTGCTTGGTCACCGCCTGCCCGCAGCGCATCACGCCACGGGCCGCGTCGAAGGCATAGGTGGGGGAGCCATACAGCTCCCACCCGTTCGCGATGGCCTCGGACACCTTGTGGCAAAACGCCGAAGTGTCGTCTTCGGTCAGGAGGCGATAGATCATGCTCATGTCGGGAACGGGGCTACGCCCAGCCAGTAGTGAATGCCCATCACGATGGCCATGATCACGACACCGATCACCAGCGCCTTGATGTCCCCGGCGACAGACACATCAGTCGGGCGCGTCCAGGTGGGTTCGGCCTTGTTGATCAAGATCACGGACACCACGGCCCAGGCCAGCAGCCCGGCAAACAGGATGACCGACGCGAGGTCCCCATTGACCAGCAAATGCGCCACGGCCCAGACCTTTACGCCCGTCAGCTGCTTGTGCCGGATCCTGGCGGAAAAGGTGCCCTTGTCGGCGCTGAGCGCAAACAGCCAGAACGACAGCACCATCAGCAGGTTGTTGACATGGGTCAGAAAGGCGGGCGGCGACCAGATGTTGACGAAGGCCGCGCCGCGATAGCCGATGACCATCAAGATGATGCCCGCCAGCATGATCAGGGCCGCCAGGCCCTTGCCCTTGTCGCCCATGGCCAAGCGCTGTGCCGGGGCGAGGCGTTTGAACCAATGCGCCCCGGCGAATAACGCGACACCCGCGATCAGTAGAATATAGCCCATCAGGCAGCCTCCAGTTCCGCAATGGCCCGTGCCCGGGCGAGGGTCGCGCGGGCTGTGTCCACATGCAGGTTTTCAACGATCTTGCCATCCACCACGGCGACCGCCTGGCCGTCTGCGATCGCCTCTTCAAAGGCGGCGATCTGGCGGCGGGCAAGGTCGATGTCCTCGGCGCTCGGCCCGAAGACGGTATTGGCAATGGCGATTTGGGCGGGATGGATGAGGGTCTTGCCGTCAAATCCGAATTCCCGGCCCTCATTGCATTCCGCCTGCAGACCGGCGTCATCCTTGAAGGCATTGTACACGCCGTCCACACAGACGATCCCGGCGGTGCGGGCCGCCAGCAGACACATCTGAAGCGATGTGACCAGGGCCGCGCGGCCGCGACTGCCCAGTTCCTTGGCCAGATCGTTGGTGCCCATGACGAACCCGGCCATGCGGGGCGCGCGGGCGATCCGGGCCGCGTTCAATACACCTTCGGGCGTTTCCATCATCGCCCAGATGCGGGTGCCCGATGCGGCCGGGATCTTGTCAAGTCGCGCGGCAACCGCTTCGACATCAGCAGCCGCGTTCACCTTGGGCAACAAAATCGCCTGCGGGCCGATCGCGGCCAGTTGATCCAGGTCATCGCCCCCCCATTCGGTATCCATCCCGTTGATCCGAACGATCTGCGCACGGGGGCCATAGCCGCCATCGGTCAGACGATCACACAAGAGCGCGCGACCATTGGCCTTTTCATCGGCGGCCACGGCGTCTTCGAGATCGAAGATGATCGCATCCACGGGCAGGCTGCGCGCCTTTTCGAGGGCCCGGTCCTTTGACGCGGGAATGTAAAGCACGGATCGATACGGTCGGGCGCTGGCATCCATCTGCGGTCTCCTTCGCGGCGCGGCTCGCGGCATGTCTTGGCCGCGTTTGGGACCACAGGTTTGCCCCGAAAGCAAGATGTAGCGCCGCATCGCAGCATAAAAATTGCGCAAAAGGCGCCTATCGCGAAAGAAAATGAGAGAAGTCATCACGGCCTTCATCCAAAATTAAGCGGTTTTCCGGCATCTTGATGCGGTGCCACCGGGCCTCGCTCGGGCGCGCACGGTGGTTTGAGACGGTCGCATCGGGGCCGGCTCTGCGTGCCGATGCGCCAATCGAAAGGCAGAAAGATGGTACAGGCGCAAAATGCACGTCTGCCCGGACTGAAGGGTCTGGTTCTTGCGGGTCCGGTTCTTGTGGGTCTGGGCTATGCGGCATTCGGCCAGCCGTCGCACAGCATGATCTGCGGACAACGCGACCAGGTCGTCAACACGCTGGCCACCCGATATGGCGAGTCGGTCCGGTCCATCGGATTGGCGCCCAGCAACCGGATCGTCGAGGTTTTCGCGTCGGACGAAACCGGATCATGGACGATCACGGTCACCTCGGCCGATGGAACAACATGCCTGATGGCGTCGGGCCAACACTTTGAAACCTTTGTGCCTACAGCCCCGGGCGAACCGCTGTAATTCGGGGAATCGGGCGCCTTGAGGCTATCCGCCACGTCACCTGCCCTTGCAAACGGGGCTGATCTGGGGATACCCCTCGCGCCATCATCAACGAGGGACCAAGGACCGCTGACATGGCCAGACCCAAGATCGCGCTGATCGGCGCGGGACAGATCGGGGGCACACTCGCCCATCTTGTTGCGCTTAAGGAGTTGGGCGACGTCGTTCTGTTCGACATCGCCGAAGGCACGCCGCAAGGCAAAGCGCTCGACATCGCCGAATCCGGACCGTCCGAGAAATTCGATGCAAAACTGAAGGGCACCAACAGCTACGCCGATATCGCCGGCGCTGACGTGTGCATCGTGACCGCAGGCGTCCCACGCAAACCGGGGATGAGCCGCGACGACCTTCTGGGCATCAACCTGAAAGTCATGAAATCGGTCGGGGAAGGCATCCGCGACAACGCGCCGGACGCGTTCGTGATCTGCATCACCAATCCGTTGGATGCGATGGTCTGGGCGCTCCGCGAATTTTCCGGCCTGCCCCACCACAAGGTGTGCGGCATGGCCGGCGTTCTGGACAGCGCCCGCTTCCGTCATTTCCTCGCCGAGGAATTCGACGTGTCGATGAAAGACGTCACAGCCTTCGTTCTGGGTGGGCATGGCGACACGATGGTGCCCTCCGTGCGCTATTCGACCGTGGCGGGTATTCCGCTGCCCGACCTCGTCGACATGGGGTGGACGACGCAGGAAAAGCTGGACGCGATCGTGCAGCGCACCCGTGATGGCGGGGCCGAGATCGTGGGCCTGCTGAAAACCGGGTCTGCCTTCTACGCGCCTGCCACGTCGGCCATCGAGATGGCCGAGGCCTATCTTAAGGATCAAAAGCGCGTCCTTCCCTGCGCGGCCTATTGCGACGGCGAATTCGGCCTGAAGGGCATGTATGTGGGCGTGCCCACGGTCATCGGCAAAGGCGGGATCGAACGGATCGTCAACATCACGCTGACCAAGGACGAACAGACAATGTTCGACAATTCCGTCAGCGCCGTGAAAGGTCTGGTCGACGCCTGCAAGGCCATCGATTCAAGCCTGACCTGATCGCCCCCCTGACGCCCCACCAAAACGCGCGCCTTTGGCGCGCGTTTTTCGTTTCGGGCACCGGCTTGACTCTGTCAGGTGACAGCGCGCTTGATCTGCCCGACCGGACAGGAGCCCAACGGATGACCCGAGATTTCGACCGCGAACTGGAAGACCGTCTTGTGCGCTACGCCGCCATCGACAGTCAAAGCGACGATGGCTCGCCCTCGTCCCCGTCGACGGCGATACAGATGGATATGCAGCGCCTGCTGTTGCGCGAACTGCAAGACATTGGCGCGTCAGACGTGGACCTGACCGACTACGGCACCGTGCTGGCCACGATTCCCGGCACGGCGTCCGGCCCGACCATCGGCCTTCTGGCCCATGTGGATACGGCCCCCCAGTTCAACGCGACAGGCGTGAAACCCCGTGTCATCCGGGGCTACAACGGCGGCACGATCACCTTTCCCGACGCGCCCGATCTGCAGCTGACGCCCGAGGCCTTTCCCTATCTCGCGGGAAAACGGGGCCACGACATCGTCACCGCATCCGGCACCACGCTGCTGGGTGCCGATGACAAGGCGGGCGTCTCGATCATCATGACCGCCGCGCGGCATTTGCTGGCCAATCCGGACATTCCCCACGGCCCGATCCGCATCGCTTTCACCCCGGACGAAGAAATCGGACGCGGGGTCGATCCGCGCCTGCCCGAGGACCTGGGCGTCGAATTCGCCTATACCTTCGATGGCGGCGACCTGGGGGAGGTCGTGTGGGAAACCTTCTCGGCTGATTTCGCCACCGTCACCATCACCGGCGTGTCGATCCATCCCGGGGACGCCAAGGACAAGCTGGTCAATGCCATTCACCTTGCCGCGCGCATCATCGAGACGCTGCCGCAGGTCACACTCACCCCGGAAACCACCGCAGGCCGCGACGGGTTCATTCATGCCGTCGACATGAAAGGTGGTGCTGCGGAAATGACCGTTCGGTTCATCTTGCGGGATTTCACGCTGGACGGGCTGGCCGCCAAGGGCGCGCTGCTGCAACAGGTCTGCGCGACGATCGCCGCCACGGAACCGCGCGCCCGGATCCGGTGCGAGATCAAGCAGCAATACCGCAACATGGGGGATTGGCTGAAGGATGACATGCGCTCGGTCGACCTGGCCCGTGCGGCATTGCGGGATCTGGGCATTGAGCCGATCGAGACAGCGATCCGCGGCGGCACCGACGGGTCGCGGCTGACCGAACTGGGCGTGCCCTGTCCGAACCTGTTCACCGGCATGCAAAACGTCCACGGCCCATTGGAATGGATCTCGGTTCAAGACATGGCGCTGGCGACGGATCTGTGTCTGTCGCTGGTCCGCAGGGCTGCCACCCCGACCGGGTGACGACTCGGACCGTGTGGATTTTCCTTTGCCCGGCTAAGAAAACCCGACGCCGTTACTTTTTGTGATCACACATTTTTCCGCTGTGATCACAAATGTCGCTTTTTTCGCCGAAACCACCGGTATGCGACAGAATACCGTTTCAATGGGCGTCCGGGTTGTGCTTATCCAGAGGCAACGCACACCAACGACGGAAGAATTTCATGAACATTCATGAATACCAGGCGAAGGCCCTGCTTCGCCAATACGGCGCACCAGTCAGTGACGGGCGCGTGGTTACCCGGGCCGAAGACGCCAAGACGGCAGCGGGCGAACTGGACGGACCACTTTGGGTCGTCAAGGCCCAGATCCACGCCGGCGGTCGCGGCAAGGGATCGTTCAAGGAGGCCGACGCCGGCGAAAAAGGCGGCGTGCGCCTTGCGAAATCCGTCGAAGAAGCCGCTGACGAGGCCAAGAAGATGCTGGGGCGCACGCTGGTGACCCACCAGACCGGCCCGGTCGGCAAGCAGGTCAACCGCATCTATATCGAAGACGGTTCGGGCATCGAGACCGAGATGTATCTCGCGCTTCTGGTCGATCGCCAGACCAGCCGCATCAGCTTTGTATGCTCGACCGAAGGCGGGATGGACATCGAAGAGGTGGCCGCCGAAACACCCGAAAAGATCCTCAGCTTCTCGGTGGATCCCGCAACGGGCTATCAGGCGTTCCACGGCCGCCGCGTGGCATTCACGCTGGGTCTGACCGGTCAGCAGGTCAAGCAATGCGTGAAACTGATGGGCCAACTCTACAACGCCTTCGTCGAGAAAGACATGGAGATGCTGGAGATCAACCCCCTGATCGTGACCGACAGCGGTGATCTGAAAGTGCTTGACGCCAAGGTCGGATTTGACGGCAACGCCATCTATCGCCACGCCGATATCGCCGCCCTGCGCGACGAGACCGAGGAAGACCCAAAGGAACTTGCCGCGTCGAAATACGACCTGAACTACATCACGCTGGATGGCGAGATCGGCTGCATGGTCAACGGTGCAGGCCTTGCCATGGCGACGATGGACATCATCAAGCTGTACGGCTCGGAGCCCGCCAACTTCCTCGACGTGGGCGGAAGTGCGACCAAGGAAAAGGTCACCGAAGCGTTCAAGATCATCACCTCGGACCCCAAGGTCAAAGGCATCCTCGTGAACATCTTCGGCGGCATCATGCGGTGCGACATCATCGCCGAAGGCGTGATCGCGGCCGTGAAAGAGGTCGGCCTGAAGGTCCCGCTGGTCGTGCGCCTCGAAGGCACCAATGTCGAAAAGGGCAAGGAGATCATCCGCAATTCCGGCCTCGACGTGATCGCCGCCGACGACCTGAAGGACGGCGCCCAGAAAATCGTGGCGGCGGTGAAGGGATAAGGCCGTGATCGCCCCGGATACCAGACTGGCATAGGCGCAGAAGGGCACGCATTCATGAGAAGACGGCTCCGGAATGCCTTTGAAACGAATGTTTGGCGCGGCTCGTCAAAAGGCGGGCGGTCTGGGCCCGGCTTTTCCCTGGGCATCTGGCGGCAGGGCCAGATCCAACAGGTGCCGAGCGCAGCGAAAGATCGTGGGGATTGGCCATCGTGACGCGCTTGATCCAGATCCATGCCGGCATTCACAAGACCGGGTCGACCGCGATCCAGCGCATGCTGGCCCGCCTCGCACCTGATCTTTCCGCGCATGGCATCGCAACACCCGACATCGGGAACAAGGGTAGCGGGCACCATATTCTGGCGTCCTTTGCCAATGATCCGGATGGCTGTGAAAAGGCCTGGGCGAAATTGGCCGGTCAATTGGAACGCGAAACGTCCGATAGGGTGCTCTTGAGCTCGGAATTCTTCGTGAATGCGGATCCCAAGGCACTGCACACAGCACTTTCGACGCTCGGACCACACGAAGTGCGCATCCAATTCTATGTGCGCCCCCACATCGCCCTGTTCACCTCTCTCTATCTGCAGCGCGTCAAGGCAGGCATCGCCTTGGCAGATCCGACCGATCTTGCGGAATCATACGCACGCAGCGCCGAGTTTGACTATGTGCCGGTCATCGAGGCCTATATCGACACTTTCGGCGCCGATGCGGTGCGGGTGCGCGAATTCGTGCCATCCGCCTTCGAAGGCGGCAGCCTGATGGCCGATGTCTGGAGCTTCCTGGACCTGCCCGCCCCGCTTTTGCAACAGGCCGAGGTTCTGGGACGGGACGTGGTCAATCCGACGCCTAGCGCCGAACAGGCGGTTGTGCTGATCGCGCTGGCAAGACGCGCCCGGGCTGCGATGGGATCCGCGTTCCAGCCAAGGGCGTTGCGACGCTCGCTCGCGTACCTGTTGACGGAACTACGCGCGCGCCTTCCGGGGCAGGCCACCCGCTATCGTTTGCCGATGGATCTGCAAAGCGCCATCGCCGATCACATGGATGGCCCCCGCGCGGCCTTTGCCCGGCATCTGGATCGTCAGCCAAGCGCCGCGTTCTGCGCCGAACCGGTTACCGCGTCATCGCCCTTGGCACCGATCCCGTTTCAGCCTGTCCGCGATGCGCTGGCCGCCGTGGCCGACATGGCGCATGAACGCGGATGGACGTCCCTGTCGCGTGTCGTGACCCGGTTCGCGGACAGTCTGTGCAGGATCGTCGCCCCGAATGGTGGCGACCTGTTGGATCTGCGCGCGCTGTCCGGAAAGGCCATGGCATGAAACGGATGGCATGGTCAGCGCTTCATATCCTCGGCACGGCATTGTTTCTCGCCGTGATGCTCAGCCGCGTGGCGCAGGCCGGCGCTCCGACCGAGGACGACGTCGCGGATCTGGCCATCGGCGCCTTTGCCGAAGCCTGCCCGTGGCCGCGCCAGACGGCTTCGGACGTGGAGGCGCGCATGCTGCGTTTTGCCTCCGAACGGGGTTTTGCCGATCTGCCCTTCGCGCTGGACTTCTACGACACCACGCTGGAACAGACGGCCGCTGACGTGACGCCGGGAACCACCCGCCGCTGCGAAGTCGCGTTCCCCGGAATCCACACCGAACCCGCGACCGAGGCCCTGCAGATCCTGATGGCCACACCGCCCGTGTTCGGCCAGCCGATCCCGCTGCCCATCACCCATTCCCCCATGCCCGGAACCTATTTCATCGAAGGCCGGCAGCTGAATGCGCGCGTTGCGGCCGTGGTCCATGTGGGCACCCGCGAAAACGCGACGGGCCTTGAAACCTTCATCAACGTGGAACGGCTGCTGCCCTCCGCGCCGCAGTCGAATTGAGAGGGGCCGGCATGACGTTCGCAAACACCCTGGCCATCGCTGCACGATCCCGCCCGACAAAAGACCTGCCCGTCCGCGACAAGACCGCATGCAGCGGTCCGGGGCGGGGGGCTTCGTTGAATACTGATACCTGAATAAAGACCAAAGAAGGGACAGCCATGTCTGTACTCGTTGACGAAAACACCAAAGTGATCTGCCAGGGTTTCACCGGATCGCAGGGCACGTTCCATTCGGAACAGGCCATCGCCTACGGAACCAAAATGGTCGGCGGCGTAACGCCGGGCAAAGGCGGGATGACGCACCTGAACCTGCCGGTCTTCGACTCGGTCCACGAAGCAAGGGCCGTGACCGAGGCCAACGCCACCGTCATCTACGTGCCGCCCCCTTTCGCCGCGGATTCGATCCTCGAGGCGATCGATGCCGAGATGGAGCTGATCTGCTGCATCACCGAGGGCATCCCGGTGCTGGACATGATGAAGGTCAAGCGGGCGCTGGAGGGAACGAAATCGATCCTGATCGGGCCGAACTGCCCCGGCATCATCACGCCCGACGCATGCAAGATCGGCATCATGCCCGGCCATATCCACAAACGCGGATCCGTGGGCGTCGTGTCCCGCTCGGGCACGCTGACGTATGAGGCCGTGAAACAGACCACCGATGTGGGTCTGGGCCAGTCCACTTGCGTGGGCATCGGCGGCGACCCGATCAAGGGCACCGAACACATCGACGTGCTGGAATGGTTCCTCGCCGATGACGAGACGACCTCGATCATCATGATCGGTGAAATCGGCGGCTCCGCCGAAGAAGAGGCTGCCCAGTTCCTCGCCGACGAGAAGAAAAAGGGCCGCTGGAAGCCGACCGCCGGTTTCATCGCGGGCCGCACGGCGCCTCCGGGCCGCCGCATGGGCCACGCGGGTGCCATCGTTGCAGGCGGCAAGGGCGGCGCCGAAGACAAGATCGAAGCCATGCTCAGCGCAGGTATCGTGGTCGCCGACAGCCCCGCCGGGCTGGGTGAGGCCGTACTGAAGGCGATTGGGTGACGGCCACGCCGTCAGCAGGGAAGGAGCATGAGTTTCGTGGACGCCATCAAGACGTGCTATCGGAAGTATGTCGCATTCTCCGGTCGGGCCTCTCGTTCGGAATACTGGTGGTTTGTGCTCTTTCTCCTGCTGGGCAGCACTATGTCCGCCATGATCGACCGCGCCATTTACGGGGACGAGCTGATCGAAAGGTACGTCATTGACGAGCTGACCTATGCGACAATTGAGACCACCGGACCGTTCGCGTCGATTTTCTGGCTGCTTGCTGTCCTGCCGTTTCTGGCGGCAGGCTGGCGGCGGATGCATGACACCGGGCGCTCCGGCCTCTTCCTGCTCGCCCCCTTCGTCGTGATCCTGGGCGTGGGCATTTTCGATCTTTTCCTGGCGGTCACGCACGATAACGCAGGGTGGGCCAATGACGGTAGCATCGTCATTCCGATCCTGATCGCTGGCCTTGTCGCATTCTTGTTATCAATCCTCTGGGTTCTCTGGTTGCTCACGCGCGCCAGCCAACTCGGCACCAACAACCACGGCCCCGCCCCGCAGGAGGTTCTTCAATGACCGACCAATCCCCCAACGACCAGTTCCACGCCTCCAGCTTCATGCAGGGCCACAACGCGGCCTACCTGGAACAGCTCTATGCGCAATACGCGAATGACCCGAATGCCGTGGATGAAGCGTGGCGCGATTTTTTTGCCGCGCTGGGCGACACGCCCGCCGACGCCCAGGCAGAGGCGCATGGCCCGTCCTGGGCGCGTACCGACTGGCCACCGCAGCCCGCCGATGACCTGACAGCCGCGCTGACCGGGGAATGGCCGGCGCCGATGCCCGACGAGGCCAGGGCCGCCGGCAAGAAGATCACCGAAAAAGCCGCCGAAAAGGGCGTCGAACTGACCGATGCGCAGGTGCAGCGTGCCGTGCTCGACAGTATCCGCGCGCTTATGCTGATCCGCGCCTACCGGATCCGGGG
>Ga0102941_1001065_pt1 | contig 12862 bp, 9 predicted proteins | sample SalPonR2_C_D2_MG_FD_79281 | JGI IMG/M metagenome (GOLD analysis project Ga0102941, IMG submission 79281) | Salt pond soil microbial communities from South San Francisco under conditions of wetland restoration - Salt Pond MetaG R2_C_D2_MG | ecosystem: Environmental > Aquatic > Marine > Intertidal... | reverse complement strand
GTGGTTGAATAGAAAGAGCCGACATACAGAAAAATGCCGATCGTTGAGGCATTCAGCACGCCGAGCATGAGTAACTTTTTAATGAGATTTTCCGAGAAAAACACCCCATAAAAGCCGATGAAGGTTATTGTGATGATAAAAACAAGTTCAATGGATTTGAACACGGATGCAATACCTCATTCCCTCTGTGTCAGATTTCTTTATGAAATCATACCATAAAAAGAGAGGTGAGTTCACATCGTCTTTTTTGCGTCAATACGCTGTTTTGGATTTCAGAAGAGGATGTGATTATTAGGAAACAGAACAAATATCGTCCGTAATCCTTAATATAATCATTCTAACGGTCTCTGTTCACTTCTAATCGACAATAATCAGCGCAGAGTAGACTTGATGTTATCCTTAACATCTTATATGATTGAATCATGCGCATCGTGCATAAACTTAAAAAGGAGGATGTTTATTATGAAAAAGACACTTATGATTCTTCTCATTCTGTTTCCGATATTGTTCTTTGCAAGCGAATCATTTCTGATTGGAGATCCGCTTCCGGATGCCCCTGATTTGGCTTACAGAGGAGATTATTCGGTGGGCGTTAGAACGCTTGAGGTGGTTAACGAGGACCAGATTGATATCCTGAGCTATAGTGAGGATAACCCGACTCCAAAATACGACAGGCCGCTTACTTTAGAAGTTTGGTATCCTGCCGAAATACCGGAAACGAGAAATGAACTGGGGTATTACGTTGACGAACAGTTTCGCAATGAATCGATTGTGTACAAGGGCAGGGCTCTAAGAGATGCCGTTCCGCTTCAAGAAGACTTTCCGTTGATCATTGTGTCGCATGGCTATCCCGGAACACGTTATATGATGAGTTACCTGACGGAAAATCTTGCTTCCAAGGGTTACGTGGTTGTCTCAATCAGTCATACAGAATCAACGGTTCGGGATCAGAACGAGTTTTACAGTACGTTGTTGAACAGACCGCTGGATATTCTCTTTACACTAAATAAGATCACAGCGCTTTCCAAAGACCAGGACAGTTTTCTTTTTAACGCTGTCAACACGGATATAACAGGTCTTGTTGGCTATTCCATGGGGGGATACGGCATTATCAACGTTGCCGGTGCGGGCTACAGTGAAAGTGGTGTAAATCTTTCATGGGGCGTTCCCGGCGGGCATCTTAAGATTAGACAAGCCGGTAATCCGGAATACGAAAAGACGATTGATCCGCGGATTAAGGCTATCTTTGCCATGGCACCGTGGGGGGCAAAACACTTTTGGAACGAGGAGACCATGAAAGGTCTCGAGATTCCATCGTTCTTCGTTGTCGGCGAACAGGATGATGTGGCAGGATATGAGGAAGGGGTCAAACTCTTCTATGACTGGGCGACGAATTCGGAAAGATACATGCTGACGTTCGAGAATGCCAGACATAACGTGGCACCCAACGCCTATGGTCCCAATCCGCTTCCATCTATAAAGATGACCTCAGCAAACTACATGCGATACACAGAGCCATCGTGGGATAACCGGAGAATCAACAATGTCGTACAGCATTTCTCCACAGCATTCTTTGGAACTTATTTAAAGGACAAGGATTATTCGGCCTATTTTGACCTTGTTGAGGATTCAAACGAAGGGGTCTGGTCACAGAACGAAGAGGGCGAATTCACCGAAGAGCACACACACTGGAAGGGCTTCCCCAACAGAACAGCTCTTGGGATGAATCTCTACCAGCAACAGCCGGAATAATCTTTTAACCCTTCAACCCCTCCCTGTCCGGGGAGGGGTTTGATTTATAACGCGCTGTGCGTCAGGATTTTTTCAAGGAGTTCATGCTTTTTCAGCGGTTTTGTTATGATATCATCCATTCCCGCTTCTTTTGCCTTTTCTAACATCTTCCCGGTAACGTCAGCTGTCAATCCGATGACCGGCGTCCGTTTATCGTTCAGCGCATCACCCCGTATCTTCCGGGTTACCTCCAAGCCATTATACCGTGGCATATGAATATCCAGGATGACAACATCCGGACTTTTCTGTCTGAAAACCTCTAATGCCTCCTGCCCGTCATCTGCCGTGTAAACAACTGCGTTGCTTAAGTTCTTGCTGATGACGGTCTTTGCAAGTTTTAAATTGAGGCGGTCATCTTCTGCCAGTAGAATCTTTATCATTTTGGTGTCAGTTTTTTTGGCATTTTTGGAATTGTCCGGACTCAGGGATAGATTTTCGGTTTTCTCAACCGGTGGCAAACTTTTGTTGGCAATTCTGAAACCGACTGAGAATGTGAACCGGCTTCCTTCATCTACAGTGCTTTCAAGCTGGATACCACTTCCCATTTGAGTTAATATACTATTTGAGATGGTTAGGCCCAAACCCGTTCCACCGTATTTCCTTGTTATTGACGAGTCGGCCTGGGTAAAGGAATCCATTATCTTTAATCGCATCTCTTCAGCTATGCCGATACCGGTGTCTAAAACATCGAACGTGATGAAAGCCATTCCGTCTTTACTTTCTTTTAAGGTGGCTTTGAACTTGATCTCACCCTGTTCGGTAAACTTGACGGCGTTACTGAGCAAGTTTAAAAAGACCTGTTTTAACCGCAGTGGATCAGTCAGCACAAAGGTCGGTAGTCTTCTGTCGATCTCTGTCTTGAGAGTTAACCCCTTTTTATCTGCTTTTGGTTCAATGATTTTCATTGAATCCTTGATGAGTTTTATGATGTTCGTTTTCACCTCATCGAGTTCCATCCTGCCGGCCTCTATTTTTGAAAAGTCCAGTATGTCACTGATAATCTGCAAAAGGTTCCGTCCTGATGTGATGACATTATCCAGATATTCCCTTTGTTCATCTGTCAGCTCTGTGTCTTTGATAATTTCAGCGAAACCGATTACGCCATTCAGTGGTGTTCTCAACTCGTGGCTCATATTGGCAAGAAAATCTGACTTGGCCCGGTTTGCCTTTTTTGCTTTTTTTTCACTTTCAAGTATCTTGTTTTCATCTTCTCTTTTCCTGGTGATGTCTGTCAGACTGATGATAACATTGCCGTTTTTCAGCCTGTTGGAACGAAATTCAACGACCCTTGTTTCTCCCTCTTTTGTGACGATCCTGGACTGAATAACGCTGCTTTCTTCTTTTAAATAGATCGAGTTGTACCACACTGTTCTGCTGTAATGCGGATCAGTACACGCGAGTTCAAACCATTCATTGATGCTTTTAATATCTTCTGTGTCATAACCTGTCAGTTGGGTGAACTCATAGTTTGTAATAATGATATTCAGATCCGAATCCAGGACCATGATCCCCACTGGCAGGTTTTCGACAAGGCCGTTTAGAAGCTCTTTTTCATTTTCAAGTTCTATATTTCCCGATAGGAGTTCTTCATTCATGGCTTTTAGCTCTTCTTCAGCAGATTCCTTTTCAAGAAAGGTATTTCTTGCTTCACTGAGCATCCCGTTGATGGTATCGACGAGTGAAGAGAATTCATTTCGGATCGGATAATCGATTCTCTGTTGAAAATTTTCTTTGAAATCCAGTCCAATAATCTTCTCTTTCAAAGTGTTGATAGGTTCTACAATATTCTTCTTTTGAATTCTGAAAAAGATAAAGATGATAAAGGTGATGAGAATAAGAATAATGGCAAAATTGCCCAGGAGATTCTCTGTGGCGGCGTTGAGATCGCTGTAAGGGATGAAGCTTAGAAGGTACCAGTTTAACCCCTCAACATGCTTAAAAACGACAAACCCTTTTTCTCCTTCGAGTTCAAAATCAAAGAATTCGGTTTGATTCTTTTTCGCCTTTTCAAGGAGATCAGAGTATCGCTCATCCTTATAATGGATATTCAGGATATCCCAGTCGGTATATCTGGGATGCGCCAGAATATTGCTTTCTTCATCCATTAAAAAGACAAAGCCGGATTCACTCGGTTGCTTACCGGCAATCTCACTGATGAGTGTTTTAACCGAGACGTCTCCGCTAATGACAGCATTCTTACCATCAAATTGAACTGGATAGGCAATAGAGATGATGATATCATCCTTGCTGGCATTCAGAAAAAGGTTGGTGTAGACAAGATCGTCTTCTTTGAGGGCATTTTTGTACCATGATCGGGTTCTCAGATCAAATCCCTCGTAGGGGTCCCAACCACTTGCGTTTATCATTTTGTTGTTTTCATCGCCGTAGTATATGGAGGTGAAGAACGGGTTCTCATGCAGAAAGGTCTTCATAATCTCAAGGATTCTGCTATCGTTTAAACCGGATACTTGAATAACAGCCGCTTCATCAGCGGTGCTTTTGATGAAAGTGGCAATGTTCTTGATAATCAAGCCGTTTTTTGATAACCAGGCGGAGATATCGGCGTTAATATTCCTGGTTACGAGGTCCATTTTCTCTTTAGCATTTTCTTTGATCAGACTGTTGGTATAATTGTACTGAAAGAAAAGCATGATCAAAAAAACCAGGACTATACCGAGGGAAAGCAGATATATTTTGGACTCAAGCGTCATATTCGAGAGCTTCTTCATCAGTCTTTTCATGTGCCCCCCCTTTTCGTAAGACAGGTTCACTTCAACCATTCACGGAAGTTACAACGGTGGAGTATACCGTTAATAGGATAATGATATAATTATAGCATGTTTGGAAGCTCTAACACAATCGTTTTTTGGAGAACTCAATATTATAAACTGCTCTTTTGATCAACATTTTATTTGTCTGACAGAATCGAAGCGTTAAAAAGCTAATTAAGGACATGAGCCAGGGGACTCATACCTGGAAGGCTTTATGCCCGTGACCTACAGCCGGAAAATAGATCACAGCTCATCGTTTTAAGGGTTCAAGCACACAATAAAAAAAAGGCGGAAATGATCCGCCTTTTTCATTTAAAAATCTATCGAAATGGTGATGATTTTTATCCTAAAACAGAAACTCCTGCGGCCTGTGGGCCCTTAGAACCTTCCTGGACTTCAAATTCTACTTTCTGTCCTTCTTCGAGATTTTTAAAACCTTCTGATTCGATAGCTGAGTAATGTACGAATACATCGTCTCCGCTTTCCTGTGTGATAAATCCGTAGCCTTTCTGTGTGTTAAACCACTTTACTGTACCTTTTGCCATTAACGTGTTCCTCCTAAAAGTCTTCGCACTAAGTGCGTTTGATAGGTATACTATACTATAAAAAAAGAGATTTGTCAAGTAGTAAAAAAATATTTTTCATTATTTTTAAGAATCGGTTTGATATACCGCTGTACTGGCAGAACTGATCCTTGAAAATAGGATTATCCGGTATAATCTCTTTCCATCAAACGTGAGACAGCCCCTTTTGAAAGGGAATAAAACGCCAGACAACCGCTCAATCCGATGAGGAAGAGGATAATGCTCATGGCACCGGCTGATAAAACATCACGGAGCAGAAAACCCAGAAAAGCGATCGCCCCAACAAAACCAAAAACAATCAGGATCGTATATAATCCGTTTATGTTCTGTTTCATCGCCTTTTGAGGATTTTCCCAGTTCAGTGTTGGAAAACTGGCATCGAGCAGAATCTGTACGAGATTCAAAAAGAGGACCAGTAGAATGGAAATCAGAAGCATCAGAATGCATTCTATAAACGTAGCTTTGAAGAGCAGGAAAAATGCCAGTGAAGCTGACAAAGGGCCTATGAATGAAATCATGCTGACATGAATCAGTTTGACCTTGAACAAGGCAGTACTGCTGATGGGAAGCGATTCAAGTTCCCCGAGCAATTTCCCCTCTCTGCTGAAGGCTGTTGATGACAGCATGTTCATCCCGCCCACAAGAGTGCCTAAAAGGGCCCCGATTGGAAGATTGTATCGGTTTAATGCCATGAGCTTTTCAAAAAGCACTTGAAATTCACTGTTGTTCTTTGCAAAGTAAAAGATAACGATTAAGACCGGGAAGATCACGACATTTCCAAACCCGTTGAAGGAGAATGAGGGAACTCTGAGAAAATAACGCCATTCTCTTGACAACAGTGCCTGAAAGGGAGAGCGCCTTTTGCCTATGGCAGAATAAATCTGCTTCGTGGTAAATTTGTTTGTCCGGCCGGCATGATCCTGGAACTTGAGAAAGCTTTCATAGTACATCTTTTCCCCTATCAGTAAGGCAATCCAGAAACAGATGAGATGAAATCCAATGAATCCTAACAGCCAGGAAAACTGAGCAAATCCGGTGGTTGTTAAGGCCTTTACACCGAGAAAAGCAGGCGGATAAGCCTTTCCGATTTTATTGATCATATTGTCAGGATCAGACATGATCTCAGTCATCCTCTCCGCTGAAACATCACCGGACATCAGATCGTTACTGATCCAGAATTGAAATCCCAGTATGCCTACAAGGAGTAAAATCGAGAAAAAGAACACCATAAAATCCCTGTGTTTTCCGAAATTAAAAAATCGGGATACGGGCAGAATAAAGATCGTTTGGAGCAGGACCGGAAAGAACTGTGCAAAAACAAATATCACAAAGACGGCTATCCAATAGACAGGATTAACGTTGAGTTTAACCCCGTAAATGAGGGCTGATGGTAAAAAAATCACCAGGGATATCCAGATCTGATCCAACAGAATAACGGTTAGCTTTCCCGCCAGAACCTCTTTCGGTTTTAAGGGCAATGGGACAAGGACAGAAAGATTCCTGGTGTAGAAGAATTCATTCACAACAAAGAACAACCCAAGGAAGAAACCCAGCATTCCGGTTATCATGATTGAATTGTTTAAAAACAACGCTTCCAGCCCGATTTTCCGGTATTCCTCAATCATTCCCTGTTGAAGGTTGACAAAAATGGGACCGAGCGTTATCAAAAGCGTTATGATGACGCCGGTGAAGAGAATCGGTTCCCATATCCTCTCTTTCTTCTCGAAATACTGATATTGTCGTTTTGAGAGTCCGTAGTGAGCATTAATCAGCGTCGAGATAAGAGAAGTTGTTGTTTTCAGCCTCACTGCCGGTCACCTCCAAAAAGACTTCTTCAACACTTCTGTCCCCTTTGTTCTGGCGGAGTTCATCAACGGTTCCAATGAATATCAGCTGACCATTTGATATAATACCCACTCTGTCACAGATCTTATCGACAATCTCCATGACATGCGTTGAGAAGAAGACCGTTTTCCCTTTGTCGGCATGATTTCTCATCATCTTCTTGAGGATAAAGGCCGATTCAGGATCCAGTCCCACGATGGGTTCATCCAATATCCAGTTTTCCGGGTTGTGGAGTAATGCCGCGATCAAAACAAGCTTCTGCCGCATTCCGTGAGAATAGGTGTTGATTGGATTTCTCAGAGCGTTCACAAGCTTGAAATGTTCAGAGAGGGACTCCGTTCTTTTCTTTCTGAGCGAATGGTCCACAGAAAAAACATCCGCTATGAAATTCAGATATTCTATCCCCCTGATCTTATCCATGAGGATGGCTTCATCGGGAACATATCCAATGTGATTCTTTGCCTTCACAGGTTCTTTTTCGATATCATACCCGTTTACCGTAATCCTTCCCCCGGATGGCTTCAGAAGGCCGACGATGGATTTGATCGTGGTCGATTTTCCTGCCCCGTTGGGGCCCAGGAAACCGAATATCTCGCCCGGTTTAATCTCGAGATTGATGTCCTGCACTGCCGGGGCTTGATGCTTGCCGTATCTTTTTGTGAAATTGTTTAGATGAATCATCTGATCACCTCAAATAATAACGATTACTGTATTATAACAAATGGTACAGCTTCTGTCAATAAAAGGGGATTTAAAAAAATCCCCTGATGATTTGAAGATGCTATTTTTTTATTCTTTGTCTGTTTTGAGTAATGAATCGATGTATTCGGCTTCGTCTGGTGCAATCTTCTTCGCGACTCCAGCGTAATCATGGGCTTCTTTAGTCATGCCGGCTTTTGTCATCGCTTCAACGACGCCAAAATAGGGCTCGGCTGAATTCGGCCTTCCCTTAATGGCCTTCTTGAATGACCCGATAGCGGCCTTTATATTGCCCATCGGACTGTACAGATTCAACCAGCCGTTTGCAAGATTCGCAAAGTAGTCATCCGGGTCTAATGAAAGGGCTTTCTCGATCTGCCGCTGTGCATCCATGGCCATCTTCATCTGTTGTAAGGGGGTTGAAAATTCGATAAGCCTGAGTGTAACATAACCCTGCAATGCATTTAACCTTGCGTTGTTTGGTGCTGCTTTGGCGATGAGGGAATCGATTTCCTTTTTCGCCCCTCTCAAAGTCTCTTCGTTCAGTTCTCCGGCCATCATCTCAGATAATTGCTTGACGGCACTCTCTACTGACTGAGTTGCCTTTTGCTCCTTCTCGGGTTCAACCGGCGTAGCTTTCTCTGTTTCTGCCGGCATCTCGCCCATACCCATTAATTCCATTACCATCGGAAGGACCTCGGGCAATACACCGACCAACTGCTGGAGGAAGGGAACCTTGTTTGAAACCGGTACAACTTCCACACCGTCTTCGGATATGATTAGGACTGAATAGGGAAGCAGGTCCAGCCCGCCGCCGGCACCCCCGCCAAAGGCAACCCCGTTTGGTCCGCCAAGTCCGCCTCCAAAGCTTGTATTGGCTTCAAACAACGGGATAACCGTTTTGTTGCCAACTGTCACGGGTGATCCGACAGCAACATCGGCCTTCATCTCGACGAAACCACTTTCCAGGATATCGGTCACTGTTTCAGAAACCTCGCTCGCAAAGAACATAAAGGGGATTAGTAAAATCAAAGCTGCCACTAAAAGACTTTTCTTCATAATACTCACCTCATAAAATAAGTTTGCTTGTGTTATATTGTACCATAACACCAAACGAAAATCAACGGTTAATCTCTAACTATTGATTTTTCTGGCATACTATTCTACCCGATGTATATTAACTTATGGATAAGCCTAAAAAAAACAGAGGGGAAGTTTCCCCTCCCCCTCTGCTAAACCCGTACATCAAGAACCGAGCCTAAACCATCTTGTTTTGGTAGTGTCTCCAACAGCTGTTTATTGTTTTCCTGAGCCTGATCCATCACCTTTTTCATAACGGAAGTCTCAATCTCAGAGGAAACCTGCAGGTTTTTCATCTGCATTGCGGCAGAGACAACACCACTTGAAATTCCATCTACACCCATAAGAATCACTTCCTTCTAAATATTACGGGTTATAGACTTATCGGATATCCCAGAAAAAAATAAACAGGCTGATGAAAAAAGCCCCCGTTTAACGGAAAAGCAATCATTCAAAATGTTTAATGATAGATGGGTTCATTTTGGGAAGTGAGTTTATACCTTATTTATTAGGTACAATAAGTTATAATATTATAAGTAAAATCTCGTTACACCTCTACCATTAGGCCGAAAAGAGTTAATGATATCCTTTCTAATGGGAGCAGATTTCCCCAATTTCTTTCGTTTCTACGATCATCTCTGTTGTTTTAAACTAAAATCTTCTACAAAATCCCAAAGCTTTTGAACACAGACCTCATGCGACAATATTAGTTTTCTCCTGTAATTGTACTTGTTCCAAAATTCTTTGTGGAGGTGTGTTTTATGAGACTGAAAAAAGCATTCTTTTTAGGGGTTTTAGTTATAATCATATCCTTTGGAATTATCTCATGCAGTGGTACCGGTACACAGGTTACCATCACTTATGACACTGCCAGAACGATCTTTTTAACATGGATTGGTGAACAGGAGACTAAAGATGAATCGGTGGGAATGTTTCTCAGTGAAGTCCAAGCCGGAGAAACAGTTGGTGCCGAGGTAATCGGAGAAGGGACAAGTTCTATACGTCAGGCAAGGGAACTCAGCAAAGGTGGTTGGCTTTTCTATTTGGATGAAGCACCGGGCGGTTTTTACAACCATCCGGGTAAGATCCTCGTCATAGGCAAAAACGGTGACAAACTCTATGAAAAAGAAACGGTGGGCAGGCCGGTTGTCAACGGAGAGCCTCCGGAAGTATTGACAAAAAAACTGAAAGAACGATTTGTAGCTGATTATGTTATCTGGAATCCGGTTGAGATCTATATCCCCGATTATACTCATATTGTAGTCGATATCATCCAATATATGAAATCCTATGGAGCCGTCGTTGTAAACGGGTTAAGACCTTCTGAGAGTTTATACAGTGAAGCGTCGGATGTCCATGATGACGTGGTTGATGCGATGGAACAACTGATGGGACCCTCGTATGTGGAAGCTGTTGATTATCCGGACAATGCCACCATTGATATTCAAAATGCTGTTCAGACTTTAATCGATGACCATATCCGAATGTCCAATATAACAATCTATATCGTCGCACACGGCGGCCATCAGTATATGAGTGTTGGCGGAACAGGTTTCAGCACAAACAGTCTTGTGACCCTCATGAATGCCTATCCAAACATTAATTTCTCAGTTATCATCGAGACATGCCACGGCGGAAGCTGGACGGATTATTTCGACGGACTGGCTACTCCTCATCCTAATCTCGATCTCTTCATCGCCTCAACGAGATCGGATCAGGGGGCCTATCCGGATTATGATACCTATTATTCAGTCGTGGACCACAACGGTGCTGATGATCAGTACGTGGAATTCACCAGTGATTTTCTCCTTCAGATCGACTATTATACGCAGTCAGCCAACTGGCCCACTGTCACGGGGTTAACTTATCCGACATTCGCCAACAACTATCTCAAATTATATTATCTGGCCTTTAAGAAGGTTAAAACAAACAATCCCGGAGCAAATTCCCTGGTAATATTCGAACGCTCTTCATTGAACTTCCAAAGTCCTCAGATCTATTTTTAATCTTATCCCCCTGTAAAAACCCCCGCTGCAACAAAAGCGGGGGTTTGTCATTATCAAAAGAGGTTTTATGCTACAATGAGACAAAAACAGGGTGATGCATATCAATAATACCGTAGAGAAGCAGATGGAAATCAGATATACGGATGCCTTTTATTCGAAAAGGGCAAATGTTGTGACGATTGTCAATTACTTTAATGAAGTGGCACAGAAGGCCGGCAACTACTATGATATGGAGAAGAATATCCTTGAGGACGAATCGCTTGCGTGGATAATCCTGAACTGGGATATTGAAATCTCGCGATACCCTGACTATCTTGAAAGGGTGACGGTTAAGACCATCGCCCACTCTATAGACCGTTATATCGCATTTCGGGAATTCATCATTGAGGATATGGAAAAGAAGATTATCGCAAGAGGAAAGTCAAAGTGGATTCTGATCAATCTCAAGAGAAGAAGACCGGCGATGGCCCGTGATTACATGTATGCCCTTTACGGGGTAACCGGTAAAGAGAGTCCCTTCACCATCAAAAATCCCCCTTCCATCAATCACGATCAGATCGAACCGGTTCACTTGAAGGTATCCAGGACCGATATTGATAATTATGATCACGTCAACAACAGTGTTTATATCCGGTGGCTCTACAACTCGCTTCCTTCAGGATTTTCGGAGGAAAGAGAGTTGTGCCGGATAAGGGTCTTTTATAAACGTGAGATTGATCTCGGCAAAGAGATACGGGTTTATAATCAATATACTGAAAACGGCCGTGTTTTACACAAGATCACGGACAATAGCAAGAAGACCCTTGTGCTTGCCGAAACTTTCTGGCGTTGATTACTTTAAAACTCAAATATCATCCGGCAGATAGCCCTTGAACTGGGCATGGTACAGTTTGGCATAATAGCCGCCCTTTTCGATTAAGGCCTGATGGGATCCTCTGTCCATGATGCCGCTGTTTGACACAACCAGTATCTCATCGGCGTTCTTGATCGTTGAAAGCCGATGGGCGATGACCAGTGTTGTTCGCCCTCTTGAAAGCCGCTCGAGCGATTGCTGTATCTTCAATTCCGTCTCATTGTCAAGTGCGGATGTTGCCTCGTCGAGTATCAATATCGGCGGATTTTTCAGAAAGACCCGGGCGATGGAGATCCTCTGCTTCTGCCCACCGGATAATCTAACTCCCCTCTCACCGATATAAGTATCATAACCGTTTTCAAGGGTGATGATGAAATCATGGATATTGGCGTGTTCAGCCGCCTGAACCACTTCGTCGTAGGTCGCATCCCCCTTGCCGTATGCGATGTTATCCCTGATGGTTCCTGCAAAGAGGAAAACATCCTGCTGAACAATTCCAATATTGTTTCTCAACGATTCAATCCTGACATCACGGATATCATGCCCGTCCACCTTGATACTGCCGGAATCGATCTCATAGAATCGCGGGATAAGATGGCAAAGGGTTGTTTTACCGCCTCCTGAGGGGCCAACAAGTGCGATTGTTCTACCCTCCGGGATACTGAAACTCAGATCTTTCAGCACATACTCCTTCTGATCGTAAGAAAAATTGACATGATCGATATCGATTCTGCCTTTAACGTCTTTAAGATCAACTGCCTCCTCTTTCTCGTAGATTTCGGGTTCAATATCCAAAATCTGAAGAAACCGTTCAAATCCGGCCATGCCTGATTCAAACTGCTGGGTGAACATCATCAGACGCCGGATGGGTTGGATGAAGATCTCAATGTACATGAAGTAGGCCACCAGCGAACCGACCGTGAGCCATCCTCTGTAGCAGAAGTATCCGCCGAATCCCAGAACCACTACTTTCAGAATGTTGGCGAAGTAGTCAATGCCCGAGGTCATCTCAGCCATGGCCTTGAAAGCGAATTCTCTTGAGGCCCTGAATTCTCTGTTCCCTTCATCGAATTTCTCCATTTCAAAGTCTTCGTTGGTAAAAGATTTTGCGACCCGGATACCGGAGATACTGTTTTCAATATTGGCGTTGACATTGGCGATCTTCTTTCTAACCGTTTTAAACGCTCTGGACATCTTCTTTCTCTTTGCAATCCCGTATAACAGCATGATGGG
>Ga0102941_1001064_pt1 | contig 12869 bp, 5 predicted proteins | sample SalPonR2_C_D2_MG_FD_79281 | JGI IMG/M metagenome (GOLD analysis project Ga0102941, IMG submission 79281) | Salt pond soil microbial communities from South San Francisco under conditions of wetland restoration - Salt Pond MetaG R2_C_D2_MG | ecosystem: Environmental > Aquatic > Marine > Intertidal... | reverse complement strand
GATGGCAATCGATGAAATGAGCGAACCGCGGTAGCGGACGGGGTGGAGGGCTGGTCCTCGCTGCCAGTCGTTCTATCACTCGCTTCGCTAAACCTCTAAAAACTCACTCGAGGTCGCTTCTTCCCGTCGCTCCCTCGAGCTCAAACACTACAAGGTTTGCCACGCTTACCAGCGTGGCCGCTCAGCTCGCTAAGAACGTCAACGGCCGCTGCGGAGGCCCGGTCCGGCAAAAGGGCTGCGGCCTTTTATTGGTCGCTCAAACGAGTACGCTTTGTATCTCTTGCGTTTTGTTACTCGAAATCACTTTTTATTTTACGTCTATTCCTTTTCCCTGTGTCTCGTAATCAGTGTAGTCCATCAAAGACAAGCTTACTTTTTATTTGGTGAAGCTGTCGATTTACTGCTCCGATTTTGCCTATAGAACTTTGAGTTGACACCTATGCCTGAAAGGGCCTAGGATAAAAGCACAGGCTGTAGGCCTGTGTCCAATTGAAGGTAGTATTAAGCCCTGAAAGGGCGCAATAGGGAAACAAAACTGACCAAAAGCCTGCTAAAAAAAACGGTTCACCTGTGTTAGATCCAAAATCATAGAGGTCCCGCCGCCTTCGCTTTCCGCTTCTGCAGCCAATGTACACCCCCATGGAGCTTCGTCGATGGAGGGATGAGGTGGCTTTATTCCTTTTCTTCATCTTTAAACCCCTAGGGGTCTCGAGATAAGGGTATGCCACCCTTCCAGCGCTTTTAATTCCGGTAATATTGTCACCTGGGCCTCCAGCCCGGGCTAGATTACAGCGCCCTTTCAGGGCTTTAAAGCCGCGACAAAAAGTAACAAGGAGGAAATCCACCTAACATTTCCTCATTCCGCCTGCCCTTTCCCAATTTATTGGGAATTTAGGACACCCCGATGCGGAATCCCATAGTAAATCAAAGCTTGCAAGTAACAGATCCCGCATCCAGGTGATTTTGCAGTACTCAATATGTAAAACAAGGTGTTTTTTTATCAAACTAGTTTGCTCTGCTGAAGTGGTTCCATAAGCAGTTCATATCATTAACTTACTAGTACAAGTCAAAAACAATGTTAACTGAAAGCTTTCTTATTCCTTATGGTAGTTTGCAGAAGCATTTCCATCCTGATAAGATTTTAGCACCTCCTTCTTATAAAAGCTGGGATCTACCTGACCATCCACATACTTTACAGTTTCAACAGTGTATTCAGCGATTTCTATTTGCTGCCTTGACAAATCCCCCCTGAACACATAAGAATTAGTTAAGGGGTTAAATTCAAGATAAGGTAGATCCTTGATCTTGAAGGCAACATTCGTAGTAGTGACTTTTCCAAATCCCCCAAAAGTATCTGCTTCATACCAAGTCCCTGAAAATTCGAGCGAGCTGAGCTTCGTTGGATCACTTGCGTCGTCAAAAGAGCTTACAATGAGATACTCCAGCCCATCGTAGACATCTAGGTCATCACTATCCCCACTGGCATTAGTAGTGTAGGTATTCCCTGCGATAGTAGTAACATACTCGAGATTAGATGTAAATCCAAAAGGCAATGTACCTAAGCCCCGTCTGTCTCGGGTATATACCGTATCGACATCCCAAATTGGATCCCTTTCCTCTATTTCGAAAACACCGTTCAAATTTAAGTTAGTTTCTACCGCGATAAATTCTATGGGCTGCTCAATGGAAACTTTAAAGTTAACATTCATACCCTCATCTGAAAATGGAATACTTGTTCCTTTGTTAATTACAACAGCACCAATTTTATTACCACTTTGAATATAATCGGTAAAATCCGAAATGGTTATTTTATCTGTTCCTTCTGCGATTTTTTCACTGATACCGTCTTCATTATTGGTTCGATATACTTGAAGAACAACATCTGCATTATTCAATACCTCTATGGATAAAACCGCATTCGGATCAAAACCCGTGAAATTATTGTTTTTGATATAGACCGTTTTGGCGGATAGGCCCGGAATTGAAAAATCAAAGACTTTGGAAGCAACTGCTTGTTGCGCGGGTAAGGTGCTTTGGGCCAGTGCCGGCAAGAGGACAGCAAAATCAAATGAAGTGCCTTCTTGTGCCGGATAGATTTCAAACTCTAATACATCTTCAATAATTCTAGGCCAATTGGCACTTAAGGAGGTTATGAAAAGGTCATCAATGATTTGCATACCCTCTTCTTTGTCCTCGATTTTTTCATAAATATGGACCAGTGTAGCATCTCCACCATAATGGAAGTGGAGAAATTCAATTAATGGGGCTAAACTGTAACCATAACTTTGCTTTAAATTGCTTTTGCCATACGCTTGATACCCTCCGCCTAGAAAGTACGAGAAATTCTCCACAAATACTAAAGGAGCAAATCTAGATTGTATCGTAAAGAACTTTTCTGACCACACGGACATGGCTTCATCCAACCAAAGATGTGCCGCGCCTCCTTCTCCTGTTAACCAACCCAGGAGCGCACTTTCACTTTTTGACTTTTGCCATGTACTCCTTGGATCATACCAATCTTGAACCAAATGAAAAAATTCGTGCCCTGCGGTCACTTTCAATTGCTCCTTATCGTCTAACTTGGTGACGTTAAATTCTATATTGGCGTCACTTATGCCATAAACAGAGCCCGCAAAGGCTCCAAACCGGTCCTTATTTTTAAGTTTTTTGACAATGATCTCGACAGGCCATTTTTCTCTTTTACTGTAATCAAACCCCATGTCTTTGAATTTATCATAAGCATCCTCAAGATAATCTCCGAGATATTCTGCTTCATTGACATAGGCTGTGGGAATCCTAATAAGAAAGTTATTGTTTTTTGATTCCACACTAGAAATTAATGAAACTGCAAAAATATTGAACCAGTGAGTTTCTCCCGACCTTGTTTGAACCTCAGAGTCGTCAGTGAAGTTTGATAAAGCATCAAATGCGGGAATCAAAGTTTGCAAAATACCATCGTCATTATCTGTAGATAAAAACCTGTGACCTAAGCCCGCTTGACTTAAGCCTTTTTTATAAAGTTCATATTCTAAAACCAATTGCTCCGTTTCACTAGAATTAAAACTTCTTAACTCTACATAAATATCTTCATGAATCACAGCAGGAAGACCATCAATGCGATAATTCTTGGTGGTCACGTTCTCAAATACATCAGACTCTTCTCGAAGCTCAAACACTTCAATACTTCTGCTTTCCGTAAATGCACCTGAAGGAATATTTACATAAATATCATTGAATTCGATCTCTCCCCCTTCAGGCCCAACACTCTTAGTAATTGAGGGTCCAATGGGTGGATCGGGTAGATCTTTATCCTCTGAACAGGCTACAAAAATGATAGCAATGAATGAAAAAAGTATTAAATAAAGTGCATTTTTCATAAGGCAAGTATTTTTCTCAAATCTAGATTGAATTAATATCTGTGTCAATGATAATTGTCAATTTGAAAATTGATTTATGTCAATTTTGCCCAAATGCAAACAAAATTGCTTGTTATTTTCCATTCAATAATTATAAGCTAGGTATTAGAAATGCATTTTTATCAGTATCTAAGCAGCGCTAACATATCTGGTTTTTTGTTAAACTGGAGAACAAGAAAATCAAGAAGTCCTTACCATTAGATCGTCGATCTATTAATAGTAATAAGCTGGAATAGTGGAGGACTGTTCCAACTCTGAAGAAATTTAACCTCTGGCGCCGGCCCGCGTAAGCGCTGGGAGGGTGGCCCCAAACCGCTGCAGACCGCGGGCTGCAGCAGGTGACGGGGAGATCCCGCAAACCTTTCAGGTGCGCGGGAGCCGAGCGAACAGCGAGCGCCCGACCATAGCGACCCCCGGCCCGAACAAGCTAGAAAAAGCTGAGTCGCCCCAACCTGTTCATACTTTTTTTGAGTATATTTAGATAGAATCACTGGCCGGGGGATACGCCCCATAAAAATTGAATGTCTTATGAACCTACGATCTGTATGGCTGCTACTGGTGTTGGAAATGCTGGGATCTTTCGGTGCCAATAGTCAAAGTGAGAATCCGTTCGAGGCCTTAGATGAGCGGCAGACCGTAGACTCTACGCTACTTTCCTTTATGAATACGGATCGGCATGAAGTGCAAATCGCTTTCGCCTATGTAAATGAGCGAGAGAAGCTGGTGCGTCATACCTTTGGGCCAGTGAACGAGGCCTATTTTTATCCGGCGAGTACCGTAAAAATGGTCGTGGCCGCACTCGCTCTAGAAAAATTACATCGTCTGGGCATAGAGGGCTTGACGGTAGAAAATCCCATGCAAACTTTTGCGGGTCGCCCGGTCCAGACAGCTGCTTTTTTGGATTCGGAATCGCCTTCGGGCTATCGAACAATCGATGAATATATTCATCAAATTTTTATCGCCTCCGATAATGAGGCCTACAATAGGCTCTATGAGTTTTTGGGTGTGGACTATATCAACCGTCGACTAGGAGAAATGGGGTATGAAGCGCGCATCGTGCATCGTCTCAGTGCACCCGAATACAATGTGCAGGAGAATTTATACACGAACCCGGTTCGCTTTTATGATCCTGAGGGGCAAACATTGTATCACCAGGGACTGGTCAAAAGCGGAGAGACCTATACGAAGCGACTGTACGATCTACCGGGGCAGCGCAAGGGGAAGGCCTTTTACGATGGAGAACGGGAGAAGACTATTCCATTGGCCTTTGATTTTAGCCAAAAAAATGCAATCGGATTGGAAGATTTACAGGATTTTTTGATGGCTTTGGTATGGCCGGAGATGGTGACGGAAGATAAGCGCCTCCACTTGTCCGAGGGGGACCGAAAACGTCTCTTAAAACATATGGGGAGCTGGCCCCGGGAGTCCCACCGACTGGAATATCAAGAACTCCCCCCGGATTACGTCAAATTCTTTCTGACCGCTGCTGAAGACACTAGTATTCTGCGCATCTACAATAAAGTGGGGTACGCTTATGGCACCCTTACCGACGTATCTTACATCCTGGATGCGGAAGCAGAAATATCCTATTTTTTAGCGGCGACAATTCTGGTCAATAAGAATGGTATTTTTAATGATAACGTGTATGAGTATGAGGAGGATGGTCGCGTATTTTTTGACGCCTTGAGCAAATATATTCGCGAATGGGTTATTTCAGAAGGTTTGCATTCATTCGAAAACCCAAGAGTCTCGGAGTTGTGGGAAGGACAGCGACCAAAAAAGACCGAATAAATGATACCAAATTATATTTGGCGCATAAATATTATAGCCTCATTGTGTGGAGGACAAAGGACTATACACTATGAGAATAAAACAGCGGAAGTGCAGACTTGCTAATATTAAAAAAATGTTATACATTCGTTAACATGGTTAAAACGAGTAATTTTTTTGCAGTAGACACCAAACATTTCAAAAATCATCAAAACCAAAACGTATGAACCGAATTTTTACAAGATGGGGCATCTTTTGTATGTCCCTATTATTCAGCCTTAGTGCCTGGGGACAGGATCGGGTGCTGACCGGAACCGTGAGCTCGGGGGATGGTGAGCCGCTGATCGGAGCCAATGTGAGCGTAAAGGGATCAGGTACTGGAACAATTACTGACATCGATGGGGAATATCAAATCTCTGTTGTAGATGGCGTGACCCTTGAGTTTTCTTATGTGGGCTATGGCTCTAAAGAAATCAAAATCGACGGTCAGGAGGAACTCAATGTAACCCTGAGTGATGCTGAAGTCCTCGATGAAGTGGTAGTCACGGGTCTCGGTATTTCCAGAGAGAAAAAATCTCTTGGTTATGCTGTTCAGGAATTAGATGGTGACGAATTAGCAGAGACGCGGGAAGTAAATATTGTTGATGCACTGCGCGGTAAAGTGGCTGGTGTCAACATCATCAATTCAAGTGGAGCGCCCGGAGCGGGAACGAATATTACCATCCGCGGATTGAATTCCATCGACCCGAATTCAAATAATCAGCCGCTCTTTGTCATCGACGGTATACCGGTGTCGAATGAAACGATTGCGGGTAATCAACTACCCAGTGCGGGGTCCAACTCACCGGCAAGTTCGGAACAGACCAGTTTCTCGAATCGTATTGCGGATATAAATCCGGAAGATATAGAATCGATGAGTGTTTTGAAGGGCCCTTCTGCCACCGCATTGTATGGATTGCGGGCTGCAAACGGGGTAATACTAATTACGACGAAAAAAGGAAAGGCCGGACAGTCGAAGGTATCGTTAACCTCGAGCTATGGATGGGAGAATCTGGGCATGCATCCCGATTACCAGACTGAATATCGAGAAGGGCGATTTGGTCGATTGCGCTTCCTATCTAATGGAGATCCCCTGCGATTCCAAAGTTTTGGTCCTAAAGTCTACGATGGGCAAACTCCTGTGTTCGATCCGGTTGAAGACTTTTTTCAAACCGGTCGCAAAGTAAGCAACGGCGTAAGCTTTTCCGGAGGATCTGAGAAGTTGACATACCATTCTTCTTTTAATCATTTACAGCATGAAGGGATTATTCCATTCAGTGATTGGGAGCGATTTTCTGCTCGCTTAGCAGGTACTTTGAAGGTTTCCGAAAAGTTCTCTGTCAATGCACAAGTGAATTTTACAAATTCTGGAGGTCTGCGTCCACACTCGGGTGACAAATCCATCATGAGTTCATTATCCTACCATCCTACCTCCTTTGATATCAACGATTATCAGAATCCGGATGGAAGTATGAAGGATTATTCTAACGGAATTATTGACAATCCGCGTTATTTGGCTGAGTTTTCACAGTTACAGGATAATGTCAACCGACTCGTTGGAGGTATGGGCTTTGATTATCAGTTGACAGATTGGTTGTCGATTAACTATGTAGCTGGATTAGACCAGTACAGTGACCAGCGAAGTCGGATTGTACCTCCCGGAATTGATTTGTCCTCACAAACCGGTGGATTCATCATCGATGAGCGCATCAATTACCGTGAATTCAACTCCAACTTGTTAGTGACGGCCACGAAAAAATTATCCGACTTCAATTTATCCTTTACAGCGGGACATAGCTTGACGGATATAAAAGTCAATCGAACGAACGTAAGAGGTGAGAATTTCGTAGAGCCTTCTTTCTTTGATTTGAGTAATACACCAGCTATTTTCGCATCGAACGATTTCCGACAAAACCGTTTTTATGGTATTATTGGAATCGCGAAAGTGGACTGGCGCAACTCTGTTTATTTGGAGGTAACGGGACGAAATGACTTTTCCTCTACCCTGCCAGAGGCAAATCGATCCTTTTTCTACCCCTCGACAAGCTTGTCTTGGGTGTTTACTGAAAACGTAGATCTTCCAGGTCTTTCTTTCGGTAAATTACGCGCTTCCTGGGCACAGGTGGGTAAAGATGCCCCTCCCTACGCTATAGGAGAGTATTATCGATTGGGTTCTAATTTCCCATTCGGCGATGTTACCGGTTTTGGAAATACGAATGTGATCGGAGATCCCGATCTACGGCCAGAAATCACGACTTCTATTGAATTAGGAGCAGATTTGCGCTTTTTCAATAATCGTTTGAGCTTTGATGTAACCTATTTCAATCAACTTTCGGAAGACTTAATTCTATCCGTGCCTATTTCAAATTCAACCGGATTTTCCCGATTTGTAACCAATGCCGGTTCAGTTCGAAATGTGGGATGGGAAGTTTTAGCCTCAGCCACACCTTACCAAAAAGGAAGCTTTTCCTGGGATGTGACGGCCAACTGGTCTACTTATGAAGGTCGGGTTGAATCCATCCGAGAAGGTATCGAGGAGGTTGAGTTTTTTAATCCCTTTTACATTGTAAATAAGATTGAGGAAGGAGGAAATATTGGAGACCTTTACGGTCGACCTCTGGAAAGAGATGATGCGGGTAATGTATTGTTAAATGACGCGGGATTTCCTTTCGTGAACACCGATACGATATCCCGGGTAGGAAATGCCATACCTGACTGGGTAGCTGGAATCACAAATACGTTCCGATATAAAAACTGGTCAGCCTCTGTTTTGATTGAATATCGAAAAGGAGGTGATTTGTACGACATGGGGATGCGAAACGCCATCAGAAATGGGGTTCACCCCTGGACAGTGGATCGATATCAACTTGCGACCTTTAATGGCGTGACAGCCGACGGTGAGATGAATGAACAAGAGGTGGAAATCAACGGCGAAAGTTTATATCGTGTATTTGGAGGCGTCAACACCTCTTCGGATGTCATTCTTCAGGATGCATCCTGGATTCGATTGCGCCGTGTGAGTGTAAGCTATAGTTTACCCGAATCCTGGTTAGATCGCATTTCAGATGGCAAAATCCAGGGAGCAAGTTTGGCTTTTGCAGGTAATAACTTGTGGGTCAATACCCCTTTTGTCGGCTTCGACCCGGAAACCAATTACCTGGGGTCTGGTAGTAATGTGCTAGGTTTTACCGGCTTACAGACACCGCAGACTCGACAGTATGATTTCACCCTTCGCGTAACATTCTAAAAAAAGAAAACAATGAGAAATATATTATTCCTTTTTGTCGGTCTTTTCTTTCTGGGATGTTCAGATTACCTGGACATCAATGAAGATCCGAACCGACTTCGAGACGTACAACTCTCCTCTCTGCTTCCCAATTTGGCCGAGCGGACGAGTAACAATTATTATTCAGCCAGTATCACGACCAGTCAGGCGTGTTATCAAATAGGCTCCTACTTTCAGCATTTTCAGGAATTTACGCTAAGCGGAGCCTGGTCAGGAGCTTATTTATCCGGATTGCAAAATGGACAGGACTTAGTCCAGCGAGCAGAAGAACAGAGCAGCCCTCACTACGCCGGTGTTGGTCGAGTTTTGATGGCCTTTAACCTAGGTTTGATTACCGACTGCTGGGAGGATGCACCCTATTCAGATGCGCTAATCGGCACAGAAAATATTACGCCAGAATATGACTCTCAAGAGCAACTCTATAGTAGCATTATGAATCTTTTAGATCAGGCAATTCTTGATTTGCAAGCCGAAGAGTCTTTACTTTCGCCTGGAAGCGAAGACTTGATTTATGGTGGAGACCTTGACAAATGGATTCGTGCGGCTCATGCGCTCAAAGCAAGATATGCTCTGCATCTCTTAAATAAGCCCTCAACTGCTGCCAGTGATGTATTGGATGCAGTAGATTTGGCATTCACATCCAACGATGACGATTTACAGTTGGTGTACAATGCCATTCGTCGAAATCCGTATCACACGGATATCGCACTGGGTAATAACACGGGGAACTTCACTGTCACACATAGCAATTACTTCATTGACCTGTTAAAAGAAGGCTTAACCGATGAAGCAGATCCAAGATTACCTTTATTAGCTGACATTGGTCTAGACACTGTGTTTGTGGGCATAACCGATTTCGATTCCGACGCGCCTGCGAATACTGTTAACTTTTCTGAATCAACCTGGCACTCAACTGAGCAAGCGCCGGTAGTAATGTGTTCTTACTCCGAATTGAAGTTTATAGAAGCCGAAGCCGCGCTGCAAAGCGATCCAGGAAGAGCGTACGATGCATATTTAGAAGGGATTCGCGCTAATATGATGAAAGTGGGTGTCAGTGCTGAAGATATGAATGACTATCTGAGTGATTCACGAGTGGCTGTAGGAGCTGGAAATTTAACCCAAGGGCTTATTTTGCGACAAAAATACGTGGCTCTTTTCCTCAATCCGGAGGCCTGGGTGGATATGCGCAGAGTAAACTTCAATAATTCTGTTATGAGTGGGTATGAAGGCTTAGTTATTCCTTCCGGGGGTCAATTTGTGGATCCGGCGCAGCGCGCCCAATACCCTATTGAGGAGGTCAGCCGGAATGGCGCGGAAGTGAGTAAAGTTGCCAAAGGGTTAAATGAACCGATGTGGCGCGATCAATAATCAAAAAAAACAATGAACATGAAATATATACAATATATCACACTTTGCTTTGTAGGTCTGAGTTTTATGGCCTGTTATGAGCAAGATAATCCCATAGATGACCTCTATCAATCCGAAGGGAGAGAACTCCCTGTAATTGCAGGTTGGGAATTGGCAGATGAAAATACTCCGAATGTACTTCCTTCAGGGACGGAAATACAACTAGATTTAGAGTATTGGTCCGTTCCTGACGTTACGGAATTACGTCTTTATGAATTGGAAGGAGATGCGATTGCCCTTCGAACTGGGGTTATAACAAGCCCAAAAATTTCTGGTGGGATTTCTTCGTTTACCTTGAGTACGCAAAACCAGTCAAACTCAAACTCAGACACCTTAAGGGTTCTGTTCATATCAGGAGATGAACCCGAATTGGATACTGCCGAAAGATTCATTATCTACTCAGATGTAGTTATGACCGATAGTTTTTCTGACCTCAATATAGATGGGGACTTTAATATAGTCCTTTCAGACACACTTAGTGGGAACATTGTGGTAATTGATGATTTAAAGTGGGAAAGTAATGAAGCGACTCCAGTGGAATATGCAGAATCCTTTGACAATCTAGGTCCATATGGTGGTTTTCAAACAGAAGTTTGGGAAGGAGATAGTGGATTTGGTGATTGGTCTGCAGAAAATGCAACTTCTAATCGAACATTTGATCCCGAGACAAAGGAGCAGTTGATTGATACTTGGGACCACATGGATAATTTCAATCCGGCTTCTCAAACTGATCAGCGAATTTTAACGTACACTACTCCTACAGTAGATCATGTTACAACTATAAACTTGATTGCTGAGGTTGAGAATACGGATGAACTCACTAGGAAAACAGGGGTTGGGGGATCTGGAACACGTCCTTCAATTGTGATCACTGTTCTACCCGAATAGATACAGTGATTTTCGCGATGTTTTAATAGCCTGCCTCCTTTGGGGGGTGGGCTTTTCTTTTTGGTATTGGCTTTTGGCTATTAGCTATTAGCTTTTGTCAATCGAGGAAGCTCAGCGTGCATAGTGGGTTAGCCTTGGATTACTATGAAATCAATTATTCACCGCGGAGTCGCAGAGAACGCAAAGAGCTCTCCGTTCTTTTTGTTGAATTGAGACTTATAAGCTTGTAACCTCAATCTCATTCTTACCCTCAAATTCTTTTCTCCTCTCGACCTTTGACCTTTTGGCTATTGGCTATTGGCTATTGGCTCTTGGCTCCTGGCTCCTGGCTCTTGGCTCCTGGCTCTTGGCTCCTGGCTAACAGCTAATGGCTAATAGCTAACAATTCAACAACTCAACGATTAAACAGCTAACAGCTCTTGGCTCTTGGCTATTAGCTAACGGCGAAGCTGTATTAAAAAATTCTTATCTTCATAAAAAGACCTTTCTATGAAGTATTTCTGCCTGCTTTGTCTATTCATCACCTCCCTCACCCTATCAGCCCAAGACCGTCTAACCGGTTCTATATATGCCACACGCAGCGAAGTCATCGCTCAGCAGGGCATGGCCGCCACCAGCCAACCGCTAGCCACTCAAGTAGCACTCGACATCCTCAAGAAAGGAGGACATGCCGTAGATGCTGCGATCGCTGCGAATGCCACACTGGGATTGATGGAACCGACGGGAAATGGCATGGGAGGTGACCTCTTTGCCATCGTGTGGGATGCTGAAGAAGAAAAACTCTTTGGACTCAACGCCAGTGGGCGATCGCCATATGACTTGCCTTTAGAATATTTCATTGAAAACGGTTTTGAGAAAATTCCCGCGCTGGGGGCCCTGCCCGTCAGTGTGCCGGGCTGTGTGGATGGATGGCAAGAACTGCACGACAAATGGGGGCAGTTGGATTTGGCAGAGGTTCTTCAACCCGCTATTGGATATGCAGAAAATGGCTTCCCACTCTCAGAAGTCATTGCTTATTATTGGGGTCGGAATGCAGAAGTGCTCAAGGACTTCCCTCATTTTGCTGAGACCTTCATGCCCAATGGAAGGGCACCGCAAAAAGGAGAAGTCTTCCAAAATCCACATTTGGCCTTCACCCTGCGCAAGGTGGCTCAAGGCGGCCGAGACAGCTTCTATTTTGGAACGGTGGCCAAACGAATCGCTGAAGCTGTGCAGTCGCAAGGCGGCTTTCTCTCTGAACGCGACCTGGCAGACCATTATTCGGATTGGGTGGATCCAATTTCAACCAACTATAGAGGATATGACGTTTGGGAACTGCCACCGAATGGCCAGGGGACAGCGGTCCTCCAAATGCTTAATATTTTGGAAGGATTCGATATCGGCAGCATGGGCTTTGGCTCAGCTGACTATATCCATCATCTCGCAGAAGCCAAGAAACTCGCGTTTGAGGATCGGGCGCAGTTTTACGCAGATCCGGACTTCTATAATATCCCGATTCAAGAGTTGATCAGTAAAGAGTATGCAGCTGAGCGCCGTGCTCTCATCGACAGCGACCGCGCCGCCCGCTCCTACCCCGCCGGTGAACTGGAGCAGGGCAATACGATCTACCTCACCACTGCTGATAGCGAAGGAAATATGGTGTCGCTCATCCAAAGTAACTATCGGGGCATGGGCTCGGGCATTGTACCTGAAGGCCTGGGTTTCGTACTCCAGGACCGAGGCGAGTTATTCAGCCTTGAAAAAGGACATGCGAATGTGTACGAACCACACAAACGGCCATTCCATACTATTATTCCGGCTTTTATAACCAAGGATGGACAGCCGTTCATTAGTTTTGGATTGATGGGCGGCGCAATGCAACCCCAGGGTCACACGCAAATTGTATGTAACCTGATAGATTTCGGAATGAACATACAAGAGGCCGGCGATGCCCCCCGCATCAGACACAGCGGTTCGAGCCAACCGACCGGGGAGACAATGAAAAATGGAGGTCGATTGTATTTAGAGTCGGGCTTCGCACCACAGGTCTTGCGTGAGTTGCGATCCAAAGGGCACGATATTCG
>Ga0102941_1001063_pt1 | contig 12871 bp, 10 predicted proteins | sample SalPonR2_C_D2_MG_FD_79281 | JGI IMG/M metagenome (GOLD analysis project Ga0102941, IMG submission 79281) | Salt pond soil microbial communities from South San Francisco under conditions of wetland restoration - Salt Pond MetaG R2_C_D2_MG | ecosystem: Environmental > Aquatic > Marine > Intertidal... | reverse complement strand
TCGATCAGCGCCTCGATGTCGGCAGCCGTGGCGCCGCCGTCGTTGATGATGAAATTCGCGTGCTTCTCCGAGACCACGGCGCCGCCGATGCGCCGGCCCTTCAGCCCGGCGGCCTCGATCAGCCGGGCGGCGTGGTCGCCGGGCGGATTGCGGAATACGGAGCCGCAGCTCGGCAGGCCGATCGGCTGGGTGGCCTTGCGCCGTTCCACCAGTTCGTTCAGCCGCTCGATGCTCGCTTCGCTTTCCGGCTCGAAGTGGAAGTGCGCCGCGACGAACCACTCGTCCGCGGGGCCGCGTACGCTGCGATAGCCGATCTCGTAGTCGGCCGGCGTGCGCTCGCGCCGCTCGCCGCCCCGGGACAGGGTCTCGACGCGCACCACCCGGTCCCAGGTCTCGCCGCCGAAGGCCCCGGCATTCATGGTGAGCGCGCCGCCGACGGTGCCCGGTATGCCGGAGAACCAGGCACTGGGGCCGAGACCCCAGCGGGCACAGCGCCGCGCGAGCCGGGTGCAGGGCACGCCGGCCTCCGCGCGCACGCCGGTCTCGCCCTCGCGCTCGAGCGCGGAGAGCAGCCCGGTCGTGGCGATGACCACGCCGCGGATGCCGCCGTCTCGCACCAGCAGATTGCTGCCGAGGCCGACCCAGTGCACCGGCGTCGCCGGCTCGAGGTCGCGCAGGAAAGCGGCGAGGTCCTCCACCCCGGCCGGGCGGAAGAACAGGTCCGCCGGTCCGCCGACCCGCCAGGAGGTGTGACGGGACATGGGCTCGTCACGGCGCAGATCGCCGGCCGGCTGCTGTCGCATCGTCCCGGCGTTCATGGCTTCACGCTCCTCAGGCGCCCCTCGGCCAGCTTTTCCGGCAGGGCCGCGGCCTCGGCGCCGATATCGCCGGCGCCCATGGTGAGTACGACGTCACCGTCGCGGAGCATGCCCGGCAGCACCTCGGCCAGCCGGCCGATATCCTCCAGGAAGACGGGCTCGACGGCGCCCCGGCTGCGCACGGCCCGCGCGATGGCGCGGCCGTCGGCGCCCGCGATCGGGGCCTCGCCGGCGGCATAGACCTCGAGCAGCAGCAGCGCATCGGCCCGGGACAGCACGTCGGCGAAGTCGTCCAGCAGATCCCGGGTGCGGGTGTAGCGATGCGGCTGGAAGACGAGCACGACGCGCCGCGACGGCCAGCGCTGACGCGCCGCCTCCAGCGTGGCAGCCACCTCGGTGGGGTGATGGCCGTAGTCGTCCACCAGCGTGATGCGGCCCGCGCGGGTCGCGACGCCGTCGTGCACCTGGAAGCGGCGGTCGATGCCCTCGAAACCGGCCAGCGCCGCCAGCACGGCGTCGTCGGCCACTTCCAGGTCCTGGGCTACCGCAATCGCTGCCAGAGCGTTCAGCACGTTGTGCGTGCCGGGCAGGGACAGCCGCACGTCCAGCTCCGGCGCATCGCCGGGCCGGCTGACCCGGAAGCGGCTGCCGGATTCGTCGAAGCGGATGTCGGTGGCGCGCACGTCCGCGTCCTCCGCCGTGCCGTAGGTCACGGCCGCGCGGCCGATGTCGGCCAGGATGCCGCGCACGCCCTCGTCGTCCAGGCAGACGAAGGCGACGCCGTAGAACGGCAGGTTGTGCAGGAAGGCGACGAAACTCTGGTGCAGCCGCCGCAGGTCGCCCTCGTAGGTCTCCATGTGGTCGGCATCGATGTTCGTGACCACGGCCATCATCGGCTGCAGGTGCAGGAACGAGGCGTCGCTCTCGTCGGCTTCGGCCACCAGGTAGTCGCCGGCGCCGAGCCGGGCGTTGGCATCCGCGCTCTTCAGGCGGCCGCCGATGACGAAGGTGGGGTCGAGTCCGCCCTCGGCGAGCACGCTCGCGATCAGGCTGGTGGTAGTGGTCTTGCCGTGGGTGCCGGCCACCGCGATCGATCGGCGGCTGAAGCGCATGAGCTCGCCCAGCATCTCGGCGCGCTGCACCACGGGGCAGCGGTACTCCTGGGCGGCCAGCACCTCCGGGTTATCCGGCGTCACGGCACTGGAGATCACCACCACGTCCGCCCCTTCCACGTTGGCCGGGTCGTGGCCGATGCGCACGTCCGCGCCCAGGCGCTCCAGGCGGCGGGTGACGGCGTTGGCGCGCAGGTCGGAGCCGCGCACCTGATAGCCCTGGTTCAGCAGCACCTCGGCGATGCCGCTCATGCCCGTGCCGCCGATGCCCACGAAGTGGATGAGATGGACCCTGCGCATGCGATCGATCATCCGGCACCTCCCGCCGCGGTAAGGCAGAGTTCGGTGATGGTCGCGAGTGCCCGGGGCGTCGCCGTCGCGCGGGCCCGCTCGGCCCGCACCAGCAGCGCCTCCCGGTCGCCGCCCAGCTCCTCGATGGCCGCGGCCAGGCGCTCCGGCGTGAGATCGCGCTCCTGCACGACCAGCGCCGCTCCGGCCTCCACGAGCACGGCGGCGTTGGCGGTCTGGTGGTCGTCCACCGCCGCCGGGAAGGGGATGAACACGGCCGGCAGCCCCGCCATCGCCACTTCGGAGACCGTCAGCGCACCGGCGCGGCAGACCACCAGGTCGGCCCAGGCATAGGCGGCCGCCATGTCCTCGATGAACGGAGCGATCTCGGCATCCACTCCCGCGATCTGATAGGCCTCCCGGGCGGCCTCCAGCGTCCGTTCCCCGGCCTGGTGGCGCACCTCCGGGCGGATCCCGGAGGGCAGCGCGGCGACGGCGAATGGCAGCAGGCGGTTCAGCGCCAGGGCGCCCTGGCTGCCGCCCAGCACCAGCAACCGCAGGGCGCCGGCACGCCCGCGCAGGCGCTCGGCGGGCGGCGGCAGCGCGGCGATGTCGCGGCGCACCGGGTTACCCACCGTCTGCGCCGGAATACGGCTGGAAAAGCTGCCCGGGAAGGCTTGCAGCACAACCCGGGCTAAGCCAGCCAGAAGTCGGTTCGTCAGTCCTGGGACCGCGTTTTGTTCGTGGATGATCAGCGGCCGGCGCGTCAGCCACGCGGCGACGCCGCCGGGGCCGCTGACGAAGCCGCCCATGCCGAGCACCGCGGCAGGCCGCCGGCGTATCATCACGACGAGCGACTGCACCAGCGCGACGGCAAGGCGGAACGGCGCCAGCAGCCGGGTCACGAGCCCCTTGCCGCGCAGGCCGGAGATGCCGATCCACTCGATCTCGATGCCGGCTGCGGGCACCACCCGCGCCTCGAGCCCGCGGCGGGTGCCCAGCCACACCACCTCGCGGGCGCTTCCCCGCAGAGCATCCGCCACCGCCAGCGCCGGATAGACGTGGCCGCCGGTGCCGCCTGCCATGATCAGGATGGGCCGCGCGCTCACGACGAAGCCCTCTTGCGCCGCCGGCCGCGGCCGGTGCTGACCGGCGCGGCCGTCAGTTCGTGGCAGGCCCTGAGCACGAAGCCGATGCCGGCGAGCGTGACGATGAGGCTGCTGCGGCCGTAGCTCACCAGCGGCAGCGGCAGCCCCTTGGTCGGCAGCAGGCCCATGTTCACGCCGATGTTGATGAACGCCTGCAGGCCCAGCCAGATGCCGAAGCCGAATACCGCGTAGGCCTGGAACCAGTGCCCGGCCTCGGCGAGCTTCCTGGCGAGACCGAGGATGCGCCACACCAGCGCCAGGAACAGGCCGATCATCACCAGCGCGCCCAGCAGCCCGAACTCCTCGGCGAACACCGCGAAGACGAAGTCCGTATGCGCCTCCGGCAGGTAGAACATCTTCTGTACGCTCGCCCCGAGGCCCACGCCGAACCATTCGCCCCGGCCGATGGCGATCAACGACTGGGTGAGCTGGAAGCCGCTGTCGTACGGATCCTCCCAGGGGTTCAGGAACGCGGTGAGGCGGCGCATGCGGTAAGGCGAGGTGACGGCCAGGGTGGCCAGCGCGGCGACGGCCGCAGCGAAGAACACCAGGAAGTCGCGCATCCGCGCGCCGCCGATGAAAAGCATCGCGAGCGCCGTGGCGACCAGCACCGTGGCCGCGCCGAAGTCGGGCTCCGCGAGCAGCAGCACCGCGGCGAAGCTGATCACCAGCATCGGCTTCAGGAAGCCGACGAAGTGGCTGCTGAGATCCTGGCCGCGGCGGACGATGTAGCCGGCCAGGTACAGGATGACCGCCAGCCGGGCGGGCTCGGACACCTGGATCGTGATACTGCCCACCCGCAGCCAGCGGGTGGAGCCGTTCACCGCGTGGCCAACGCCGGGAATCAGCACTACCGCAAGCAGGGCCAGCGCCAGCAGCACCAGCAGGAAGCCGCTGCGCTGCCAGAATGTCGTCGGCACGCACAGCATGAACACGGCGGCGCCGAGACCCACGCCGATGGCCAGCAGCTGACGCCAGACGAACGCGAAACTGCCGACCTCGCCGCCATCCGCCACCGCGATGGACGCCGAGGCGAGCACGACCAGGCCGCCGAGCAGCAGTGTGGACGTCAGCGCCACCAGCACCGGATCCAGCGATGGCTGCGGCATCAGGCGCACCGGGAACGGCAGGGCTGCGGAACTGGCGGCGCTCATGCTTCGAGCCCCTCCACCGCCACGCGGAACGCATCGCCCCGCGCACGGTAATCCGTGTACATGTCCAGGCTGGCGCAGGCGGGCGCCAGGACGACCGTATCTCCCCGCTCGGCGAGCGCCGCCGCCCGGGCCACGGCAGCCTCCATGTCGGCCGCCGTCTCCACCGGCCCCACCGGCCCCAGCGCCGCGGCCAGTTGCGGCGCGTCCCGGCCGATCAGCACGGCGGCGCGCAGCCGTCCGCGCAGCGCTTCGGCCAGCGCATCGAAGCGGGCGCCCTTGGCGTCGCCGCCGGCGATCAGTACCACGGGCGTCTCGATGCCCTGCACCGCGGCCACGGCCGCACCCACGTTGGTGCCCTTGGAATCGTTGATCCAGGTGACCCCGTCCCGCTCGGCGATGAACTCGCTGCGGTGGGGCAGACCGCGGAACTCGATGGCGGCGTCCACCATGGCGTCCATGTCGAGCGCCAGGGCCTCGCCGAGGGCCAGCGCGGCAAGGGTATTCAGCCAGTTGTGCCGGCCGCAGAGGTGCAGCGCGCCGGCCGGCAGCAGCTCTTCCTCGCCCCGCGTCAGCCACCACTCGCCGGCGGCCTTGCGCAGGCCGTACTGGCCCGCGGCCGGCGCGTCGTCGCCGAAGCTGATGCGCTGCTCCGGCAGCTCCACGTCCGCGGGCGGCGCCTCCCCCCGGTTCGTCACGGCGATGTCCGCATCGCGGTAGATGCGGTACTTCGCCCGGGCGTAGGCGTCCATGGAGCCGTGCCAGTCCAGATGGTCGGCGCTCAGGTTCAGCACCGTCGCCACTCGCGCCGGCAGCCGGGCGGTGCGCTGCAGCTGGAAGCTGGACAGTTCCAGCACGTAGTAGTCCGGCCGGGGTTCGTCCAGCAGGTCCAGCGCCGGCGTGCCCAGGTTGCCGCCCGCCAGCGCCTTCACGCCGGCGCCCTCGCACAGGGCGGCCAGCAGGGAGACCACCGTGCTCTTGCCGTTGGAACCGGTCACCGCGGCGATGGGCGCCTCGGCCTCCTGCACGAACAGGTCGATGTCGGAGAGCACCGGCAGGCCCCGGGAACGGGCGGCCTGCAGCAGCGGCTCGGAGTCCCGGATGCCGGGCGAGACCACCAGCCGGTCCACGCCCTGCAGCAGCGCGGTGTCGAACGAGCCGGTGTGGATCTCGGCCCGGGGCAGCACCGAGCGCAGCACCTCGGTCCCGGCCGGCGCCGGGCGGCTGTCGGCGAAGCGCGCGGTGAGGCCCCGGCGGGCCAGCCAGCGTGCCACCGACTGTCCGGTGGCGCCCGCGCCGAGCACCAGCGTGGCCACGGCGCTGCCGCTGCCGCTGGCCTCGTCCCGCGCGTAGAGCGGTTTGCTGTCGGCGTAACCCATCATCGGATCTTCAGACTCGACAGGCCGATCAGGACCAGCACCACCGTGATGATCCAGAACCGGACGATGACTTTCGGCTCCGCCCATCCCTTCAGTTCGAAGTGATGGTGCAGCGGCGCCATGCGGAAGATGCGCCGGCCGGTGAGCTTGTAGGAGACCACCTGCATCATGACCGAGACGGTCTCGACGACGAACACGCCGCCCATCACGGCCAGGATCAGCTCCTGTCGGGTGACCACGGCGACGGTGCCGAGCGCGGCGCCCAGCGCCAGCGCGCCGATGTCGCCCATGAACACCTGCGCGGGATAGGTGTTGAACCAGAGGAAGCCGAGGCCCGCGCCGGCCAGTGCCGCGCAGAACACCAGGATCTCGCCGGTGCCGGCGACGTAGGGGATGCCGAGGTACTCGGAGAAATTCACGTTGCCGGTCACGTAGGCGAACACGCCCAGCGCGCCGCCTACCAGCACGGATGGCATGATGGCGAGGCCGTCGAGACCGTCGGTCAGGTTCACCGCGTTGCTGAAACCGACGATGTAGAAATAGGTGACCACCATCTGCGCCGCCCCGAGCGGGATCGCCACGTCCTTCAGGAACGGGATCAGCAGCGAGGTCTCCACCGGATTCACGGCCGTCACGTACAGGAACACCGCGGCGCCGACGGCGAACACGGACTGCCACAGCAGCTTGAAGCGGGGCGCCAGGCCGGTGGGATCCTTCAGGATCAGCTTCTTGTAATCGTCCACGAAACCGATGCCGCCGAACGCGAGGGTGACCAGCAGCACCACCCAGACGAACCGGTTGGAGAGATCCGCCCACAGCAGCGTGCTGACGGCGATGGCGATCAGGATCAGGGCGCCGCCCATGGTGGGCGTGCCCGCCTTCAGCAGATGCGTGGCCGGACCGTCGTCGCGCACGGTCTGGCCGATCTGGCGCAGCGACAGGCGGGCGATCATGTAGGGTCCCACCACGAAGCAGATCACCAGCGCCGTGAGCGCGCCCAGGATCGCGCGCATCGTCAGGTAGCTGAAGACGTTGAAGCCCGTTTCGAAGCGGGTCAGGTATTCGGTGAGCCAGAGCAGCACGTCAGCCCTCCCCGCCTGCGGCCGCGTCCGGGCCTGGGTTGACGAGGGCGTCGACGATGCGCTCCATGCGCATGCCCCGGGAACCCTTCACCAGCACGCTGACCTCCGCAGTGAGATCGCCGCGCAGCGCGGCGATCAGCTCGTCGGTGCCGGCGAACCAGCGCGCGCCGCTGCCGAATCCCTCGGCGACGTGGCGCGCCAGCTCGCCGAGACAATAAACCCGCTCGATGCCGGCGCCGCGCAGATCGGCGCCCGCGGCCGCGTGGATGGCCGCCGTCTCCTCGCCCAGCTCCAGCATGTCGCCCACGACCGCCCAGGCGGGCCCGCCGCCGGCGGCCACGGCGCGTGCACCGGCCGCGAGCGAGGTGGGATTGGCGTTATAGGTGTCGTCCCAGATCACCGCGCCGCCGGGCGCCGCCCGGCGGGTCATCCGCCCGCTCACGTGGCGGGCCGCGGCCAGGCGCTCGGCGGCGCGGCGGAGCGGCACGCCGGCGGCCAGGGCGGCCGCCGCCGCGCAACAGGCATTCAGGACGTTGTGCTCGCCCGGCAGGGGCAGCTCCACCTCTACCGACTCGTCGGCGGCAGCCAGCAGGAACCGGCTGCCGTCTGCCGTCGGCCGGAGGTCCCTGGCGCTGACGTCGGCGTCGTTGCGGATGCCGAAGGTCACCACCTGCGCGGGGCCGGCCATGGCCTCCCACAATCCGCACCAGGGATCGTCGGCGTTGATCACGGCGGTGGCTTCAGGCCCCAGCGCCTGGAACAGCTCGCCCTTCGTGCGGGCCACGCCCTCGATGCTGCCGAGCCCCTCCAGGTGGGCGGAACCGGCATTGGTGACCACGCCGATATCGGGACGGGCGAGGCCGGCCAGCCACGCGATGTCGCCCGGGCGGCTGCAGCCCATCTCGAACACGCCGTACTCGTGGTCCGGCGCCAGTTCGAGCAGCATCAGCGGCAGTCCGATCTCGTTGTTCAGGTTGCCGCGGGTCGCGAGCGCCGTCTCGCCGAGGCAGGCCGCGACGAGTTCCTTCACCGTGGTCTTGCCGTTGCTGCCCGTGATGCCGATGACGGTGGCCCCGTGGCGGCTGCGCCACTCGGCGCCGAGACGGCCGAGCGCCACCCGTGTGTCCGGCACGCGTACCTGGGGCAGGGCCGCATCGACGATCCGCGACACCACCGCGCCGGCCGCGCCGCCCTCCGCCGCCGTCGGCACGTAGTCGTTGCCGTCGAAGTTCGGACCGGTGAGCGCGAAAAACAGCTCGCCCTCGCCGAGGCTGCGGGTATCGGTGCTCACGCCCGCCCAGGGACGGTTCTCGCCGACGAGTTCGCCGCCCACGATCTGCGCCGTCTCGCGCAGCGTGCCGGCGCTCATGCGGACCTCCCGGCCAGCGCGGCCAGGGCCTCCGCCGCATCGCTCAGCGGACGGGGGCCGGAGGCGGTGATCTGGAACCGCTCGTGACCGCGCCCGGCGATCAGGATGCAGTCCGCGGGCTCTGCCTCGCGCACCGCCATGGCAATCGCCTGCCGGCGATCGGCGACGACGCGGAATCTGCCGTCCTCTGCGCGACCCGTCGGCAGCCCGCTCATGATCTCCTCGATGATCGCATCGGGGTTCTCACCGCGGGGGTTGTCACTGGTCACGACCACCCGGTCGGCGGCCGCGGCCGCCCGGCCCATCGGCGGGCGCTTGCCCGGGTCCCGCTCGCCGCCGCAGCCGAACACGCACCACAGCTCGCCGCCGCAGTGGGGCCGCAGTGCGGCGATGGCCGCAGCGAGAGCATCCGGCGTGTGGGCATAGTCCACGACCACCAGGGGACGGCCCTCGCCCACGACCTGCAGCCGGCCCGGCGGCGGTGCGACCGCGCCGAGCGCCGCCGTGGCCTCGTCCAGCGGGATGCCGGTCTCCAGCAGGAGCCCGAGCACGACGGCCAGGTTCTCCACGTTGAAATCGCCCCGCAGGCGCGACCGCACGCTACCGTCACCGAAGGGCGAGGTGAACGAGAAAGTGATGCCGTCGGCGCCGAGCCGGACGTCGCCGACGGCGAGCCGGCGGCGCGCAGCCGTCGCGCCCGTGCGGGTCACCGCGAGCGCGGAGTCAGCATGGCGGCGGCAGAGTTCGGCGCCGAAGGCGTCGTCGGCGTTGATCACCCGGTGCTCGAGGCCCGGTACGTCCAGCAGCTTCGCCTTGGCCTCGCCGTAGGCCGCCATGGTGGCGTGGTAGTCGAGGTGGTCGCGACTCAGGTTGGTAAAGGCGGCTGCGGCGAGGCGGACCCCGTCGATGCGCCCCTGATCCAGCGCGTGGGAGGAAACCTCGATGCTGGCATGGCCTGCGCCCGCTTCCGCGAAGGCGGCCAGGCGGCGGTGTACCTCGATCACGTCCGGCGTCGTCAGAGCAGCCGTCTCCAGGGCGTCCGGCATGCCGGCGCCGAGCGTGCCCAGGTAGGCGCAGCGTCGCTGCAGCCGGTTCAGGGCATCGGCGAGCAGCCAGGTCACGGTGGTCTTGCCGTTGGTGCCGGTCACGCCCGAGACCGCGATCCGCGCCGAGGGCGCGCCGAACCAGCGGTCGGCGATCGCACCCAGATGGCTGCGCAGGCCCGGGACTGGGACGGCGGGGACGGCCAGCCCCTCCGGCGCCGGGGCGCCGCGGGCGGGCTCGTAGACCACGGCGGCGGCGCCGGCCGCGAGCGCCTGCGGCAGATGGTCGAGGCCGTGGCCCGCCGTGCCCTGCAGCGCGAAGAACACGCCGCCAGGAACCACGCGGCGGCTGTCCAGCGCGATGCCGGAGATGGCCACCGGCGTCACCGCGGCCACCGCCGTCGCCGGCGCGATGCCGGCCAGCAGCGCCTCCAGCGTCGTCGGCCTCGACGTCTCCGGCGGACTCATCACCCCTGCCACCGCACTCATCGTCCCGCCGCCTGCGCCGCCTGCATGGCCTGCACGACCTCGCCGGGCTCACGCACCGGCAGGTCGTCCGGCGGCACGGCCAGCAGGCGCAGCGCTTCCGAAGTCACCCGGGCGAACACCGGAGCGGACACCTGGCCGCCGTAGTAGTCGTCGCCCTTCGGCTCGTCGATCACGACCACGACGGCCAGCCGCGGGTCGCTGGCCGGCGCGAGGCCGGCGAAGATGGCGAGATAGCGGTCCTCGGAATAGCCTCCCGCCGCGAATTTCCGGGCCGTGCCGGTCTTGCCGGCGATACGGTACCCGGGCACGTCCGCCCGCGTGCCCGTGCCTCCCGGCAGCACCACCTGCTCCATCATCCCGAGCACCTGCCGTGCGGTGGACTCGGCGATGACCCGGTTCGCCGGGGACGGCTCGTCCAGCGCCAGCAACGACACCGGCCGCATCAGGCCGCCGCTGCCGATCACGGCATAGGCCCGCGCCAGCTGCAGCGGCGTTACCGACAGGCCGTAACCATAGGCCAGCGTTGCCTGACTGATCGGCCGCCAGTGGCTGTAGTGGCTCAGCAGTCCCGCCGACTCGCCGGGGAAGCCGCAGGAGGTGAGGCTGCCGATGCCGAATCCCGAAACGGTCTGCCACAGCTGCTCCGGCTCCAGGGACATCGCAATTTTGGTCATTCCCACGTTGCTGGAGCGCGCCAGCACCGCGGTCAGATCGATCGGCCCGAGATTTTCGCGGTCCTCGATGCGCTTCGCGCCAACCTCGATCCACCCGGGTCCGGTGTCGATGACGCTGCCCGAACGGTACCGGCCGCTCTCCAGCGCCGCGGCCATTATCAGCGGCTTCACGCTGGAACCGGGTTCGAGGATGTCGGTGACTGCCCGGTTACGGTAGCGCTCCACCGCCAGCTGGGAGCGGTCGTTCGGGTTGTAGGCGGGCTGGTTCACCATGGCCAGCACCTCGCCGGTGTCCACGTCCAGCACCACGATGGAGCCGGAGGCGGCGCCGTGGCGGCGCACGGCGGCCTTCAGCTCGCGGTAGGCCAGATACTGCATGGTGAGGTCGATGCTGGCGGCGAGCGTGCGTCCATGCTGGGGCGGCCGGATGCTCTCGACGTCCTCGATGGAGCGCCCCCGGTTGTCCTTCAGCACGCGCTTCTCGCCGCGCTTGCCGGCGAGCCAGTGATCGAAGGCGAGTTCCAGACCCTCCTGGCCCGCATCATCGATATCGGTGAACCCGAGCAGATGCCCTGTGACCTCGCCGGCGGGATAGAAGCGGCGGTATTCCCGCAGCACGTTCACGCCGGGCAGGTCTTGCGCCTGCACCCGGTCCGCGCGATCCGGCGAGAGGTGGCGGCGCAGATAGATGAACTCCCGGTCCATGTTGCGGGTGAGCCGGCGCATGAGCTGCTCGGGATCCAGATCGAGCAGGCCGGCCAGCTTCGGCACGTCGTCGGCGGCGGGGACGAGCTGGCCCGGGTTCGCCCAGATGCTGTCCACCGGCGTGGAGACCGCCAGCGGCTCGCCGTTGCGGTCGGTGATGGCGCCGCGATGGGCGGAGATCTTCGCCGTGCGCAGGTGCCGGGCATCGGCCTCCCGCGCCAGGAAATCGTTGCTCAGCACCTGCAGGTCGACGGCGCGGGCCACCAGCGCTGCGGCCGTCAGGGCGAAGAAGCCGAGCACCAGCGCGCTGCGGTTGCGGAACCGCCGCACCGCCTGCTCTTTCTTGCGCGCTCCCTTTTTCATTCCGGTTTCACGATGTAGATGTCACTGGTCTGCGGCCGCTCCAGCTCCAGGTCGCCGCGCGCGATGCGCTCCACCCGGGCATGGGTGGCATAGGCGCTCTGCTCGATCTGCAGCCGGCCCCATTCGATGTTCAGCGCATCCCGCTGGCCGCTGAGCTCCTGCAGCTCGACGAACAGCTCGCGCGACTCCTGGCGGGTATGAATAATCGCCATCGCCGAGGCCACGCACGCGAGCGCGAGCACCAGCGTGAGACCGAGGGGGACCGTGGCCGGCAGCGTCTTCATGGACTGTCGGCTCATGCCACCTTCTCCGCCACGCGCAGCCGCGCGCTCCGGGCCCTGGGGTTCGCATCCGCTTCCTCTGCCGCAGGCGTCAGCGGCTTGCCCACCAGCCTGAGCCAGGCCCGTGCCGCGGGCGGCACCTCGGGCAGGCCCCGGTAGCGGGCGTCGTCCAGCGAGGCCTCGCGCATGAAGCGCTTCACGATGCGGTCCTCCAACGAATGGAAACTGATCACGGCGAGCCGCCCGCGGGGCGCGAGGACCTCGCGCACCTGCGACAGCGCCTCGGTGATCGACTCGAGTTCCCGATTGAGATAGATGCGAACCGCCTGGAAGGTCTTCGTGGCCGGGTGCCGTTCGCCGGGCTTGCGCCTGCCCAGCACCGACTCGACGATCCCGGCGAGCTGGCCCGTGGTGGCGAGGGGGGCATCCTCCCGCGCGCGGACCACGGCCCGGGCGATACGCGCCGCCTGCCGTTCCTCGCCGTAGGATTTCAACACCTCTCGCAACTCGCGCTCCGATACCCGGTTCAGCCAGTCGCCTGCGCTCGGGCCTTCCTGCCTGTCCATCCGCATGTCCAGCGGGCCGTCCTGTCTGAAGCTGAAGCCGCGCTCCGCGTCGTCCAGCTGTGGCGAGGACACCCCCAGATCGAAGAGAATCCCGTCGGTCCTGCCGCCGAAGCCGTGCCTGACCGCGATAGCCCCGAGATCCGAGAAATTCCCCCGTTCGATACGAAACCGCTTGTCTTCCGAAAACCGTTCCCGTCCGGCGGCGATCGCCTCTTCGTCCCGGTCTATCGCCAGCAGCCTGCCGTCGGGACCCAGTCTTTCCAGAATGGCCGCGCTGTGACCGCCCCGGCCGAAGGTCGCATCGATGTAGAGACCGTCGGGCCGTATCGCCAGACCCTCCAGCACCTCGGCCAGAAGGACCGGGATATGCTCAGTCACTCGGCGCCAACCACCTTGTTGTTAT
>Ga0102941_1001057_pt1 | contig 12945 bp, 9 predicted proteins | sample SalPonR2_C_D2_MG_FD_79281 | JGI IMG/M metagenome (GOLD analysis project Ga0102941, IMG submission 79281) | Salt pond soil microbial communities from South San Francisco under conditions of wetland restoration - Salt Pond MetaG R2_C_D2_MG | ecosystem: Environmental > Aquatic > Marine > Intertidal... | reverse complement strand
GTGATCGCGACCACGGCTTTCCATGCTCCGTCTGCGCCCGGTCCGCGCTTGTCGAGCCGCCACGCCAGCGCGCGCGCATCACGGTGGATCTGGTCCCACGAGACGTGGAAGCCTTTTTCATGGGGCAACGGGGTGATCATGGTGTCAGCTTCCCTTCTTTTCCAGCGTCATGTCGGGCGCCTCGGGGTTCTTCATCCCGATCACGTTATAGCCCGCGTCCACGTGGTGGATCTCGCCGGTGACGGCCGCCGACATGTCCGACACGAAATAGAGCGCCGATTGGCCGACCTCGTCCTGGGTGACGGTCCGGCGCAGCGGTGAATTGTATTCGTTCCACTTCAGGATATAGCGGAAATCCCCGATGCCCGATGCCGCCAGCGTCTTGATCGTACCCGCAGAGATGGCGTTGACGCGAATGTTGTCGCGGCCCAGGTCCTCGGCCAGGTACATGACCGATGCCTCGAGCGCGGCCTTGGCGACTCCCATGACATTGTAATGCGGCATCACGCGTTCGGCGCCGGAATAGGTCAGCGTCAGAAGCGAGCCACCATTGGGCATCATTTTTTCGGCCCGCTGGCACACGGCCGTGAAGGAATAGACCGAGATATTCATGGTCATGTCGAAATTCGCAGGCGAGGTGTCGACATACCGTCCGCGCAATTCGCTCTTGTCGGAAAAGCCGATGGCGTGCACCACGAAGTCCAGGCTGCCCCATTGGGCCTTGAGCGTCTCGAACAGCTGGTCAAGGCTGGCCTCGTCCGCCACGTCACAGGGGATCATGAGATCCGACCCAAGCGATGCCGCAAGAGGCTGTACCCGCTTCAACAGCGCATCGCCCTGATAGGAAAAGGCCAGTTCCGCGCCTTCGGCACCCAGGGCCTTTGCAATGCCCCAGGCAATGCTCTTGTCATTGGCGAGCCCCATGATGAGCCCGCGCTTGCCTGTCATCAAACCCATGCGTGTCCCCGTGTTTTTCTATGCCTCTGACACTCTGGTAGGCTACCTTTTGCGAGGCTTCAAGATCATCGGGGTTGCGGCGAAAGGCCGTGAGCAATAGTTGGGGCGGGATTTCGAGTGTTACGGGGTGAGTGCATGGCCGATCGAAGCGGAATTTTCGCCGGAGAGGATCCGTTCGAGATCGCGCGGTCCTGGTTGTCCGAGGCCCGGAACAGCGAACTGAACGACCCGAATGCCATGGCGCTTGCCAGCGTGGATGCGGATGGATTGCCAAATGTCCGCATGGTTCTTCTCAAGGACATCGAGGCCCACGGAAACGGGCAGGGCGCCTTTGTTTTCTATACCAATTACGGCAGTGCCAAGGGGCAGGAACTTGAGGGTTCGGGCAAGGCGGCGTTCGTGCTACACTGGAAATCGTTGCGGCGCCAGATCCGTGTTCGGGGCGTCGTCGAGAAGGAGGAGGGCAAACGGGCGGACGAGTATTACGCGTCACGTTCCCTCAAGAGCCGATTGGGTGCCTGGGCGTCGGACCAATCCAGGCCCCTGAAGAATCGCGCCGCGCTTGTCGCGGAGGTGGCCAAGGTCACAGCGGCACATGGGCCATCACCGGCCCGGCCGCCGTTTTGGGGAGGTTTCCGGATCATTCCGGTTGAGTTGGAATTTTGGGCAGATGGACCATACCGGCTGCATGACCGGTTCCAATGGAAGCGGAATTCTGCCGATGTACCTTGGAATATAGTGAGATTGAACCCATGAGCATCTAGGCTACGTGACGCGCGTATGCCAATTCATCCAGTCAGGGTCGGGGCGCGGGATTCACGAGGTTCGGACTTGCTCAATTGAGAAGCGATAGTAATGGTATTGTATTCGGCTTTCACTCAGCCCAAAAAAAGGACAGGCCAGAATGGCTGAAGATCACGTCAACGCAGACGATGAGGTACATGGCCGCATAAAATGGTTCGACGCGGGCAAGGGGTTTGGCTTTGTCGTTGCGGATGCGGGCGGTCCTGACATCCTGTTGCACGCCAATGTCCTGCGCAACTACGGGCAGGGTTCGGTGGCAGAAGACTCGCGGATCATTGTCCGGACGGTTCAGACCGACCGCGGGGTGCAGGCCTCCGAGGTGTTGGCGATAGAACCACCCGAGCTGGATGAAGAAGCGCCGACTGCCTCCTTTTATGCCGGCCCCGATATCCCGGAAGACGCGGTCTTCGTTGCGGCGCGGGTCAAATGGTTCGACAAGGCGAAAGGGTTCGGCTTCGCCAATATCTTCGGAAGCCCTGAAGATGTGTTCGTGCATGTCGAGGTGCTGCGCCGGTTCGGCCTTGCGGATCTGCAGCCGGGTGAGGCGATCGCGATCAAGGTCGTGGACGGTCCGCGCGGCAAGATGGCCGCCGAGGTTCGCAGTTGGGATTTCGTCTGAGAGGCAGTCCATCCATGCGCGCAGGTCTTTTTGCGGTTCTGGTATCGATATGCGTGTCCGCGGTTGCGGCCGGCGGCGCGTTGGCCGCGTGTTCGGACACCACCGTGGAATTGCGCGGCGATTTCGGCTCGGTCCGGTTTCGCGCGGCGATTGCCGATACCCCGGCCGAGCGGGCGCAGGGGCTGATGCATGTCGCCCAGATGCCGCGCATGTCGGGCATGCTGTTCGTGTATGAACGCCCGCAATCCGTCAGCTTCTGGATGGAAAACACCCTGATCCCGCTCGACATGATCTTTGCCGATGCCGCAGGTGTGGTGCGGCGCATTCATGCAAACGCGGTTCCACTGGATCGCACGCCGATACCGGGCGGACCCGGCATTCAGTACGTGCTTGAAATCAATGGCGGCATGGCTGCCAACCTGGGTCTTTCCGAGGGCAACCAGATGCGCCACCCGGCCATGAATCAAGATGTCGCGGCCTGGCCGTGCGTGTCGCAATAACTTTGTCTTTTCTTCCCGGGCCGGGGGCGTTAACAGGGCGGCAGTCGGGGTGTAGCGCAGCCTGGTAGCGCGTCTGTTTTGGGTACAGAAGGCCGTGAGTTCGAATCTCGCCTCCCCGACCACTTTCTCCAAATGACTACATGTGGTGGCTGATGTCGCCCCGGACCCCGATTGTGGTGTGTCCTGGGAACATCACATAGCGCCTATGCAAAAATTTTGCAGCAACCGCTGTCTGACAAGACTGCGCCGTTTTTCCGGCGCCGTCGGGCCGATGGATCGGTCCCCGAGTTCACCCGTAACCTGCACGCACGGACCTATCTGTTACGATACAAACAAGAATCTCTGTTCGCCTGGTCGGGCCCGCCCGCGCGGGGTGAATCACTTGCGGCGAGGGCGTTGAATTCGAGCCGGGATTGCAACAGAAAAAACCGTCACATTTCCGCAAAAAACAAGTTGACCCATCGGGCCCACCTACGTCAGGTTGTGCTGGCCGGGTAAGACACCACTACATATGGTGCGATCGGGCGGGGACGGGGTCACACCCAACACAGCGACAGCAAGACGTACAGCCCCTTGGGGTGGTGCCGGCTCTTTTTGGGCCGCGCGGCGGTATCTCTGTCCCCAGAACAAGACGGTCAGAGCGCAACGCCGCTGGCAGACCGCGCGTGGGGAAACATAGGCTTGAAGAGGCAGCCAAATGAAAATCGAACGTCGTTTTACCCGGGCCGGTGCGGACGCATTTGCCGATCTGGACTTCACCACCACCACATCCGAAATCCGCAACCCTGACGGGACGGTTGTTTTCAAGCTCGAGGCTGTCGAGGTTCCCTCCAGCTGGAGCCAGGTCGCCTCGGACGTGATCGCACAGAAATATTTTCGCAAGGCCGGCGTTCCGGCCGCGCTCAAGCCGGTGAAGGAAAAAGGCGTTCCAAGCTTCCTGTGGCGCCACGTGGCCGACGACAAGGCGCTGGAGGAGCTGCCGGAGGACCAACGTTATGGCGGGGAAACATCTGCCAAGCAGGTCTTCCGGCGCCTCGCGGGGGCATGGTGCTACTGGGGCTGGAAGGGCGGCTATTTCACCTCCGAGTCCGACGCACAGGCTTATCTCGATGAAATGCAGCTGATGTTGGCGCGCCAGATGGCAGCGCCCAACAGCCCGCAGTGGTTCAACACCGGCCTGCATTGGGCCTATGGCATCGATGGTCCCGCGCAGGGGCACTATTATGTCGATTACAAGACCGGCAAGCTGACGAAATCGACCTCCAGCTACGAACACCCGCAGCCACATGCCTGTTTCATCCAAGGCGTGCAGGATGACCTGGTCAACGAAGGCGGGATCATGGACCTGTGGGTGCGCGAAGCGCGCCTGTTCAAATACGGCTCGGGCACCGGAACCAACTTCTCGCATTTGCGGGGTGAGGGCGAAAAGCTGTCGGGTGGCGGCAAGTCTTCGGGCCTGATGGGGTTCCTGAAGATCGGTGACCGTGCAGCGGGCGCGATCAAGTCCGGCGGCACCACGCGGCGCGCGGCCAAGATGGTCATCGTCGATGCAGACCACCCCGATATCGAGGAATTCATCCAGTGGAAGGTGATGGAAGAGCAGAAGGTTGCGTCGATCGTCGCGGGCTCCAAGATGCACGAAAAGATGCTGAACGGCATCTTCGCAGCCATCGGCCAGTGGGACGGCAGTCTGGAAGATGCCGTTGACCCGGCCAAGAACGAGACCCTGAAATCCGCGATCCGCGAAGCGAAAAAGGTTTCGATCCCCGAGACTTACATCAAGCGCGTGCTGGATTACGCAAAGCAGGGTCACACCTCGATCGAGTTCCCGACCTATGACACCGACTGGGACAGCGAGGCGTATTCGTCGGTGTCCGGCCAGAATTCCAACAACTCCATCCGGGTGACCGACGCCTTCCTCAAGGCGGTCGAGAACGACGAGATGTGGCAACTGATGAACCGCAAGGACGGCACGGTCTCGAAAGAGATCCGGGCGCGTGACCTGTGGGAAAAGGTCGGCCATGCGGCATGGGCCTGCGCCGATCCGGGTATCCAGTTCCACGATACAGTAAACGCCTGGCATACCTGCCCCGAGGACGGTGCGATCCGTGGGTCGAACCCGTGTTCGGAATACATGTTCCTTGACGACACGGCCTGCAACCTGGCGTCGATGAACCTGCTGCAATTCTATTCCAACGGCGCATTCGATGCGGAAAGCTACATTCACGCCTCGCGGCTTTGGACGCTGACGCTGGAAATCTCGGTGATGATGGCGCAGTTCCCGTCCAAGGAAATCGCGCAGTTGTCCTATGATTTCCGGACCCTTGGCCTGGGCTATGCCAATATCGGCGGTCTGCTGATGAACATGGGCTACGGCTACGACTCGCCCGAGGGGCGTGCGCTGTGCGGTGCGCTGACGGCGATCATGACCGGTGTGGCCTATGCGACATCCGCCGAAATCGCGTCGGAGCTCGGCCCGTTCTCAGGGTTCGAGCGGAACCGCGAGCACATGCTGCGCGTGATCCGAAATCACCGCGCGGCGGCCTATGGCAAGACCGACGGCTACGAGGCGGTCAACGTGAACCCCGTGGCGCTCGATCACGCCAACTGCCCCGATGCGCGTCTGGTGGACCTGGCCAAGCAGGCCTGGGATGAGGCGCTGACCCTGGGTGAGGCCCACGGGTATCGCAACGCCCAATCCACGGTCATCGCGCCCACCGGCACGATCGGCCTGGTGATGGATTGCGACACCACGGGCATCGAGCCGGACTTTGCGCTGGTGAAATTCAAGAAACTGGCCGGTGGCGGCTATTTCAAGATCATCAACCAGTCGGTTCCCGGCGCATTGGAAGGGCTTGGCTACACGTCCAGCCAGATCGAAGAGATCATTTCCTACGCGGTCGGTCATGGCACCATCGGCAACGCCCCCGGCATCAACCACACGTCCCTGATCGGCCACGGGTTCGGCCCCGCCGAGATCGAAAAGGTCGAAGCCGCCCTGCCGCAAGCCTTTGATATCCGGTTCGTGTTCAACCAGTGGACCCTGGGCGAGGAGTTCTGCACCAAGACGCTCGGCATTCCGGCGGCAAAGCTGAATGACCCGACCTTCGACATGCTGCGCCACCTGGGTTTCTCGAAATCCGAGATCGACGCCGCCAACGATCATGTCTGCGGAACGATGACGCTGGAGGGCGCGCCTTTCCTGAAGGACGAGCACTACTCGGTCTTTGATTGTGCCAACCCCTGCGGGAAAAAGGGCAAGCGCTACCTGTCGGTGGAAAGCCACATCTACATGATGGCAGCCGCTCAATCGTTCATCTCGGGCGCGATCTCCAAGACGATCAACATGGCCAACCATGCGTCGATCGACGATTGCCAGAAAGCCTATGAGCTGAGCTGGAGCCTGGGCGTGAAGGCGAATGCCCTCTACCGCGACGGGTCCAAGCTGTCGCAGCCGCTGGCCGCAGCGCTGGTCGAGGATGATGACGAGGCTGCCGAAATCCTCGAATCCGGCACGACCATGCAAAAGGCGCAGGTCATTGCCGAGAAGATCGTCGAAAAGGTCGTCATCAAGGAGGTCATCAAGGCCCACCGCGAAAAACTGCCCGACCGCCGCAAGGGGTACACCCAAAAGGCCATGGTCGGCGGCCACAAGGTCTATCTGCGCACCGGTGAGTACAAGGACGGCGCGCTTGGCGAAATCTTCATCGACATGCACAAGGAAGGTGCCGGCTTCCGGGCGATGATGAACAACTTCGCCATCGCCGTGTCGGTCGGCCTGCAATACGGCGTGCCGCTCGAGGAATTCGTGGATGCCTTCACCTTCACCAAGTTCGAACCGTCGGGCATGGTGCAGGGCAACGAAACGATCAAGAACGCGACCTCGATCCTCGATTACATCTTCCGTGAACTGGCGGTGTCCTACCTCGACCGGACCGATCTGGCCCATGTCCAGCCCACGGGCGAATCCTTTGACAGCATCGGTCGCGGGGCCGAGGAAGGTGTGCGGAATTTCGAGGAAGTGCCGCAAAGCCGTGCCTCCAACCCGTTGGACGTGCTCAGACAGGTCGCCTCCACCGGCTATCTGCGCAAGCGCGCGCCGCAAGACCTGATCGTGCTGCAAGGCGGCGCCGATCCGGTGGCGACGCTGGAAACGCTGATCCCCGAGGTCAGGGCAGGGGGCGGATCGACCATCGCCGCAGCCGCATCGACCACCGCGGTGGCGACCGGGTCGGTATCGATCGACGCGCGGACCAAGGCCAAGATGCAGGGCTACGAAGGCGAGGCCTGCGGCGAGTGCGGCAACTACACGCTGGTGCGCAACGGCACCTGCATGAAGTGCAACACCTGCGGCGGGACAAGCGGGTGTAGCTGAGGAATAGAGGGATCCGGCGCTTCGTACGGGCCGGATCCTTCTGAACGAAATGGGTGCACCCTGTCCCATGTGGTGCACCTGTTATCCGGGGCGGGTGCGCTCGCCCCAGACGCGGATCAGGCCGCAGGCAGAACACTTCGGGCAGTCAATATCAGAGCCTGATCAGCGAACCTACGGGGGGCCATTGGCCCCCCGCTTTTCTTTTGCATTCGCAAAGCGTCACGCTTTAGCATGGGTTCCATGAAGTCTTCCGATTTTCACGATGTCCTGGTCCGGGCGGGTCATGGTGTCGGATCGGGCGTCAATGCGGGGGAAACCATGGTCAAACCTGTGCATGTTCTGACGGGCGCTGTCATGGCGGGGGCCGGGGCACTGGCAGGTCTGTGGATCACGCCGGGGCTGGTTGGGGTCGCCGTCGTGTTCGTGTTGCTTCGGGTGTGCTGGCTGGAAGACAATATCGTCAGCGACCTGTTTGGTCGTGACACCCTGCCCAGGGGCTACCGGAACACGGCGGTGCAACGCCGGAACTTCTTGCTGGCATGGTTCGGGATCTGGGCGCGGGAAACCACCGCCGAGGGATCGGCGCACCTGATGGCGACCGCCATGCGGACCGAGGTGCAGATCTGGGCCACGCTGCTTTGGGGGGCGTCCAGCGCGCTTGTGGCGCTCCACGCGCCCTTTGGCACATGGATCAGCCTGTGCATCGCGACCGCCCTTTTCGTCGTCGCTTTGACCCGCGCCGACAAGCTGGCCGGCTCACTTGCCCATTGCGAGGCCGGCAAGGCGCTGCCCGCTCACATGCTGTTGCCCCTGGGGCGTCGCATGCTTGCCGATCGCGGGCGCTGAGGGGGCGGTTTTGAACATGTCTCGGGGCTTGCTGTCGCCTCCGCATCGGGCGAGGGTATGGGCCATGGTCGCCCGTTTCATTCATCTTCCCGCGGTCTGTGTCGCGCTGTTGTTCGGATCCGCGGCGCGGGCCGATGACCTGACGGTCTATGCCGCCGCCAGCCTGCGCGGCGCGATGGACGATGTCGCGGCACAATGGCAGGCCGAAACCTCGTCCGATGTCACACTGGTCTATGCCGGAAGCTCCGCTCTGGCCCGCCAGATCGAAGCCGGCGCGCCTGCCGACCTGTTTTTTTCCGCCAATGCCGCATGGATGGACGTGCTGGAAGAGGGCGGTCATATAGATCCGGGCAGCCGCATCGACCTTCTGGGAAATATGCTTGTGGTGATTGGTGGTCGGACGGATACGGCGCCGCTGGATCTGTCGGATCCCTCCGCGCTGAGCGCGCGACTTGGCACGGGTCGCATGGCCCTTGCCCTGACCGAGGCGGTTCCGGCCGGCATCTACGCGCGCCAGGCGCTCACATTCCTGGGGCTTTGGGACAGCGTCGAAGACCGTGTGGTCGAATCGGACAATGCGCGCACCACGCTGGCGCTCGTCGCCATGGGTGCGGCCAGGCTGGGGGTGGTCTACGACACCGATGCGCGTGCGGACCCCAGGGTCACGGTTCTGGCTGTCCTGCCCCCAGACAGCCATGATCCGATCGTCTATCCGCTGGCGGCCACCACGGGCGGCGATCACGCCGCAGCCACGCGGTTCATCGCGTTCCTGCAATCCGCCACGCAGCGCGACACCTTTTCGCGTCACGGCTTTACGCCGGTGCAGGGCGATTGATGGCCATGTTCGCCCCCTTGACCCCTGAAGAATGGCAGGTCCTGGGCCTGTCGTTGCGGGTGTCGCTCCTGGCCGTCGCGGTCAGTCTTCCGCTGGCCCTGTTCACCGCCTACGCACTGGCCCGGTGGTCGTTCCGGGGCAAGTCCTTCGTCAATGGCCTGGTGCATCTGCCGCTGGTCCTGCCGCCGGTCGTCACCGGCTTCCTGTTGCTGATGGTGTTCGGGCCGCAAACCGCGCTTGGGGGATTGCTCGAGGCGGTCGGCCTGGGCGTGGCCTTTCGCTGGACCGGGGCGGCGTTGGCGGCGGGGGTGATGGCGTTTCCCTTGATGGTGCGTGCCATGCGCCTGTCCCTGGAGGGCGTGGATCCGAAACTGGAACAGGCCGCCGCGACGCTTGGCGCCTCGCGCGGGGTGGTGTTCATGACAGTCACGCTGCCGATGGTCCTGCCCGGTATCCTTGCGGGGGCCATTCTGGGCTTTGCCAAGGCGCTTGGCGAATTCGGGGCCACGATCACCTTCGTGTCGAACATCCCCGGTGAAACCCGCACGCTGCCGCTGGCCATCTATTCCTTCTTGCAGATCCCCGGTGGCGAGGGCGCGGCCTTCCGGCTCGTTATCCTTGCCGTCGTGGTCTCGATGGGGGCGCTTTTGATCTCGGAATGGGTGGCCGCGCGCGCGGCGCGCCGCGTGGCCGGTCAATGAGCCTGTCGGTCGACATAACCCACCGCTTTGCGGCCTTTGAGATGTCGGTCCAATTCGAGACGCCGGGCGGGCTGACGGCGCTGATCGGCCGGTCCGGCGCGGGCAAGACCACGGTGGCCAATGTGGTCGCGGGCCTGCTGAGGCCCGATAGCGCGCGGGTCAGCGTCGACGCGAACATCCTGGCCGATACAGATCGCGGGGTCTGGGTGTCGCCCCAGGCCCGCCGCATCGGCTATGTCTTTCAGGAAGCACGGCTTTTCCCCCACATGTCGGTGCGGGCAAACCTGCTGTACGGGGCGCGGCGGCGAGGACACCAGGTGCGGGCGAAAGCAGACCTTCCTCATGTTCTGGACCTGCTCGACATCGCCCCGCTGCTCGACCGCCGGCCTGGCGCGTTGTCGGGCGGCGAACGGCAGCGCGTGGCCATCGGCCGGGCGTTGTTGTCCGACCCCCAGATGCTGCTGCTCGATGAGCCTCTGGCCGCCCTCGATCCCGCCCGCAAGGCCGAGATCCTGCCCTATCTCGAACGCCTGAGGGATGACGCGGACATGCCCATTCTCTATGTCTCGCACGCCATGGAAGAGGTCGCGCGCCTTGCCAATTCCGTCGTGGTGCTGGAGGCGGGACAGGTGCTGGCCAGCGGGCCGGCGGCCGAAGTCCTCTCGGATCCCGCCGCAATCCCGGTGATGGACCCCGCCGCTGCCGGCGCGATCCTCGAAGCGCGGCTGGCAGGTCATGACGATGACGGACTCAGCCGCCTGTCCGTGTCGGGTGGCAGCCTGTTTCTGCCCCATATCGACGGGGTTCCGGGCGACCGGTTGCGGCTCCGGATCGAGGCGCAGGACGTGATGCTGTCGCGCACGCGACCCGTGGACATCTCGGCGCTCAACATCGTGCAGGGCAAGGTGATGTCGGTCTATCCCGGAAAGGGGCCGGGCGCGCTGGTGCGTATCCGGACCGGGGAGGATGTCATTCTCGCACGGGTCACCCAACGCTCGGTCGCGGCCCTTGGCCTCGCGCCGGGCGAAGACGTTTTCGCCATCATCAAATCGCTTGCCGTCACAAGCGGCAACATCGGACGCGCCCGCCGCTGAGCCATCGGCCGATGGGGCGCGCGCTCATCCCATCTTTATCCCCCATAAATGGCCGCCGGAGGCTCCCGCCGCCTGCCCCTGGGGGATAGGGTCCACGGCCTGGCGACACAATGGCCGCCACCGCCGGAAAACAGGGTCTTCCAGCGCTGGCAGTGGCGCGATCCCGGCGGGCTATTGGTCGGCGTGGATGGTGATGACCGGATCCATCTGGTCAAGCTCTTCGCTGGCCAGGTGGCATTTGATCTGGTGGCCGGCCGCCAGGGTCCGCATCGGCGGTACTTCCTTTTCGCACAACCCGCCCGGCACCTTGGATTTCCAGCGGCACCGTGTCTGAAACGGACAGCCCGATGGCGGGTTCATCGCCGACGGAATGTCGCCTTCCAGCACGATATGCTTTTTCTTGACCGACGTATCCGCGATGGGCACAGCCGACAAAAGCGCCTCGGTGTAGGGGTGATAGGGGGGCGAGAACACCTGGTCGGTGTCGCCGATTTCGACCACATGGCCCAGGTACATCACCATCACCCGATCGGACAGGTAGCGCACGATGCTGAGGTCATGGGAGATGAACAACAGCGTGGTCTTTTCGGTCCGCTGAATTTCCATCAGCAGGTCCGTGACCGCCGCCTGCACGGACACGTCGAGCGCCGAGACCGGTTCGTCGGCCACAACGATCCGGGCGCCACCGGCAAAGGCGCGCGCAATGCCCACGCGCTGCTTTTGGCCGCCCGACAATTGCCGTGGCATGCGTTCCGCGAAGGCACGGGGCAGTTTGACCAGGTCCAGCAGTTCCAGCATGCGTTGCCGGCGTGCATCGTCATTGGCGCCAATGCCGAAGACTTCCAGCGCCCGGATGATCTGCCTGCCCACCGACATGGACGGGTTCAGCGTGTCGAACGGGTTCTGGAACACCATCTGGATTGACGAGATGGTTGCCGTCGTCCGGTTCTGGATCTCCGTGTCCTCGATGTTCAGATTGCCAAGCAGCACTTCGCCTTCGGTTGCGGTTTCCAGGCCCATCAAGACCTTGGCGAGCGTGGACTTGCCGCAGCCAGATTCCCCCACGATGGCCAGCGTCTCGGATTCGCGAGCTTCGAAACTGACGGTCTCGTTGGCTTTCACGACCTTCGTGCCACCGCCTCCGAACATCGAATTCGCCGAGACCTCGTAATACTTCTTGAGGTTGTCGACCTTCAGCACGACATCGCCGATTTCGGCCTTTTCCTGTTTGATCGCAGCGGCAAGCGGTGCGTGCCAGTCGATTTCCTCGAACCGCAAGCAGCGTGTGGCGTGTCGGTCATTGCCTGCCACTTCGGCCATGCTGATCGGGCCGGCATCGCAGCGTCCGGCTTCGAAATAATCGCAGCGCGGGCCGAAGTTGCAGCCATTGGGCCGCTCATGGGGCAGGGGAAAGTTTCCGGGAATGGCCACCAAAGGCCGCGCGTTCTTGTCGGCGCCGGGCAGCGGGATCGACCGGAACAGCGCCTGGGTGTAGGGATGCTGCATCTTGTCGAAGACATCCTCGATGGAGCCACGTTCCACCGCTTCGCCGGAATACATCACGCAGATCCGGTCGCAGGTTTCCAGGACCAGACCCAGGTTGTGCGAGATGAACAGCATCGAGGTGCCGTATTTCTTGCCCAGGTCCTTGACCAACGCCACGATCGAGGCTTCGACCGTCACGTCGAGCGCGGTGGTCGGTTCATCGAGGATCAGGAGCGACGGCTTTGACATCAGCGCCATCGCGATCACGATGCGCTGCTGCTGGCCGCCGGACAACTGGTGCGGATAGGCCTTGAGGATGCGGTCCGGATCCGGGAGCTTGACGTCTTCGACGACCTGGCGCGCGCGCTTGTAGGCCTCGGTCTCGCCGATGCCCTCATGGATCATCGGCACTTCCATCAGCTGCTTGCCGATCTTCATCGCCGGGTTCAGGGACGCCATGGGTTCTTGATAGATCATCGCGATCTGGGATCCGCGGATATCGCGCAATTCCTCGTCGGACATGGTCCCCAGATCGCGGCCCTTGAACTTGATCGAGCCCCCGACCACGCGACCGTTGACGCCAAGATCCTGCATGACGCCAAGCGCCACGGTGGATTTGCCGCAACCCGATTCCCCCACCAGCCCGACGGCTTCGCCGGGCTGCACCGCGACCGAGAAATCCATCACGGCCGGAATTTCCCGCAAGCGGGTGAAGAACGAGATCGACAG
>Ga0102941_1001056_pt1 | contig 12959 bp, 13 predicted proteins | sample SalPonR2_C_D2_MG_FD_79281 | JGI IMG/M metagenome (GOLD analysis project Ga0102941, IMG submission 79281) | Salt pond soil microbial communities from South San Francisco under conditions of wetland restoration - Salt Pond MetaG R2_C_D2_MG | ecosystem: Environmental > Aquatic > Marine > Intertidal... | reverse complement strand
AGGGGACAACCGAGGTGGTGTATTCTCTGGAGTGGCTAAGAGTGCGCTTCTGATATCGTCAGCATCAGTCCTGAGCACCAACGACTCACCATCATACTTCCAGCAGGGCATTGGATATTCAGTAAAGAAATCCCTTGCAACTGGTATCTGTTGATCGTTTTGCCTCTTGAGAGTTACATAGTCAAGAGATTCACCATCTTGTTTTAGTTTGATATATATCATGCGAAAACCTCCTTCGCTTTTTCTACGGTTATGACTCTCAGCCTGAAGGAGAAGTGTGCATCTGTTGTTGCCGAAGATTCGGTACGCAGTCTCACCCGTAACGAAGACACCATGGATGGATCAATACAGCATGAAGCACCGGAACCGTCAGGAAGGAAAGTACTACGAATGCCGTTGCCGCTAATGTTGCGATAGGGATTATAAAGGTTATTCAGTGTGTCTGTGGAGGTAAGCACATTATCTCCGGAGAGTCCAACCGCCCAACCCTTGCTACTGATAAATTTGTCGTCCCCTCCAACAGAATAGTAGGTATATAAACCGATTTGACTAGCGTCCAGATTAGCGTCATACGTCAACAGGTCCACCAAAACATATACAGGCTCGGTATATTCGCTCAGATCAACAAAAATATGCTGTGCCGCAGTGTTTGCCACATGCTGTGAGTAGGTCCAGCCAGAATCGTATAGGAAATTACTCTCTACTGCGGGTGCGGGTGTTAAATTTTCTAACATATTATTATACCTCCGTTATCTCAACGCCATTTACAAGTAGGTCAGCGTTGAAAGTTCTTATTTCATCGTCAGGCTCAGTGTAGAAAGCGATCTTATTCCTATTCCCACTAGCACTATAATTCCCGCCGAAAAGCTCGTCCTTATCCTTTGAAGTTTCTGAAAGAGAACCAGATGTGCCATCATAAGAGTTAAAGTCTATGAAATAAAAACTAGTGTCATTATAAAGTCTGGTCATTAGATACCCACTTCCTAGGAAATCAACTCCCTCTGTTGCATAGAATGTTGCTGAAGCACCTGTGTTATATAGCCCATTAAATTCAGTTGTCATATAGAGAGAAGACATATCGCTTAAGTCAATGACGTACGATTTTCCATCCCCACAGACTATAATGTACTTACCATTACTTGGTGTATCAAGGAAAGCAGAGAACCAGTTGTAACTCAAAGAGTTAGCTAAGGTAGTCGTATTGGTTAAAGCTGGAGTTGTCAAGTTAATCTCATATATCCTCCAGTTAGTTAAGTATGAGCAATCTACAACCCACATGGTGTTTCCATCGATAAACAATCCGTAACCGTGGTACCCACTGTTAAGGCTTCCATTAAGTCTCCCTAACGATGGTACGGTAATATAATCGAGAGCATCACTATTATTTATATTGACACGATAGATTCTCTCATCATCTACACTTCCAACAGACCAGAAGTACACGTAGTCACCACCGTCCCAATCGAGAGCTTGAGGCCTACCATGAGCTGTTCCTAAGTTATCTGAGGTTACTGCTCTAGTGTCTGCCCCTCCTGCTAACACTTGAACATGGTTACTATCACTTATATAGTAAGTACGAATGTTTCCATTGCTATCCTTTGCAACTGCTGGTTGACAAATAGTAAAAATATTAGTTGTCTTGTTTAACGTAGGGAGTGCATTTTGATAGACCTCAAGGGCTGTAGCACTGTAAGGGATAGGCTCTATCGCAAAAGGAGCAAGATCACTTGTCAGGTCGAAGCCCGGAAGTATAGATGACTCAATAAACTTGTTGTCCTCATCAAAAGTGACATCCAGTGTTAAACTAGTAGACTCACTAACTAACTCCGAACCTGATAATATCGATTGTTCTTCTGTTACAGCTATATCACCTACGTTTATCCCACTATTCTTCAGCTCTGCACTTGCGGGATTTAGGTTGTCAAAAGCAAACTCACACCTTATGTCCCTTACGACTACATATGTATCAGCAGCGTTTGTCACCAAGGGATACGAGACAGTCTCTGCAGTCTTCTGTGTCCTGTTGATGGTGTATGTACCACCTTTAAACTTCTTGATTCTTTCCATCATAAGCCTCCTCCGAAAGCTAATATAAAGGGAGTTCCCTTTGTTATTCTCTTAATCTCGCTGTCAACATAGGCTTTTATTGTTGCTGCTTCAACCCATGCACTACCTATCCAAACATACATGATGTTTTCAATAGTATTCCAATAGAGAGCACCTTCTTGTAGAGGCTCACCCTCGTTATCTGTAGTTGGAGGTACCTCGTGTCCCCCAAGGTAAAGCTTCATAAGCTCAGTTGCCGAAGCCTCACTTTCAGCAGCAGAAGTAGCAGAGTTAGCAGCGGCTGTGGCTTTCTCATTAGCACTGTAAGGTATTACTGTAGATCCATCAGCTTCTGTAGGTACCCCTCCAGTTCCACTAGCCCATGCTTTAGCTTCCTCTGCATATGCTTTAGCACTGTAGTCTCCAGTGTCTGTACCATCAGCACTGATCACTGTGATTCCTTGAGCGTTCGTAGCGTATCCTTTAGATGCTTCTTTCCAAGCAAACGCTGAGTACCCTGAGATAGTCGTACCAGTACTGTTGTCTTCTATTAGTACACCAACATTCTCTGTTGCCCACGATACAGCTAAAGGTTGTCCTGTCTCTAGGATTACAAGCCTATTCTCTACTGTGGTGTTGAGTGCAGTAACTAACCTAGCAACTAGGTCGTTAATATCTGTTTCATCTGAAGCATCACCGTTGATAACCTCCAGACCTGTGTCGTCAAATATAGGCATTATCTTATGTCCTTATCATCTTTAGTTCTCTTACCATTTAGTTGCATTAGGTGAATACAAAACGATAGCGTTATGTACCACATGAGGTAGATGGTGTTTACTAGAGCATCTGAACTGAATACCCATGTTAACAGCAATACCTGTTATGTATGAGTACTCTTGGTTGACAGCACTCACTCCTCCCCATATGAAAGTACCCCATATACCTTCGCCCCATAAAGCAGGTTCGTTAAGTTGAGGCTCTGTTTCATACATTACGGACTTGGGGACATCGACCCCTTGGTAGTCAAATATAGGCCTCGTTTGGAAGACTTGACCTTTAGTTGCTGTAAGTTCAAAGAGCAGCCTTTGGAATGTCTTAGTATTCGTAGGAGATCCATAATGATGGAAAGCTGTTGTGAACCTACTGTATATCTCACCACCATCAAAAGAACTTGCATCTTGATGCTGTAGTCTAAGGTAAGAATCCAAAGTACTTGTGATTAGTCTCTTTGACTGTTTAGTAACTTCATGAACTGTGTTAATCTTTTGTCCTGTAGAGAATAAAGAAACTCCACGTACACTGAAGTCTCCACGATAGTCTGGTTCGCATGTTACCGTTATACCATCGCCATCATCAAAGTAGACAACATACTGTGATTTCTCTCTGTCTACTATAGCTCCTACGATCTTATGTTTGTTAAGCTGGTATGTCCTTTGAATCTTACGACTCAGATTGGCTATCTCAAAGTCACCATACTTATTAGTTGCCTCTAAGTATGTTATGCCTCTTTCGTCACAGAAGAGTGTTCTCCCCAGTATCCTTTGAGCTGTATTAGCTATAGCTCCACTGATAGCACTGAAAGTATCTTTAGACTCATCAAACCCACTAACAGTAGGGTCAGTCTGCTTAATGATATCTATCCCTTTCTCTTGGAAGACTGTAAGTGAGCTAGGGGATACTAGAAGATCTGTTATCTCTCCACCTAACCAAAAGACTCCACCAGATGTAACTGCTGGATCATAAGCAAAAGGGTCTCCTGAGTGAGAGACAAACAGTGTCCCTGAAGGATATGCTAAATGTAACCTTTGGTTGTATATCGCACATGTCATAGGGAACCCTTCATCAATCGAAGGATCAGACGGTAATACAGGTGTAGCAGCAGGGAACCCAGGACTACTAGCTTCTAGTAGGGATGTACAAAAGTAAGCTCCTGTGTTATCTTTCCATAGGATAACAGCGGGGCTTATAGAGTTACATAAGATTGCTATCTCATCATTAGGTGTAGCACTATTTGCCACTAACGGAAAGAACTGCATCCTTCCTTTCTCTACTGTATAGTTGTAACCAGCGTCTACTCCTGCTCCTTCAGATATAGCAGGGAACGTACCGATAGCTGTCCACCCTGTAGTGTCCATTAGCCACAACGAGTGATCACCTGTAGCATCGTCATAACCTATAACAAAGTAGTCACCATTATAATCAAAAGCTCCTTTAAGGTAGGTGACTCCTGTTACTGCTGTGATCTGTGATCTCCTTAATTCTCTAGCTGTATCATCTATAACACTAAAGTCATCAGGGTCAGTGAAGACAAGAGGTACATCTGATGCTTTGTTAACATCAATGAACAAACCGGGAGTATTAGGGTCTTCTATAGTTACAATGGTTCCATCTATACGTTCAAAACCCATAGTACTTCTGTACCCATGGAACTCACCACTGATCTCCTCATAGTTCAACAGATCAAAACATTCACCCGGTTTCATCTCTAAGTTACTTAGTGATTCATTGACTCCACCAGTGAATATAATGGTCTTAGGTTTAGGTGGTGATAAGTTAGGTATCCTATTATACATATCGTTCCTTAGATTAGAAAGTTTCGTGGGTATACTCTTCTGGCTCTGACATAATGCCTTAAGAGCTGACCGATAATCAGATTGCCTTCTACAGAGTAGTTCTGATACATACCGACATTCCCTAGATAAGTTGCTACCTTTTGAACTGCTTTATAAACAATAGCTCTTTGGAACTGTTGTGGTATGTTTGGTATATCAGTGTTGTCTGTTAGTATCTGTGGTGACTTCTTATACCTAATGGTTATATTGTAAGCATCATCAGGTCTTTGGAAGTGTATGTTATTTGTAGTAGGGTCAACTGAGAACCAAACAGGTGCATCAGCTTTAGTGTTATCTGCGAAAGGTAAGTCCTCCCACGGTACATACCCTAACATAATGTTATCTCTGAAGAACCCTCTTTTATGTTTGTATACTGATAAGTTCTCAGCAGCTACAGTAGACCCAAAGACCTGAGCAGGTGTGTAGATCACTTGATCAGCAACAGTACTGAAGCTTGAGATCTCAGCGTTCATAAAGTCCCAGTCTTCTCTTAGAGTTTGAATGTCAGTCCAAGAGGAAGAGACGGCATCTACTATATTCCTTTGTATACCTTTGGGGCTAGTGACATCAGAGATAGAGCCTTGGAGTCCTATAATGTCGTTCACTTGGTTGCATAGTTCTAAAAAAGCACTCACTTGTTAACTCCTCTTGGGTCTGGTGTTATTCTCCAGTTTCTTTGGTTTCTTTCTTACTAGCAGCGGTTCGTTTAGGTTTGTTGTTAGGATCATCAAAACACTTGTCTCCTTTCTTCCAATCACCTAAGATCTCCAGATCCACTCGATGTTGAATACTTGATAACCACTTAGGGGCTTCAACACCATTAGAACCTTTTACCCAAACTATGCGATCATTCTTTACTTCTTTAACACCTTGTCTCATGTGCGCCATCTATAGTAATCTCCTCATACAAAAAGGGGGCCGAAGCCCCCATGGTTAATAATATTATGCTACGTTCTTAACCTTAAGTACAGCCACGCCATAAGCTTTAGGCTGAACTACAGCACGACCGTAGACAAAGAGTCCACGCCAGTACTTACCGAAGCTCTTCTCAAGCTGTCCGGTTTCAGTCTTAGTGATCTGACCAGCGAAAGTCAAAGCTTCAGTAGTTCCGAAAGGAATCATGAAAGCTTCAGTCTCAGTCGTAGCAGCAGGAAGCTGGTTAGACTTGTAGACTTTCATATTGTCGATCATACCGATAAGACCGGTGCGGATAACACCAGTAGCATCACCAGTTACATCAGCCCTACGCAAGTCACCTTTCTTCAAAAGTGCACACATAGAAGCTGGCAGGACGACCCAACGTCCTTGTGCTGGAATATTGTTTTCATCCAGTACTGCATTCATCTCAACAATTACGTTAAGAATATTATCTGCATCACCATCAGTAGCATTGACCAGTCGGCCAGAACCATTGACATCTGCACCCATATCGTAAGCACCACTAATAGCGCCAGCGGTTGTACCGGTGTTATCAGAGTCACACAATGTTGGATCTGCAAAGTACTCAAGTACTTCACGGTCAACGGAAATCTTAAGTTGCTCTGCTGCATTAGCAGAGAACTCATTAACCAGTGGAAGGTCAGTCTGACCCATATCCACATGGTCTACTTTGAATGCCCAGTATTTAGACTGGTCGATATTAAGAACCTCAACACCTTCTTTAGGTACTTCGTATTCGATATCACCAGCAGTACCGTCCATCTCAGAACCACCTACTTTATAATCTCCAATAGAGAGAGTAGGTACTCTGCGGATGTAAACTTTCGTTTTGTTCGGACTATGACTTACGTATATTTCAACGTCTAACTCAGTTAGTCTCTGCGGGTACTCTTATGGAAAGTTAAGATGCGGTCTATCACATCTCTCTTAGTCTTCAGTAGCATGTACTTTCGTACCTTAGGTAGTACCTTCATCACGAAAGGTCTGTTCATCTTACCTAGAGGATGTCTCCAGATATAACAACCTTCCTGTTTCTGATAGTGCCCTTTGAAATCTCTCACTAGAAGCTCTATAATCACATAGTCTCCTGATGCTATACAAAGGTTTATCTTATTTCTACCATTATACCTCTTGAACTGTAAGTGACCATCACCTGCTATTAGACCTGCAAGGTAAGCTGGAGAGATATGTTTAGGTATCTTTAGATATCTACTACTTTCTCTGCTTTTCCTTTTGAAGTCTTTGATCAACACCCACTCTTCCTTACTGACTCTGGAGTCAGCATACCGTAACTGAAGAGCTATACAGTTCTCATAGTGTGTAGCTTTAATTAACAAGTGTTTACCTATAAGGTTAAAGAGTTTCTTAGAATCTTTAATACCCATATTCCATGTGCATACAGCAGAACCTTTATCCCTAGTGATATATGTAAGTACCCCTAGGTTATAGTACCTATGCAATGCTCTCATGATTTCAAAGTCAGGGTCTTTACTTGCTGTTTGACATAAGGTTGCTCGTAGTGTCAAGGTGTGTCTATCCATATACACAGAGACACAACCATCACTGTCGAAGAACCCTGCTACAAACTTGTTCAATTGCTCTGAATGTTTACTAAGTTTACCACTCAGCAATCTTTCCATTAACATTATGTTATCCTTATTCCTTACCGGAACGAGTTAAGTTTCCCTCAAGTTAGCTGTGAAGCCTCCTTGTTATTTAGAGTTAGTCTGGAGACAAAGTTACATATCTCCACCAGATTTAATTTCACCTTCGAAGTCAGTGTTAGAAATCTCACTGAAAACGGTAGAAGCATAGAAGTCCTTCAGCATCTTCCGTGCGAAGACGATAGGGATGTATGCATCATTAGTGCTAGCAGCTGAATCAACGGGGTTACCATAGTATTCTGCTACATAAGGGGCATTAACGCCCGGACGTACTGTTCCTGTATAAGCCATCTTTATATCTCCTTGATATCTTGTATATTAATCAGGGAGAGTTGTTCATATGATTACTGTAGTCTTCCTTCAGCAATAGCCTTGTCGAAATAGGCTTCCCATTCCTTAGCTTCAGCCTCTCGGCCTTTGAACCTCCCCCTCGTGACATCATCCATGAATTGTTCATAGTGTGCCAGTGGGACAATCTCTGGTTGTCCCTGAGTATTTGTCGTATTAGTAACTGCAGTTGCAGAGTTACCGACAGGGGTGACTTTGTTCTCAAGCTTCTTTTGCTGCGTAGGCTTCTTGTTTACCAGAGTCTTAAACTCATTAAAGAATCCTGCAACCCTTCCTACATCTCCGGTCTCTTCCGCCCTCTTGAACAGATCGTATCGAGGGAAACCTGATACGGGATCTGCTTGTTTCAAGAAAGACTCAAACCTAGGGTCAGTGTCAATCTCAGCGAAGTCAGGTACTAACTGACCTAGCCTATCAAGGAAGATATTGTACGCTTGTACTTTAGAATCCTCTGAAGCTGACTGGTAAGCTTTACGCTCACGGTCTTCAGCCTCTTGAAGCTTCTTCTTAAGATCAGCGGTTTCCTTCTCTACAGCCTGTCGTGCAAGACGGTGCATAGTGGATAACTCTTCTTCACCTATAGCGTCAATCTCTTCTTGTGTAGCAAAGTCTTTGATAGACACAGGAGTGTTCTGTTGTAACTCCTGAACTTGCTGTTGCAATGCTTGTAGCTTCTGGTCTCTAACACCTAGTTGGTCGTAGAGGTCACCAATAAGCTTCCTAGCTTTGTACATCTCAGAATCGTGGTATTGCTTCAGCTTCTTCCATCGATACTTGTAAGATGTCTTCTGCTCCTTTGTAGTAGGTTCTTCTTGTTCCTCAGCCTTTTGAATCTTAGTGGAATCTTGTGCTTCGAAAGTCTTCTCAGTTGGAGTGTGTAAGTCCGTTTCCGTTGCAGCGGAGGGTCCCTTATCACCATTCTCTTCCTGAGAGCCTTGGGCTGTCTGGTCGGCTGCACCCGACTCGGCAGGTTCCGAAGGGGAGTTATTAGTGTTCCCGAAGGCCATCTTCTCTAACTCCTGAATCTCTGCGTCAAGCTTATCCCTAATTTCTTTTGCTCCCAATGTAACTCCTCATTCTTCCCTTGATTGACTCACGAGTCTGTAGGGGTTGACCAGTAGAAGAATCATTAAGTACCTTAATGCCAACTATGGTGATCACGTTCCTACAGAGGCTTTTAATCGAAAGAACTTAGTAGTGCTTCGAGTAATCTCACTGTCCCTTGTGTACTCATAAGCGTGTTCATATCTTGAGACGACTTGAGGACCTTATATTGATCCTCAAGTTTTTCTTTTAAGATCTGCTGTTGATCATTTCGATCACCTTTAGCAAACCTTTGTTTATCTTGTTTAGTTAACACTATATTCCAGCTCCAGTCTTTAACTTAAGGGCAATCTCTCTCAACTGTTTCTCTCTATCTACATCAGTCTTGTTCTGTTGAACTGTAGTATCAGACTGTATCTTCTGCTCCTTCAGTTTCAGATCAAGTCCTTTGAGCTGTTGATCGATAGCTTTACGCTGGTCTTTCAGTTGCTCTATCTGAGCCTTGACTTGCTGAGACAGTTGATTCATTTCTTTCTGTCCCATCACTTGCATCTCAGTGGCTTGTAGTGAAGTCTGCCACTTACCCTGCTCTATCTGCATTTGCTTCTGCAGGCTTTGCGCTTGAGCATCTGCAGCTTCCTTAGCCTTCTTCTTCATATCGAGTCTGGTAGGCACTATCTCTTCTATAAACCCTAGGTCCTTAGCCATTTCTCGTAGTATGGCAGCACGTCCTTCCGTTCCCATGATCTGTTGGTCAATAGGGTTGGCAGTGATCTGAAGGAACTCATTCCTTTTGATTTGCTCTGAACCTCGTAAAGTCAACGTTGAGGAACCGAGGGCTATCACTTGAGGATCGCCTGTGTAATCTAACTCATGCTCCATGATGTTCATGTAGAACTGGTGCTCGATCCTAGGGATAATGACTCCAGAGTCAATATTCCTGATAGCATCTTTAATACCTTTAGAGGCACTCTCTAGTAAAATTGAGAGACCACCTAATGTGCTAGGGACTTGACCACTCTGTTCATTCCCGTATGCATACCTAGGTATACCTGTTGCATCATCTGCTCTCAGTTCAAACTCTTTGTATACTGTTAGCAACTCATTAGCATTACTTGTAGGTTGAAAGAAGTTAATCCCTCGACCACCAGCACCGGTAGGATCTACATCTAACTGCCATATCTTGAATGGGTAGATGTCTTCCAGATCCGACATATCCGCTATTCGTTGTATATACACTTCAATCTGTGGGCCAGACGCTAAGGCCATATTGTTTGCTAAAGCTCTGGCAGTTGCATTACAAAGACGTTGTATGTCTCTCATCAAATCTGGTAACGAACGACCCCATACAGAGCCGGGACGTTGCTGATAAGAAGCCGTATAATAAGGTCTTCGTAACAAGGGGTCATCATTGAGTACACACTTAATCGTGTGATTACCTGCGATGATTACCTCACATTCAAACTCTTTCCAATCAGGGGCATGCAGTACATACATGTCTTGCACTCCCCACTCCTTTAACACTTTAGCTTTAATAGGTCCGAAGAAGTGGATGCCTTGGTATATGTTTCTGTTAGCATCTGTGGAGTCACCACGTTTCTCTTGGTCTGCTTTATCTTGCTCTATCCCACTATCTAACCAATCATAAGATGTCTGAGGGCCTTCCTCAAGACACGCTATGATGTTCTCACTCTTGTAACCTCCACCTTCCATACCTACTAGATTACTCAGTTCAGTACCTGTCCATCTGATGTGTTCACAAAGAGCACCATCATATAAAGAAGATGCCTCTGGAGCAGGGTACATGTCATAGGGTGACACTCTCCGATTCCTATAGCAATACTGACCGGGGGCAGCTACCATCTCTCCGTTCATGTAAGTAGTCTTTCGTTTGTGTGTAACGATAGGTCCTTTCAGGAAAGCTGAAGGATACACTGAGAAGTCATCAATGAATTGACTGAAGGCTTCATACCAGTCTCCCTCGGATAACTGATCATTTATCTGTCGTTCCATAACCTTCATGTTAAACTCTGCTTCCTTCTGAAGCTCTAGGTATATGGCGTCTTCTATATCTCTTTTGTTCTGATTGAGTTGTCTAATAGCGTCTTGAGCATCTGAAGCTTTAACACCACCTTCTTGCTGCTGACCGTCTTTAGCTTGTGTCTCTATTACTAACTCTTCGAACTCTTTTTCTATTGCGACTTTAATAGTCTCTTTAGTTTCTGATGGTAAGTCAGGTACAGGTGTCGGCTGTAGTGTCCAGCTTTTCATATTAGTAGCTAACAGGATATCTCGAATCCATGAAGCTGCTGCTCGACACTTAGTAGCTGTGATATTCATATAGATATCAGAACCACCTTGAGCCTTTATAGCTGATAACTCTTTAGTACTGTACTCACCATTATACTGCTGAGAAGACTCAGTGATCATATCCTCAATGCCACTTTTCCTCTTAGCTTCTTTATTTATTCTGAATTGCTCTGTGACATGAGCGGCTACAGCATCTAAAAAGACCTGTGGTTGCTCATCAATAATAGAGAGTCTGTTTGCTTCCTCCTCTGCTATCACCTTCAGATCTGAAATACCTAGTATCTCAATTCCTGGGGTGTCGTCATATCCATTGTCATAGTCCATCATATAGTGTTATCCTCACACCCACATATAGTTTCCTTTCTTCACAGGTATCTTACCCTTCCTTACGAAACCGGTACTGTAGACTTCTTCAGCAAACGTGAGAGCAAGTGCATCTGCCCTATCCGGTGATCGTTTAGTCCTCTTTTTCATATCTTTCTTAGCTTCCAGTACTATCTGGAGTCTGTTGTTAAAGAAGTAATTGATAGCACTCAAGTCTTCTTGTAACTCTTTGTCATCATGTGGGATGTCTGCTGATATCAACCAGTCTCTTACACTACCATATATCTGTGCTCTTAAATTACTGTAAGTCTTAGGTTCAGATGATTTACTATTGACTGTTACCTCAACGACCGGTAAGTTAAACCTCTTGAGCTGATCGACAACTCCTGCTCCTACCCCGATGCCATCCACAAATACCTTAGCATACTGGTGTTGTCTGTATTGGTTCATGACAGCTTGTGAGAAAGCTACAGTATCTAAACCTTGGAACTGATATATCCCGTGTATCTTAGGGCCTTGTCGATCCACTATGACACTACTGTCATCTCCGAACCTTGCAGGGTCAACACCTAATACTCTAGGGTAATTCATGTATTCCCTAGGGTCAATGATGTTGTCCATGGCTGCTTTAACTGTCTCTGCAGAGATGAACTGACTATTACTCATTGCCGGGAACTCACCCAACACCCTCATCTTCACAAAGTCACTATTCTCTCCGTAGTACTCTATGACCTCTTCTATCCAATCTTTATCTACGTTGGGTGATCCGTAAGAGTCAAAGGTAATCTTTGTCCAATGTGGGTTCTCCCCTTGGAATAGCTGATAGAAAGCTCCTGAAGCACGTACAGGGTTTGACACTAAGACGAAGTGACACTCGCCTTTACTCAATGTACCTAACAGAGTATCGAATATTTCTGATGGTAACGCTGAGGCTTCATCCACTAACACAACTACTTTAGATGCATGCAGTCCAGCAAACGATTCTTTGTTTTCAGGAGAGCCTGTCACTAGTCCACAGAACTGAGTGTCTTTCTTTCCTTTGATGAACACTTTATCACTCATGATCTCAAAGAACTCATTATATGGTGCCCTCATAGTTTGAAGCCACTTAGCGAGTTCTGATCTGAAGACTCGGTGGAGTTGGTTGGCAGTTGGTGCTGTCGTTAACATACGACAATCAGGGAAGCAGATGAGAAAATAGAAGGTGAGCCATGCGAGTACTGCAGTCTTCCCTGAAGCTGTACAGGACTTAACTGCTACTCTAGCCTTTCGTTTGCATGCTGCAAGTATCAACTGCTTCTGTTGATCTGTTGGGTCCACACCTATGACTTCCCTAACGAAAGCTATTGGATCTTTACGATACCTTAGTATTTGTGCTGTGAGTTTCGCTTGGGTTGACATTGCTCTCCATGGTGTGTGTGTGTATCTAACGTATGATCCCTCAAGCAGGACTTGCACCTACACCTCACTGTTTAACTGACAGTTGCTCTAGTTATTAAGCTATTGAGGATTCATAGTGTAGTAACAGCGGCTAGGACTCAAGGCCATATCCTAGCTTTAGGCACTAAGGAGTATGCACTGTTATGCTTGTGGTAGCGGGGGTGAGATTTGAACTCACGACCTCTTGCTTATGAGACAAGCGAGCTGACCACTGCTCTACCCCGCTACGTGT
>Ga0102941_1001049_pt1 | contig 13021 bp, 14 predicted proteins | sample SalPonR2_C_D2_MG_FD_79281 | JGI IMG/M metagenome (GOLD analysis project Ga0102941, IMG submission 79281) | Salt pond soil microbial communities from South San Francisco under conditions of wetland restoration - Salt Pond MetaG R2_C_D2_MG | ecosystem: Environmental > Aquatic > Marine > Intertidal... | reverse complement strand
GCTCTGCAGACAACTTCATTATAGCTCCTGAGTTTTTTCTACTTTTTCTTCTGTAGGCTTATCGACAAAGTTAAAGTCGAGGTCTATAAACAGGTTACGATTAGCGTTGGCGACCCAAGAAGGATTCTTTGCTAGGGCTCTCTCAGAAGCACACTTGCATACATTAATTATTTTCCAGGTGGGAATACTAGCTATCTTAGCTTCCATAATTTCCCGCTGTTCTTCAGAGAGATCCTCAGGTATCTCAGGCTCAAGCAGCATATGACCTCGTGGATCCGGGTAGTTAGCCTTGGGGATATTGGTTACATAGTAGCCCTTACCATAGCTACAAGTTTTACATCTATTCTTAGCAAACTTATAAACTTCTTCCAGAGGTACATGCGTCCCGCGTAGTTTTAGGACCTTATCACCCATAGAATGTTCAACTTCATCGTAAGTTATCTCGGACTCACTTATTACTTTGCGGGTACTCAATAGTTTTTCTGTAACCATCTTAAAATTGTGCTGGTCTACTTTTGCGGCTAAATCCCTATCGCTCTCTGTCATTCTTTCTCCTTTTCATACGGCTCTATCGGGTCTTGATTAAATTTACACAAAGGGCATCCTAAAGAATTATCAAACTTACGGTCGTGTTTTTTGCAGTACGCCGTGTGCTTTTTTAGAACATCATCGTAACGACATAAAGGGCATCCTAAACCTAAGGAAGTAACATACTCATAATCATGCCTCTCACAGTACGCCGATTCTTCTAAGGGGCCTTTAAACAACTCAAGTCCTTTCTTTCTTTTCTCCTTCTACAAATATAATTTTTTTGCAGCACCAAAGGAAACTAATTCTTTGCAAAAAACAGATTTAGAAGTCTTCCCGCTGCTTTTTCTATATGTATACGCTTTTTCCAATCATAGTCTTTAGCAATCAAAGACATATGACGGGCGAAGTCTAAAATAGTTCCCATATCATCTCCACACTCACAGGCCTCATGAAATAGAGACTTTTTAAACTTAGGCGGTAGCCCTTTCCAGCCAGACACCATAGCCGCAACATCCTCAGGCCTAATGTCTTTTTGAGAGTAGCTGATATTATTAAGCATCTCGGTTACCTCGTCTCTTACCCTACTTAAAAGCAACGGAAACATATCCTTAATATCGCTCGGCTGAATACCCTTATAATCAGACTTAAAGAAAGACTCTCCGCCATAAGACGCTATATAAGAGACTTTGCTTAGCATATCATAAATAAGAACTTCTACAGTCATAGGACTTGCACCCAACTCAGAGGCTACTAATGAGAAGCCTACTCTAACAGGTGTTTCAAGCACTTCATATTCCTCACTAAAAATACACCTAGCGTGCATGATCAAGTCGTCTCTTTGGTCCCCATTTACAAAATCAATAAATTCTGGCTGAGCAGATTCATTCACTATGTTTAAAAGCTCGTGGTTTTGTATTAGTGAATGATTCATAGGCAGCAAGGCTCTTAACACCGCGTGCTCTTCTGACTCTCTTACTCTAGCCATGTACTGAGCGTCCTCACCATTATCTGCATTGAAGGCTGCTTGATGAAGTTTTACCATGTTCTTCTTCATAGAAGGCCTACTGTCCATAAAGTACTTATGGGGGACACCTAGTATTTTGCAGAACTGTTTCTGGGGGTGCAGGATACGGGAATCTTTGGGGTCGTCTGGGTTATGCTTAAAGTATATACGCTTTGCGTAAATGCTCTTATCCTCAAAATCTAAATACATGTCTTCATCGTCAGCCCCAAACTTAACAGTCCTAAGATCTATAAATACATCTCTACAGGATTTATTCCAGTGCTCAAGCCTTTTTGCTACAGGCCCTAATTTTTCCCCCATATTCTTTTCAGGCTTATTGGTGACGGTGGGTTCAAGGGTTCCCATATCCTCGGAGGTGTGATCCTCTAAAGTACCATCTATTAAGTCTAATATCTCATCCATAACTATTTCCTCTTTTTGTCTTGTTTAAGGCAAACTATTCCAAACCAAATTTAGCTAACAAATCTTTAAGGTCTTTTTCAGACAAACCTGAGTTTTCTGGAGTAAGCGTACCTAGGTCTTGTATCGCATCTTTAATAAACTCCTTCTGCGCCTTAGAAACCTTTACCCCATTAAGAATATGCCTATCAAAGGACTGCATAGTAAGCGGGCATACGGCCTTCACGATGTTATACATAGCCTCTGCATATTGGCGAATTTCCCATTGCGCGTGAGAGTCGAGTCTGAGATAAAGGAATTTCATAAGGTTGTTAATATCGATCTTCCAATACCATTCGGTATACGTGCTCAAAGGAAGATTAATGCGAGCAAGTTCCCGAGCCATGCCGCTTTCTATATACTCGTTATAGTTACAGAATATGGATTCTTGTTCTTCTTGGAACTCTTTAACAACCAACGCAGCGTCTACACAGTTAAAGGGATCTCCACTGCCTTGTTTATTATTTGTAGCCTGCTTACAGACTCTATCCTTGGAGGGCACATAAGCTTCGTCCTTCATTACAGAGTAACGCCCAGATATTTCATTGAGAGAAGCTGTACGATGCCTCACGAGCTGGCGACTTACTACCAAAGGAGCCTTAATGTGAAACAGGACTTCAACCATTTCAAACGGGGAGGTATGAGAATTTTTTAAAAGATAGTCGATTAATCCGGAATCCTCTCTTTTTGACTTAGTCCCTTTTCCGTAAGAAACTCTTGCTGCCTCTACTATTCTAGAGTCATCCCCAAAATAATCTACTAAACGTACAAACCCTTTGTCTAAGACATCGACTTCAACGTCTAGTAGCTTTTCAGCCTCTTCTACTCGCTTATGGCCCATGTTAGTTTTCTCCTTTTAGCTTAATAAATATTTGATTTGTATCTAAGCACATCTTTATAAAATCTAGTTCTTTTTGTTTACCTAGATTGAAAACCGGGATGTTTAAGTCTTTGGCGATACGAAGAGCTTGGGCGGTTCCGCCTTTCATCATACCACCCTCTGTCCAGCAAACAATAAAATCTACTGGAGTTTTAAGGTCTTCTCCAAGAACTTGATATCCGTTACGCGCCATTAATCTACGAGCAAACTTTCCTAAGCGCTCCCATACAGGATGATATTTCTCAGCCAAAGAGAACGCGTCTGGACTTATACCGTAGAGACTTGATGTGTGTCCTCTAAATCTTTGCCAGGGCAGGTATATCTCTTTTGGCTTTCCTTCTGGTACGCCTTTTTCAAACGCAGCGTCTGCTCCAGGCGCGGCCCCAGAACGAAGCACATATCCTCTACTGTAGAGGAAATAAGTTACTTGAGTCATGACTTCCATAACATCCTTAGGAGTTTGCCTTGACCCTATACCCGCAAAAAATTTTAGCATAAATACCTCTACAGATAATACTTTATAGTTTCATACTTACCGCATCTGTAACACCTCAAAGCCTGCTTTAAACACTTCGTGGTAAGAACAAACCCCGATACTGGGCTACTCAGGGACTCAGTGACTATCTCTGAGGTTAGCTCCTTGTAGTCATGATAATATACTATTTTGCCTTTACCGCACTTAGAGCAAATTACTTTGTTTTTGCATTTCGTAGAAAATTCAAGTATAGGATAAGCATGCTCACAAAAAATTCTTTTTAAATAATTATTAAGCATTTACCTCAAACTCCTGCCCTTTTTGAACAAATCCTAGAAATCCATCAGCTTCTGCGTCAGGCAGATTATCATAGCTACCATTCCAATGATATAACCACATCTTAGACTTAAGCTCTGCCGGTAGTGACTTAAGATCCTCGTAGTGAGCGTGTACTCCAGAAGAGTATTCATACGGCACAGTCTCGCAGTCATGGAACACAATATCAGCAGAGTTAATGTAACCTCTTATCAGTGAGGGTGCAAATTGTGTATCAGAGGTTATATACACTCTTTTGATTTGGTTAGGGTAAGTACGGCCCTTTTCGTCCGTCTTTCTTACATCAATAAAAAGGCCATAAGATTTTACGATAGTGCAATCTGCCACAACATGTATGGACTGAACTAGCTTACATTCTAATTCAGGGATTGGGTATGGGAGGTTACTTCTAAAGTATTCTTTTGATAAGCCAAACTCAAAAGTTTTATTGTTCTGGATTTCACACACATCAAAAAAGGTGCTTAGACTGGTATCGTGCGCCTGTATACTTTGGAGACCACCCTTAAGTGTGTTGTTCCATAAGTCCTGAATAATATGTGTGTTGCCGTAAAGCTTAGGTCTGGGGAGTCCTTGTGGGAGTACTTGAGAAAAATACTTCAAAAACGCAAGCCCTTCCAGACCACCTGTGTGATCGGCATGAAGATGAGAGATATATACTGCGTCTATATCTGAAAAGGTTAACCCGACTTCTTTTAATGCCCAACGTGCGTCTCCGCCACAGTCAAATAACAATTTTTCATCTCTACTTTCTATAAGCATATTACTCTGAAAATTATCTGTCGAGAAAGCTGAACCGCTACCGATAAATTTAATCTTCATACATGACCTCAATTAATCTGGTTTGAGGGCTTAATACTGTTATTTCTTTTTCTTCTAGTAATAGAATTTCTTAAAAACTGTAGCCTTTTGATCGCTTTAGGGTAAGAAAAGTCTTTAGGAAGACTAGACGCTCCTGACTTGTAGGACTCCAATTCTTCTTTTATCTTCTCAATCTCAGCGATAACATCTTCTCTGTTAATATTTTTTGCCATAACCGTTTTTCCATTTATAATACTTTTCTTTTGTTTCGTTGCGGATGTAGCGTACCATAGTCGTAGATAGCCTTAGCATGCGTGCTATATCGGTACTCAAACAACCCTCTATTTTTCTATCTATATACGTTACCATTCTTTTTGCCTTTTGCTTAGACTCCGTGCGTTTAACAAAACTTTTAAAATCTTCTATTTCTTGGTAGAACTCATCTTCTCTTGCAGAATCTATCGCGGGGCAACAAAATCTTCGGTCTACATTAAAACCTAACGCAGGACTTTTATTAACGTCACTCTGAGGCTCATCCTCTATAGTTTTTTTAGACGCACGCTTCTTAGGTTCAAAATTTACTGTATGATCACTCTTAGTACTAATATAGTCCCATATATCTACGTTTTTTTCAACACTAGCGCCTTTAGTAACTGTAATTGAGGATAAGACGTCAAAGTTTATCCGAAAATTTTCTTTTCTTGTTTTTGGCAAGGTCCAAAAGAAAAGACTTGTAATATATGATTTAAAAGTTCCAGCATCTTCATCAAAAGTCTCAAGTGCTTTAGTCTCTATAAGCTTCACATAAAATTCTTGTATCGCCTCATCAACTAGGTTTTTATCAAAGATCCCTGTTTTATAGTTCATAAGGCGGCGTAGGTCATCCTCATTTTTCCTAGCGAAATCTTCCACAGAACGAACAATAATCATTATCGACCTCCAAAACTGGTGGTTAGATATTGTGCCAAAGACACAACGACTCGAAGGCGTCAACAGACACCTTATTATAAACTTTGTGTAAAACAGTACCGTCCGGGGCTACTAATTTTAGTCTACACTTAGTGCCTACAAAAAAGTTATCATATTCTTCCAACATGTCAACAATATTCTTAATGTGACACGAGGCTACATGATCAAGCACTTTTACTTCATGTACGTAAAACCCTTTATCATCCAAACGGCTTTTAAGGTCGTTGTTCGATAGGGCCGCTTCGTCTACTTCTTCCTCTTTTGTCGGCTTACTTTCTTTTTCCTCGTCAGACTCTGCAAAGGTAACAGTAAAATTAATATACTGGTCACCTGTCTGCGATAAAGAAGAACTTTCTTGAGTAATCATCATTTGCGGGCTCTCAGGCTGCTCCTTCTCCGACAAATCAGCTTGAGGGTCATTTTCTTCCTTTTTTTCTTCCGGTTCCTCCTTTTTAACGGGTTCAGAAGGTCTCACGTTAAAAGACTCTTCCTTTTCGGACACAGGCTGAGAGACCATGTCATTATCTTTCTTAACATCAAGAATTTGTTTACCCTCAATCCGCGATTGTTTTTCCAACTCAGCTTTTTCTTTAAAATAGTCATTCGTGATTGATAGGCTATCACCGTACTCAGCATCAACAGTGAAACCTACGGGCCATTGTAGTCTTTCTGTAAACTCTTTAATAGCCATCAACTCTGCGATGTTCTCGATGAAGAAACCAAGCTTATCTTCTCTAATCTCATAAACAATTTCATCGTGAATAGGCATAAGAATACGAATATCATCGTCAGTGAAACCGTTAGAGTGTATCCATTTCCAAACGCGATATAGCGCGATTTTGATGACGTCCGCTCCAGAACCCTGGATAGCTGAGTTAATAGCGCATCGATCTCCACGAGCAGCAATCTTGCGGTCGTTGCTATTATAAAATTCCTTTAAAGGCCTACGACGACCAAAGGCAGTTTTGCTATAACCTCTTTTCTTAGCCCTTTTAGCCTCGTCAGTTAACCACCGCGCCAAAACATCATACTTTTTAAAAAAGTTAAATAACATTTTTTTTGCGGTGTCTACTGGAAGCTTGGCTCGCATAGCAAACCCACCTGCCCCCCCACCGTAAATAGTGTGGAAGTTAAGGGTCTTCCCTAACCCACGCTCTTCTTTACTTATTTCTTCTTTGCCGTGTATAATTTGTCCGGTAATCGTATGTAGGTCACCAGTACCGTGGTTAAACTCCTTTATCCATTTAGGCTCGCGAGACATATTGGCCGCTATACGAAGCTCTTCACCACTATAGTCAATAGTAACAATCTTAAACCCAGGACGAGCTATAACTGCCCTGCGCATATCAATTGAATCTGGGTCATCTTTACGGTATGTAGGTATGTTCTGACAGTTAACTCCACAATACCCGTCTATTTTAACACCCCTACCGCCGCTAGCAGAGAAACGGCCTGTATCAGCCCGTACCTGGTTCAATTGAAATTTTGCGTAATTATATTCGTCTACATTTCCTAAAAAGTTTTCTATATAGGTACCTAAGAGTTTTGAGTACCCTCGATACGAAAGAATCTTTTTAACAATAGGAGCCTCTTTTTCTATCAGCACTAATGTTTTTTCATCCGTCTTATACTGTCCGCTGGCACTTTTTTCCTTTAGAGGATAGCGTATCTTCAATTCATCAAACAGTACAGCCCCTAACTGTTTTGGACTGTTAATATCAAACTCCCGACCAGCAAGATTGTGTACATCCTTAAGGATACCTTTCATTCTATTTTTAACTTCTGCCTGAGTACCAAGCAAATACTCTTTATCAATAAGGACAGTGTTGCGCTCCATTTCCATTGTAACGAAAAGAGCACGCTTCTCTATTTTATAGATGTACCAAGGACCTTGCTTGCCGTCAGGGTCTTGGAGGTCCACACGCTTCTTAAGCACTAGGTATAGGCCGAGAGTATTCATCGCATCCGAAGCGCCATAGTATACTGCTGTTTGAGGAGGAACCATATCAAAGGCGACTGTTTTTTTCTTTGACCCGGTGACGCCCAACTCCGTTATCTCTATCATAGGACGTTTTAATACATGCTCTGACAGCCACTTTAGCTTTTTTTCTTTACGTGACGCATCCTCTATAGCAGTTAGAAGATATGTGTCCTCGTACATATCTTCATCTTCAATAATAATGCCGTGGTTTCTAAGAACCTCTCCATCGAATTTAAAATTATGGTAGACACACACACAATTATTAACTAGCCTTTTAAGCTGCTGCATCATAAATTTAAAAGGAACATTAAATTCTTTATCCTCATGCAGTACCGGGATGTAGGCTCCTTCATTGGGAGTTATAGCTAAACAGACTCCAACAATCTTTGCGTAGACTGAGTTATCTTTCTTCTTTCTAGTATTAAGACTTGTTGTCTCAAGGTCCAACCCGCAGAGACCCTTTTCTATTAATCTATCTATGTACGCCTCTACTTCTGACGGTTTTGTTAAGAGCTCGAAGGTTTTACCCTGCATCCAAGGACGGAGGTCTAACAACTCTTTTACGGCATCTCCCGTGAAGACGTCAAGCATACCTGTAGCTATATCAGCCATTTACTTCACCTTTCTTCAATCTTATAACTGCATCTCTTATTTTTATCAACGATTCTTCGAATTTATCATCTTCAGTAGAATACTTTAGTAGCATGTAGGCAAAAACTAGTCGTGTGTACTTCTCTTGAGGTATTTCATTTCGCAGCTCTTTAACAATTGTATGAAGTTTCTCAAGATAAAATTTCTTTTGGTCGTATCTGCTTTGTTTAGCTTTAATCCTTTTTTGCTTTGCGCCCTCTACCGCATCAGGGACACCGGAGGTATCAACGCGATAATTTTTTACTAAAGAGTCTAAAACTTCCTTAAAGCCTATACTATCCCTTTTAATTAGATAAGAGAAAAGGTCCCAGCTTTCTTTACACGTCCAGCAGTAGATAGTGTCAGTTGCCTTATAAAATCTAGAACTTTTTTTTCGATCAGGACCATGAAAAGGACAGTGTATCTGCTCTTCAGATAGGCCAGATACTAGAATACCGTCCTCTTTAAGGATGGTTGCTAAGTCTACATACTCTGTGATCTTTTCTTTTAACTTGTCTAAGTCTTTCATCAGCTATCTAAATCGTAAATGCTTGTCATATTATCCATCATATCTATGTCACTGTCGTCGCCAGCATAGTCATATATACACTTGGTCTTAAAATTAATACATGCGTTCATGGGTTCGAAAAGTTTATCTCGCCTATTCTTCAAGTTACATATCTTAAGCATACCGCTCTTTCGCTCGCTATCCCCAGCAAAGATAGACATAATGACATCGGCAGACCGTTCAGCTTCGTGCGCGTTTGATAGAGCGGTAGCATCATAAACGCCATCATTTTCTTTAGCTTTTCGGTAACCTTCACGGTTAACCTGGAAAGGAGATAGCATCCTAATGCCTTTACCACTATTAAAGGTAAGACACAATCTTTTAAGTCTTTTTATAATGGTGTTAAGATTTTGATTATAGTCGTTGTTCTTTTCAAACTTATCAACACCAAGCAGACTTATGTAATCGATGATCACAAAGTCAAGATCTTCTCCTGACCCGTCTGTCTGTAGCTCATACTGATACTGTCTAAGCTTAAGTTCTATGTCCGACACAGTAGTGGTAGCCTTATCGGGTTGCCAAACGAAAAATTTTCCGAATGGGTTTTTCTCACGAAAGTCCTTTACCACAAGCTTGTAGTACTCATACTCTTCATCCGTAAGCCCACCATAAACTACATCATTGTAGTTTATTCTGCCTACATACTTTGCATACTCGGGATACTTCTCACGAAACATCGGATGACAAGAATGGAGGACATACATTGCCCTACGTATCTCAGGCATAGACATCTCAAGCGTTACAAAAGCAGTGTTAAATCCTGAGTAAAGAGCTCGGTATGCCATGTTTAAACAAAACGTGGTTTTACAATGGCCCGTGTAGGCAGCAGCTATCATTAGTTCGTTGTTCTTTAATCCCTTTAAGTCCTTATCTATGTTTTCTATACCGGTAAAGATACCAAGAACATTAGCGGGGTTCTTTTTAATAGCTTCATACTCTTCCAAAGCCTCATCAGCATCTTCAGCACTATTAATTTGAGCCTCTAACTTAACATTAGTTATCTGCTGCTGTAAGTCTTTTGTTTCTGCAGCAAAATAGCTAATGCTATCCATGATGCCCTTAAGGTTCTTCTTATTTATGTCCATCCCAGTATTGGCGATTTGCAAAGTGTTCGTGACAATACGTTCCATCGTCGAAATATCTTGCTCTTCCTTGTACTGCTTAAGAACCATCTTAAAGCTTTGACCTACATATGGCCTTTGTTGCTTTATATCAGACAAAGAAGCAAGCACGGCCTCATTACCCTCTGTGCTCTCATAGTACTCTTGCACATACTCCAGGCTAGGTAGCTCAGGACCCTCTCCGCCGTCACAACTTTTCAAGAAGTCTAATATAAAGTGGTAAAGCTTCTTGTAGGCAGGATCCTCTGGTTCCCTTAGATTAACGGTCTGAAGAGAGCGAAAGTTTTTCACAAGGTCCGGTTGCGAAATAGTAGATTTACCCTGTGCGTTTTTAATGTCTATAATGGAACGAAAGACTGTAGCTAAATTAAACATTTAAATATATCTCCATTAAATATTAGCCGCGTTAATCTGCGCTTTACGACGATGCTTTGTAGCGGCCTCTTCGGTAGCACCAAACCCAGGGTACGGAAAACTCTTGTCTAGATTTACTTTAACAAAGGTATCTATAATCTGCCCTAACTCCTCACTATATTCTTGGCTTTGCTTAAGCTCCTCAGGGCTAGGAGCGTAAATCCACGTAGCGGCACCTACCCTAAGCCTATTTCTCACCGCATCGAGTATAGTAGTGTCCATTGCTTTGTTATTAGCTATACTTATAAAACATATACCTAACAACTTATATCTTTGAAGGTCATATAAGGTTCTCTCGTCTTTACCTACAAAGTAATTGTGTACTATCTGGATACCGTCGAGAAGCTCAAAAGAGCGTGCACTATTCCAATAAAATAACATTATAGATTTAAAGAGATAGAAGAACTTTTTCTCGTTTCCGAAAAAAACATAGTTCTTTATCTGCCTCTTGTCATTTTTTGTTTCTGTGAGTTTTTTTGCTATGCTTATAAATTCTTCAGCCGGTGGGTCAGCTACAGTCATAAGAGTAGGAAATTTCTTATTTATTAGAGCGGCATTAGTGCAACAGCACGGTATGATAGATTCACCTATCTTAGCTTTCTCCCGGTCTTGCTTCGTTTGTATGTGTAAGAACGAACTATCCTTACAGTACGGGCAAGGGGTTACCCCTCGATAACTCATACGAACCTCTTTTTAATTAAGCGGCTTATTTAAAAACAGTATCAAACAGAGCGTCAATAGAGCTCTCATCATCCTTAAACATTAGCTCGTCATTAGAACCGAACTGCAACGAGCCTTCTGCTATGTCACCCATAATCTCAGTTATTAGGTCTTTTTTAGAAAACAATACCTTGAGAACGTGCTCATCGATAGTACCTTTATTAACCATGTGAATTAAGTGAACATGGTCGTACACACTTCCAATTCTTTGTGCTCTACCTATAGTCTGGTAGAGGTCCCCGTATGACCAGGGAGTATCATAGAACAAAATAACATTTGCCGACTGTAAATTAATAGCCGCAGAGCCTGCCTGAGTAATAAAGATGGCGTTTATATCTTTATCCATATCGGAAAAATCTAGCCGGGCTTGCTTTCTTTCTTTACTTGATATATCACCAGTAACCTTACAGTGTTTTAGCTTTAGCTCATCTAAGACAGCCTCCAAACGAGGTATCCCTGATTTAAACCTAGTGAATACAATAACTTTCTCTGTGAAAAGTTCTTGCTCAAATAGTCTTTTAAATTCCATTTCCTTAGAACTTTCGCCCTCTTCCCGCATCCACTCTGGCCCATTAGAAATCAGCTGACAGTAACTCAACGCAGCCATTTTACTGTTGGCTAATCCTTGCTCTGTTAAGGACTCGTCATATTTCTTTTTATAGAACTCAAGCTTTTTGTAGTCCTTCTCAGCCGGGTCTTGATTGCTCTTCATGAACTCTTCGTGTTCAAATAGCTTCCTCTTCACCTCTTTACGATATATGTCTCCGTTAAGTGCTTGTTTATATAGCCTTTCTTGAGCAGAGGTCATCTCAAGCACAACTTTCTTAGACATAAGTCTTGGAAGCTCATCTGCTACATCACGAGTTTTTCTAAGAAGAAAATAAGGCTCAAGTAATTCTTTGAACTTAGTTAAGTTCTTATATCCGGATACCGTTTTAACAAATCTCTTTTTACCTCGAATAAATCTCGGTATCTTCTTAAATTTCATGAAGTCATTCTCAAACTTCGGGGGCCCTCCGAAGAGCCCTGGGACTACCACTCTGTATATGTTATACGCCTCTTCTAACCTATTCTTAATAACAGTGGCGCTCAAGCCATAGACTTTAAGCGCCTTCTCCGATATCTTATCTGCCCCAAGATGCTTCATCCCTTTACGGTTTTTAAGCTCTTGTATTTCATCAAAGATGACCATAAATTCGTCACCTCTGTTTTCTGTTAAAAACACATAATCTTGCTGTATGGGAAAATAGCCGCAGACTAGTATGTCCGCGTCTATTGTGTCGTACTGAGCCATACGAGCTTCAAATCCAGTCAGCTTTTTTACTTGTCCCCTTTTGTGTCGGGACTTTAATTCATCGTAATCTCCCAGCTCACCAGTAGACTTTACCCTACCATAATAATTCTTAAGGGCATGAAAAGTAACTCCTGTAGTAAATTTATCTATTTCTTCACACCACTGCTCTACAGCAGATTTAGGAGTAGCTACAAGCATTTTAAGACCTGGAATCTTCTGCTTACTATAGCAATATCCTGCGATTGATTGAGCTGTCTTACCTAAACCAGCCCCATCTCCCAACACCATTCTGTTTAAAAGGAGGAAATGTAGGGCACCTATCGCTTGATAGGGCCTAAGTTTGAAGTCGTCCTTAAGCAAAGGACACGGTTTTAAAGCCGCTTTTTTGCTTTTTCTTAATTTTTGAATAAACTCATAGTTAGACGGCTTTGCAGCATATTTAGTCTTCAACGGAGACTCCTCTTTCATAAACTTATCTAAATATACTTTTTCGACAACCAAAAAATAAAGTGAAATATAACCAAATCTCACTAAGTCCTTAAACTAAGGCTTTATTATTTATTAAGATACCGAGATAAAACACTATCTACTAGGTTAGAGGGTGCGTTCATTGCCCCCTTATTACTAAAAGGGCTTGTAGATTTTTGTGATAAATTATTTATTTCTTTCTTCGCGTTTTCTAGATCTTTCACTACATCTTGCTTTTTATCTAGATAGTCCTTAGTTTTTTTTATACCATCTGCTGTGTTAGGGTCTGGTATCTTTCCAGGCTCTAAACCGGCGTGCTTACGTATCTTCATCTTTTTGTGCTGGCGACGAACCAAATCTTGCATCACTGAGTT
>Ga0102941_1001047_pt1 | contig 13030 bp, 8 predicted proteins | sample SalPonR2_C_D2_MG_FD_79281 | JGI IMG/M metagenome (GOLD analysis project Ga0102941, IMG submission 79281) | Salt pond soil microbial communities from South San Francisco under conditions of wetland restoration - Salt Pond MetaG R2_C_D2_MG | ecosystem: Environmental > Aquatic > Marine > Intertidal... | reverse complement strand
GTACCGCCTCCACTATCAATTACCAATGCTTTGTAATATTCACCATCATAAAAGTTATTTTTGTCCATCTGATTAGCAATAGTATTATAGAGTACTGCCATGCCTTCATCAAGTGCTTCCTCTTGATAAATTTCATAATTAGGTAGTATTTCCTGAAAAATTGCTAAATATTGCTCTTTCAATTTTACAGGGCTGGAAATATGTAAACTACTAAACCTACATTTGAACTGATGTTCCGCCGCTTCTACTATATACTTAATATATTCTTTTATAATATCTCCTCGTGAAACTCGCGCTGTATTGCCATATTCATCATATATTTCCTCAACTTTTCCATGAGTAGTCACCCACCTCTTTATTCCATGAAACAGACTTGCTTTTCCAGTATATTCGTTCTTTCGCATGTGTTTTCTAGCTTCATACCCAAATAAATACTCTATATTATCCGGATCCTGACAATTTTTGACATAAACTGTAGTAGGTATTATTTCACTATGGCTTTCCTTTTCACCCATATCTGAAAATTGCACAAAATTTATTTGATTCAATTCGATTTTATTATTCAAGACATCATTTTCTGCCAGATTGCTGATATAATTTCTATCTAAATATGCTCCGACAGTAGTGTTTGAAGTACCGAAATCAATGCCCAGGACAGTATCAGTATGCTCCAATTTCCTGATTTCCAAATTCATAATAGGTACCCTATAATGCCGCAACCTTCTGGAAGGCATTTTTCCATCCGAATAATAGGTTTTATAAATATACTCTGATTCACTCTTACTGAAAAATATCATACTATATTTCTTATTTTGCAGTCCCTCCACTCGAAAGTTCCCACTCTCTCCTACAAGATAATATTTATGCCCCTTGCTATTTTTGTCCGGAACCAAATTCATTATACCACACAAATAAATATCTCCATTCATCAATAATACATTTGATTTTTGAATTTCATTTTCAACTTTAACCTCATAAACATCCTCTTTTCTAATACCCAATTCTTTATAAATAATCATCTTGGCCGGTATTTGTATCTCATCCTTATGAGCCATTTCCTGTAGAGAATTATCAATCAAATTTTGCTGTACTTTCTCAACTCCTCCTTCTTTATATTTATCTATTAAGTAGGACTTCTTCTTACCCCGATATTTTAAGATAGTGTCCACTAATTCTTCCTTGGTATAGTCTCCTGTATAAGCATCTACAATTTTGTGATCCAGACAAATTTTTTTCAGTTCATAGTCCGACATTTCCTGTAGTTCTTCTTTGGTAAACTTCCGGTTTTGTTTCTTGTTGGTTTTCTTCTGACTCTTTTTTGGTGATAAATTATAGTTTGCCACGTCATTCCTCTTTATTTGTTATTTTCCATTCTACATCCTGTTCTTCCTCATAGATCGATATTTCATCTATCCACATAGTATTATAGACATCTATAACTCCGAAGTGAAAATCCCAGTATACATCTATCTTAAATTCAAACGGTAAAAACATCTGTTTGATCAAATCCAATTTTTTCTCATTTGCCTTGTTCTTCTCATAATCCAGGTATAACAATATTTCATTGCCCATATTTTTGTTCAGATAAAAATTTGAATTAGGGTAGATCTTTTTGATAACTTTCTTCAAAAAGAAAATGATCTTACCTGTATTGTATATTTTATAAATATTTTCTGCTATAATATTCTTTTCCCTTACACTAAAAATATCAAAATTAGATTTTACTTTCTCACCAAATATACCATCCTCAATATCCTCTAAAATATAATTTTTATAGTACTCCCCCTTGGTCAGGCCCTGATATTTATCAATCTCACCTAAAAAATGAATTATTAAGTCAAATAATTTGTTTCTAAATTCCTCATATTTTAGATAATTTGGATCAAAAAGCGTTTTGAAGATACTGTAAAATCTATAATAGGGGTTTATTTCTATTTCACCCTTAACTTTGATAGTATTGATAAACTTCTTATTGATCTCCATATAAGGAGCAATGTCTTCGCTTTTCTCAAACACTATATTTTGTTGAGGCTCCTCTAACTGATGAGCTCTGATCAAGACATCCCAGATATAATTCATTACAATAAAACTCCTTTACAAATATATTCTGGAAAATACATCTGTATTTCTGAAACAATAAAACTTAATACATCATATTGAAAATTATCTTTGTCCATAAGCGTGAATTTTAATAACATGATATTTTTGAACTTATTTAATCTGATCTCATCCTTTATATATTTGTTGTAATAATAATTATCTGCGTCAGTAGATTTCCCTTCTTTTATTTTTACTGAATCCAATTTTATTTTATCCAGGATTTGAAAAGAATTAGCCAATCTATTTATTTCTGCCTTAGTTCTAATTACTTTTGATCTATTCACAGCGTATTTATTGATATAATTTTCTTCTCTGGAATTTTTTTTAACCGGAAAATTAAGCTCTAATGTCTGAGGTCTATTTTGTACAATCTTGAATATATTCCAAAATTGGGCTTCTTCCTGGTCGGTCATTATTTTCAGATTTTCCTTCGTACGCCTAACTGATATTATATCTTCATTTTTATCAGATACTACATATCCATTGTCCTGGTTCATCTCTTGTAAGGAAATAATATGTTCATAATTTACCTGGTCTTTGGCAGGAATTGGAAATCCGTCGCAGTTTAACTTTATCTTTTCAATATTCCAGACTGGTATCAAATCTGACTTTTTTTCTTCTTCCAGGTCTCCTAAATCGACGTCTATATCTTCAAAATTATCCAATTCTAATATTTCCTCATCAAAATCTACTATTTTCATCTCAAAAAACCTTCGAATCCAGGGATTATATATAGTTCTCCAGCCAATATTATTTGCGATAAAATTGCGATACAATTCTTGTTCTTTGTCCAAATATGCCTGAATAGGCGCCAATCTGATAGTGAGGCTGTAGCTCTCTTTGCCCTCGCATATTACCTTCCCACTAAACTTTCTATCCTGCTCTTTCAGTTCTTTTATTTTGGGATATTCCAGGGGTAAATATATTTTTCCAACACGAACACAATCCTGTTCTTCCAGCTTATCTAAGAATTCTTCTTTATCCAGCTCCGGTTTTTCATAATCCGCTTCTAGAATTGGATATAAATACCCGTCCACCAGTTCTATATTTTCTCTCCTGATAATAGTTGTATGCACATCATAATATTCTTCCTGGGTTTCAACTTCTTCAAAAACTCTCTCATTCAATTTTTCATTTTGGTTTTCCTGGTATTCCACCAAATTATAAAAAATATCATCCACAATAGTCTTCAATTTCGTTTGCTGCTTAAAATCATTCATCTCTTTGAGCTTCTTTTGAATCAACTCTTTATCCAAAAATCACCTCTTCGTCTATTACATTAATGAGCTTCTTTGGTATTTTAGTCTTCCTTTTATAAAAATTATCCAATACTCACTGTAGAGCCAGGGCTTATTTGAATCATCCCACCTGTCATAGATATTTTACCGCTACCATCAGAAACTTTAGTTTGGCCACTCTTCATACTAATGGACTCGCCGCTACCTCCTTCCAGTGTAAATCCACTACTTTTCATTGTCAGGGTATTCTTCTTACTCTTTATTTCCAATCCACTATTGCTCATATTGATTTTTCTATCTTTATTTTTAATGTTGATTTCTTTTTGCTTTAAATTGATTTTATTCTCCTTTTGGACTAAATCGATCTCCTCCTCAGAAATATAAGAATATACTTTGTCCTTTTTACCTATCACAGATATACTTTTATCTTCATCATCAAGTTTGATTATTTTCTCTGTATCAGAAACTAACTTTTTGGTAGTGGGCGGATTGTCTACTTCATCCTTTTTGGTTCTGCTACATCTCAGAGTAGCTGTCTTCTCCTCTTTCCAATTAAAAAATATATCAACTATATCCCCTTTTTCAGGTGAGAAATGTCCGATTGTATAAGGACGGTCAATGGGAAATTTAAAGGCTTTACTCTTTTTGTACTCATTGAAAACATCCAAAAATTCAACCTTTACCGTATGATCCTTTAATACTTTTTTGACCTCAGCCTTCAGCGAGACTCCTTCAATATCTCTACTCCTGTATTCTTTTGTGCCCGTTATCTTATCAGGTTTTGCCAATACCAGGTCGGAATATAAAATACCACCTTCATAATATATTTTATTTCTTAATATAACCATTTTCTCCGTCTTATTTCCCCCCTCATTTTTGCTGACTTTTATCTTTTTGCCTATAAAAAATATATCTTCAGGAGACCTCGTATGTTTATGTTTGATTTTTGTATATTTATACTCTCCCCTGGGGTCCAATTTCTCTGATTCACCCATTTCTCCATTATTCAATTCAACAGCCTCATTATCCGAAACACCAATCTTAATATTGATCTTCTCTGAAGCGCTTTTCTTATCGTTTACTATTATTACTCTACCTTTTCCATCTTCAAATTCGGAACAAATTCTCTTCAAAAAATTCCAGTCGTCCTCATGGTATTGCAGAGCTAAAGGATGTTCATCATTTATAAATTCTTTTTCCGCATCCTCGCTTTTTTGAAATGTTATATTCATTTTGTCGCGCTCTTCCATAATAATGCCCAAAACATCTTTATAGGTAGTACCTTTTAATTGATAGACTCTATCCTTCCTATCTATTTCAAAATTCTTTTTCTTCTCTAGAAGATAACTATAGGAAATCGCCCTGATCTTTAATTTACAATCCTTATTTACCTTTTGTACCAGATCATAGTCATAGATAAAGCCTTTAAAAATCACATCATCTTGTACCTTTTCTTTTTTGTAATCCGGACTGAGTTTCTTTTTCTGATAGGTGATAGTAAGTTTGGGATTATCCTTAGATAGATAATCCTGATACTTCTTCCTGTTTTCAAGATCAACTCTGCCTGATATAACTACTCTAGAATGCTGATTTACTGATTTATCAATCTCTAAATCTTTAAAATGTGTAAAATCAAATTCTTTAATTTGTAGATAATACTTTGCCTCAGTTCCAGACTTTTTTTCCTTTTTCTTTGTTGCTGCTTGTGGCATATTAATCTCCTTTTATTTTCATTATTTTATATTGTCGCATTCTTTTGCTCTTTTCTATCCCAGCTTAGCCATTGCTGCTGAATTAATACTTATATCACCATCTCCCATAGTTATCTTACTCTGCCCATCTGTGATTTTTATTTTGCCATCCTTAACCTCTACAAATGCTCCTGACTGGTTTTCCATAATTATACAATTCTCTATCATTCCCAGCTTATTTCCGTCAGCTCTAGCTATCAGACCATCTTCTGAGATTGTTATCTCTCTATCTCCAGCTCTCAATATTATACCATCATCCTTCATTATAATCTTTGTATCCTTACGCATAAAATGTATCAACTCTTCTGTAATGTACATATTTACTTCGTCATCTTTACCTGAAAAGGTGATACTCTTGTCCTCATCATCTATTACTATCTCCTTACCTTCCTGTGTACGTATCTTTTTTACTTTAGGGGGGTTATTGATAGTCTTTACACTTGTTCGAATACTCTTCACTGTTGCATCCTTCTCATTTTTTCCACCAAAATAAATATCTACTATATCTCCTTTTTCTGGAGCAAAATATTCTCCCGTATAGAATTTATCTATGGGATAGGAATAAACATCACTATTATGTTCGCTCTCCATTTCTTCAAATTTTACCTGGAGGGTATGATCCTTCTTGACCTTTTTAACCTTTGCTGAGGCTGCAATTCCTTCTATATCTCTCTCACGCTTTACTTTTTCCATATGCAATTTTTTCGGCTCCACCAGGGTCAGATCCGAACGTAAGGTAAAACCATCCTCCGGAATATAGAGTCTATTCTCTATTACTTTGTATTCTTTTTTCTCTCCATCTCCTGTCTCTATCTCTACTGTCTTGCCCACACCCAATAATTCTTTTTTTCTATCTTTCTTTGAAAATTTACCATGTTGAAATTTGTCTATCTGTAAGGAACTATACAATCCATCTTGCTTACCACAGCCTGAATCTCTTTTCTCTAACTTTCCTTTTCTGTGCTGTTTATATACTTCCTTACTCAATTTTATACTCTCTCCCTTTGAAAAACCTATTTTGATATTGACTGGCTCATCTTCTGCTTTGGTATCATCAACCAATATAGGAATACCTTTTTTTCCATACTCTGAGAATACCCTCTTCAAAAAATGCCAGTCGTTTTCATGATATTGCATTTCTACTGGATGTTCTTCTTTCAAAAAGGTTTCCTCGCCTGTCTCTGATTTCTGAAATTTTATATCTACTTTTTCATGGGCTTCCATGATCATATCCATAATATCAGTATATGTACTTCCTACAACCTGATACACCCTATCCTGCTTGTCTATAGCAAGGCTTTCATAGTCTCTCTTTAATTTCAAGCTATTTGATAGAGCTCTGGCTTCTAAATAGGCATCCCCTCCTTCTTCACGGTAAAAATCATACTCTACCAGCCTACCTTTGAATAGAATATTGGTATCCTCCTCTTTGTAAGTAATATATAGAGGTGTAAAATCTTTATCTAAATATTCCCTTGTTTCCTGATATTTTTCTGCTTCTACCTGCCCGGCTATATTTACCTCTGTGTGCTGGTTTATACCTTTCTTGACTTCCAATTTATCCAATGATTTAAATTCTAATTCATTAAATTTGAGCTTATAGTAGTCTCCATAGGTCTTGAGTTTATCTTTGGCTTCGCCTGGAACCATATCTTTGAGTTCTATACCATAGTCACCATTTTTGAAGCCGTCTATTACCAGCTCATTCTTCTTTTCTGAACCATAGAGATAGAGTAATTTATTTTGTGATTCTTTGTAGATTATATTGTCTCCAAAGTATCTATCCCCTGCCGAAGATTCCCTATCTCCTATATCTACCTCTTCCGCTTTCTTCTCTTTGTAGGTCCCGGAGATGTCAGAACCGTCTACTTTTACTTTTTTACCTACGTCCATTATACTGGTCAATATTGGAAATCCAGCACCTTTTTTGGAGCTGAAATTGTAAGCCTGGTCTTCTTTAACTCTATATTCTTTATCTCTTTCTTCGCTATATTTGGGATTGTCTGCTTTTGAACCCAGGATAACGTTTTGAGAGGGAGCTTCTACTTCTATCTCTATATCTTCCTGTTCATTGGATACTTTTTCTGCCTCAGGAGACAACTGATACTCTATGGGCTCTTCCTCTTCTTCCAATTCTTTACCCAGTTGTATGAAAATACCATCACCGGATAGAATCCAGTCCCAGAGTTTTCTTATCTGGTAGTATCTCATTCTATGTTTGAATTGCTCTATTATAGCATGGTCCAGTAGATAGATTTTGTCACTATCTGTATATAGGTCTCCATTTTCCTGTAAAAATGAACTCTCATATTCCAATTCTGATTCTTTGATCAGGCCTTTCAGGGACATACTATGGTGCATTCTGTCCTGGATCAGCTTAATTATATTTTCGCCATTTCTCTTTCTGCTGTCTTTGAATATTTCTTTTATCAGGGAGCTGTCTTTTTCTTTTATCTCTAGAATTATGTCTTTTACAACTGTTTTGAGGTAGTCTTTGCTGATATTATTGGTTATCTGACCTATTTCCGGTTCCTCACCCAGGCGATTCTCTGCCCATTTCCCATTGCCTTCTTTTTCTTGTAGTACAAAGGGCGGGAATACTTCCGGGGTGGTTTGACAGAGTTTTTTGAGCTGGGCCTCCTTTTTTATATTTTTGATTTTTTCTAAAAATTCATCTGAGATACTATCCTGGGTTTTAAAATCTTTATCAACTATATAGGTTCCTCCAATGTGTCCTAATACCCTTCCTGAAAAGTTTGTTGACATCAGATAATTGGCTATATTATTTTCCTGTGATGAATTTCTGTCATATTCTCTGTATTCATCTATAAAATTCATTTTTCTTTCTATAAGGGCAGGATTAAAAGATTTTTCGATTGTTTTTTCAATGTCATTTACATTATTAAATATTGATTCATTTTCATTATTTTCTTTGTAAAGATTAGCATAAATATCAATTAAATCTAGCTTTAAAGATACTGGATCAATCTTATCCCCACTGGAGAACCGGTACTTTTTGCTAATATTTCCATTTTCAAGTACCCCCCTCTCTATAAGTTCTATACGTAAAGATTCAAGATATCTATCATTCTCAAACAAATCATTTAAGTAATATAACAAGCCATATTTATAACCTAAAAATTCATGCCCCTGGAATTTTGCAAATTTTTCGATTCCGATGCTATTCAATGTAAGGGTTTTATACTGGTATTCATCATTATGAGCAACAATATTATTATACTGAGCTAATGCACCACCTAATCCGGAACCTTTAAATATAATACTATTAATTTTATCACCTTTTTCTATTCCAGCAGCTTTATGTGAGAGTGAAAAGTGTTGAGTGATTATTCCAGTAGCAATACATAGATTTGTCAATTTTTCTATCTTTCCACTCTGACCTCCATCCTTAAAATCTATAATTTTTTCTGTATCCTTATTATGAATTTCAGTCTCAAATTCTTCTACCTGTCCTAAATTATTTTTTATATTATTTATAATTTTCTTGGGTTCTTTATCTAAATCTATTCCAAATAATTCTTGTATTAGAAATTTAATATTATCGTTAGATCTTTTATCTTGTAGTGAATCGTATTTAAAATGCTGATTACATTTTCTTAAGAATTTTAATTCTGCTGATAGATCATTTTGCATAATTTTCTCCTTTTTTTATCATTCCGCAAACCTAGCGTAATAACCTCTATTATGCGCTTCCTGCAATTTTTCTTCTTCACTACGGGGATCATAAACACCCTTTTTACGTAAATATATTAGAAAAGCGATAATACCAGAATATATTCCTAATAGAAATAATCCTTTTACCGAATTATGGACATTTTGTATGCCTACATAATTCTGAAAGAAGGTATCAAGAAAATCCGGATCATGTAATGCAATCAGGTTTGATTCCTTATATATGAATAAGAATATAAATAAGACACTAATTAATTCTAATCTATATTTCCAGAGGTAATAGAAAGCTAATACACAGCAAATAAAAAATGTTGTAGTTGATATCAATAGAGTTAAATAAGTACTATACTTTGTGTTTCTAACAAAACTTAATATTGGAATTTGGAATACGCGACCAAGCTCTTTAGCTATAGCAAAATATACAATTGCCTTATTAGATTCATAGATAAACTCATCTATATTATTGCTTAATAGTTTAATAACTCCTAGAGCAATAATACTATCCAATATCATTGAAAATATATGTAATATAGTATATATTTTTAGATTAAATTCAATAGAGAAACCCTTATTAAAAGAAAATAGAAGGTTGCTAATATACAAATCCACAGCCACTGCAACCAAGTAATAATACAAAAATTTTTTAGAAAATTTCTTCATTATATTTCCTAATCTTAATATATAAACGATATTATCTTAGATAGATTTTAGAAACTTTTTCCATATCATACATATCTTTAAAATTTGATACAAAAAATATAAAAATGCATATCCGCCAAATACCAAACCACCTTCGGTACTTGCCAAGATCCCCATTGTTATAAATAACAATGCTATGCCCCAATTCCTAATAACTTTCGGAGAAGGTGCAGAGGGAGATTCTCTGTCATTTCTTTTTATACTAAATGTTAAGGATTGCTTAACATATTTATTCTTTGCCGATATAGTATAATTAGGACCTGTAGGATCTATCGAAAATTTTGTATTTACTATATTCCCATTGCCAATCTCCATTCCGAAAAATTTCTCTATGTCAAATAGCATTTTATTACTCATTTTTAACTTCTCATTCTGCAAACCTAGCGTAATAACCTCTATTATGCGCTTCCTGCAATTTTTCTTCATCACTTCGGGGGTCATAAACACCCTTTTTACGTAAATATATTAGAAAAGCGATAATACCAGAATATATTCCTAATAGGAATAATCCTTTTACTGAATTATGGACATTTTGTATGCCTACATAATTCTGAAAGAAAGTATCCAGAAAATCCGGGTCATTTAACGCAATCAGGTTTGATTCCTTATATATGAATAAGAATACAAATAAGACACTAATCAATTCTATTCGATATTTCCAGAGGTAATAAAAGACTAATACCCAGAAGATAAAAATTGAGGTATTTATTATAAATTGAAATGGTAAAGTATCAAACATATTGTTTCTAGTTACAAAATTTATTAAAACCTGAAATACACGGTTCAATTCTTTAGCTATAGCAAAGTATATTATTGCTTTATTAGATTCATAAAGAAATCCATCTATCTTCTGACTTAGTAATTTCAAAATCCCTATAAAAATAATGCATATCGTAATCTTCAAAAATAAATGTAATACCATAAATGTCTTGAGTTTAAATTCAATAGAAAATCCATTATTAAAAGATAATAAAATACTATTAATATACAAATCTACAGCCGCTGCAGCCAGATAATAATATAAAACTTTTTTAGAAAATTTCTTCATTATATTTCCTAATCTTAATATATAAACAAAATTATCTTAGATGGATATTAGAAACTTTTTCCATATCATACATATCTTTAAAATTTGATACAAAAAACATAAAAAGTGCAGCACCAGTATATCCCAAGGACCCGGCGTACTTTATTGTAATGATACCCAATATACCAAATAATAGGTATATCAGCTTCTCGGCCATGCTTTCAATAAGTTCAGGGGAAGGGTCAGATTCAAATTCTAAATCATCGGGCATTATATTAAATTTTAATGTCTGTTTCACAGTTTCATTTTGTACCGATATCGTATAATTAGGACCTGTAGGATCTATAGAAAATTTTGTGTTTACTATAGTCCCATTGCCAATCTCCATACCGAAAGATTCACCTATTTCTAGTGACCATACCAAATATTTTCTCGAAAAATGTATTCCCCTGTCTGTACCTTCAGCAGAAAAATTAATTTCATTATTATTCATATTCACTTCAACTCCTTCCCCATCCTGAGATACACCTGTATTTATAGTGCCTGTAATAATAATTTTTATTGCCCCCCCATCAACAGTAGCAGCTTCTTTAATAACATCTGTACTTATTTGAGTTATTCCCTTTCCATCAAATAAATTAGGAATTAAGCCTGGATCTGAATTTTCGGGATCATTCATTACTTCATGAAATCTCTCATTATCCGAATTTATTTTGTAATCCAGATTCTGAATATTATTAGTACTCATTGGTTTTGCAGGCCAGTTTTTAGGAAATAATATTTCTTCATCAACTTTTTCATTATTTTCTTCCTTACTATTACTATCTGGTTTAATTGTTACTGTCTCTTTTGTCCATTCATCTCCAAAATCATTAAATAGCATTTGACCATCTGTGGGGAATTGAGTGGAATTAGATTTTTTATTTTCAATTATATCCTTTGCAGAACTTAAAAATTCTTGTATATTGGTATACTCCTGGTACTTATCTACAAGTTCGTTCTTCATTATTATCGCAGCATCTTCATTTATGGATTTTCTCTTTGCACCTCCTGAAAAATTGTTTTTTAAATATTTTCTATAATTGGTATATTTCTTCTCTTTCAGTTTCTTATCTAATTGATTTAAGACCGGCTCATACTCTGACTTAGCTATATTATCGCTTATTAAATTTAGCACCGGCACAATCCGAATATCCTTATCATATTTCATGAGTTTATTGAAAAGGTTATTTCGGCCAGGTGACAGTTCAAAGCTATTCTGCCTATGATACCATAATATAAATTCTTTTAATAAATTTGAGTTTAAACTTCCATACTTTAATAGAGTAGGAATAAATTCAAGAGATAAATTTTCCAATAGATTTACAATATTTTTATACTTTAATTTTTTTTCAGGTGATTTTTTATTCCCACCTTCCTGATACAAATAATTATGATAATCATTGAGACTTTCTATTACCTTATTATGCACGAATGGGATTGCTTCTTTCCACTCAGATGGCCTTATACTAAAATATACATCCTCCCAGCTGGTTACTTCTGATACATCCAGAATCTTATCCGCTAATTTTAACAATTTTTCTTCATCATCAGAATACTTTTCACATCTCTGGAGTACAAAATATATCCAATCTATTAATCTGATATTATCTTCCAAGTCATTTAAAAAGCCAAAATCTTCTTCTCTATACAAATAAAACTGCTCATGGTAATTATTAACCAATTCCTTGATTGCTTTCATATTATTATGAACCATTCTGGACATGTTAATTCCAAATTCATTATCAGTATGTTTCTGAATGTAGAATAGATTTTGGGGTTGATTATCATCAAAGTCTGCTACAAAATCATTATATTCCTGTTTATTTTTTCTCATAATATAAATCCTTCTTATTTTATTTCCATCTATTTTTTAATATACATTATTTGAATACTTTCGGGCTAGTTCCTCGTATTTAAATTTTTCTTCATCCTTACAGAATTGTAAAACTGCAGATTTTATTGCGCCTTTCATATATTTGTCACTCAAATTATCAGTAAGGTCACCAACTTCGGTGTCATCGTCATAAATATTTTGGGGATTCTCTCCATTACCTCCTTTTTCCAGCATAAAATAAGGGTGAAATACATCAAGACTATGCTGTGTGGCAAACTCCATTCCTCCCTTATAACTTGCAAGAATATTCTTAATATCAACATTCTTCATTCCGTCCTTTATTGAATAGGTACTACCAATATGGTCGGCAAAATTACCTGTGAGGTCATAAGGATTTACATAATTAATTACACTATCGGAATAATTCTTACTTTCATTGTATTCATTGATGAACTTTCTTTTTACATCCAGTCTTTTCTTGATATTTTTACAGGAATCCAATTTCCCATAATCATCCCTATCTGAACAAATATCATCAATAATATCCTTCAGAGTTTTAGGTGGTAGAATATAAGAAGAGATATCATAATTATTTTTTTGCCTGAAATTGTCCAATGCTCTGTCGAGTTTTTCCTCATCAATTTCC